>ERZ838577.459-NODE-459-length-65218-cov-3.787870_pt1 | contig 65218 bp, 56 predicted proteins | sample MGYA00519682_ERZ838577 | MGnify/ENA primary metagenome ERZ838577 (study PRJEB31850, sample SAMEA3708838) | human gut metagenome | biome: human gut; feature: human-associated habitat; material: faeces | place: China | collected 2014 ...
GTTGCAGCCTGTGGAAACCTTTTATCCCGAAATTGCAGATATTTGGGTAGAAGATTATACAGGAGAAGATATTGGACGGTTCGGAATATATTCACCGCGAATAAGACTACCAGCAGGAGTTATTGAAAAAATAATAGGTCATCGTCTTAAATGGGAAGATGACGCAGTAAAAATAGAGTAAAAAGAAACGGGGCGGGATAAGGGATGCCATTGCCCGCATTAAGAGGGCGTCTTGTGTATGCCTACACCAGTGTTGAAGTTATCACATAGCTAAGGCTGACAGCCGGGAAAGACCGGCTTTTAGTAATATTCAAATTAAAATAGAAAGGAACTAATATGCCGATAAGCGAGGTTTATAATATGGACTGCATGGAATACATGAAAAATATTCCTGATAAGTTTTTTGATTTGGCTGTAGTCGATCCTGAATATGGAATAGGAATAGCTAAACGTAACGGAAGTATTGGACAGAAGAAAGGTCAAGGTAAATTAACCCGTTATAGAAGTAAAGATTGGGATTCAAAGCCTCCTGATAAAAAGTACTTCGATGAATTGTTTAGGGTAAGTAAGAATCAAATAATATTCGGAGCCAATTACTTTTCTCAATATCTACCTCCATCGAAAGGGTGGATAGTATGGGACAAAAAGCAACCGGAAGGTGTTTCATTCGCAATGGCAGAACTAGTATTTACATCATTCAATATTAGTGTAAAGACATTCAGCTGCAGCCGTGCATACATAGGCAATAAAGTGGCTAATAATGATAAACTGGCGCAAAAATGGATAAAGATTCATCCAACGCAAAAGCCAATTCCTTTGTATGCTTGGATTTTAAAAAACTACGCTAATGCTGGAGATAAAATACTTGATACGCATCTTGGAAGTGGAAGCAGTCGTATAGCCGCTTATAAGTTAGGCTTCGACTTCTATGCCACTGAGATTGATAACGAGTATTTTGAAGCGCAAGAACAGCGTTTCCGCCACGAATGTTTCGGAGAAATAAAAACAGAGAAAGGAACTTTAGTACAAACAAGCCTATTTGGCGTATAACTACATGAGTATGAAACAATTTAAAGGCACACCCGGTCCTTGGGTATTTGATGATTTAGCAATGAAAATCAAAGGTTCAGGAGATGTAGAAGGTATGACGGTAATCGCAAACGTTAGTCCAAGAATGGACTACTCAAGAGGAATGACAACCCAATGCAGAAATGCTGTTCTAATTTCTAAGGCTCCCGAAATGCTACATCTACTTAATAGTATGATGTTATCAATGAAAGCTCACCCAGATTACATGAGTGGGGAGAATCAAGAGTTTATCGATTATGTGGAAATGGCGGAAGACATGATTGACAAAGTAATAATTTAAATCTTAACAGAATAAACATGAAAAAATTTATCGTATTAACTGCTATTACAGGAGAACTGATAGCTGTACGCCCATCTTCTATATTACATATTGAAGAGTGTAATGGGGAGAGGAAAAAGATTATAGTTAAAACGGAGAATGCGAGCTGGAATATTTCTACCAATCATCACTCTGTTGCTTCTATAATAAACGAGGTTGAAGGTATTTCTGTTATGAATAACAAAGCATGTACGAGTGTAAAGGATGAAGAAAAAATGGGTTGCAAACTTACGCTAAAGGCTGGTGAGAGAGAATTTGGATTAGTTCCTTTTCAATCTCCGCGCGGTTTGAGATGTGGGGATAAACAACCGGATTTAGTAACAATCGACTGCTACCAGCAATTTAATCAAGTGCAACTACTTAGATTTGTAGAGTATTTACAGACTATTTCTTATTGTTTAGTAGGATAGTCTGGTAAAGGAAAAACGGTTTTGTATATCAAACACCATAAAAAGATGATACAGACCTATTATATTGAATAATTATCAAAATAGCCGGAAGTTGAAAAACTCCGGCTATTTTGTTTTAACGTCCTAAATATGAATATTTAACTTTGAACTTTTTAACGGTTACGCTACCTTTGTAGTATAAAATCAATTTCCTATGGCATACAACCGCATAAATATACTCAATCGTATTATTGATGTTCAAAATATTACTATTGAACATACTAAACGCGGAGTTACCCAACAGTGGGTATTTGAGAATGTCATCTATCCTAAATATTTCATCAGCATCGGTACATACTACAATTATCTTGCCTGCAATGCGAAAGCGGAACTGCGCAGGATAGAAGCTGACAAAGGTAAACAATTAGCTCTATTTTAGTCTAAACTTAGGTTCTGGGGCTGTTGCTTTCCGGGGAGCTTCCATTGCGCTCTCATCCTTTACACATGAAGTAAACGCTTCAATACTCTCAATTATCCCCTCGTGATTATGATTTGTTACGCTGTCCGTGTGGCTGAAACTACCAAATCCGTCACCGGAGAACCGGTGCATAGCCTCGCTAATTTTATCAAGTAAATCAAGGTATTCCAATCCCTTTTCCTGAAACTGACTATCCGCGTGTGTCGGGTATAGCCATTGGTCAACTATGTGTAACTGTACAGTAGCATTAGACATTTTAGTACCTCCGCTTAATTGTTGCCACCTGATTGGCATAAATTCAATGAAACAAAGCGGAAAGAAAGATGGTTGTTCCAGTTCCATGAATTCGACGTTTTGATTCCACAGGTCGAAATGTTTGATTGCATATTCAATCTTTTCATTGTTATCTTTCATTTCTTGAAGTGCCTCCGCAGAAATAAACGTTACTTCACCATCTTTGATTATCAATTGCTGCAATCTTTTTATGATTGACAAATATAATTTCTTTCTCATGTTTGTATGTTATCTATTAATGTGTTGAGATATTCCTGAATGTTTTCCTGTACTATATTTTTAATTATTGTATTTACTTCCTCACTTTCACCGACAAACTGGCGAGCGGGAATTATTACCTTACTGCCCACTTTCTTTAATGCCATAGATTTAAAGAACTCTGCTTCGGCTGTTAATGCCCGATTCTTTTTGTTGTTACGTTTAGTCCCGGCCCGCGTATATCCGAAGCCGTTAGTTGCCTCATAGAATTTAGCCCAGAAAAATCTTTTCATTTTTTCAGTAATGACAATCGTTCCACCTTCGTTTTGAATAGCCGCGTACACTTCGGAACTGGAATAATTTAATTGTGTGCCGGTCAGATCGGAACGCAACGAACGCCGCAAAACGCCCGAACGTACCAACAAAGAACCTTTTCCATCATCGTATTTCTTCTTTTTCCACGCTTTTGTAAAAAAGGCTTTTCTCTGAAAATTCCTGTCAAATTCTTCATCAAGTTCTACCTTTATATCTTTAAGACTGTTGGTAATGACATTCTTTGTGAAATCCTTTGCATTCATGCCTACTACTTCCTTTTATTCTTTAGTCCTCTGATAACCACACAAGCGGCACACAGTTCATTCTTTGGTGTTTTGGCAAGTTTAAAACCTGTATCGCTGCATGTAGAACACGATTTAATTGTATAGGAATTGTAGGCCGGGTAAGCTGCCTGTTTCTTTCCTGCATTAACCCGGAACATCTCTGCATGTTTACCCGCCGTAGCCTCTTTCCCTTTTTTAATTGAATCCGAACTATCACTTTGAGGGTATTTACTTTTGCGAACCTTTACCACATTACATCGACATCCGAAGCCATTAGGCGTGTAAAATTCATCCCAAAACGGGTCACTCGCCGGTAATGTGATACCTTCCAGTGCTGCATGAGCCTTTCTTACTTTACTGTCCCCGGCTGTTCTGTATTGCAGGTTATACCGTTCTTCATCTTCTGACAACTCACCCCATTTAGCCGCCATTTGTGCCGAAGAGGTAGTAAATTGATATTCTGCCCCCAGATACTGTTTATTGTATGTAGAATTAATCGTTTGAACATCGTTTAAATACTGATTAAATGGCTTTCTATTCCCTTTATCATCTACCAGCAAATTGGCAGCTTCTTTCATTTCGTGGAAAGTCTTGAAGCCGGAAAATACATAGATATTATCGGTCAGATTTTTTGTAAATTCTGCATTTACTTTCGTGTCTCCAATGCCGAATGTTACCGCCTTATTTAATACAGCCGTTGTTTCTTCTATCAGGTCCAATACCGGTTTTGCTTTCAGAATTTCCGGTGTAAAGTCCTTCTTACTTCTATGAAGCCATTTGGTAGCCCGCATAAAAGCCTCTTCTACTTTTGTTGTGTCCGGTTTGTTATCTTCTGACAGTGTAATAAAAGAATTACTATATATTTCTTTGGCACGCTTATGTAGCCCCTCATAGTCCGAAGGGCCTAACCGAAAAAATCGACTTTCTCCCGGCTTAATTTTTCTTTCTTTTCCGTTTCTTGTGATATAGTAAATTGCTTTTTGCCAATTATAGGAATGTTGTATTTATCAATGAAATATTGCCCGTCTACTTCAAAGTTGTCGAGTATCATTTGTTCAATTGCTTTCATTTGTTCCGGGGGGTATTCCTTTGAATCATCCCACTCAAAACGGTAACCTTCAAACGGGAAACCGTGTTTAATACAAAAAGGAATCAAATTAATATTCGCCCAATCTTTAAAGTCATCGGCATACGAATCTTTTAACTCTTCAAACCCGTCTTCGTGTACTTCTGCCTGTGACCGGCTACTACCGTCGAGGAATACCATTGTTTGACCTCCGAGGGCGATGCAAATTTGTTTATCTGCCAATTCTACGCGCTTGTCAAACACTTGGAAAGCGTCACCTTTGGCCGTTTCAATGAGTTTTAGTTCTGTGCCTTCCGGGAATAATCCCCAGGCGGAATTACCCATGTTCCGTAACATGTTTTCCATCTTAACAATATCACTATTGTTATTGCTCGAAGTGTTTCCGTAAAGTATTGGTAATCCAAACTTTTCAGCAAAATTATCCCAGAAGATAAGAACATGTTTTTTAGAAATTGCCGCCGGTGCAACTTTCAGGTAAAGCCCCAAGTCATCTTCCTCACCGGCTTCAATACACCAGTTTGCAATTGTGCCGTTTCTATAATCAATCCCCTTTTTAGGTTCGTCACCTGCATTTGGAAGCAATACGCCATACTCCGGGCAAACATGCCGCCGTGGTACAAGTTTAACGCCGTTGAACCGAATTTGAGGAAGTTCAATCACATCACCGAACTGAATGAGCGAATGCCCGTATTGGTATTTATCAACAAAAAGGGCCTGACACTTTTTAAACCAACCGGCCTCTAACAGATTGGTTCTTTCTGCATCTTCTTTGCCTGTCTTTATTTCAACCATTCGGAATTTACGTTTACTGATTCCGAATTTGATACGCCGGGTAACACCGGTTACTTGTGAATCAAGGTCAACGGTATAATCATAAATATTATATAATTCCTTTCTATTGGGATTATCAACGTTGATAGCCATTTGATGTGCACGCCGCCATGCTCCGATATCTTTCTTTACTAACAGGTCGCTTTCTACCTTTAGTTGTGTGATAACCTTTTGTGATTTTTCCAATATACGGTTTTGTTCCGTCTTAGTCATTTTCTTTGCCATTACCAGTCGTTATTATTTTTTGTGTAACTGCCCCATTTCATTATACTTGCTTCTGCCGGGTCATAATCTTCCTGCCCTTCGTCTCCTTTGAGTGGTAAGTTGGGATTTAACCTACCGTCCCTTACTTCTTCCATCCACTTAACAGCACTTTCGTAGCGTTTCTCGCGGATAGAAAGCCCCATGTTTCCGGGCAACCAGCTTGCCATGTGATACAGTGATATATCCATGTACATCATTACAAGCCGCATATTACGCGCCTCGCCGGTTGCAGAGAATGCACGTTCTAAATTATACCTGCCACTGAGATAATCTGTCAGTTCTTCCCGTGCCATGCCTTCGGCGCGTTTCCGGTTCTCTTCGTCTGTCTGCTGGAAAACGGCTAACGCCTGTTTGTCTATCAGCGTTCCGTAATCCTTTTCTTCTACAAATGCCATTACCATAAGTTATTATGAGTTCTGCCGCCAAAACGCGGCTCAAACTGTGTTAATTGAATGTGTTTGCTTAATTTGTCTATTGCGGCTTGGTCCGCGTCCGGACTGTCATCATGTTCCTTAGCACCCTCTTCGATAGCGAGAAGTTGTGCAATACCTACCTGCATGTCGTTATTGGCTTTCTCTTTCACATTATAATATATACGTGATTGTTCATAAAAAGGAAGTTGGGAAACAATACGGTCAAACTTATTTGTCTTTGGTCTGTCTGCTTTTATAAGTGGGATACCGTGCCCTCTTTCCTTCACTACTTGGTCATATACCATTTTCAAAGCATCATTCCAGAATTGCGATTCAAAGTAAAAATTGATATGCACAGTTGACGGTAATGTATCGTTGTAATCAAACATCCATTTAATTGCGTCGTACATCTTGCACTGCCTTACAAATGCTTTTATCAGGTAAAATTTATCTCCTTTGAGTCCCCAGATTTTAATAGCATTAAAGTCGGCCGTTTTGCTTTCACTATAGGCGACATCCCACCATGACAGAATATGGTCGAAATGATTTAAGTGGGGTATTTCAGCCCATTGTATCATTTCATTTTTAAAGATTGTTCCTTCAACGTAGGGTTTGTTATTGTACTCTGATTGGAAAGACAGCATACCTATCTTCTTTGCGAGTTTTAAATAAAACTCTTTAGTGTACTTTTCTTTCCAATGTGGATTAAACTCCGCGTCTGTCGCGTCCTGTTGCCAATATTTAAAGCCTTCGCGCGTATCCCGTAGTTCCGTTAAGATAGTCAGTTTTGCAAAAACGTTATTCACATCAATAAACCGGCATCCACGTTCATCGGCACATGGTATCAGGTCTTCACATATCCAGTTTGCATACTCGCGGACACGTTTAGGGTTCTTGCATACTTGTTTTGTATCAAGGTCATCGCAGATAATGTAATCAGGTCGAAACTGCTTATAACGAGTACCGCGCGGAGACTGGCCCACGCCAATAGCGAAAAACGCACAATCGTTGGCCGTAATGAAATTACCTTCCTGCCAGTTCCCGCCTCCGAGCTGGTCGCCAAAATCATTTTTCAGACGTTGGTTTCCTTCTAATTCGGCTTGTAAGTCTCCTAACAGTTTTTTTGCCTTTTCTTCTGTCTGACCTACAAGTAACATAACACGTAACATCCCGTTACACCATAGCCATAACGGGATAAGTATATCACAGTGGGTTGATTTAGCGAGCCCGCGTGCCCATGCAAGTAAAAGGGCAATAAACGGGTCGCGTTTCACCATGTTTGCCAATTTTATGTGAAATGAGGCGCATTTACTGGATGCGTAATGAGGAAAATAGTATTCAACAAATTCCTCATAATTACCCAACAGCCTTTTTATACGTGCCTTTTGTTCTTCCGGTGTTTCAAAAAGGTTTATCTCTGTCTGTTCCTGAATTTGCCGTACCAGCTTCCTATAACGCTCAAGGGCCTTTTTATCTTTCTGAACACTCTGTTTCATTACCCTTTGTTTTTACTTTCAATGAAACGGAGACTCAATTCACTAAACTCCCTTAATTGTTTGGGTGCATAACGGCTCAACCATGCGCAGAAGTCCTCAAACACATCTATGTAAATGTGTGTAGGTGTATCACTGAACTTTTCTATTTCGCGCAAACATTCTGCTTTTGCGTCACTGAGGGCCTTATCCGGTATACCTCCTTTATCCGTTATCTTTTTATTGATTGCATCCAACTGCTTATAGGCTTCTTCGAGTAACGATTTGCGTGTAATACTCTGTATCTGCTTAGATGTATCCCAATCATACTTTTTCCGCCATTCACTTACTGATTTTTCAGAGACTCCCAGAAGAACGGCAATTTCCTTCTGTGACATATCACTTTTTACGAAAAGCCCTTTGGCTGTTTCCCGTACCTGTTCCCTGCTCATTTCCTTTTCACTCATAGGCTCGTATTTTTAATGTGTTGTGTAAAATTGCACCACAAAGTACGCGCGTGTGAATATCATAAAAAACTTATTATCAAAGCGTTGTAGTAAGTTAGTTAACCCTTTTATAGAAGTTTGTGAAGCGTGTTTTTGTGAACTTTCTTTGCGTCAAAATAAAGTGCGAAATGGCAAAATCATTTGTAATAGTAGACGAAAGTAGAGTGAATAGTTACGGATTCCGAACTATGGTAGATGGTATTGATTTAAAGCAATACAAAAGGAATCCTATACTGCTGTGGATGCATATCCGGGCGTACCGGGGCACAAAAGATGAAATACTGCCGTTGGGCCGCGTTGAGAATCTCCGTGTTGAAGGTGAGGAAAGAGGAAAAAAGAAACTGATAGGCGATTTTGTCTTTGACGAAAAAGACGAATTTGCCAAAAAGATAGCCCAAAAAGTAGAGGACGGTTTTATCTGCATGGCAAGTGCAGGGCTCGACCCGGTAGAATGGAGTGACGCGATAGAATTGAAGTTACCCGGACAAAAACGTTTAACTCTTACCAAATCCCGCATGTTTGAAATCAGTCTGGTTGATATTGGTTCTGACGATGGCGCACTCGCACTTTGGAAAGACGGAAAACTAATAACCCTCTCTGCCGGTGGCGACAATAAAGAAATTCCAATTTTTAATAATAACGAAAAAACAGAAGACATGAAAGCAATCGCTTTGAAACTTGGTTTGCCCGAAACTGCGTGCGAACAGGATATTTTGACTAAAATCTCAGTCTGCCTCGCTTTGCAGTCTGAAAATCAGACATTGAAAGAAGAGCTTGAAAAGATTAAACTTTCAGCTATTACAGACGCAGTAAAAGAGGCTGTTGATGCAAAGAAAATTACGGCAGATAAGAAAGAACATTTTATCAACTTAGGTAAGGCTGTGGGTATAGAGCAACTCAGAGAAACACTTTCTCTTATTCCTTCTGCTGTAAAACCGACAGACGTACTTAACCTTTCCAAAGGTAATGTTCCGGGCGTAACAACTACCGACGCAAAAACATTGCGTGAGTTGAAAGCGGAAGAAGTACTCAAACTCCGCAAAGACAATCCGGAGGAATACGCCCGGCTTTACAAAGCTGAATACGGTGTTGCACCGCGCTTTGAAGAATAAACACAACCGTCACAACATTTAATAATACAAATAAAAAACGATGAAACTATTTACAAAATTTATCTGTTCCCTGCTGGTGATGTTCGTCATCAACGCGCTAATGGGAAGTGTATTTGCTCAAAGTTTGGGCATTGATTCTAAAATCGGCTCTGCCGTACTGATTGCCGCCGGTTGTTTATCTTTCTTGCCAGTTAATGTAGCAATGGAAGGTGTTTATGTGGAACTTTGGACGGGTGAATTAATCAAGATGTTCCGGCAAAAAGCATCGTGGTTAAAACGTATTCGCAATAAATCAGCATGGGTAAAGGCAAACGTAATTCACCTCGTAGATTTAGGTTCTGACCCTGATGTACTCATTAATAACACAACGTATCCGATTCCTACCGTAGAGTTAGTTGACGGTGATGTGCCAATCGCTCTGGATAGATTCGACACAGAGAACACCCGTGTTCGTCATGCCGACTTGCATGCTGCTTCGTATGACATCATTGACACACATGTAGAACGTCATAACGCCGCGTTGGAACGTAAAACCGAATTGAAATCTATTCATTCACTGGCATTGCCCAAAAGCGGATTGGAAGAAACTGTTGTAATCCGTACTACCGGAAAAGCACGCGGAGACGGATTTAAAAGACTGACACCGAATGACCTCGCGGCCGCTCATGTTGAGCTACTGGCCCTTGCTGCTCCCGGCCCTTTCATTCTGCAACTGGATTACAAACACACTTTAGACCTGTTACAGACGGATGAAGTTTTTGCCAAACAGTACAAGAACCTGACTACAGGTGAAATACTTCCTATGTACGGGTTTGATATTTACCCAACGGCAGGTATCCCGATGTATCGTGAAGATGATACAACGAAAGAATTGACAAAAAATCCGTGGGGGGCTGCTGCTGATGCCAGCAAAGATTTACGCGCGTCTACCTTCTTTCCTCTTGAGCGTGCCGTGCAGTGCATGGGTGACGTGGATATGTATAAGCGAGAAGCCAGCAATGACCCGGAGGGACGTGCTAACACTATCGGTTTCTCTATGTATCACATGTGCCTACCTTTAAATTTCAAAGGATTCGGTGCAATCATTGATTCAAAAGCATAATGGCACAGGCAAAAAACTCAACATCTAAAACGGAAGTATCAGCTTCCGTTTTAAAGGCTGCACTCCAAACTATGCAGACTTTGAAAATAGATAAGGTATATGTTACCGATGACAGTTATATTTTCCCTAAATCCTGTGATGCGCGGGCCTATGTAGGCAAAGACGGTAGTTATATGACACTGACAAAAGCCGATTGCAGGTCAAAGCCGGAGAAAGAGGAAAAAGAGAAAAAAAACAAAAAAGAAACTGTCGATGAGGTAAAGAAAACCGTAGCAGGTGTATTGACAGATATATTACAGGGTGAAACCACTACCAATGACCCTTTAATTGACGAACACAAAAAAGAAGAGTAAAATGGGACTGAGTAACGTAAATATCACAATCAACCGTAACGGGTTGGGACAGGTTGCCATTCAGGGTGATGGGGCTGCCGGGATTTATCTGCAAGGTGTTGCCGTAGCTGACAAATTGGAATTGGAAACTCCGTACGTCTTAAAAAGTATGAAGGACACAGAAGCCAAAGGCATAACTCCCGAAGGTGCTAATAAAGTAGCGTTCAGACAGATTAATGAATTCTACCAGACCGCCGGTGAGGGCAAAAAACTTTTCCTGATAGTCTCTGATAAAGGGGCTAAGAGTGAAGTTATGAAAAGCTGCGTTGAAAAACTATTGAATTTTGCCGGTGGTGAAATTTCCCTACTGGGTGTATGTCTACCGGTTACAGCAGATGCAGAAACACAAGGCGGGCTTTCAAAGGAAGTCTTTGACGCACAAACAACCCTTCAATTACTTGCAGAGGCGTACACTAATAAAATTATGCCGTTTACTGCTGTCATTGCCGGTGTAGGCTTCAAAGGGGATGCTCAGGAGTTGACAGATTTGAAAACGATGTCGAATTATCGTACACAAATAGCGTTGACCGCAACTGATGATTCCGGTATAGGAGCAATCGGACAACTGTTAGGCGCATATATGGCACAACCGGTTTATCGTAAAGTCAGCCGGGTAAAAAATGGAGCATTGCCAATGACTATCGGAAACGCATTTCTTACAGACGGAAAAACGATAGAGGGCCGCGTAGATTTGCTGGAAGAGATAACCGACAAATGTTATATTACTTATCGTGATTTTCCCGGTCGTACTGGCTATTTCTATAACGGTGATTATACGGCAACACTTGAAACGGATGATTTGCGCTACATAGCCCGTATTCGTGTAATTGACAAGGCTCTGAAAATAGCCTATAATACGTATGTGGGAGAACTCGACGATGAGATAGACATTACCGAAGATGGCAAACTTGACCCGGCACAGGTATCATACCTGCAAGAGTTGATTTACAATCAGGTCATGGGTAACATGAAAGAAGCTATCAGCAACTTTAGTGCAACAATAGACCCGTCTCAAAACGTGCTATCCGGCAAAGGTACTGACGTTGTACTGAGTATTACACCGAAAGGTTATCTTAATCCTATCAATGTGACGCTTGGTTTTATTAATCCGGCAAACTCATAGATTTAAACATAAATTAAATTGCATTTAAACACAATATAATTATGGAATATGCATGGGAAGATTTTAAGGTCTTCATGGGTGGTAAATTTGTAACTGGTCTTCGCGGCTGTAAATACAAAACATCACAAGAAAAAGAACCTATCTATGCGGCAGGAAATAAGCCGGTAGGTATGGGGCGCGGAAACAAAAAGTATGAAGCCAGTATCACGGTATTACAGTCAGAACTGGAAGCAATTATACTTTCATCCGGCGGAGATATAACCAACATTGCTCCCTTCGATATCGTGGCAAGTCACGTAACCAAACGCAGTACGGCAATCGTAACGGATGTTATTAAAGACTTTGAATTTACCGATTTGGAGAAGAGTTGGAAACAGGGAGATAAGTTCATGGAGATTGAACTTCCCGGTGTGTGTATGGAAATCAAGTATAACACTGTAAAGTAAACTAAACAATGAAAAAAGAAGAAAAAGTATTGGTAGGTCAGGCCACACCTGAACAGATAGAAGCTTGGAAAAAGCAGTACGGTGTTGTATATGCCATTATTGTAGATGGAAAAATCTGTTATTTGAAAAAGCCAGGGCGCAAGGAAATGAGTTACGCGGCCAGTATCGGAACAACAGACCCGATGGGAATGGTCGAGGGGATTCTTGTTACCTGTTTTCTCGGTGGGTGTGAAGAGTTTAAAACCGATGATGACCTATTCTTAGCCGCCGCCTCACAATTAGAGGATATTGTAGCGACTAAACACGCGGAATTGGTAAAGTTATAAGCGAGGCAGACGGGCGGGCAAAAGCTAATTTCATAAGCTATATCAATACCCAAATGGAGTATTACCTGCACGTTGACACCTCGCAATTATCAGACACAGAGTGGGCACAGAAATATGCGCAGTTATCGGATATTATGAAAAGGGAAAATCAGAATTAAACTCTTTTTGAAATATTTCTCCGCATTTTCTGAGAAGGAGTTAAGGGTTTATCTTCTTCTATTTTGTAAGTGATAGTTCCGCTAATAGTGATTTTTATATCATCCTCATCTTCCGTATCTATAAACTGATAAGGCCCACATCCTTTGGGAGCTCCATGCTTGTGATTCCATTTGAGAAATGGATAAAGACAAGCGGAAACGGCGGTAACGATAACAGGTACTAACATACTGATACTACTTTAGTTCGGTTACAAATGTAACATAAAAAAATGGCAAAAACAATAGAGTTCAGCATAAAATTAATTGATTCGGTTACAGGTGTGGCAAAAACTGTCACAGCAAGCCTCGGCGGTGTCAATAATATTGTTGATGAAATAACACAAAGCGTACATCGCTCAGAAAGCTCTTTGAAATCGTTTGCAAACCGAATGTTCAATCTAAATCAGCTTTCTTCTGCTTTCTCCGGAGTATATTCCGCTTTGGATTCAGTGACCGCCGGTTCACGTTCTTTCGAGACGGGCATGGCAAAGGTCAACACAATGGCGGAGAAAGGGCAGAAGGAACTGAAAGGATTGACCGCACAAGTAAGACAAATCGCAAAAGACGTTCCCATTGCCCGTGACATGCTAACGGAAGGGCTATATCAAACCATTTCTAACGGTGTACCGGAAAACAATTGGATAGATTTTTTAAACAAGAGTTCCCGTACCTCTGTTGGCGGTATCGCAAATTTGGGAAAAGTTGTAACTGTCACAAGTACAATAATTAAGAACTACGCCTTAGAATGGGATAAGGCAGGATTGATTCAGGATAAGATTCAAAAAACGGCAAAGCTGGGTGTTACCAGCTTCGAGCAGATGAGTGAAGCCCTACCACGTGTAGCGGGCAACGCTGCCACATTAGGGGTTAATATTGATGACCTGTTAGGCACGTTTGCAACTTTGACCGGGGTTTCCGGTAACACGGCAGAGGTTTCTACTCAGCTCGCCGCCGTTTTTACAGCGTTAGTAAAACCGACTACCGAAGCCGAAAAAACGGCTAAAAAAATGGGAATAACCTTTGATGCGTTGAGCATTAAGAAGGCCGGTGGTTTGATTCCCTTTGTACAACAATTAGATGCACAGGTTAATAAGTATGTAAAGAAGACAGGTGACTTAAAAGAGAATGTGTACGCCTCTTTATTCGGTAGTGCAGAATCATTGCGGGCTATCATTCCTCTCATTGGGCCGTTAGCTTCCGACTTTGAAAGTAAAACGGAACAGATTCGGGAAAGTGCCGGTACGATTGATGCTGCATTCGCCAATATGGATAGTACAACAGACGCGCGGATACAGAAAATTAAAAATAGGATTGAGGGCTATGGTGACAAAATCCTCTCCGTGACTTCGAAGTATATGCCTTTTATGGATGCCTCTGTACGCACCGGTCAGGTTATTTTGCAACTCGCACCACTTTATGAAGTTTATACAAGACTGATGTCTGCTGTCGGTATTGCAATTAATACATTAACGGCACGAATAAACATTCACGCAATCAGTCTGCAAGTATCACAGAAGTGGACTAAAATATGTGCTGGTGCGCAAACAGTAGCAATGGTTGTTACCCGTCTTTGGAATAAGGCAACCGACCGCGCAATTATTAACGGATTGACACGTATGCCACTTGCACTGACAGCAACAACAATAGGTATGAAATTATACACTGCTGTTGCCGTGCCCGCAACACTTGCGACATGGGGCATAACAGGAGCTATTAAAGCGTTGTCACGCGCTATTTATGCGATACCGGTTGTGGGCTGGATTCTGGCTATTATTGCCGCTATAATCGCATTGGGCGTGGCAATATACAAGGGATTCAAATACCTGTGGGACAATAGTGAAAAGTTTCGTGAAATTCTTTTCGGAATTTGGGAAGTAGTAAAATTTGTATTCTCCGCAATTTGGGAAGTTATTAAAAAAGTCGCTATTGCTATTTGGAATTCTTATGTTACTGTCTGGACGGCTATCGGTAATTTTTTTATCTCACTATGGGAGGGAATAAAAGCATTTTTTAGTTGGATTTGGGAAGGTGTTGTAGGTATGCTCACTTCCGTATGGGGTAGTATAACCGGTTTCTTTGTTGGAATCTGGAATAGTCTTACAAAGGTTTTCATGCCTATTCGTAATTGGATAACAAACAACATTGTTCTGCCATTGAAAAACGCTTTTTCCGGGGTCTGGGATTTTATTAAAGGAATGCTTGATAAGGTAATGAATAAGTTAGACGGTATGTTAGCTCCCATACGTGCACTATGGAATAAACTCTTTGGCGGAACTGCCGGTGCATGGGATGAAGGTAAGGCAAAAGGGCGCGCAAGTTACCAGACAGATGTTGCGAAACGAAAAAATGCTCAAAGTATCATTCCTGAGACTTCCGGAATACAGGTTTCGGACATTCAGGCAGAGGCAAACAAAGATATCAAAGGTATTGGCAACGGTGGTAGTATTGTAAACGGACGGATTGATACAACCACTGCGGCTGGTGCTGGCAGAACGGTGAATAATTATATAACTGTAGGTAGTTTAGTTGAATCGCTTTCTATTCAGGCAGCTTCTTTAAAAGAGGGAATCAGTGATATGAAAGCGGAAGTTATAAAAGCAATGTTGGAAGTGTTGAACTCTCAAAATATGGCCGTAGGGTATTGATATGGAAAAGTACGAATTTGATACAGTGAATTTATTTGAGCTCTTCTTCGGTTATCGGGCGTTGCCATATCCGGGTATAATTCTTGATAGACTGAAAAAAGATACTTCGGTACAAGAATCCGGAACATACCAGTTTGATTACCTGAGACAAGATAAAGAAACGTTGTTGTCCGGCAAGGGAGTAAAGTTTTACGCAAAAAACAGTCTGGGAAACCTGATGTACATGCCTGTTACTCTTTCAACAGAGAGCAGAGCCGTAACACTTGATAATACTGTTATTTCCCTCACCTGCAAAAAAACAATTGTGGAAACGCCTCTTGTAGCTCGTAAGGGAACAGTTAAGGAAGAGATCAGTATTGATGATTGGGAGATTACCATCAAAGGTATCATTATTGGGAAAACTGCGTACCCGGAAACGGAAGTTGAGAAATTGAAAGCCTTATTTGAAGAGAACCGGGCATTAGGTATTAACAATGTACTGACATCCATATTTCTGGACGGACAGGAAAAAGTAGTTATTACCTCTCTTGAATTAAATGATAACAGAGGAATGGAGCATGTACAACCCTTTACAATGCAGTTAGTAAGTGATACGGAATTTGATTTATACATTGAGCCATGAAAGTACAATTGAATTGCCGCATTGAGATTATTAAGCCGGACGGGAAAAAGTTTTCTTTCCGTTGCCTGAACGCCTGTGAAACTAAAAAGAGCATCTACCAGATAGGCAGTACGGCAAAGATAAAGATTCCGACTACGGCCCGGCTGGTGAAGGAAGGTAAATACATTGCCTCTGAGCAAACTGCAAAGAAATTAGAACGGGGGGACAGAATAGATGTCTACTTAGGTTATGGAGATGATTTGCGCTTAGAGCATACCGGATACATATACCGGGTGAATTATACCACTCCTGTCGAGATTGAATGCGAGGGCTTTGAATTTCTGTTGCGTAAAGACTGCCCAACGAAAACATGGAGAAGTACAACGTTATTGGAAGTACTGCAATATCTGGTGAAGGATACAGAGATCATACTGAAAGAACAGCAGGTGTTAGCGACAAAAACGGCTAAAGAAACAGTGAAGTACAAGAATTCCCTTCCGGACGTGAAGTTTACCAACTTTGTGATAAAGGCCGGGCAAACGAGGCTGCAAGTCCTTCAAAAAATAAAAGATGACTACCGTTTAAGTATCAACTTTTTAGGCGCGGAACTTTGGGCAGGTCTGACCTATACACAGAATTTAGGTGAGGTAAAATACCGGCTGGGCTGGAATACCATAAAAGACAATGAACTGAAATACCGCAATGCGGATGATGTCCGGCTAAAGGTGAAAGCAGTTTGGGTAAAACCGGATAATACGCGCGTAGAGGTTGAGATAGGTGATAAAGGCGGCCAGGTGCGAACTGCATTCTTTTATGATGTTTCTTCAAAAAAGGACTTGGAACGTATTGCAACGGAAGAGTTGGAAAAGTATAAGTATTCCGGTTATGAGGGTAAGATAACAACATTCATACAGCCTTTCGCCATGCCCGGCATGGTAGCAGTTCTGGAGGATACACGGTATAATGAGAGAAACGGGAATTACTATATCATTGGTACAAAAGCCAAATTCGGGCAATCAGGCGCACGCCGTACTGTCGAATTGGGAATTAAGGTGTAAATATTATGAATGATGAAGAACAATTGTTTACCGCTTTGCAACAATTAGGGCACAACTCTTCCGGAGTTTTTCCGGCAAAGGTGAAAGGGGTTTCCGATGAAGTTATAGATGTGATTGCCTTTGACGGAACGGAGTACTTAGATGTGCAACTCAAAGCAACCATTAATGGGACTGGTGGGATGATTATCAAACCGACTGTCAACAGCATGGTGCTCGTTGAAAGAATAGATAATAGTAACCGGTTATTCGTTACCATGTTTTCTGAAATAGAAGAGATTGTTTTCAATCAGGGTGAAAACGGAATGGTGATAATTGACAAGTTGACGAAAAAACTTAATGAATTGGTAAAGGCTTTTAATTCTCATGTTCACTCAGGTGTAATAACTGCTGTATCCGGCGGTTCCGGTGCTCCGGCGATAGGAACTCCGGGAAACTCGGCAAAGCCGACAACAGAAGCAAGCGAATTTAAACAGGCTGATTACGAGGATACAAAAATAAAGCATTGATATGAAAGGGATATTGTTTGATAGGGATATACAGGTTGAAAAACGGATACTTCCGGACGGTGGTATTACCGGGCTTGTGATAGGCGATATCACTTATCAGAATCAGTATTCCATATTGATGACACATCCGGGTGAATATAAGGAAAGCCCTAAAATAGGGGTCGGAATTGATTCTTTTATGGATGATGATTCTCCGGAAAATCTCTTCCGGGAAATACGTACACAGTTCGCAGCAGAAGGGATGCAGGTGCAAAAGGTAGGATTCAGTGAGAATGGGAAATTAGAAATACAAGCAGAATATAACAACTAACACGGCAATGGACATAACAACACTCATAGGATATATATTTTCGGCTCTGACAGGCATTGCAGGCTGGTTAGTCGGACGAAGAAAACAGCAAAATGATTTTATTACCGACTTGCAAAGTTCTATCAATTTGTTAGCAGAAAAAAACAGGGAGTTATTGAATGAGGTTATCAGTCTACGCCAACAGAATGCAGAATTGCTCAGCAATCAGGCCGAAATGAAAAAGGAAATGGCCGCATTACGTAAGGAGAATGCGGGATTAAGAAAAGAGGTAGAAGAACTGAGTGAAAAACTAAGTAATGTAAAAACTATAACACGTAAACCATGACAGTAAAAGAGTTTGTAAAGTGGATTTATCCTGCCGCCAAACGCGGAGAAATCAACCCGGTATTTGTTACAGCACAGGCAGCACTGGAATCCGGTTGGGGCAAAAGTAAAATAGGTAACTATAATCTGTTTGGAATCACGAAGGGCACAACATGGCGCGGCCCGGTTATTCTTGTCACCACGTTTGAATACTTTTCTACGCCGGATGTGAAATTTAAAGCTCCTGAATGTGTACTTTCAGTTACAAAGCTGTCGGATAAAAGGTATAAATATTGTGTAAAACGCTTCTTCCGTGACTATCAATCACTGGAACAGTGTTTGACCGACCACCTCGCCATATTGAAGAAACCGGGATTCTCCGATGCATGGCCGTATCGTAATGACGCTCGACAATACGTGGTAAAGATACAGGATTGTGTAGGAAACAAATATGCTACATCGCCGGACTATGTTGCAACTATGAATAAAATTTTCTCTATGGTCGAAAAAGTAGTTAAGGAGGAAAAGTTATAATGAGACATTTGATTCTATTATTGTTTACGCTGTGTCTCTTTGCCTGTCGAACTCCGAAGGCCGGTACTGAATATGAACGGATAGATTCTATCTATATAGAAAAACTTATTCCTGTTATCCTACCGGAAGATAGCGCGAAAATCCGTGCACTACTCGAATGTGACGAAAATGGAAAGGTAGTTCTCCGTTGGCTGGATATAGCCAACAGTAAAAATGTAGAGTTACTTTTCCAATTAGATAGCCTGGGAAATTTACTTGCAAAAATGAAAGTACCTCCAGACACGGTGTATTTACCCAGCAAAAAAAAGCTGGTCTATAAAGATAAGATAACTCAGAAAATTGTAACCATTGAAAAACAGCTTAGCTGGTGGCAACATTTCTTTATTTATTCAGGTGAAATCTTATGGTGTTTAATTCTCATTTATACGCTGTTTAAATACCGTAAAAAGATATTTAGATTATGAAAGTAACAGTACTCCAAAACCAAACATTATCCGATATAGCATTACAAGTATATGGAAGTCTTGAGGGTGTATTTACGCTCGCTGCTGATAATGATTTAAGTGTAACGGATGAATTAAAAGCCGGTCAGGTATTGGAGTATCAGGCAGAGAAGGTGATTAATAAACAGATTGTACAGTATTATTCAGACAATAACATTCACCCGGCAACAGCTTTCTTATATGATGTAGACAACCGGATTTTTGATAATACTTTTAATTTGACATTCAACTAATGAGAACGATACATGAAATTTCCGTACAATTAAAAGAGTCCTTCTTGACTAATGAAACGATTCAATCTATTTATGAATTGAATCCGGATAATACTTTTGATGAACAGTTTTCAAAGGTTAGTATAGAAGCTGTACTTATTTATATTTTCTCTGCTTCGGTTTGGCTATTAGAACAGATTTGGGAGTCTTTCAAAATAGAAACAGAGCAGCGTATTGATGACGCTTATGTTACCTCGTTGAGCTGGTATTATCGTAAAGCACTTGAATTTCAGAAAGGGGATCCTCTTGAGTTTGACAGTAAAACATATTCGTATATATATCCCATTATTGATGTAAACAAACAAATAGTTAAAAACGTAGCTATCAGGCAGGTTACAGACGAAAATGTAACAAAGTTGAAGGTTTATTTTAGTGACGAAAACAAACAGCCTCTATCCCCGGATTTACGTACCTCATTTGAAACTTATATGCGTGAAATTGGTGCGGCGGGTACACATTACTTGTTTGTCAGTGAAGCTCCTGACCCTTTACGTGTTCATTTACGAATCTATTATGACCCGCTTGTGCTGGATAGTACAGGTACACGGTTAGAAGGTGGTGGAAAGCCGGTGGAAGAAACTGTTGAATCATACCTGAATGCATTGGAATACGGTGGTACATTTTATGCCTCAAAGTTAATTGATATGATTCAAACCGCACAGGGAGTCAAAGATGTAGAATTAGACGGTACGACATGGCAAGGGACAAAAGAGAATAGGCGTAGGATTGATGCAGTTTCAGGCTCTTTTGCCTATGAAAAAAATGAGAATGATATTATTTACTCTATTGATTGATGTTATGATAAAGTGGAAAAAATGGATACTTGAATTATTACCTACCGGTAAACGTACATTAATGATGTATGCACTGTGCCTTGTATTGACATCCCCAATTGTAAAGCTATATAGTGAATTCATTGACTGGCGTACAAGAATGCGTATTAAATCCGGAGCTACACCACAAACGTGTATGTTGCGGAAGATTATTAAAGATGAATTGGGAATAGATGTGCTAATAGAGGAAGGTAATGGGAAACCTACAGATTTTATCATTAAAACATCGTTTGTGAACATTGACATGGAAAGGCGTTTATTCGCGCTGTTAGACAGGTATAAATTAGCTGGCAAAACCTACGGGTATGAGAATGCAGAGATAGAAATGAGCGCTGTGTGGTCGGGATATCTATGTGAAAAGATTACAATCAATGTGATTACAGTTACCTTATATTATCAAGGGGAGGTTACAGATAAGTATCCGAGTCTTAAAAAATTTACTATTCAATCAGAATTGCCTGTTGAGTCGGACTTGAATATACATATAGATTTTTACTTCTTTATTTTCAACGATGATGAACCGGGGGAGTCTCCTGTTGATATTCCGTTTGCGGCGGGTTCAAGTTATTTTGAAATGCCGGAAACATGGGACTTTGCCGGGTACACAACGGCGACTGTGACCCCAAATGGCGACGAAAAATATGATTATATACTAAAAGTAGTAGAGGTGTATGGGTACATTCAGGAATAGTGGGATGCAGCGGTGGGTAATGCTGATGGTGACTAAAAAAATAGCCGGTACGGTAGTTGCTGGATACCCACGAACGTATCGAATTGGTGATGCATTTGAGAATTATACAGCCGTCAGCGACGAAGAACTATCAAATATACCTGTAGCGGATTTTAAAAGCAGATTGTCTGCTTTTAAGAAATACGTAGAGGGCATTGAGGTAGGAATAATCGTAGATATCACTAAGGCGTATAGAGAGAATTTAGAAAGTTGTCCGATTAATTTAAACAAAAAATAGCATGGATGAAAGGTTAATAAAACGCGCGGAAAAGATAAGAGATGAGACGAGGGTTAGCGGAAATACGGCGTACCGAGTTGGGGCTTACTTATGCGACTTATTAGGGTTTATTAATGAATCGTATGTATCAAAGACGGATTGGCAAAAAGACTTTTTAGTTTCCGATTTCGGTGACAGTGAGAAATATGGTATTACACAGAAGTTTTTTACAGAACTAATTCAACGCAAAACCCTCTTTACCAACCTCGGAATAGTAGACGAAAAGCTTACTGACGGATTCGCAGGAGTTACTACTGTGGGATATTATACATATCAAAAAGGGTATAATGAAGGCGAGGTTATAAATGGCATTTTGATCGTATCTAATGTTTCTTATCCTGGTGCAATTGCAAAGACGCAAGTAAAACAAGAATTAGGTAAGACATACGTACGTGCTTTCGATATCGACGAAAGAGTTTGGTCGGAGTGGGAGGTAGCTGGTGAAAGCAAGAGTGCTTTTAATCAGGTTGCTTATGATAATATTGATTCTATTAAGAATTTTGGGATATACGAAGTATATGACAGCAATTCATTAACAAGAGATATGATGTTTGTCACATATTCCTCAGAGCATGATGTAACAAAGCAGACTTATATCAACACTAATCCTAATTTCCCTATTCCTGAATTATCCTACCGTGTACATGACGGTGAAAAATGGAGTGGATGGACGAAAATAGGAGGTGGAAATTCAACTATTGACTCCGGGATAGTTACAACAGAAGAAAAAGGGTTCTTTGTCGTCGATTCAGAAGGAAAGGTCCTGATGAAGTACGATGCTAAAGGGTTAGATGCTGCTGTGCTGTCTGAACATTTTAAGAATCTGCTACCAACGAAAGGAGGCGATGGAATTGCAACAACAGAAGAAAAAGGATTCTACGTTGTTGATTCAGAAGGAAAGGTCGTTATGAAGTACGATGCTAATGGTCTGGATGTAGCAAAGTTGTCTACACACTTTAAGAATCTGCTACCTATTTCGTCAGGAGGGGGGAGTACAAGTTCTACATTCGACTATCTAACATTCAGTGATCTCTACATGGTTGATAACAAGTATCAGGAGAATCAATTTATTCCTGTATTACAATCAGAACGATTTACGAACGATTCTAATGCAAAGAAGTATTATCCACTGTTAGACGGTGGGCATGTTGCTTTGCCGGCTATCGGACAGCTTTCTTCTACGGATGCTATGATGTCGAACGGTACTACTAAAGATGTAGATATGAATGTAGTGGTTGGGTGCGAAAATAACCTTCAAACTTATCAAGTTCCGTACACTCTAAAAAAGGTGTATTCTGATGCTGTATCAAAGCAAATTAGATTATTAACGATCGGTGACAGTTTTGCTGCAAATTCAGGAGGTAACAGCGAATATCCGGAATACTCATTCTTTTCATTCGCTCAAAAATTAGGCATGAATGATGAAGCATTGAGAGGGAAAAATAACATGTATATGACATTGGGGACAACCGGTTATCGGTATAATGGTTGGGGAAAGTGGACTGTGAATAACAAGGAGATGATTCTTGTTTCTCATTCGGAGGGGCGTGGAGGTTGGACAGCAAGCGTATATGCACGTCACGTGATCAATACGACGAACTATAAAGGGATGTGGTATCTGTTAGGTCTCGATGCGACCTATGGGGAATATGACAGTTATTCCGGTAGCGTTGACCGTACTAAGCTGGTACACTCCGTCCCATCTAAAGTAATTGACACGAGCTATATAAAGAATGAGGACGCCTTCAAGGTAGCTTGGAATGGTACAACTCCTTCGGTATCTTGGAATGGGGGTAGTACTGCTGCAAAACAGGCTGCGGTAGACTATTACAATGGATTGGTGAATAATACCATCACTGCCGGGCGTAATCCTTTCTTCAATATCAACAAGGCAGGTGATATAAAGTTCGACCTGCAATTCTATCTCGATAATTATAAGACACATGCCGATGACGGAGTAACGCAACTGGTAGTAGGTAGTACTGCCGGAAGTTCTGTCACTGAGATCACACAATATATGAAGGTGTGTACACCTACTCATATTGTATTATTGCTGGGTACAAATGATGTTTCTGCTTTTAATGATCCGGCAAAATTATATGCTGACTTGAAAGCAATCGCGGAAGCTTGTGTTTCTGCTGTTCCTACTGTCAAAGTGGCTATGATATTTCCACCATCTCCGGGTACGCTGTATCCAGAAAGGCATCAGTCTGTGACGAATGAACCAATCTGGGAACCTCATACACAATATAAGTGGGCACATTTCAAGGCTTTACAAAAGGCGTTCTCAGATGATACCAGTATCGATAAAGCTAAGATATATTTTCTGAATACCTTTATCTGCACTGATACTTACACCACGTCTCCTAACAGTGTTTGGGGATTGTCACCGGCTACCGGGCAAAGAATGTCTATTTTAAAGAAAGACCCTTTACATCTCGGCATTGCCGGATACCGTGATATCGGTTATCAGATATACGCATGGAGTTATTATAGTTCACTTAAATAAAAATTAATCATGGGAAAAGCAATTATTATATCAGATTTGGTATCGAGTTTGAGTTTAGGTACGGTAACAATTGGAAGTGAAACGCCTCCTGTTGTCATCGCAGTAACTGGTGTGAGTATAAATAATAAACCTTCTTCAATAACGGATGGTATACAACTTTCTGTAGGCTATACACCATCTGATACAACACAAAAGGGTGTAATATGGAGTAGTAGCGATACTTCCGTAGCAACTGTAAGTAGCTCCGGTTATGTCACTGTAAAGAAAGCTGGTAGTGTTACTATCACGGCAACTTCAACTTATATGAGTAGTATAAAAGACAATTTTACGGCTACATGCTCTGTAACATCGACTTATATTCCTGTAACATCTGTATCTGTAGCAGGAAGTACGTCCGGGAAAGTGGGCAATACGATACAGTTGTCTGCTACCGTTCTTCCGTCTAATGCAACGAATAAGAGTGTAAATTGGGTTAGCTCCAACGAAGGTATTGCAACAGTTTCCAGCAGCGGATTAGTCAACTTGTTATCTACAGGAGATGTAACTATTACGGCTATATCTGCAAGCGAAACGGGTATAACAGATACTCACAGCATAACGGTGAGTGAAGAGTCTGTTAATCCTCCGAGTCCGAGTGAGTATCCCACGGATGGTCTAATTGTGCATCTTGATGCTGCGGGAATGAGTAACCCAACAACGAGATGGAATGATCTTTCTGGCAATGGCAATGACTTTATATTAACCGAGTTTCTTGGAACTTCTGATAATGGTTGGGGGGATAATGAACTGGTTTTCGCTGAAACAGATCCGGGTTATTGCCTCAATGAAAAGCTGAACGATGGTGGATTAGGTGATGGAATAGAAGGAGAAGTGACTGTCTTTATGAAGGTGAAGAATAATAATAGTCTGGGATTAACGCGTATCTATTGTGCAAGTATCAATTCTGGTGATAATAAGAATTTCAGTCTGGGATTGGCGGCAGACGGAGCTTTTGTGAAGATAGCTGGAAAAAACTACAAGTTAGCTAATTCGATGGTGGTAGGTACATATTATGTAGTTGGTGTAAGAATCGCTGGAACTGTCGCTAAAATATATCTGAATGATAAGGCATTAGATATACCGGAAGCTCCTGCATCAAGGTATAACGCGATCGGAAAGACAACGATTGGTACATACCTTAATCAGTGGGGTTCACGCGGTGAGAAATTATATGGTGCTGTTAAAAAAGCTGTTGTGTACAACAGAGCAGTAACTGATGAAGAGGTGGCTATGATTATTAGTCTAATGAACCAATAATAGTAATTCGATTGTAAAGTGTTTCAGTATAATTCTTTGATTTAAACATAACTTTTTTTTATACATTTCGTTTTACTACTGTACACTTATGGTTTTGCGGATTATAAATGGGACGAAGCACAGCCGATAGAAAGAATTATTTTGTACGACCGCCCCAATCCCCAGAGTCAGATAGCGGGAGTTACTATCCACTTCAGCGATCATTCTAAAATCTACGTAAATTCAATTCCCAACGACGGTGCTCCAAAGGTGATTGATTTCCCTACGAAACTCAGCTCTTTTATTCGTATTGAAAGTACGGACGCAATGGGTACCAATGTAGGGCTCTCCGAAGTGGAAGTCTACCCATCCATCGAGGGATATCATGATTTTGTAGAAAAGGTAGACCCTTATATCGAGACTGCACGAGGAAGATATTTCTTCTTTGTTACGGGAAGCCTGCCCTTTGGCATGATTAGCGCAGCTCCTATGACACGAAACAAAAACCAGTACGGCGGCGGATACAATTATAATTCTAAAGAAATATTAGGGTTTCCGCAGCTGCACGATTGGATGAATGGCGGCATTGTACTGATGCCTACCACAGGCGAAGTGTCCACCAAGCAGGGAGAAGAGGGATGGAAATCATCCTTCTCACATGAAGGAGAAACAGTACGCCCGGGTTATCACAAACTATTTTTAGACAGATATAACCTATGGGTAGAGCAAACCGCCACAGACAGGGTAAGTTTTTATCGCTTTACCTATTGCAACGATGCTCCCCTTGCAGATATACTGCTCAATCTGGGAGGATATGTAGGTACAATAACCATGACCGAAGCAAATATCCAAAAGGTCAGCGATCAGCAAATAGAAGGCTCCGTCAATACCATGGGAAGACTATGGGGAGGTCCCGACAATGTAAAAGTATATTACGTTATGCAATTTAGCAAACCAATGAAAGCCATAGATGGTTGGGATAACCAAACAGAATACCGGAACATAGAATCTCTGACAAGCCATGAAAAACCGACACGGCGCAATGCCACCGGCATGACGTATTGGGATGCACCTTCTTCAGGTATCAAAGCACGCTTTACAGCTAAAACAGGTGAACAAATCTGTGTAAAGGTGGCTATTTCCTATACCAGCATAGCCAATGCACGGCTCAATATGGAAATGGATTGTAATCATTGGGACTTTGATGCAGTGCATCAGCAATCACAAAAAGAATGGAATGATTATCTGGGAAAAATAGCAGTGAAAGGTGGTACAAAAGACCAACAAATCAAATTTTATACGGATCTCTGGCATGTGTTGCTGGGACGTCATAAAATAGACGATTATTCCGGTGACTATCCGGATTATACACAAGGAGAACAACAAGGTAAACATACAGTAAATGCCGTGTTCAAAAAAAGAACCTTACCTAAGGACGCAAATGGAAAAGTAAAATTCCATATGTATAATTCAGATGCATTTTGGCTCTCACAATGGAATTTGAATGTACTCTGGGGATTGGCATGGCCAGAAGTTTTAGATGACTTTTCCGCCTGTCTGGTGCAATATGCCGAAAACGGCGGGGACCCAACCTTGGTGGATATTCGTACATCATGTCATCTTGCCCGGCTACCAACTTACTGACCGCTGCTTATCAAAAAGACATGCTAACCAAAACAACTCCGACAGCTGCTTATAAAGCAATGGTCAACAATCATAAAGGCGGAGGAATGTTAGGCTCTAAAGAGCAAATTGACATCTATGAACAGAACGGTTATTTTCCGGATAATGCCGGATGGACGATAGAGGCTGCCTTTCAGGATTGGGCACTATCTCAAATGGCTGGAAAACTTCGGAAAAAGAAGGATGCGGCATTCTACCTGAAACGGTCCCAAGGCTGGGAAAACCTTTTCTGCGATAAAGTCAACCTGTTGATGCCCAAAAATAATAAAGGAGAATGGTTACATCAAGATCCTTTAAGCGGAGAGGGATGGATAGAAGCCAATGCCTGGCAGGCTACTTGGGGAATATCTCACGGATTAAGCAGACTGGCAGAATTAATGGGAGGAAAAGATGCTCTGTGTACCAAACTGAATGAGGCTTTCGAGCAATCTAAAGAAGATGATTTCGTATATGGGTATCGCGATGGATATGTGAGTTACGCCAATCAACCAGGGTGTTCGAATGCCCATGTATTCAACAGAACAGGCCGACCGGACTTGGCACAATACTGGGTAAGGCGTGTCAACGAACAAGCATACGGAGCAACTACCCCTGATAAAGGTTACGGTGGACACGACGAAGATCAGGGACAAATGGGAGGAGTAAGCGCCCTCATGTCAATAGGAATGTTCAGTGTAGACGGAACTTGTTCCATCCAACCCGTTTATGATATTACATCTCCCGTATTTGATGAAATCACCATCCGGTTGGATAAAAAGTATTACCCCAATGGAGATAAGTTTATCATTAAATGCCATAACAACAGCAAAGAGAATTGCTACATTGAGAGAATAGCCCTCAATGGTAAAGAACTGCCAGAATACCTGCTTCCGCACAAAGAATACGCAAAAGGAGGAATCTTAGAACTCTGGCTAAGCAATTCCGCACCCGTAAAATAATGATATAACGTTCTGTTCAAAGGGTCAGAGGAAGTCTGTCTGTTGAAGGTGTGTAAAAAGTAATAAAATGCCCCGCGAAAGTTCACATCCAACTTTCGCGGGGTACTTTGTTTATTCACTGATCTCTTTTTTTCGGTAAGCAGTAGGCGACACTCCCATAACTTTGGTAAAGACCCGGGAGAAATAAGCCTGTTCCTCAAATCCAAGCCGTAGAGCTATCTCATTCAATTTCATATCGGTAAGCTCAATATATTGACAAGCCTTCTGAATTTTCAGTCGAATAAAATAGTTGATAGGAGAAGTACCGGTCTCTTTCAAAAACAGTGCCGAGAAATGAGACTCCGAATATTTAAAATATCCGGCTAAGTCCTGTAATGTCAAATTACGATCTATGTTTTCCTGCAGATAGTAAATCACCCGCATAGAAAATGAAAGCGGCTTATGTCTGGGAACACCGATATCCCGAAATTGCTCTTGAAAAATGAACGTAGATAAGAAAGAGTACAGGTACATCGCTGAATAAGCAAAATATTCTTTGATATATCCCATGGAAAAGCTATTATAGATTTCTTCAAACAGCTCAATACGAACTTGCTGACGCGAGTGTTCATCCGAAAGAATAATCCCCGGAGATATATGAACAGTAAAAATCGAATGCACTAATTTACCGCTAAAATGAAGCCAATAGATGGTCCACGGCTCATCTATATCAGCCTCAAACGAATAAGGGACATGGGGAGGGATAAATATATACTGCTTCTGCCGTATCTGATACGTCTTCCCATTAATATGATACTTACCTTTTCCGTCGACACAATATATCAGCATTGCATAATCTGTACCCGATTCTTTTTGCACATAATGATATTTCACCTTCGGGAAAAAACCGATTTTACGTACATAGAGATTCTCTATCAGAGGATCTTTACTATATTCTCTTAACAAATTTTCGGGCAGGGATACAAACCGCTCTCCCTTAAACCCTTCCTTTATTCTTACCATAGTACAAAATCATAAGATTGTATAAGAAGATCAGAACAAATATACCTCAAAAAAAGCAATAAGTAAAGTATATTTGCAGAAAAACAATTCGGCAAAATGAGAAAAAGTAATTATGACAAGACCCCTTCAACTCGTATAGAAGGAAAGATATGGATAGGATGGAGTGAAATCCTGAATAAATTAAAGAAAACAGGAGTAACTGGTGATTTCCGAAAGGTTTTTGTAGTAGAGTGTTATCAGGGAGTAAATAAACAAGAACTTCTTTCTTATTTTAAAGAACTATCTCCGACACTATTGATTGATACGGAAAACTTGTTTAAGTCACCGGAAGATATTGAACGTATGACAGCACCCTATATGACGGAAGACAGCTTATTCGGGTATACTTCACACTTTTCTTACAAAAACTTCCTGGATACGGAAAAGGTGGCAGCCTGTCGTGAACAAATAACACAGACGAACGGACTCATTGTTTTATGCGGACATGGAGCAGCAGAGGTTTATCCTCACCCGGACCTACTTATGTACGTTGATATGGCACGTTGGGAAATACAGCAACGCTTCCGGCGAAAAGAAGTGAACGGATTAGGAGTTAATGATAAAGAAGTTGCCCCCTCCCTTCACTACAAACGAGGTTATTTTATAGATTGGATAGTATGTGATAACCTTAAAAAGAGGCTATTAAATAAAGTTGATTATTGGCTGGATACCCATATCAGTGACCTCCCTAAAATGATCGAAGGAGAGACCTGGAAAGCCGGTCTTAAAAAAACAGCCTCTTCTCCTTTTCGTGTAGTCCCGTTTTTCGACCCGGCTCCATAGGGTGGCCAATGGATGAAAGAAGTCTGCGATTTAGACAAGACGCAAGCCAATTTCGGTTGGTGCTTTGACTGTGTCCCCGAAGAAAACAGCTTATATTTGAATATTTCCGGAACACTCTTTGAAATGCCATCCAATAATCTCATTTTCTATCAACCTCGTGAAGTTTTGGGAGAACCGGTAGAAGCCCGTTTCGGAGAAAACTTTCCGATTCGTTTTGATTTTCTGGATACGATGGGAGGAGGCAATCTCAGCCTGCAGGTACATCCTACAACCCAATATATCCGGGATACATTCGGCATGGCCTATACACAGGATGAAAGCTATTATCTGCTAGATGCACAAAAGGGTGCAACTGTCTTTTTAGGAATAAAGACAGGCATAGATCCCGAAGAAATGATTGCAGCCCTGCACGAATCGCAAAAGACAGGGAAGAAGTTCGATACAGAAAAGTATGTAAACCAATGGCCGGCAAAAAAACATGATCATTTCCTGATTCCGGCCGGAACAATCCATTGTTCGGGAGCGGGTGCAATGGTGCTCGAGATTAGTGCAACGCCAAGTATCTTCACATTTAAGCTTTGGGATTGGGGACGCTTAGGGTTAGACGGTCGTCCTCGTCCCATAAACATCCGGCATGGTGCTAATGTGATTCAATGGGAACGACAGACTGATTATACACGCCGGAATCTGGTTAATCACGTAGAAAAAATTGCAGAAGGAGAAGGCTGGTATGAAGAACGTACCGGATTGCATGAAAATGAATTTATAGAAACACGCCGGCATTGGTTCACCGGTAAGGTTTTGCACCATACCGGGAATAGCGTTAATGTTTTAAATGTAATTGAAGGAGACGAATTAATAGTGGAAAGCCCCGACGGAGCATTCGAACCGTTTACTGTTCATTATGCAGAGACATTTATTATCCCGGCTTCAATCAACCAATATACCATATCTCCAGGTGCAGCATCAAAAGAGAAGCGATGTGGTACAATCAAAGCTTATGTTCGATTTAAACAATAATAAATTATGAATTATAAAGAAGAACAACGCATCATAATGACTTTGGATGCGGGTGGAACCAATTTTGTATTTTCGGCAATAGCCGGAGGAAAAGAGATTGTAGAACCTTTTGTTTTACCTTCTGTTCCAACTCATATCGACCATTGTCTGAAAAATATAGTGACCGGGTTCCACCATATACTAAAATTATTACCGGAAACTCCGGTAGCAATAAGTTTTGCATTTCCGGGGCCGGCCGATTATGAGGCAGGAATTATTGGCGATTTACCCAACTTTCCGGCCTTTCGAGGCGGAGTTGCTTTAGGCCCCTATTTACAAGATCAATTCGGATTACCTGTTTTTATTAACAACGATGGTAATCTGTTCGCATACGGAGAAGCAATGACCGGCATTTTGCCGGAAATAAACAACCGGTTAAAAGAAGCCGGTAGTACCAAACGTTACCAAAATATCATTGGTATAACGTTAGGTACAGGTTTTGGAGCCGGAGTAGTAACAAATGGTCAACTCTTGTTGGGAGACAATGCTGCCGGTGGTGATTTATGGTGTCTACGTAACAAAAATCATCCGCAATTTATTGTAGAAGAAAGTGTCAGCATCCGGGCTATAAAACGTATGTACGCAGAACGTTCCGGTTGCAAAGAAGATTTAACCCCTAAAGATATCTATGAGATTGCGGAAGGTAACCTTCAAGGAGAACAGGAGGCAGCCAGGGCCTCCTTTGCCGAACTGGGTGAAGTGGCTGCAGAAGCATTATCTTGCGCCTTAACATTAGTAGACGGATTAGTAGTTATAGGCGGCGGATTAGCAGGAGCTTCTAAATACATACTACCTGCAATGATAAAAGAGCTAAACGGTACTATACGTATGATGGATGGAAGTATCTTCAACCGCTTACAAATGAAAGTATTCAATCTGGAAGATGAGACAGAATTTGCATCATTTGCCGGTTATCAGCCCAAACAGATAAAGGTTCCCGATACCACTCGCTTTATATCTTACGATTTATATAAACGGACAGGAATAGCCGTTACCCATCAAGGCACCAGCCGTTCCATTTCATTAAGTGCCTATACTTATGCCCTTAATCAATTAGACAACCAATAATCGCACCATGAATACACAATTTAAAGCCAAAACATTCTATCCGATTCTATTCGGTTTCTTCGTAATGGGATTCGTAGATATCGTAGGCATTGCAACAAACTATGTGAAAAAAGATTTTGAACTCTCCGACACATACGCAAACCTGCTCCCAATGATGGTATTTGCCTGGTTTGCAATCTTTTCCATTCCTACCGGCATTCTAATGGGAAAAATAGGGAAAAAACTGACTGTCATAATGGCTTTAGCTACTACAACAGTAGCAATGATAGTCCCCTTTATTTCCTATACTTTCGCAAGTATGTTACTCGCTTTTACAATATTAGGTATCAGCAATACTATACTGCAAGTATCATTAAACCCGATGATTGCAAATGTTGTTTCTGCCAATAAAATAGCCAGTACGTTAACTCTCGGCCAATTCGTCAAAGCAATATCTTCATTTTTAGGACCTATTGTCGCAGGAGGTACTGCCATATTATGGGGAGACTGGAAAATAACATTTGGTCTATATGCGGTAATTTCATTGTTTTCCACTATTTGGATGTATCGCAGCATCCCCGATAACCAGCAAGAAGAGGATACACATTCTAATTTATTGTCTACGCTGTCACTACTTAAAGATAGAAAAATCTTCCTGATTTTCTTAGGAATATTATTCATTGTCGGAGTCGATGTCGGTTTAAATACAACCATTCCCAATTTCTTAACGGCACAAGCCAATATGCCGTTAAGTGTAAGCGGCTTGGGAAATAGCCTGTATTTCATATCTCGTATGGCGGGTACATTTTTAGGTACTTTATTATTAGCGCGTATAAAACCTCATATTTATTTGCAAAGCTGTATATTGATTGCCATTATAGCATTTATCTCTTTATTATTGGTTCGTGTACCTTGGGAAATGTTTGCATTAATCTGCATCGTAGGCTTAGGTTGCTCCTGCATTTTTTCGATTCTGTTCTCCTACGGCTTTGCAACATAAACCGGACCAGAGTAACGAAGTTTCGGCATTAATGATAATAGGAGTATCGGGTGGCGCCTTAATTACTCCTCTTATCGGAATAACATCCGATTATTGGGGAGTAACTGCCGGATTGGCTTTATTATGTCCCTGTTTACTCTATTTAGGAATACTATCTATTATAATAAATAAGCCCTCCCGCTAAAAGTGCTTCCCGCACGGGGAGGTACGCCAGGCGATGGTTCATTAAAACGCAGATGACGCAGATTTTCGCAAAAGAAAACAAATGTATGATAAAGAGCTACAGTCTTTTAATCTGCGTCCTGCGTTTCATCAAAGATTTAAAACTCTGTGAAACTCCGTGCAACTCTGTGGTGAGTTTAATTCTTTTCGGGCCAATAATACGAACTCATTTAAACATTGGTACCGCAAACCACTTCTTAAACATCTTCGTTACAAGTACATACATCACAAATGCAGAGAAAAATCCTACAATGGCATCAATAAGATAATGAGCTTGAATGTAAACAGTGGCACAACAGAGTAAGATATAGAACGGCATCAAAACAGCAAACAGCCATTTGCTCCCACGCCATGCCATAATCATAAGAATTGTAGAAATACCTACATGCGAACTGGGAAAGGCTGCCGTAGGACGTTCTCCAACTTGCTGTGAACCCTCCACAAGATTATAAAAAAAGCCATGTTCATATCCCGGACCGGGCAGCAATTCCTGATGATGATTGAAATAATCACCGACAGCATAGAATGTACCATGTTCTGCATTCTCTAATCCGATGGCCGGGAAATAATATTGCGGACCGGCAACCGGGATAAATATATAGATCAGATAATAAATAAAAAAGGAAGTAACCAGTACAAAGGAGAGTTTCTCAAACAACTCAAATCTATAGATGAAATAGTACAAAGTCACCACCAGAATCATCGGATAATAGGCAAAATAGCCCATATTAAAAGCCTCACTTATCCATTGATGCGGCAGCAAATAGCAAAAATGCAATGCAGGCTGGCAACCAAACATCCACTGTTCGGCAGAAGCAAAGATATGATCCAGGTTGGGGAAAAAGCGGTTGAACTCATACGTATCCGGATACCAATAAGAAAGCAGACTCATTTGAATGGCAATCCGCACAAAAGCAGAAAACTTACAAGGTGCCAACCTGTAGAGATACATTAATAAGAATGTCATTCCGGCAATCATAGCCCTGTCCAGCAACATGTGCCAGGGATGATCCATCCGCTGAAAAAGGAACAGAATCAATATAGAAGTCAACAAGTTGTATATCAGTGTTACCTTCTCAACAGCGAACAGTCCCTTGCGGGTCTCTACACGTTTAAATAAATCTAGAGCCATCCTTCATTCTTATACCAGGCAATGGCCTCTTTCACTCCTTTTTCCAAGTCATATTCAGGAACATATCCCAGTTCTTTCATGGCCGGAGTAATATCACATTGCCAGTTTCTTTGTTTCATTATCTTATATTTATCTGAATTCAGCGTACTACTCTTTCCTGAGCGGGTAGCTATGAATTCAGCGAGCAAAGATACGACTTTAAGGAGAATTAACGGGCATTTCAATCGAATAACGAATGGATTTCCCAATTCTTTTTGTATCAGATCCGAAAAAGTACGACTTTTATAGACCTTCCCATCAGCCAGAAAATAGGCTCTCCGGGATACCTGCTTCTCAATTCCAAGGAAAACAGCCTGAACAATATCTTTTACATATACAAATGTAAGATCCTGACGTTTGAAACCAACAGAAAAGTCCATATGATTGAGTATCGACTTAGCCATAAGAAAATAGTCCATCTCACGAGGGCCATATACCCCTGTAGGACGATAAAACACATAAGGAAACCCAGGAATACTTTGTATATACAACTCCGCTTTAAGTTTACTCAGTCCATAAGCAGTGTTCGGAGCCGGCAGATCATTTTCGTGTATCGGATTGTAATCCTCTTCGTGTATCGGACCAAAAACACTCAGCGTACTGATATAAATAAACTGTTTGGGCACCATATTAAGTTGTATCAATGTATCAACAAAATATTTGGTTTGCAAATAATTGACACGGTCGAACTCCTTTTTATCTACACATTTAGTCAATCCGGCACAATGAACAATATAGTCAAACTTATTATATGTACCTTTATGACCGGATAACTGCGCTTTCAACTCATTGGGATGGGCAAAATCAAGTTCCAGAAAATGAATTTTCCGGTCAGATAAATACTTCCTGCTACTGGTAGAACGAATTCCTGCCCACACAGCAAATTTGCGTTTCAAAGCCTCCTCGACGATGAAACTGCCAATAAACCCACTCGCTCCTGTAACTAAAATACTTGCCATAATTAATAATTATTCAATGTACCAATAAATAATGTGCTAATGTGTTAATATGCCAATGTGCTGCGCTATAAAAACATGCCGAAAACCAATTGGTATATTAGTACATTCTTTTAATTGGCACATTGGCATATTAACATATTAACACATTAGCACATTATTTAATCGGTTCTACATGTATACCCACATGCGTTCCTTCTCCAAACATTTCCTTCAATTTTCGCTCAATTCCCGTAGCAGTACGATGAGCTTCTTCCAATGAGATTTTTCCATCCATACGTACATGCAACTCAATGGCGTACTGATTCCCTATTCTACGGGTTCTTAAATGATGTGGCTGACTTACTCCGGGAAATGAAAGCGCAGCCTGCTCTATTTCACGTTCTACCTCATCAGGCAATGACTTTTCCAAAAGCTCATCTACACAAGGTATCAACAACTGAATAGCTACTTTCATTATAAAAATACTGACTACTACAGCAGCTATCGGGTCAAGTACTCTCCATTTGTCACCAAGTAAAATGCCCCCGCCAATACCAACAGCCGTTCCGATAGAAGAAAGGGCATCACTCCGATGATGCCATGCATTAGCTATCACCGCCTGTGAATTCAGTTTTCGTCCTTTTATAACGGTATATTGATACAATATTTCCTTTAGTACAATCGAAACCAACGCCGCTATCAATGCCAGCATTCCCGGCTCCCCAAGCTGTTCTCCATGAAAAAAATCATAGATAGAGGAAGCACCGTTCCAAAGGATACCAAAGCCGACACACAAAAGTAATATCCCGATAATAGCTGTAGCCAGCGTTTCATATTTTCCATGTCCGTAGTCATGATCTTTATCTTCTGGCTTGTTAGAGATACGCACAAAGATAATCACAATAATATCAGTAACAAAATCGGATAAAGAATGAACCGCATCAGCCAGCATAGCAGCACTATGTCCTGCTATTCCGGCGAAGAACTTAAAGACAAGAAGTAAGAAGTTTACCACACTTCCCACAACAGTCACTTTATAAATTTCTTTTTCCCGGGAAGGAGTTTTGGATTCCATTTTGTTATAATATAAATCAACTATTGGGCAAATGTACATGAAATTCTTGAATTATTGATATTTAATCATTTACTTTGTAGTTAATAACAATAGAAATAAGTTACGTCTCTAAGTAACAGGTCTCACCTGTATTCGCTTCAAAATCCGTAACTTATTAGCTCGTAACTTATAATAATAAAAACATCATGGCGAAAAAGAAAGAAAAAAAAGCCGGTAAACGAATGAAGAAAAAAGAACTGGCAACCACATTAATGGATTTCTTCCACACCAGACAGGAAGAAGTTATCAGCCTTAAATATCTTTTCGCGGAACTACACCTCACCACACATCCCCTGAAAATGCTGTGCATGGATATTCTCGCGGATATGCTGACTGACGACTACATAACGGAAGTTGATAAGAATAAATACAAACTCAACAACCACGGCATCGAGATGACAGGAACCTTCCAGCGTAAAAGCAACGGAAAGAACTCATTCATCCCCGAAGGTGGAGGCGACCCGATATTCGTGGCCGAACGTAACTCTGCCCATGCAATGAACAATGACAAAGTAAAAATAGCATTCTTTGCCAAACGCAAGAACCATGACGCTGAAGGGGAAGTTATTGAAATACTGGAACGTGCCAACGACACATTTGTGGGTACGCTACAAGTAGAAAAATCTTATGCTTTCCTGGTAACAGAAAACCGGACGCTGGCAAATGATATCTTCATCCCAAGAGATAAACTGAAAGGTGGAAAAACCGGAGACAAGGCTGTTGTGAAAGTAATCGAATGGCCGGACAAAGCTAAAAATCCAATCGGACAGGTACTTGATATTCTGGGTAAAGCCGGAGACAATACCACTGAGATGCACGCTATTCTGGCAGAATTTGGTTTACCCTATGTCTATCCTCAGGCAGTAGAAAAGGCTGCTGATAAGATTCCGGCTGAAATCTCTGAAGAAGAGATAGCCAAACGGGAAGATTTCCGTAAGGTCACTACTTTCACCATCGACCCAAAGGATGCCAAAGACTTTGACGATGCACTCTCTATCCGTAAACTAAAAGACAATTTATGGGAAGTAGGAGTACATATAGCAGACGTAACGCACTATGTAAAAGAAGGAAGTATCATTGATAAAGAAGCCGAGAAACGTGCTACCTCTGTCTATCTGGTAGATCGTACTATCCCGATGCTGCCCGAGCGTCTGTGTAATTTCCTTTGTTCACTACGCCCTCACGAAGAAAAGCTCGCTTTCTCTGTTATTTTTGACATCACCGAGAAAGGAGAGGTAAAGAACTCACGTATCGTACATACAATCATCTATTCCGACCGCCGCTTCACTTACGAAGAAGCACAGCAAATTATCGAAACCCGGGAGGGAGATTTCAAAGAGGAGGTTTTGATGATGGATACAATTGCCAAAGCGTTACGCGAAAGACGTTTTGCTGCCGGAGCTATTAACTTTGACCGTTACGAAGTGAAATTCGAGATAGACGAGAAAGGAAAACCGGTCAGTGTTTATTTCAAAGAATCCAAAGATGCCAACAAACTCGTAGAAGAGTTTATGCTACTTGCCAACAGAACCGTAGCCGAGAAGATAGGACGCGTACCCAAAGGAAAGAAAGCCAAAGTATTGCCTTATCGTATCCATGATCTACCCGATCCGGAGAAGCTGGATAATCTTTCACAATTCATTGCCCGTTTCGGATATAAGTTGCGTACCAGTGGCACAAAGACAGACATATCAAAGTCCATCAACCACCTGTTGGACGATATTCAGGGAAAGAAAGAAGAAAATCTGATTGAAACAGTTTCTATCCGTGCCATGCAAAAAGCGCGTTATTCAACACACAACATCGGACATTATGGATTGGCGTTCGATTACTATACGCACTTCACATCCCCCATTCGTCGTTTCCCGGATATGATGGTACATCGCCTCGTGACCAAATATCTGGACGGAGGAAGAAGTGTTTCGGAAAGCAAATATGAAGATCTCTGCGATCATAGTTCTAACATGGAGCAGATTGCAGCAAATGCCGAACGTGCTTCTGTCAAGTACAAGCAAGTAGAATTTATGAGCGAACGGTTGGGACAAACATATGATGGAGTAATTTCCGGTGTCACAGAATGGGGACTTTATGTGGAGCTTAACGAAAATAAGTGTGAAGGTATGATACCTATGCGTGATTTGGACGATGACTACTATGAGTTCGACGAAAAGAACTACTGTCTGCGCGGACGACGTAAGAATAAGACATTCAGCTTGGGTGATGCAATCACCATTAAAGTAGCCCGTGCCAATCTGGAGAAAAAACAACTTGACTTTGCATTAATGTAATAAAGGAGGCGGTAAAGTGATAACTTTACCACCTTATAGCCCTATCACATTATAACTTTATACGTATGAAAACAGTCATCATAGAAGACCAACAGCGGGTAGAAGAAATTATCTCCCGCTGTGATATCTGCTTTGTCGGTATCACCGATCAGGAGGGAAATCCATATGTAATACCCATGAACTTTGGTTATCAGGAAGGGGTGATTTATCTGCATTCCGGACCAACAGGAAGCAGCATTGATATGCTGGAACGTAACAATAACGTATGCATCACTTTCAGCACAGACCATGAGCTGGTATTTCAGCATCCCAAAGTAGCCTGCAGTTACCGGATGAAAGCCAAAAGTGTGATCTGCCGTGGAAAAGTAGGCTTCATTGAAGATATGGACAGCAAACGCGAAGCACTGAATATCATCATGAAACATTATAGCAGCCGAGAATTTGTTTATTCAGACCCGGCTGTAAGAAATGTAAAAATATGGGAGATCCCTATCAGTAGTGTAACGGCAAAAGAATATGCGGCACCGCATAAGAGATAAGTTACATTCGTTTTTTCCATATCCGATCATTAATTATATCTAATATACACACACTATGGAAAACAATCAGAATCTATTAACCTTTGGCGAACTTTATCAAACTTACAAAGAACGCTTTTTAAGATTAGCAATTTCTTATGTGAAAGAGGAAAGTATCGCAGAAGATTTTGTAACTGATTCTTTTGTCTCATATTGGGAGAACCGGCACAAACTTCCAGAAGGAGCTAATATACCCGCTTATATTCTTGTTTCTCTTAAAAATGAATGCTTAACTTACCTGAACCGACTTCGCAAGGAGCAAGAAATTGTTGATCATCTAAGAAGTCAACAAGAATGGGAACTGGATTTCCAGATTAGCTCGCTGGAGGCCTGTAATCCACAAGAAATTTTCTCTGAAGAAGTACAGCAACTTGTGAATAAAGCGATCGAGTCTTTGCCGACAAAGACAAAAGAAGTTTTTCTGTTAAGCCGGATGGAATACCTGACAAACCGTGAGATCTCAGAACGTCTGGGAGTATCAATTAAAGCCGTCGAATTTCACATCACCAAAGCATTAAAAGTAATGCGTATTGCTCTAAAAGACTATTTACCTGCTTTTTTCTATCTTTTTCTAAATTAATTCAATTTTTTGTTAGGGTATCTTTACCCTTATTAGTTATATAGACGTAAAGGATAAAATTTATGGATAAAGAATCACTATATCGTTTTTTTAACGGCACTGCTTCCGAAGCGGAAAGAATTCAGATACGGAATTGGGCAGATGCTTCCCCGGAGAATATGAAAGAATTACTTAGGGAAAGAAAACTTTATACAGCTATCGTTTTAGTCGGAAAAAAGGGATCCTTCATAAATCAGAAAACAAGATACAAGAAAATAAAAATCACCCAGTTTTATCGTTATGCAGCCGTTTTTATCGGAGCTATACTGTTATCGTGGTTTATAGCAAACCTGAAAGACGAAACGCTACCTATACAACAAATCACCGTACCACTGGGACAATATATGAGTATGACATTAGCAGATGGCAGTAATGTGTACCTCAATTCAGGTACCACACTAAAGTATCCTACCAAATTTACCGATGATTATCGTACGGTAGAAATAGATGGAGAAGCATTCTTTCAGATAACTCATAAAAAAAATGATGCACCATTTATTGTCCGTACATTTAAAGGAACAGTAGAAGTCTTAGGTACAAAGTTTAATGTGGAAGCTTATAAGAACAGAAATAAATTCATAACTTCTCTATTGGAAGGAACTGTAAAAGTAAGTGCAAACAACCAGCAAATAATACTGAAACCAAACGAAAGAGCCACATTGTCGGACGGCAAACTTATAAGAAGCAAAATAGAAGATGATAGTTATTATAGCTGGACCAGTGGAATTATTAATTTCAACAATATCACTTTTGAAGCTCTGATGAAAGAGTTCGAGAAGGTATATGGAATTGAGATTGTGATTAATAATAGTGCTATCAAGAACAACTTATGTCTGGGTAAATTCCGTAGAATTGACGGACTGGAATATGCATTAAAAGTATTGCAAGTGGATATACCGTTCACTTATCAAAGAGATTTTGAGAAACATATCATTTATATTAACTAAAAAAGAAAATCAGCGTATGAGAAAGGCATAGTAATTATTAAAAGGAAAGGGAATATCGAGCCGTCGCCAAACATATCGATATCCCCTTGGAAAATTAACACAGTATTTTGTATTAATCTTAAAACATAGCAAATATATGAAAAAGAAATTGATGTTAGAGGATAATTACGCTTCTAATTCAACAATATTATTTAGATTTATGAAAATCACACTCTTCCTGCTCATTGTGGGAATATTAAATGTTTACGCAATCAATACGCATTCTCAAAATGCACGTGTAAGCATACGTTATTCCAACGAACCTTTACAGATCATTCTAAATGATATAGAGTCACAAACTGACTATCTATTCATTGTCATTAATTCTAAAGTCGATACGAAGAAAAAGTATTCTATAAATGCCAAATCCGAACCTGTATTTACTGTATTGGACAATATGTTCAAAGGGGAAAATATCCGGTATAAAATGCGTGGAAACCATATTGTACTTTCCCAGGAAACACAAAAAACAGAACAGGAAACCAAACGGGTACTGACCGGTTATGTCAGAGATAACAATGGGGAGCCATTGATAGGTGCCAGTATCCTCGTAAAAGGAGCTTCACAAGGGACAGTAACCGATGTCAATGGTTATTTTCGTCTCCAGGGCGACTATACCGACAAAACCATACTCTCAATCACCTATATCGGCATGCAGGGCCAGGAAATCACAATCGGAAATAAAAATAAATTTGATATTACGCTGTATGATGACTCCGAACAACTGGATGAAGTGGTAGTAGTGGGTTACGGTACACAAAAAAAGATAAACCTGAGTGGCGCAGTAGAAGCTCTTGCCGGCGAAACATTGAAAAACCGTACAGCCAACAATGTAGGAACTATGCTTCAAGGACTTGTACCTAACCTGAACATCAGTACCAACGGTGGTCAGATCAGTCAAACACCAGGTTTCAATATTCGTGGTGCAACTTCCATTAACGGAGGGGGGGCACCTCTAATTCTCGTGGATGGAGTTCCGATGGAAGAAGCCGAATTTTCACGTATGAACAGCAACGACATAGAAAATATATCTATCTTGAAAGATGCCTCTTCAGCAGCCATCTACGGAGCTCGTGCTGCATTTGGAGTGATTCTGGTAACAACTAAGAAAGGAAAAAGTGAAAAGATCAATTTTACATTCAACAATACAATGAGCATCCGGACTCTGGGGCGCATACCTGAGATAGTAAAAGACCCTTATATACAGGCCTCATATAAAAAAATCATGGGAGCCCCCTGGTATGACCTTTACTCAGAAGAGGAACTGGAATATGCTAAACAACGCTCACTCGATCCGTCACTTCCGGCTGCTATGATCAATCCGAGAGACCCGAACCGCTACACTTATCTGGGGGCAACAGACTGGTTCCATGAAATCTATAACAACACAGGTACTGCACATTCACATAGTATCAGTATGTCCGGAGCAACGAAAAAGACTTCATACTATCTGGGCGGCGAATATTTCAGTGAAAAAGGTATGGTCAAGTATAATACGGATATGTACAACCGATATAATCTGAGAAGTAATGTCAGCTATCAGGTTACCGATTGGTTGAATATCTCAAATAATACTTCCATGACGTATTATACGTATACAGCACCCGCATCTCTGGATAACGGCTGGCTTTATAAACGAATTCATAATGCTAATGCCTTGGAAATTCCCAAAAATCCCGATGGGAGCTGGACAGAAGCCGGAGCCAAATATATTGCCGGAACCGAGCAAGGTGGCAATAGCGATTATACTGAATTATTGGCACAAACTCAAATCTCTTTCGATCTGCAACTTATCAAAAACATATGGTCGGTAAAAGGAGACTTTGCTGTCAAATTCTGGAATAAACATAAAAACTATTGGGAATCCGATCAGTCATTTGAATACAAGGATGGCCCTGACAGTACCCCTAAAGAATTAGGATGGCAAGACTTTGCAAAAAGTGAACATGATAACTCAAGATACTCATTATTCAATATCTATACCAATTTCAATAAGAAATTTGGCAAGCACGAAGTAGGTACTACCATTGGTTTCGAACAACAAGTGGAATCTGCCCAATACTTTATAGGCGAAAGAAACGGAATGCTCAGCGATTCTGCTCCAAGCATCCAAATAGCCACCGGTGAAAAGAGTTTATACGACGGACGTCATACCTGGGCCACCCGAAGCGGATTCTACCGGGTAAATTACATGTTCGATGATAAATATATTTTTGAGGCCAACGGACGTTATGACGGGACCTCCCGTTTTACCAAGAAGCATCGATTCGGCTTCTTTCCGTCTTTCTCCGGTGCATGGGTGATATCAAATGAGAAATTTTATCAACCCGTCAAAGAGGTCATGAACATAGCCAAATTTCGTGCTTCGTACGGATGGCTCGGTAATCAAAATGTGGGTTATTACGAGTATATTTCCAACATGTCATTCTATGAGTGTACTTACTTGTTGGAAGGTAAAAAAACTACAGGTGTAGGTTCTCCCAGTCCGATTTCAGATGACCTTACCTGGGAGAAAGTAAATACAATGAATCTGGGTCTTGACCTTGCATTCTTTAAAAACCGTTTAACAATTTCCGGAGATATTTATCGCCGAAACACCAAAGACATGTTGACAAAAGGCAAAACATTACCAGGCGTCTTCGGAGTTGATCCTCCGCGTCAGAACGCTGCCGACCTGAAAACAGAAGGCTGGGAGTTCTCTATCGGATGGCAGGATAATTTCAGTCTGGCTTCGAAGCCTTTCCGCTATTCGGTAAAATTCAATTTATCTGACTCACGCGCCGAAATCACAAAATTCGACAATAAAAAGAAACAATTAGATGACTACTATGTCGGACAACGCCTTGGTGAGATCTGGGGATTAACCACAGAAGGATTCTTCTTAAGTGAAGAAGATATTAAAAATCACGCTGATCAATGGGCGGTAACGTCCTATCCAGGCGATCGTCCTTTAGCACCCGGTGATTTGAAATTCAAAGACTTAAACGAGGATGGCTATGTTAACAAAGGCGATTGGACAAAAGATAATCCCGGAGACTTTTCCGTAATCGGGAACTCAACACCCAGATACTGCTACGGTGCTGACATTAATGCAGCCTGGAACGGATTTGATTTACGCATATTATTGCAAGGAGTAGGCAAACAAGACTGGTATCCCAATGTATTCACCTTCTTCGGAATTTACCGTGCTCCCTGGTCGGATGTATATGTCAATAACCTTGACCACTGGACACCGGAAAACCCGAACGGATATTTCCCACGCCTGAAATCGTATACGGCAGAAGGAGCCGGAGATCTTAGTACTCCGCAAACCAAATACCTGCAGAATGCAGCTTATATGCGAATTAAGAATATTACATTTGGATATACACTTCCTCAAAGCCTCACCCGCAAATTAAAAATTGATCAGGTACGATTCTATTTCAGCGGAGAAAATATTGCCGAATTCACCAAACTGACAAAGAATGTTGACCCGGAAGCTCTTGGAAACGGAGGAGAAAACCTTGTACATCCTATGCAACGGGTATTCTCATTTGGTTTAAACCTGAATTTCTAAAAATCGAATAAGTATGAAAAAGAAAATATTATATATAGCTTTAGCATTGATAAGTCTGAGTAGTTGCAATGATTCTTTTCTGGACAGATTGCCTGAAACGTCACTAGTTACAGAAAATTTCTTCAGATCCCCTTCAGATCTGGCATTATTCGTCAATAAGCTCTACCTAAGTGAATCTCCTAAATACTGGGACCCGGGAACAGATAATGTAGTTGCATCCGAGAAAGATGAAATATTAGACCTTATTCGAGGTAACATCACACCAGAAACAGTCGGAGGATGGTATTGGGGACAAATACGTGAACTAAATTATTTCCTTGATAATGCCGACAAAGCCCAAGGGAGCCAGGAACTGATTAACCACTATATCGGTATCGTACGCATGCTACGCGGATTGGAGTATTATGAGAGAATAGTAAAGCGCTATAGCGATGGCCCCTGGTATGAGCATGTACTAAAGGATACCGATACAGAGTTGTTGATGAAAACACAGGATCCCCGGACATTCATAGTAGACAAAATAATGGAAGATTTGGAATTCGGTGTTCAAAACATACTGCCAGATATAAAAGACAGAACAGTCTATAACAAATGGTATGCATATGGTCTACTTGCCCGAATTGCCTTACACGAAGGTACATTCAGAAAATATCATGATGAACTGGAACTACAGAGTTCTGCCGATCAATTCCTCGAAAAAGCAGTAAATGCCTGTGAAAAGATTATGGCAAATACCACCGATTTCGGGATTTATACCGATGGAGGCATTGATGCATATGGCAATATGTTCATCAGCAATAATCTGAGCAAATGCAAAGAGATACTTTTATTTAAAGATTTCAGTTATGACCTCAATATTAAGCATGATGTAGCCATGAATGTATTTTCCTACAACACCGATTTGAGCCGTTCTCTAATGGAAAGTTATCTGATCAAGAAAGATGGAAAAGCAGTACCATTCTCATCGATAGACAACTATAAAACCAAAACATTCATGGAGACATTTGAAGACAGAGATCCTCGTTACCGCCAGACATTTATGTATCCGGGATATATCCGTCCGGGTGATGCAAAACCATTTATACCAAACCTGAATCTGGGGGGATATACGCAAATCAAATTTGTACCGCAAGACCCTCAGCAAAACCAATGGGGATGTTCTTACAACGACCTGCCATTAATGAGACTAGGCGAAATACTACTTATCTATGCAGAAGCAAAGGCCGAATTAGGCACACTGACACAAGCAGACTTAGATAAAAGTATCAATCAGCTTCGTGACCGTGTAGGTATGCCACATATGGTATTGTCCGAGTTAACCATTGACCCGACTCTGGAACAACAGTATCCGAATGTAAACGGCAACCTCAAGAACGCCATCCTCGAAATCAGGAGAGAAAGGCGCGTAGAGCTGGCTTGCGAAGGTTTCCGTAAAGATGACATACTCCGTTGGAAAGTCGGGAAATTGCTCGAAATGCCACAGGGAGTATACATTGCCGAATTGAATACCGTATTTGATGTAACAGGGGATGGAGTAACCGATGTAGGTGTCTTCCTGAATAAAGAATCTGTAAAACCAATCTATAAAAAGAAAGTTCTTTATTACCTGGAAGAACAGGGGGAGAAAACCAGTATTTCACTTTCGGAAGGAGATCATGGTTATATCATATTGACCAATGATATTACGAACCCGAAGAAATTCATTGAACCCAAATATTACTATTATCCGATTCCAAAGACCCAATTTACATATAACCCCAATTTACGCCAAACTATTTTCTGGGATAAATAACTAATAATCAGGTAAACATTCTCTTTTTGCATGCCATTAAATAGCATGCAAAGGGGGAGTATTACCCCTAAAAGCCGCTTAAAATGAAATATCTTTTAATTGTTTTATCCGTAATTATTACCTTAAAACTAAGTGCCAAAGAAGTCATCATTGACTTCAATGATCCGGCAAATTTCTACGAAGGATATCTATTTTCCAACGGGATAGAAGGCAAAGCATTGGACATTAGTACAGCTGCCTATTATCGTGCACCTCTACCTATAAATCAGATAGATTCTATCGACATGTCAGGTTCATTCTCTATTGGGATATGGGTGAAATCAGCCGATACATACAATGGATTGAAACCACTGGTCACCAACAAAAAATCCCTTGAAATGAAAGATCCGGGATTTATGATTGCTACTCAAGAAAATGGCTCATGGGCAGCATATTTCACCGATGGCAAAAACTGGCAATGGGATTATAAACCGACCGTAAAACGTCAACCGATCAACGATGCGAAATGGCATTTCCTGGCTATTACCCACTTTGCAGAAAAACAGGAAATGAAAATGTACTATGACGGTAAAAATGTAGCTACTTATTGCACGAACGGTAATGTAAATCTGGCCACTTCCAATCCGTTACTTTTAGGCAATAAAGCAGACGAACAATGGCACAGTTTTAATGGAATGCTGGATAATTTTTCATTCGCAGACCGTATAAAAAGTGATGCAGAGATAGCAGAGGAATATTTCAGGTATACAGGTATCCGGCAAGAAGAGATATTACCGGAATTTACTCCGAATATTAATCTTATGGGATTCAATATCTTTCACGGAGGTCATGAACTTGGCGAACAGGTAGGAGTAAACCGGGTCGTAGATGTTATCAAAGCATCCGGAGCAGACATCATAGGCATGATCGAGACATATGGTGCAGGACCGGAAATTGCCGATGCACTGGGGTATCACTTTTATCTGAGAAGCTCTAATCTATCCATTATGAGCAAATATCCCATCGAACAAACCTGGGACATGTTTCAGCCATTCAACACATGTGCAGCTACAATACGAATCAGTAAAACACAAACCATCAATTACGTTAATCTATGGCTGGATTATCGCCCTATTACCGATGATCAAGTAAAGGCCCGGATTCCTGCCTCTGAGGTCGAAGCAGAAGAATTACCTACACGATATAAAGAACTGACAACAATTTTGAAAGACATGCAACCTTTCTTTGACCAGAAAGATGTTCCCTTATTCGTTTCAGGTGACTTCAACAGTGGGTCTCATCTTGACTGGACAGAAAAAGCCAAACATCTCTTTGAGGGATATGCTGTGAAATGGCCGACCAGCATTCTTATGCTTGAAAAAGGATTTAAAGATTCTTATAGAGAGTTATATCCCGATCCGGTAAAATACCCTTGCTTAACCTGGTCACCCATGTCAAAACTGGATATTCAGTATCGGATAGACTTCATTTACTATATGGGTAAGAACGTGAAGGTCACTGAATCAAAGATGATCGATCAACACCCGGTACGCTTTCCGTCAGATCATGCAGCTATGATTTCAACATTCAAATTTAAAAAGTAATTCCATGAAGAGATTATATAAAATATACCTGATTATCTTTATGTCATTACTGACAGGTGTACCTGCATTAGCTAATGAAGTAACTGCCATACTGCCTTATCCCAATCATATCTGTTGGAAAGAGGGTACATTCGACATCGGAAAACAGTTATACATCTATTCGAATGACCTGTTTAGTAGTGAAATAAAGAGAATTATACCGGTTCTGAAAAAGGAATCAGACCTGCTTTGTAAATTCACTAATAAGGAAAAAGCCAATCTGAAAATAGATATAAAAGAAGACCTGCCCCGAGAAGGATATTCAATTCTGATAAATGCTCAGGGCATCCACATTGAGGCAGCAACTACTACAGGAGTATTTTATGCTATTCAGACATTGAGGCAACTCATTAAAAAAGACGGGAAAAACCTGCAGTGTCCTTATGTTGAAATAACCGATTCACCAGCCTTTGGCTGGAGAGGTTTTCTACTGGATGAAGCCCGTAACTTTCAGGGAAAGAATGAAGTAAAAAAACTGCTTGACGAAATGGCCTTGCTCAAAATGAATGTATTTCATTGGCATCTAACAGATGATCAGGGTTGGAGAATTGAAATAAAGGAATATCCTCTTCTCACAGAAATCGGAGGGCGAAGAGATTCCACTCAACTGAACTGGTATGAAAGTACAGTCTATGATGGTAAGCCTGTGAGCGGATATTACTCTCAGAAAGACATTCGTGAAATCATAGCCTATGCAGCAGACAGGCATATAAAAATCATACCCGAGATAGAATTTCCGGGTCATGCCTCCGCTGCTATTGCAGCATATCCCTGGTTGAGTTGCAGTAAAAAGCAAATCTCCGTTCCCTGTGGCTACGGAGTATTAACAACCGCTTTCAATGTTGTCAATCCACAGGTGCAGGAGTTTATTCACAATGTTTTAGATGAAGTTATCGAACTGTTCCCCTCGGATATTATCCATATCGGAGGAGACGAGGTGAAATACGATGAATGGCTGGATTCTGAAGAAGTATTGCTATTCATGAAAAAAGAACAGATTACTTCACCGGCAGAATTACAAGTGTGGTTCACCAATCATCTCTCTGCTTATCTGGGTAGCAAAGGCAAAAAACTGATGGGCTGGAATGACATAACAGGTGATAAACTTCATGCTTTCCAAACCGGAAATGAAGTAAAAAGCCAATTGAATCCGGAGAATACAATTGTCCAATTCTGGACAGGCAATCAGAGCTTACTGGAAAAAGCTCTAGAGCGCGGTTTAAAGGTAGTAAACAACTCTTGTGAATATACGTATCTGAACTACAACTATGACAAGATTGTGCCCGGATTAGAGTATGCGCATACCCCTATTCCTTTAGAAAAAGCATACCGTTTCAATCCCGTTCCCGAATCCGTATCAGCATGGAAAGAACAAATTCTGGGATTATCATGTGCCATGTGGGGAGAATGGACAAATCGCCCGGATATCATGTACAAAATGGTTTATCCGCAAATAGCAACGTATGCAGAAACAGGATGGACTCAAAAAGAAAATAAAAATTTCGATAGGTTCCTGAAATCTCTGAAACCATTCCGGGAAAGATGGAAATCTGCCGGATACATTAAATAAATATCCCTATTGTTTTACTAAAAAATTAATCATTATGAAAAAGTTTACGGTATTATTAATTTGTGTGCTGGCATCATTCGCACAGCTATGGTCTCAAAACTATGCAAAAGTTTGGTTAGACAAGTTTCATTTCACTAGAGGAGAAGATATTGTTACTCACTACACCGGTGGATTCGGATTCCCAAAGGATAATATGAACATTGCACCCTTAGGACAAACTATTACCGGTATTCCCGGTCATTACTCCACGACATGGTGCTATTTTGATAATCCGGGAGCCAAGGAGGGTACAGCTACTATCCCCGGAGGTAATATGGGTAATGCTGCTGACGGTTACTATTGGATTGTATATCTGATAGACGATGGCTACGAGCAGGGTTCGGAATATATTCCATGTTACTATGGTGATACCCCTCCTCAAAACGAATCTCCGGTACTTGCTCTGGAAGAACGTACGGCCGAGTATACCACTATTACCTTTACGGATAGCGAACTCTGGAGAATGCTGATAAAAGAAATCAACGTTGACGGAACCGCTTTAAGCACGGATGACTATAGTCTGGAAGCAGGTGCTCTTTACATTCTAAAAGACTTAACTACTGCCAAGTCCATCAAAATAACAGCCTGGGATCATCCGGATGCAAGCATTCAACTTGACCCAAGTTCCATCCAAAATGAAAGCATAGCACAGAATGTATGTTTCAGCAACAACTGCTTACAGGTAATCAATGACGATGCTCTAATCCAATCGGTTTCTATCATTTCTCTGGCCGGAGTTACAATAGAATCCTATCAGGTCATTGCAGGCAATAATCAATATGACCTGAATCACTTGAATGCAGGTATCTATTTTGCTAAAGTTTGTAGTAAAAACATCAATAAGGTAATAAAGATTGTAATCGGACGATAGTGTCCCCAACGAGGTTGTACTAAGCCTTTTAGTACAACCTCATTTAAAAACGAATATGAAAAAGAACCTCATTCTACTACTATTTATCTGTTTTTGTCTGAAAGGTTTTACACAACCTTTTCAGCCCGAATTTTCCGTTGCCGGATTCTTTCCTGTCAAAGGCTCGGGCAGGGAGGTCTATTCCATGAATCCCTCATGGAGATTTCATAAAGGGGATGTGCCCGGAGCCGAAAAGATCATTTTTGATGATTCCAATTGGGAGCAAGTCTCCATTCCGCACAGCATCGACCTTTTACCAACCGAGGCCAGCGGATGTATAAACTATCAGGGTATCTGCTGGTATAGAAAACATTTCACTCCCGACTCAAGACTCAGCAATAAAAAACTCTTTCTTTATTTTGAGGCTATAATGGGTAAAACACAAGTCTGGATCAACAATGAATTATGCACCACTCATTACGGAGGATATCTCCCCATTATTATAGATATGACAGACAAAGTAAAATCCGGTCAAAACAATGTAATATCTATCTGTACCGATAATTCAAACAATCCGCTTTATCCACCGGGAAAACCGCAAGAGTTTCTCGACTTTACCTATTGTGGCGGTATCTATCGTGACTGCTGGCTTATAGCACATAATAAAGTATTTATCACTGACGATAATTATGCATCCGAAGTAGCCGGTGGCGGGACATTCGTTTCGTACGACAACGTATCTGCAAAATCGGCCGACATTCATATTAAACTGCAATTAAAAAACGAAATGCCCAAGAACTTTAAAGGTAAAACCTACATCACATTGAGAGACCCTGCAGGAAAAATAACAGGACAAACCACATATTCGTTTTCTATCCCTTCGGGAAAAGCCGTCAGCCATTCAGAACATGTTATCATTAAAAAGCCCCAGCTATGGTATCCTTCTTCTCCTTCCTTATACCAAATGCAAATCGAGATAAAAGATCATACCGGAAAAGTAATAGACGGCTATAGAAAAAAGATAGGAATTCGAAGCATCGAATTTAAAGGAAAAGATGGTTTATGGATCAATGGAAAACCTTATCCTCACCCCATAATGGGGGTAAACCGTCACCAGGATTTTGCTGTAATCGGCAATGCTATGACCAACAATCTGCATTGGCGCGATGCAAAGAAACTAAAAAGTCTGGGGCTCGATATCATCCGCAATGCGCACTATCCGCAGGACCCGGCTTTTATGGATGCCTGCGATGCCTTAGGACTTTTTGTCATTGAGAACACACCGGGCTGGCAATACTGGAACGAAGACCCGATATTCCGGAACCGGGTATTCGATGATATCAGAAATATTATACGCAGAGACCGGAACCGCCCTTCCGTATTCCTTTGGGAACCCGTACTCAATGAGACATGGTATCCCGAATCATTTATTGACAGTGTTAAGCAAATCGTGGCAGAAGAATATCCGTATCCCTACTCCCATGTGGTGGGGGACGCTGAAGCACGCGGTTCATCCAAATTCTCAATACTCTATACACATCCTTCCAACGGAGATACAGGTATAGCGATCAAAGAACTGAGCCCGAATGTAACTTACTTCACCCGGGAGTGGGGAGACAACGTGGACGACTGGAACTCGCACAACTCCACAAGCAGGGCCAACCGCGCCTGGGGAGAATACCCTATGTTAACACAAGCTAACCATTATGCATCTCCTCCTTATGCTTGCACAAGTTATGACGGACTCTGGAAAACATCCAGACAGCATATCGGCGGTTGCCTCTGGCATTCATTTGATCATCAGAGAGGTTATCATCCCGATCCTTTTTATGGTGGTCTGACAGATGTATTCAGGCAACCCAAATACGCTTATTATATGTTCATGGCCCAACGGCCTGTCGATTCACTCGCCATACAGGTAGAAAGCGGACCTATGATATATATAGCCCATGAAATGACTCCATTCTCTCCGGCGGATGTAACGGTCTATTCCAATTGTGAGGAAGTAAGGCTTACTGTCTTTAAACACGGAAAAACATATACCTACAAAAAAAAGGACAGGCCGGGGATGCCTTCTCCCATTATCATTTTCAAAGATGCCTATCATTTTATGGAAGATAAAGCGCTCTCACGACAGGAGCGTTGGGATGAGGTCTATCTGTTGGCAGAAGGTTTCCGAAACGGTAAAAATGCCTGCCCGGCGTCCAGGTAAAATCACACTGCACTTAGATGACGAAAATATTCAGCCCATTGCCGACGGTTCCGATCTGATCACAGTGATTGCTTCTGTTACAGACGAAAACGGAAATATCAAACGGTTGAATAATTATCATATAAAATTCTCAGTTGAAGGAGAAGCGAGACTGGTTGCCAACGAAGAAACACATACCAACCCCCGCCCGGTTGAGTGGGGAACTGCTCCTATCCTTCTTCGGACAACACTCCGCCCCGGTAAAGTAAAAGTAAGAGCCGAAGTTGATTTTCCGGGTATACAAATGCCCATACAAGGGGAGTTGGAATTTACTGTTTTACCGGCATCTGTTCCTGCTATTTACAATATGGAGGAGCGAACGGGAGTATATCAGCTAGGCTCAATTTCTGATAATAACCGGAAAGATAACACAGAAGAACGGAACAGACTGAACCGGGAACTAAAAAATGTAGAACGCCAACAAAGCGAATTCGGTGAAGGAGGTTTAAAATAATTAATCAATAAATACAATAAACACCATGAAAAAGTATCTTATTTTAGTCGTCAGCTGGCTCTTGTTAGGTTCCGGCCAATTAGTAAAAGAGGCTTCTGATAATGTATGGGTATTACCCTGTACGGAATTATTAGAGAATTACCAAGATTTTCCGGCAAAAGAATGGAATGAGGTTGTACTGGGAAAAGGAGAAACGGAGCATCTACAGGTGGTTCTGAATACAATACCTAAAGAAAAGATTACCATTTCATCATCTATCCCAGAAGCATTCAATGTACACTACAGAATGCTTACGGATATAGATGGATACAAAGATGCCTTAGTACCGTTTGTATCCACCATACAGGCAACAGGATCAACCTCGGTTGTATGGCTGACTTTCGAAACTCCGCGGAACAGCCAACCGGGTACATATGAATACACGGTATCTATTAAGACACTGAGAAACTCCATCAATCTTAAATTCAAAGTACGTGTAGCCGATTATGAAATCCCCCTGACTCCCTCTATTCCTTCGGAGTTCTGTATTGACATAGATAATCTACCGGACAACGGTTCGGATGAGCAGAAAGAACTCTGGAATGAGTTTCTTCTTTCACGACGCATTGACCCCTATTATGGCAAGCTCATAGACCGGAATACATGGCGTTGGGACAACTGTTTCTCACCATGGCCATGGGACGATCCGAGAAGCCGGAAGTTACTTCAGGACAAACGTTTCTGCCGGTTTGCCCTTCCCTGCATGCTGGAAGATGACGAACTCCTGCGAATGTGTAATGATATGGAGGAAAAAGGATATTTCGACCGATGTTACTTCTACATCTGGGATGAGCCCAAAACGCCCGAACACTATGAGCAGATCGCCAAAGAATCTGCCCATATACTATCTCTCAAGCCAAACGCTAAAATGCTCGTACCGATCTCCAGCTTTCTTGTCGAAGGAGAACATAAATGGGACTATGACTATACGTTCGATTTCCTCACAAAATATGTAAAAATATTCCCGATTGCAGCCGAACAATACAACTGCGAGAATTCCGGCGCGGAGAAATTCAGAAAACTGGTCGAACCACGAGCCGAATGGTGGACATATGTCTGTTGCGGACCAACCGGCGTTCAGCCTAACTTCTTGTTTGCCCAGACCCCTTTTCACAACAGAGCCATCATGTGGAGGGTATGGAAGGAACAGGAAACAGGATTCCTGTATTGGGGGGTAAACAGGTACCGTCTCAATCCGTTCGCATTCGATACAAGTCTCAATGCCGTAGGTGATGGAGGATTGGTCTTTCCCGGAGATTTATTCAATATCAAAGAACCCGTAGCCTCAGCCCGGCTGGAACGATGGAAAGAAGGACAGGAAGACTATGAGTTATTAAAAATGGTGGAAGATAAAGCCGGAAGACACGTTGCAGAAAAGATTCTTGAACAAGTATACAAATCACCATCCGACTACACAAGAAGTTCGGCAGAGATCAGTAGCTTCCGAAAAAAACTAATAGAAATCATTGAAACGTATAATCCCTCCAATCAGGTTATCATACGGGGAGAACAGCATCAGGTAGATACCCTGAATACTTATATACCCGGCCCTGGCTGTGATTATGTCCATATTCGTATCGAAGATATGCCGATAGAAGCGCATATTCTGAAGATAGACCTGCAGAACCCCCATACGCAGATCCGCACTTTTCTGGGTAAAAACACAATAGAAGGATTAGAAAGAGTATCTGCCGCATGTGACAGATACTCTTCTGAAACAGCCGATGCCTACGCAGGTATTAACGGGGATTTCTTTAATATAAAAGCGCACAATGAATTACCCATCGGAGCCCCGCGGGGAGGGTGCATTGCCGACGGAGTAGTGCAACGCGAGCCCAGAAACATGGACTGGGCTTTTGCTACTATTGACTATACGAACAAACCAACGCTCGACAATATGAGCTTTGAAGGTTCTGTAACCAGTATGAAAGCTCCTATATCTTCCTACCGGTTTTACGACGTCAACCTTCCCAGAACGGATTGCTATTCCTGCGATCTGACTTTCTATAATGAATTTGCAGGTGGCTACACGCGAATGGATGAAAATGCAGATATAGGCGATAAACTTAAAACAGAAGTTTTCTTCAAACCCGCCGAGGGATACAAGTGGAAAGTAAATGCTCCGGTAGCTTGTATTATTACGAGAATCATTAAAGATACGGAAGGACATAACGCATTGGAAGCCGGCGAATCGGCTTTATCGGGCATCGCTCAGGCAAAAACGTTTCTCGACAAACTCACTATCGGACAAAAGCTGAACATTAAAATGACAATTAAGACACCACAAAACGAAACTCCCTTTATCAAAGAGATGATCGGAGGCAATTCGCTCTTGATGAAAAACGGAATATTAACCGATTGCAACTTCAACGACAGTTACAACAACGTGCTGTATCCAAGAACAGGAGTGGGATGCTCTGCAGATGGTAAATGGCTGTATATGATGGCTATTGACGGACGACAGGAACATTCCAGAGGAGTGTACACCGACGAAATGTGCGATTTATTTCGCAGCCTGGGTGCAGCCAATGTAGTGGGTTTTGATGGCGGAGGATCTACCGGCATGGTGGTTAATCACGCAGTGGTCAACAAGCCGAGTGACGGTAATGAAAGAGCCGTTACAAACGGATGGTTGCTACAAACATCTGCTCCGGTAGATAAAAACATTGTTCGTATGGATTTTAATTACTGGAACAAAGAGCAGATCACCTCCGGCTCCATTCCTCTGAAAGTAATGGGGTACAATCAATACAGCGTTCTCACAGACACGGACATTACCGGTGCGGTACTCAGTTGTTCTCCGGGACTGGGATATATTAAAGACCGTACTTTAATACTGAACGGACCAGAAAAGAAAGGAACCGTCACTGCTACTTTTAACGGAATAAGTGTCACCCGGTATCTGAATTTAAGTATATCTACCGGCATAAATCAGACCATAAAAACAGCAACCCCTATCGAATTCTATCGGGCACCTGATTCAAATGTATTTTACCTCACCAAGAAAAATACTGATCTTTGTAAGATAGCTTATTCATTATATACAATTAACGGCATCTGCCTGAAGCAGGAAGTCACTGAATTTACAGATAATATCCGCCTGGACTTCACCGACATATCATCCGGTATATATATACTACGGGTGAATATGGCAAGCGAAAATCATTCATTCAAACTCATTATATGATGACCAGACAGAACTACACAAATCCCCGTACCGGATTAAAAAATAAATCAGTCCACCACAGAGTACAGAGTAATTCTGTAATTGATTCTGAAATAATTAAAACTCTATGTACTCCGTGTGCTCTGTGGTAAAATATATTCGTAACCAAAACACATTATTATATCAATGAAGAATCTATTTATCATTTTAACATTACTGTTATTTACATCCTCTGTTTATGCCGAAGAGTTTCTCCTGAGTACTCCCCGCACTTCCCTCTTATTGACGGGAGAAAAGGACGGACAGCTCTACCTGCATTACTTCGGAAGAAGAGTACTTGATCCCTCCGACATCTGGAACTCCGGCAACGGTATGCTTTACCGCGAAGCCTATCCACAGTTCGGACTGGACTGTACCCTGGAACCTGCAATGGCAGTTATGTATCCGGACGGAAACCTGTCATTAGATCTGCGCTTTCAGAAAGCAGAAAACATCAAAGGTAATCATTCCGATGAATGGAAATTCTACCTGAAAGATACGGTATATCCTTTGGAAGTAACGCTGCACTACAGAATATACCACGATGAAGATATCATTGAAAGTTGGGCTGGTTATCAATATTCGGGAAAAGGTTTCGTAGAACTACGGCAGTTTGCCTCTGCCTACATGCCCTTGCCTCCGGGACAATATACCATGCAACACCTGCATGGTTCATGGGCCTCGGAGCACCAGATGGAAGAAGAAATATTGACTCATGGCAGCAAAATACTCGTAAACAGAGACGGAGTACGTAATGCACTGACAGATCATCCCTCGGTAATGCTGGGCCGTGATGGTCTGGAAGAGAACACAGGTGATGTATATGCCGGAATACTGGCATGGAGTGGTAATTACAAAATAAACTGCACACTCGATAATTCGCACCGCCTGCACCTGATTGCCGGTATCGACAATTTCCAGTCCGAATATAAACTATCCAAAGGAGAAACCTTTGTCACACCAGCCTGGGTGATGTCTTATAGCAACAAAGGCAAAGGAGAAATCAGCCGGACATTCCACCGTTGGGCACGGAAATATGCATTGGCCCATGGAGAACAAAAGCGTGATATACTTCTTAACAGTTGGGAAGGACTGTATTTCAACGTAAACATGAAAGACGTTTGTAGAATGATAAACGACTTTTCCGGTTTAGGCGGAGAGATGTTCGTACTGGACGATGGATGGTTTGGCAAGAAATACTCCAGAGACTCCGACCGTTCTTCACTGGGAGACTGGGAAGTCAGTCCCGGCAAACTACCCGACGGGCTCCAGGCACTTATTGATTCCTGTAAATGCGCCTCTATCAGGTTTGGTATATGGATAGAACCTGAAATGACCAATACTATCAGCGAACTCTATGAACAACATCCGGACTGGGTTATTTCACAACCCAATCGGCCTTTAAAGAAAGGACGGGGCGGCAATCAGCTTGTACTGGATCTGTCCAATCCCAAAGTACAGGACTTCATTTTCGGAGTAGTAGACAAGTTAATGACACAGTATCCGGAGATTGCTTACATTAAATGGGATGCTAATATGAGCCTTGCCAACTACGGCTCCAATTACCTTCCGGCCAACAAACAATCACACCTATACATAGAATATCACAGAGGACTTCGGAAAGTTCTTCAGAGAATACGCGCCAAATATCCGGACTTACTTATGCAGGCTTGTGCCAGTGGCGGAGGAAGAATCAGTTATGGCATTCTTCCTTATTTCGATGAATTCTGGACCAGTGACGATACAGATGCCATAGAGAGGATATACATGCAATGGGGAGTATCGCAATTCTATCCTGCCATAGCCATGGGGTCACACGTATCTGCTGCACGCAATCATCAGACCAATAAACTTATCCCCCTGAAGTTCCGGTTCGACGTAGCTATGTCTGGACGCCTCGGTATGGAGATGCAGCCCAAAGATTTCACACCGGATGAATATAAATTTGCCGCACAGGCCATATCCACTTATAAGCAGATTCGCCCGGTTGTTCAGTTTGGCGATCTGTACAGGCTGATTTCACCCTATGCACAGAAAAATATATCTTCACTGATGTACGTCACCCCCGACAAGGAAGAAGCGGTACTCTTTGTTTATCAATTAAAACACCGCTTCAACCCCTCATTTCCCAGATTAACCCTTCAAGGACTATCTCCGGAGGCCTCTTACGAAATCTGTGAGATCAACACGGCAGACCTGAAAGAACAGGCTAAAAAAACAATAACCGGCGGATTCCTTATAGACCAGGGAATGGAGGTATGGCTCGATAAAGAATACGACAGTAAGATTTTCCATTTAAAGAAAACCAAATAACACTTTCGGATTATGATAAAAAAAAGTTTAGCAGCAATAACCGGATTAATGCTGACTGTCCTTACATATGCGAGTAACGAACAGGCACACTGGATTACAGCCTTCGAAAATCAAAGCGCATCCAATACCTGGATTTGTTTTCGTAAGGATATGCTTATAGATTCCCTTCCGCAAGAAGATATCCATTTAAAGATTGCAGCCGACAGTAAATACTGGATGTGGATCAATGGCCGTCTCGCTGTTTTTGAAGGCTCCGTCAAAAGAGGACCCAATCCTTCGGATACATACTATGACGAAGTAGATATATCCTCATTCCTGAAAGAAGGAAATAATTCCATTGCCATTCTGCTGTGGTACTTCGGAAAGGAGGGATTCTCCTACCAACCCAGCGGCAAAGCGGGGCTGTACGTCAAAAGCCTGTCCGGCAGCCTCAACCTAAACACAGACAAGCAATGGTTATCTACCCTGCATCCGGGATACTATACACCGGCAGGAGCACAGCCCAACTTCAGACTATCGGAATCCAATATCGGCTATGACGCCCGTATATTCCCGGAAGACTGGATTATCCAACCTACCGGTAATCTCACCTATCCGTGGGCCCCTGCCATAGAGGTGGGAACCGAGGGTTCGGCACCCTGGAATAAACTCCACCCAAGAATTATTCCCTTATGGAAAGATTACGGAAAAAAAGAATATCCGGACAGCCAATGGCACCGAGGGAATGAGGTCGATACCCTAATCTGCCGGCTGCCCTACAACATGCAACTCACCCCTTGCATCGAGCTGGAAGCCCCCGAAGGGAAAGTCATAACCATGTATACGGATGATTACAAAGGCGGCGGAGTATACAATCTACGGGGCGAATATATCACCAAAGGCGGGCAACAGTCTTATGAAAGCCTGGGGTGGATAAACGGACATTCGGTGTATTATCTGATACCTAAAGGCGTGGAGGTGCTTAAAACAGAATATCGCGAAACAAGCTATGATACCTCATTTGCAGGAACTTTCAATTGTAACGACGACTTCTTCAACCGACTTTGGCAAAAGGCACAGCGTACATTATTAGTCACCATGCGCGACACCTACATGGATTGCCCCGACCGCGAACGCGCACAATGGTGGGGAGACGAAGTCATTGAATCGGGAGAATCCTTCTATGCACTTTGTCCCAAATCACATCTACTGATGAAAAAAGGGATGTACGAACTAATGGGCTGGCAGCAGGATAATGGCATTATCTTTTCTCCCATACCTTCTTCCAATTATCATACGGAACTCCCCGGACAAATGTTGGCAAGCATAGGGCGTTATGGTTTCTGGAACTATTATCTGAATACCGGAGACAGGATTCCCGTAGAAGATTTGTATGATGCCGTAAAACGGTATCTGCACGTATGGCAATATAATCCGGACGGTACTATAAAGTTCCGTAGCGGAGACTGGACATGGGGAGACTGGGGAACGAATATCGATATCGAAGGGCTGTTCAACGCCTGGTATTATCTCGCTCTGGAAGGTACAGCACAAATGGCAGAAGTACTTGATAAAAAAGAAGATGCCACCAACCTAAAAGAAGAGATGCGTCTGCTCAAAGATGCTTTTAACCAGGCTTACTGGAACGGAGCGGCCTACAAAGCCAATAGCACCATTCCCCATCCGGACGACCGCTTGCAGGCATTGGCGGTAATATCAGGTTTGGCAGATGAATCGAAATATGAAGCCATTCGCAATCTGTTCCGAAAGTACGAGTATGCAAGTCCTTATATGGAAAAATACGTCTTGGAAGCACTATTTGTAATGAACCAGCCCGAAGAGGCACTCGCACGAATGAAGAAACGGTTTGAGTCTATGGTCAATCATCCCACTCTCACGACCCTGTTTGAGGGATGGGGACTCGGACCTCAGGGGTTCGGAGGCGGAACATATAACCATGCCTGGAGCGGAGGAGGGTTGACACTATTATCCCAGTATGTATGTGGCGTCTCTCCTGTAAAGCCCGGATTCAAAGAGTTCAGCGTATTTCCCCAAATGGGCAATCTTATTCATGCAGAAACCAGCCTGCTGACTGTCAACGGTAGGATATCAATCTCATTAGAGAGAACAGACGGCCGGATACAGATGCATCTCACCGTACCAGAGAATACGCAAGCGCTGCTTCCCATCAAACCGGAAATTAAGAGAATCGAAGTAAACGGTCGCAGTGTGTATAAAAACGGAAAATTCCGGTCCAACAAATATTGCAGACCGGAATATTCATCAACCAATCAGATAGCAATAAAGGTATCTTCTGGTGTATGGAAAGTTACTATGTCACAGTAAACCATATAATAACTTTCAGCTTTCAGAGCTTGTTTTAATTTAAAACAGACTCTTGACTTATAAAGGATATTCCTCAAAAGCATACAAAATAGTGGACAGGTAGCGCTCTCCCGTATCGGGCAGCAACGCTACTATTGTCTTACCCTTATTTTCCGGAAGTTCTGCCAGCTTTGTAGCCGCATATACGGCAGCTCCTGAAGAGATTCCAACCAGTAAGCCTTCTTTCGTTGCCAACTCACGGCTGGTACGGATGGCATCATCATTCTGCACCTGCACAATCTCATCCACTACCGAAGCATCATAGATCCTAGGAATAAATCCGGCTCCGATGCCCTGTATCTTATGAGGTCCGGGCTTACCACCGGACAGAACCGGAGAATCAGCAGGCTCTACAGCTACTACCTTTATTTGAGGATTGTAATCCTTTAATGCTCTCCCCACACCGCTTATTGTACCACCTGTACCAACACCTGCCACAAATATTTCTACACGTCCGTCTGTATCATGCCATATCTCCTGTCCGGTAGTCCGCACATGGACAGCAGGATTAGCAGGATTCTCAAATTGCTGTAGGATCACTGCACCGGGAGTATTTACTTTCAACTCTTCTGCTTTGGCAATAGCTCCTTTCATTCCGTCTGCACCGGGAGTCAGTACCAGTTCGGCCCCCAAAGCCTTCAGTAAGTTCCTCCGCTCTACGCTCATCGTATCCGGCATCGTCAAAATCAACTTATATCCCTTAGAAGCAGAAACAAAAGCCAGTCCTACCCCTGTATTTCCACTCGTCGGTTCAATAATCGTAGTACCCGATTTCAAGATTCCTTTTGATTCAGCATCTTCCACCATCGCCAAAGCGATACGGTCTTTCACACTGCCTACCGGATTAAAATACTCCAACTTTACCACCACACGAGCTTTTAGTCCTTTACTTGCATTATAATTACTCAGCTCCAACAACGGGGTGTTGCCTACGAGGTCGGTCAGTCTTTTTGCTATCTTTCCCATATCTGTTAATGTATTAATTATCTGTTTTTTTATTATACGACAAAGATAGAGGAGTTTTGGTTCGCCGGAAATACCACACTTGTGGTAAATTCGTACTATGAATGAGGGATAAATATCCTAAATGCCCGTTACAACTTTGCCGCACTCACCTTCCAGGCGTACAGCATCACTACTATAAAGGAAAGCAAAGGTACGATAAAGGAAAGAGACATGGTAGTCTGATCTGCCACATACCCCATCATCAATGGCCCTACCGCCCCGCCAACAGGTGACATCATCAGATAAGAAGAAGCACGCTTGGTATGCTTACCCAGCCCCCGTAAAGAAAGAGCAAAAATAGTGGGGAACATGATAGCCTCAAATGCATATCCTAAAAAAAGTGCTACGAGAGACACAATCCCCACATTCAGTACAATCAGCAACGAGGTAATCACCGTACACACAGCACAAAATAACAGCACTTTCTCTGCACGGATACGTTGCATAATCCAGCTACCGGCAAAACGTCCACACATGAATAATCCTAAACCTCCAAAAGAAAGTACTATAGAAGCATCACGGGCATTCATCCAGCCATCGTCAACCACGTAGTTTATAAAGAAGCTATTAATAGAAATCTCCGCTATCTCATAACAAAACAGGGCAGCAATACCAAAAATGAAAAGTTTGTGCGACCACAGGCTTTTCGTTTTCCCTTCTCTGTCACCCTCTTCTTCATGAACAATCTCCGGCAGTCTGATCTTTGAAAAAACCATAGCAACTGCCAACACTACAATCCCCATTAACGTATAAGGCAAAGAAATTGCAACCTCCCCTTCTTCAGAGAAAAGCAATAATCCACCTATCAATGGTCCACAAATACATCCCAATCCATTGAATGACTGAGCCAAGTTCAAGCGGCTGGCAGCAGTCTCTTTATCCCCCAACTCCGTCATATAAGGATTGGCAGCAGTTTCCAAAAACACCAGTCCACAGGCTATGACAAACAATGAGAACAGAAAGAAATTGAACGACATCCAGTACTCTCCGGGAATAAAAAGCAAAGATCCCAGTCCATAAAGTAGTAACCCTAATACTACTCCACGACGATAACCGTACTTATTGATAAATAATCCGGCAGGAATAGCCATAACAAAATATCCCAAATAGAACATAACCTGCACCCATGCAGAATGGGTACGGCTGATGACCAGTACATCCTGAAAATGTTTGTTCAGCACATCAAGAATGGCATGGGCAAATCCCCATAAGAAGAATAAAGAAGTAACCAGAATGAAGGGAACACGATATTCCCTCTTTACCAATGCATATCTTTGCTTTTGCATAACTTCAATCTAAATAGACATGCAAAGATAAACAAAAAATAAAAATCAATCTTATTCACTTGTCTCTGTCTTGGGATACTTAGTATTATTTATAAATCAAACCTTGCTCGATAATACATTACTTAATTTAATGGAGTAAACATCACTTCAATAGCCAAACTTCTTTTACCTTCTAATTCAATAGCCAATTTTCCAAAGCCTTTATTCTCGGAGTTCTTTGTCAAAGGGAAACTGTCTTTCAGTAAATAAGTTGCAGGGAGAGTTTGGAAAGAAGCATCCAAGGGAGAAACGATCTCAACCTTCATCTTTTTATCTGCCATGGTAAGAATAGCAATATGTCCTCTTTCCTGTAACTCTATATCAGCTTTCGTGTGCATAAACCACCACACAGAAGAATTAGGATCACGACATTCCAATAAATCTTTTACAACCATGTATTTTCGCTTCCTGTCCATGCCTATTGTCCGGTTATATGAAATCAAATCCCGTTCATAACAATCGGTTAAGTCAAATGTATAACAGCTTTTTTCCTTTTTGTTTTCTGACGATTTCATAATCGCAATACCATTCTCCTTTTGTTCCGGTCGTATAGTAGGATTTACAACTATACAATTTTTACCTTCCGTTCGTAGTCGATAAAAATGCCAACGTCCCGGTTCCGTTTGTTCATTTATAGAATCTAGATAATCTGGAGAAGTTTTCTGACTAAAATACCCGGGATAAGTATAATTATCACTTCCGAGATTACCATAAGCAAACACTTCTCCTAATGCTTGAATGTAAAAAGAACCCGCATCAAGATGTCCGTGATTGGCATTATTTGCACCACCATGTATAGCAATATACATAGCATCTGACGAATCCCAATTTTCGCGGATAGAGTATAATTCTATGCCCCGAATAGCGTTATCAAGCGGAATAGTTGTAGTTTTTGCTTTTGTAACAAGTTCAGGATCATAAAAATAAATATCTTGCCATTGACAACGGCCATTTTTCATGCATAATTCTAAATGTTGTTTTGCTAATGCCGGATCGTTATAATATCGGGCAAACCATAAAAAAGAAGTATCACGTGAATAGCGTAGAGGATCATCTCCAATATTTAGACTTGTTACAGGTCCTGACATTAAAAATGGGAACCAACCGGTTTTGCGTAATCCCGCAATATCAGCCAACCCATTTGTCGTACCCAATGTATTAGTCATTGCTTCAAGACCTAAATTTGTATACATTAAACCGTATGACCAGTACATCAATCCTTCTTCACTTTGTCCGTCGGGCTCAAATTCCACGAGGTAATGGGGCAAACAGTTCATTGCTGCTGCTATGACCTGTGATAAAAAATCAGGATTTTCTTCGTACATAGCCAGTGCTGCTACTATAAGCCCACTATTACAAATTCCATTCCAGTTATTATTTGCTAAATACCATTTCCATACAGTTTTTCCTCCGTCAATTTGATATTTCCCAATGTTCAATGCGTGTTTTAGTACCCCTTCTTCCAGTATTTTTCTTTGATCAGGAGTCATATAATTATAAAGTCCGTCATAAACGAATGCAAAATTAAAAGCTCCAATTCCCGTATCAAGAAAATGACGATCGGCTCCCCAGTCAGGATATTTACAGAATATAGCAAGTTGTTGATAGCATCGATCGGCATATTTGGTTTCACCCGTCATTTGATACATAAAAATTAGATGAGGGGCTTGAGTTGCAAATTTATGTATAGAAGGTATGCGAAGTCCTGCATCATCCAAATAATAATCTAATAATGGCTCTTTTAAAATCTGATCAGCTTCTTTATGTGCATTTTCCGCATACATTACTACAAATGGATCATTTTGTGCATATAATTGTTTGATCCGATCAATAGTCTGTTGATTATAAAAAAGTCTTGGATGTACACCTTGTAATTCTTTACGGAATTTATTTTGCACTTCATTGGCTGTATTTTGTTTGAATGTCAATTCTTTGTTCCCATATTGGGTGGAAAATTTTAATTGTGCCTGAAGTAAATAGGGTATTAGGAGAAGTAAAATAAGAAAGTAATATCTCATAATATTTTTTATTTTTATTAACCATAAATAATAGTAGTATAAAAGAGGCCAACGATAAATAATTAGTCTCTTTTATATTACGCTAAGCTATTCCCATCCAGAATTCTGAATCAGTATTCCCTTGCTTTTGGCTATCTCATTATAGGGTATAGGATAAAGATCCATTTTCTCTTGGAATATTCTATTTTCTACTTTAAAACGTTCGTATGTTGTTGTACCTCCGTTAGTTGAGATCAGTATTCCCATTAATGGTTTATTTTCTGTGACATTCGCGATTTTCCAACGGCGTACATCAAAGAAGCGCTGATCTTCAAAAGCCATTTCTACTTGACGTTCACGTTGAATATTAATACGC
>ERZ838577.466-NODE-466-length-64237-cov-6.382646_pt1 | contig 64237 bp, 58 predicted proteins | sample MGYA00519682_ERZ838577 | MGnify/ENA primary metagenome ERZ838577 (study PRJEB31850, sample SAMEA3708838) | human gut metagenome | biome: human gut; feature: human-associated habitat; material: faeces | place: China | collected 2014 ...
TGGCGGACTCGTTCCACCATCCATTGGATAAACAGCTCGCAGTCGTCATGATCGATTTTACAAGGCTTCCTGGAGTTCTTGCGATTCTCTGCATAAGCCTTCTGACCGCGCTTTGCCATATACTGAGGGGCACGACCGTGCTTGCTTTTCCGATCCGGCGTTCCACGCCGAAGTTCATAGAAAACAGTCGTATGAGCACATCCTACTGCAGCAGCGATGTTGCGAAGGGAAAGCCCCTGGCGATGCAGGGCCTGAATCATGCCACGTTCCTCCAAAGAAAGATGGCGGCCGGGTGTACGTACGTCCTCAATTGTGTTAGAATGGATGTGATCCATAGTGATTGCTCCTTTGTTGATGATTTCTCGCAAAACCATTTTAACATGAAGCTTCACTATGGATTTTTGTTTTTTTGATTACCTGTTCAAATTCATTTTACAATTAACCCTTAATTAATAAAACTAAAATGTAAGAAAAGGGTTGAAACGTATGCATATTTTGCACCTTTCAGCCCCTTTTTCTTGCAATATTTTCAATGGCAATCCGTGTAAAGTTGCCGAACTAATGGTATGCTTAACTATATACAATACATCATATTGCAACAGGAGGTGAAGAATCGTGAATAAACGTTGGAGACAGCACGGCTGTGAACCCGTAAGCTCCCTGCGGTCAACTCCATTTACGGGGGGGGGGTATGAACGTAAGTATGTAATGCTTTCTGAACAGCAAATGACAACGGGATACATATGCCCTGATATAAAATACCTGGTAAGGCAGCATGGCCGTATGCTGTCTTTTTTTGCGTTTCCGTACTAGGCAGGGTGCATGAAACCTGATCGTTGAATTTGCGTAATCAGGAGGTAAGGCTATGAAAAAAGAAATGAAATATAAGGTGTTGTTGTGTCTGCTGGCTGGAAGCGTGTTGTCGGTTAATACAGCCTTGGCGGCGGAGTATACGGAAACCATAAAAGATGATATTACTTTACATAGTAGTGATATTGTTAGTGTTGATGATATTGGTGTAAATAGTTCTGATAAAGAATTAACCGTTACAGTTAATGGAGAAGCTTCTATTCATGCTGAAAATATGAGCGGTGATGTAACTGGTATTAACATAGAAAATAATAGTATGCTGATTAATGGAAACGATACCGCAAAATTAAATATTACTGCTGCTGGCGGAGAAAAAGCCATTGGTATTGATATAAGTCCACAAATACCAAATGAGGCCATTATAAACCCTGATTTAAAAATTAATGTAAATAATAATGTAAATAGTTTTTCGTATTATGACGGTGCTTTTGGTATATATGCTGGCGGAAATGCAATATTTAACGGAGATGTAAATGTTGAAGTTAATTCTGATTATGAAAATGAGGTTGCAGCAATAAATCTTACCGGCGGCAACAAAGTAGAATTTAATGGCAATGTGGAAGCAGTTATTAATTCAACTAAAGATATTACTAAAACAAGTATGGGGATAGTTGCTGCTATAAATACATCATATGGTAGCGAGGCTATATTCAATAAAGCTGTAGATTTGACTTTTAATGCAAATTCGAATACTTCGCCTGTAGCTGGTGTATCATCTATAATTTCTTCGAGCGAGAATATAGCAACTTTTAATGATGAAACTAAAATAACTGTTAATAACCAATCTGGAATGGCTATAGGAGTTTTCTGTTCAGGGGCAGCTACTTTTGACTATGATGTGAATGCTATCGTCAATTTCAGAGATAATGTATATATTGACACGAATGGTGCTGAGACAGGTTCTGTTGCTATTTTAGCTCAAGCTGATAGTATTGTAGATATTTCAAAAGCAGAACTTTCGAATACTGCTGAAAATGCAGTACATGGCGTAATTAAAGGCGATATCCAAGCCGGAACGGACAAGGACAAAGGCCTTGTTAATTTAAATTTTACCGGTGATGATAGTTTAATTGAAAGCGATATAAAGATTGCCAATAATGATGCGGTTGCAGATTTGGCACTTCACAATGGAGCGGTGTGGAAACCTACTGGGTTAGCCGGTGGTTCTCTTTTAACGAATTTATCAATGAATGAAGGTGTGGTTGAGCAAACCAATGCAGGTACTATAGCAATTCGTAACTATTCCGGCAACGGCGATATTAATTTTTCTGCCGCAAATACTGATACAGACGGTATTTTAAATTTAGCTAACACAGGTGATGTAATAATTGGTGATGCCAGAAAAGGTTCTTCGGTTAATTTAGGCATAATTAACAATAATGTTAATACATTGGATATTGAAAAAACGGAAGAGAACTTAAATGCTATTGCCAATAAAATCTTTTACGATGCGAATGACGGTAATTTGGACGGCAAAGTCACGGTAAAAGAAGGGCTTATCACTCCGGAAGCCAGTGGGGACTTGCGGTTTGACGCCAATAGCCAAGGCTATGTTGCGAACATTACCGGCGGCAATCGGGTAACGAAGACCATGGACGCCATGAAGCACATTGCCGAAACGGCTATCGTCGCATGGCGGCAGGAAGACAGCACCTTGAGCCAGCGTCTCGGCGATCTGCGCGAGAGCGACGGCGGACAGGGGATCTGGGTCTGCATGAGCCGCGGCGAATTTAATTACGACAGCCAGTATGAAAACCAGTATAATTTCTTCCAGCTTGGATATGACTGGGCTCGTGGAAACTGGCATTACGGCGCGGCAGTGAGCCATAACGACGGCGAAACGACGTATGCCCAGGGCATGGGCGAAAACCGCAGCACCTCCCTGAGCCTGTACGGCACATGGCTGGGCCGCAATGGACACTATGCCGACATCGTGCTGAAACAGGGACGATTGAGCAACGATTTTGACATTTACACCGAAGCAGGCCATACGCACGGCGACTACGACATGTGGGGAACGAGCCTCAGCGGCGAATATGGCCGGAAAATTGATCTCAAAGACGGCTGGTACGTCACGCCGCAGGCTCAGATGACCCTTATGCGCATCGGCGGAGAAGATTTTACGACGAATAACGGGATTCACGTCCGTCAGGACAGCCTGGAAAGCGCTGTAGGTCGCGTAGGGTTTGAAGTGGGCAAAGCCTTTGACAAAAAAGGCAGCATATATGCTAAAGCCAGCTTGCTGCATGACTTCGCCGGCAGCGCCGACACGTATTTAAGTCTGAAGGGATTGAGCAACAGCTACAGTCAGGACATTGGCGATACGTGGTGGGAAGCTGGCCTTGGGTTTAATTATAAAGTGAACGACAGCAGCTATCTATATGCCGACGTAGTGAAAACCTTCGGCGGAGATGTAGAAACGCCGTGGCAGTGGAATGTCGGTATGCGGTGGGCCTTTGTCTGATTTGAAAAACTTCTGAGAAGGCTAAAATCTCTTTTTGACTTCTGGCTGAGCCATGGGGTTGATCGTATGAAAGGGCTCAACATATTAGGAAAAAATCCCTTGCAAAATAAGTTTCACTATGCTATAATACTCCTTGTCAAACACATGGGGGTATAGCTCAGCTGGGAGAGCGCTTGAATGGCATTCAAGAGGTCAGCGGTTCGATCCCGCTTATCTCCACCAGAAAAAAAGAGGTTTCACTGTTTTTGAAAACGGTGAAACCTCTTTTGCAATATGGGAAAGAATAGGATGGTTTTATGTGCGGCATTTTGTGAAGTTCGATGTATGGAGCGATCAATATGAAACAGAAGATTCACGGCAACGTATTGACTCCCTGCATTGGTGCTGATATACTACAAATAGGCAACGATATGAGTAAAATGTGCTGTAAAAAACACCCTGGGAAGCGGCAACTTCCCAGGGTGCCTTGCTATGTGCTGGTTACTCTGTTAACGGTATCTATCCAGCCACTTACAAATGCAGGCGGCAACTACATTTGCTCCGACAGATACAAAAAACGATATGAGTAAATCGAACATGCTGCTTACCCCCTTTCCGTTACCGGTATAGGGAGAGTAACGCCAATATTATACCATGACCGGCGCATAAAACATATCCGTCAAGATGACGGGCGAGCCCTTGCAGCGAAAGAGGGGAGCTCCTTTTCTGCCCTTTTTGCAGGAAATAAGGCGAAATATGGCGCGGTTATGTGATTTTATCGCAAGCGACAACGCCGTGAGTGAAGGCTATTGCCGCCGTCGGCTGCCGAAGATCATCGAAACGCTGGCCGTAATGATGTTTGGGCCTAAGGCCATGTAACGTGTTGGCGGTCGGAAATTCGGATACCAAAGCAACAGCAGGGCACCGCCTGGTATTGCGAATGCGAACGAATAGAAATATTCGCGGCGATGTATTGACGCCCGGCATTGGTGCTGATATACTAAAGGTGAACCGTAAAGGCATGGAAACATAACGAACCCCACAAGGTCTAGGCCACCTTGTGGGGTTCTGGCGTTCTTTACGGTGAAGGCTGCACCTAGGCTAGTTGCTTATCTCACGCAGAAGCACGTCTAACCATTTGCATAGGTAGTAGGCCACTACACTAGCCGCGACGGCTTCCAAAAATCGTAAAGGCATTGAAACACTCCCCCTTTCCGTTGCCGGTATGGGGTAAGCAACGCCACTATTATACCATGACCGGTGCATAAAACATACCTGTCAAGATGACGGGCGAGCCCTTGCAGCGAAAGAGGGTTGCTCCCTTTCTGCCCTTTTTTTGCAGGAACGACGCTGATATGGCGGCTATGCAGCGCGATATCATATATTTCTGATGCATAGGATTCACTGGAATGACGACGGTGAGTCCTATTTTTTTTGCGGTATGTTTTGTATAGATTTATTTGCGGCAGGATGTATACACGATGTCGGGCATAAAATGCTGTAGGATAGTTGTACGGCATATATAAATAGTAATTCAGAAAAGTAATTTAAAATATGATGAGTTCATAATGTTCACAATAAATTATTTAAGTGATATACTGGGTTTAAGAATAATTCAATCGTCGCTGCGGCAGGTTGGAAAGGGCTATTGCTGCAGCTAGGGCAGCTTACAGGGACTGCGGCTGGAGATAGGAGCGTGATGCGGAATTTTGCGTACGTAGGGTTTGTTCTGATAGACGAGACAGGAGGGACGCTTATGGATTTGAAATTGGCTTTAAAGATTGACGATTTGGATAACGTGGCGACTATTTTTGCCGAAGGTATTCAGAAGGGGATGGACGTCGAAGTGCGCGATAAAAAAGGGAACGCCGAAATTATACGGGTCAACGACGATATTCCCTATGGTCATAAGATTGCCTTGAAGGAGCTGCATCGGGGCGATTTCATCATGAAGTACGGCGAATGCATCGGGACGGCCAGCTGCGACATTGCAAAGGGCGATTACGTGCACGTCCACAACTTAGAAGCGCGCCGCGGCAGAGGAGATATTGCAGGGAGGTAATGAGTATGAGCAAGTATACATTTCAGGGCTATCGCCGCGCCGACGGCAAAGTAGGGGCGCGCAATCTGGTCGCCGTCATTCCCAGCGTCATCTGCGCCAACGACGTAGGACAGGCGATTTGCCGGCAGGTTCAGGGGACGATCGGGTATTTTCATCATCAGGGCTGCTGTCAGCTGCCCATCGACTTAAAGCGCGTAACTGACGTGTTGTCCAACTTGGGGCAAAGCCCGAACGTCGGCGCGGCCTTAATCGTCAGCCTCGGCTGCGAAGGGACGGATCACGAGCGGATGGTAGAAGAAATCCGGGCCTGCGGAAAGCCCGTCGACATCATCCGGATTCAGGAACTGGGCGGCACGTCGCGGGCCATTCAGGCCGGTATCGACGCGGCCCAGCGGATGGTCATGGAGATTTCCAGCTGCCAGCGGGAAGAAGTCGATGCCTCGGAAATCATGATGTCCATCAAGTGCGGCGCTTCCGACGCGACGTCGGGCCTGGCTTCCAACGCCGTCATCGGCTACGTGGCTGATAAGCTGGTCGACCTCGGCGGGACGGTCATCTTCGGCGAAACGACGGAATTCATCGGCGGCGAACATATCCTGGCAAACCGCGCCGTCGGCGGGCCCGACGGTCCCGTAGGGCAAAAGATTTTCGACATCGTAAACCGCATGGAAGAACGGGCTAAATCGGTAGGCGAAGACATGCGGGGCGGCCAGCCGACGCCGGGAAATATTGCCGGCGGCCTGTCCAGCATAGAAGAAAAGAGCCTGGGGGCTATCGTAAAATCGGGGCACCGTCCCATTCAGGGCGTGCTGGAGTACTGCGACCGCGCCGATGGCCTGAAGGGCCTGTGGATTAAAGACGCGCCGGGCCGGGAGCCGGAAATTCTGACCGGCATGGCCTGTACGGGCGCGCAGGTCATGATGTTTTCTACGGGCCGGGGCGCGCCGCAGGGCTTCCCGTCCATGCCGGTCATCAAGATCTGCGGCAATCCCAATACGTACGAACGGATGCAGCACGATATGGATTTGAATGCCGGACGCATCCTGCTGGGGCAGAGCCATATCGAAGAAATCGGTGAAGAAGCCTTCAAGCTGCTGCTGGAGGTGCTGTCGGGCCGGATGACGAAAAATGAAGCCTTAGGGTACTTTGGTTCTATGGATATTTTCTGCGTCGGGCCGGTTATTTAATACGGCTATATTGTATGGCATGGAAATACAAATCCCTGACCTCTCTGCTGAATGCAGATGGGGCAGGGATTTTTTTTACTGCGCCTTGGTTTCCGGCGCGAGGCTGTTGATCATGGCGATGTACGTTTCATTCGGCACCAACGGAGATTCAAGCTGCCGAACGGTCTCTGCTGAAAGCTGCCCCGTTTTGCCGTATTCTATGCCGGCTTCGTGAAGGCGGGCGAATAATGCCTTTTTCAGCGGCTCAATTTCCGGAGCTGATGCGTCCAGCAGGGCCGTTTCACAGATGCAGGCCATGGCCGGATGCTTTAAGTATATCTGCATCAGCGTTTTTACGGCGGCAAAATTCTCGGGATAATAAGGGTATCCGCCGCCGACGATGACGACGTGCTTCTTCGCCGTCAGGTCGAAGGTGCGTTCGTGTTCTACATACGTCTTGCCTTGGGTCATGTTGATTTTCAAAAAGGCGATGGTTCTGTCCCATATGGCCTTTAAGGAAGCGGGGAGGCCGTGGCAGTGGAGAGGGAAGCTCCAGACGATGACGTCGCTTTCCTTCATGGCGGCCAATATATCGTTCATGTCGTCATCCTGGATGATGCACTGGCCGTCTTGGCGAAACCAGCACGACAGGTCGCCCTGGCAGTATTTGACGTGCTTGTCGTACGATGAAATGTATTGGATATGTCCCAGTTCTGTCTGGCACAGGCCGCTGAGAAAGGCCTTCGTCATATCCAAGGTCGTGCTGTGCGCCTTAGGGCTTCCGTTTAACACGAGGATGTTCATTGCTGCATTACTCCTTTCGCTAAATACTCCAGTACGCGCGATGCCGACGTTCTGAGGGTCTGTACCTGGTCTGGGGAAACGTGAAGATCTGTTTTGGGAATTACATATCGGCGCAGAACCGTATCTGACGCAGCGACGATGTTTTCCGGCTGCAGCAGCGGTTCGAGTTCCTGCAAGCCGGGAAATTCTTTGCCCTGGCTCCAGTCGTGGCGGTTATAAGGGCAGGCGTCCTGACAGGCGTCGCAGCCGCATAGCCAGGTCGTAAACTGGTCGGCTGTCAGGTGCGGCGGAACGGCGCCTTGCCTGAAGGTCGTCCAAAAGGACGTGCAGGACAGGGGATTCATCGTATACGGCGCGGACAAGGCCTTTGTCCGGCAGGCTCTTTGGCAGAGCGTACAGCTGTCGGCGCAGGGGCGCAGCCGGCATTCATGCGTGTACTCGCAGGGCTGGTCGATGAGATAGCCTTCCAGTTCGTAATAGGAGCCCTTTTCCCCGTAGAAGAAATTGTTTTTTTCTGAAAATTCCCAGGCCTGCAGCGACGGCTGCGTAGCGTAGCGGTATGATGCGGGCCGGAGCGTTCGTTTCTCCGCCTTCGAAGCGAAGGCCCTGCTCGGCCAGCCAAGCTTCAAAGCGCAGCTTCTGCCGGTGGGCTTCGCAGTCCGGCACCGTATCGGGAGACAGGAGGAAGGCCTTGCCGTACAGTCCCTGCAGCGAGAGGGGATAGCGGTACGCTCCTAACCACGTGATGCAGACGACGACCGATTTTGCCCACGGATATAGCTTCCTGACTGCCGCCAGATGTTCTATATCCTGGTAAACGGGCCGGCTTTGGGGAACGGCTTCTTCCCGTTCCTGCAGGCGCTTCTTATAGCCGTCCAGGGCCGATATGGGAATGATTCCGCAGTTATCAAATCCGCAGGACAGGGCTGTTTCGTAGATGGCTTGGGCAAGAGCAGAACGACTCATAATATCACCTCTTATATAGAATGAATTTTGCGGTATTCCTGGTACGTGCCGATGAGCTGGGCTTCCAGATTGTTTATGTATATAGAATCTTTGCTGATGCGGTATCGCAGCAGTTCGCCCTCGTAGATGGAAAACAGGCGGTCTGCCAGAGTGGATGAATGGGATGAAGGGATTCCCGACTGCTCCAGCACGCGGCGAAACAAGGCGGCGACATTTTCTAAGGCGGCGGCGTAGCGCGGCGAGATGTCGGGTTCAGCGAAAGCGATTTCCATGCCGACGACGGCGAAGGGACAGCCGTAATGCCTTCCGTCGGCGGCGTTCTCCAGCATGCGGGAGGAAAACTGGCGGACAAATTCCTCCCACTGCGTATCCTGGGACAGTTCCTGAAGCCACTCGAAAATGACTTGCTGGTAATAGGAAATCACTGCGGCGGCAAGCTCTTTTTTCGTCTTGAAATAGAAATAAAAGGAACCCTTTGTCATCTCTGACTCTTGAAGAATTTTATTGATTCCCGTCGCGTTGTAGCCGTCATGCCAAAAGAGGCGGGCCGCGCATTCGATTAAATGGTGTTTAGACTGGTCGCCTTTTTTCATTCCTTCACCTTCCTTCGCAATGTATCTGATACTAGAATAGACCGATTGGTTTATTTTGTCAATACTGACACACAAAGAGGCTGCATAATCCAAAAGAAGGATTATGCAGCCTCTTGCCTTTGGCAGCTATATATTGTTTTTACGAATTCTCTTCATAGGAACGGAAGGGCGCGTTTTTCGGCGGATATGTTTCCGGCTTGATATACAGCCCCATTTCCCGCTGCTCGTGGGACAATTCGATATATAAGGCGATCATCATCAAAATGACGATAAAGGAAAAGGGAAAGGCCGCGATGATCATGGCGTTTTGCAGTGCCGCCAGCCCGCCGATGGTCAGGAGCAGCCCGGCGATGAGGGACACCAAGAGGCCCCAGACGATTTTTACGCTGTCGTGCGGCACGAGGCTGCCTTTTTCCGACAGCATGGACAACACAAAGGTGGCGGAATCAGCCGACGTGATGAAAAAGATAAACAGCAGCAATACGGTTATAACCGAGAGGGCCGTACTGGCCGGGTAGGTCTGGAGTATGCCGAATAATACCTGCTCTGACGGCATCTGGGTGATCAGCGGATAAGCCGCATAGGTTTCGCTGGCAAGGATTCCGAATACGGAAAACCAGAGGAAGCTGAATAGCGTCGGGATAAGCAGCACGCAGGTCAGGAATTCGCGGATTGTCCGGCCTTTCGAAATGCGGGCGATGAACATGCCGACAAAGGGCGACCACGAAAGCCACCAGGCCCAGTAGAAAATAGTCCACTGTTCAATCCATTCTTGCCGAACGGCATTGAAGGCGCCGGTGCGGAAGCTCATGCGGACAACATTTTGCAGATACGAGCCCAACGTGTCTACTAAGGTGTTTAAAATATGTACTGTCGGACCTAAGAATAAGGCCGCGGCGACTAAAAAGACGGCCAGGGCGATATTGATGTTTGACAATATGCGTACCCCCTTATCTACGCCGGAGACGGCAGAAAGGAGAAACAGTATCGTAGCGGCCGCGATGATACCGAGCTGCAGCTGCAGTGTGTTGGGGACCTGGACGAGATACTGCAGGCCGCTGCCGATCTGCGCCGCTCCAAATCCTAAGGTCGTGGCGACGCCTAAGGCTGTCGTGATAATACAGACGTAGTCTACCAATTTTCCGGGAAACCGTTCCATTGTCCGGCCAAATAGCGGTTTTAAGGTCATCGACAGGAGGCTCGGTTCTTTTTTGCGGAATTTAAAATACGCCAGCGCTAAGGCGACGACGGCATAAATCGCCCAGGCGTGAATGCCCCAGTGGAAGAAGGTGTAGCGCAGGGCATCGGCCAGCGCTTCCTGGCTTCCCGGTTCGGCCTGAGGCGTGGCAACGGCGAAATGAGACAAGGGCTCCGCCGCGCCGAAAAAGACGAGTCCAATGCCCATGCCGGCAGAAAAGAGCATGGCCAGCCAGGACAGCCGCGAATATTCCGGTTTAGAGCCGGGGTTTCCTAAGCGGATGCGGCCCATAGGCGTAAGTATAAAAAATAGACAGAGTACTACGATGGCCGATACTAACAGCAAATAGTACCAGCCGAAATGACTGATGATCGAGTAGCTCAGGTGATTGGTCAGAGTTTGCAGCGGCCCGGGCAGGGCGGCAGATGCCAATGCCATCAGAACGACCGTACCGGCAGCCGATAAAAATACGCCTGTCGGGGTATAGCGGCGGCGTATGCTGGAATATGCTTGTTTTAGTTCTTTCATATAAAACCTCCTTTTGTGGATAAAAAAAGTATTATATATAAAGTATACTACAAAAGTAATAATAAAACAAAGGCAAGACGTTCATTTATGTATTACATATATGCAAATGCAGGGTAATTCGCATTGAAAACGGGCATATATCTACCTTAATTTTGATATTTTTTATATAATAGTTAGTAATAAAACCGTGCTGGTTTCATATGAAATGCGTATAGACGAAGGGATGATGGACATGGGCGAATGGCGGGATGTGTTTGATATTAAACGGGACAGCGCGCCGGTGGAAGAGATTGCGGCGCGGATCGACGCCGATTCTACAGTGAAGGGGGCGAATCTGGTTATTTTAATCATGGCGATTTTTATCGCCTCCGTAGGCCTCAACATGAACAGCGTGGCCGTTATCATCGGGGCCATGCTCATTTCGCCGCTCATGGGCGGCATCGTGGCGACGGGGTATGGCATGGCGACGTACGACATGCATTTTATTAAAAAGTCGTTGGTAAAATTGAGCTTTCAGGTTGTCTTCGCCTTGCTCACCGCGGCCGTGTACTTTTCGCTGACGCCCATTACGACGCCGTCGCCGGAAATGCTGGCTCGCACGGCGCCGACGGCCTGGGACGTCATCATTGCCCTGTGCGGCGGGATTGCCGGGGCTATCGGCAATACGCGGCAGGAAAAGAGCAACGTCATTCCCGGCGTGGCGATTGCGACGGCGCTCATGCCGCCGTTGTGTACGGCGGGCTACGGTATTGCCGCCCATTCCTTTCATTTCTTCGGCGGCGCGTTGTACCTCTTTTTTATCAACTGTTTTTTTATTACCTTTTCCAGCTTCCTCATTTTTAAAATCCTGCGGGTGCCTGTGTGCGGCGGCGTGTCGGAGGCGCATTTTCGCTATCAGCGATGGTTTCTCATCGTCTGCGGCTTGGTCGTGACGGTTCCCAGCCTGTACATGGCTTATGTCACGGCGAATGAAAATATCCGTGATTCGCAGGTCAAATCGTTTATTTCACAGGACATGGATCTCGAGGCGTCGAGCGTCGTCGCTTATGAGCTGGATCACGGCGTGCTGACCGTCGACGTCATCGGCGCTCCTTTGGATGACCGGGAGATAGAGCGGCTGCAAGCATCGCTGCATCAGTATGGACAGCTGCGGCAGACGACGCTGAAGGTCGTGCAGGGGCCGGCGTCGCAGCTCAATCAGGAACAGGTGCAGGAAATCATCAACGCCCGCCTGGCCAACGAGCTGAAAAACGACAGCGGCAAATCCTATAAGGAGCTGGCGAATCAGTATTATGGCTCGTACAAGCGCGACGCGGCGGACCAGAATCTCCTGCGCAGCCTGAACCGTCAGGCTCCTGTTTTATTCCCGGCAGTACAACAAATCAGCGGCGGCACGCTGAGCTCCTTCGACGGAGCAGAGGAAGCGGAAGGCCGTCAATGGCTGGCCTATATCGTCGTCAGCCGCCAGCTCACGGCCGACGAAGCCGGGCGGCTGCAGCAGTGGATACAGACGCAGGCCGACATGCCGGTCGTCGTCACGATTCAATTACAGGATACGCCGAGCCAATTTTACGGCAACGGCATCGACTGGAATCTATAGCAGGCATGACGCAAAAGCCCTGCCGTATCGGGATGGTACGGCAGGGCTTTTGCGCGTATACGAATATCATCGGGAGGATATCAGTCCGGGTCAGGCTGAGACGCCTGCAGGCAGTGTTCGAGCCATTCGAGGTAGTGGCGGCATTCCGGCGCAATGGAAATGCCTTTCAGGTGAATCCAGCCGACGGTCAGGGTATTGGCCGTGTGAATCGGAATGGAACAAATCCCGTCGCAGCAGATTCCCTGGGGCAGACGGCAGGCCCCTAAGGCGTAGGCGTTGGTGTTTTTGATGATCGAAAACATCGTGTTCCTGTCGGTTACCTGAATTTCCTTTTCAGACCGTATATCGGGGAGGAGTTCTTCCGACAGGTAGTTGTTCGTATTTTCCCTCTTCATCTTTACGTGGGGGTACGAGACGAGGTCCTTCAGGGAGACCGATGCAGACTGCGCCAGGGGATGGGCGGAACGGACGTACAGGCAAGGCGAGACCGTTTTCAGGCCGGTGAAGTCTAAATTGTGCTTCGTAAACACGGCGTGGTTATAGGCCGTCGTGCGCGGCGACATGAGCAGGACGCCGATTTGGCTTTGCTGCTCTGCGACCTGGCGGATGACTTCGCCTGTGCGGCCTTCGTGGAGCGACAGGGAATAGGCGTCGCCGCTTAACGTCTGGAGATAGCTGGTAAAGGCGTCGGCGGCGAAGATATCGTAGTGGGCGGCAATGGTCAGATGGGCCTTGTCCTGCCTGCCGGCGCTGCGGTCGAAATAAGTCTGCAGGCGGCTGGTCTGCTCGATAATCGAGCGGGCGAAGCGCAGGAAATCGAGGCCCTGGGCAGTGAAGGATACGCCGCGGTGATTGCGGTTCAAGATGGTAATATGGAACTCTTCTTCTAGTTCCTTGACGGCCATGCTCAGGCTGGGCTGGGAAATAGACAAGGATTGAGCGGCTGACGAGATGGAATTATGTTTGGATAACTCAATTACATATTTAAGTTGCTGTAATGTCATACGATACCTCCGTGCTTTATATAGAGAAACTATGGAATTGGCAACGACGAAGACATGGGCCGGCAAAACGTCGGTTTTTCGGGCTGTTAAAAGGCAGAAAGGCGAGGGTGACGCTAAGGGTATAAAAAAATTTTTGCTGACATTTGGGAGAAAAATCAGAAATATATAAATTTTTATTTATTTTTTAAATGTTTTCTTGATTTGATAATGATTACTGGTTAAATCTCATAAAAACGGCAATAGAATAATAAAATAGCATATTGTAAATGCATATCATACATATAAGGCCGGGGTTAATGTTTTATGGAAAATATCGGTTATTTCCGATAAATTTGTCGGCTTGATATAAGATAAAACTATGACTAAGGAATGCGTTCTATATATTTTACAGCCTATGCAATCCATGTTATACTTTAGACAACAAATAAAACGTTTGAGTAGAAGGTTATACCACTATTATAGCTTTAAATTTTACGGCAGGCAATATACGGACTGGAATGGCTTATAGGAATTTCGTATATAAAACACAGCCGGAAATTTAAATATACAATATGCGGCACTTGCTTGAAAAAATGCTTGCAACACGCATAACAACGTACTGTAAGGAGTTACGATGGGGGAAGCAGCTAATCGTGTGGGGACGATGGCTAGTAAGTTTCGCTTAGCTCGAAAGAATGCGAGCGGCTATCATTTTACTGCGGTTTCTGTATTCATTTAGGAGGTTATGCACAATGAACTCATCGGCAGCGCTTGCGCGGCAGGCAGGGATGACGGACGTAGAATGGAAAGCGGCCGTTAAGTTTGACAGCACGGACTGGGGCTGGGTTATTATGAGTATCGGCATGGCTATCGGCGCCGGTATCGTATTCCTTCCCGTACAGGTCGGTCTTGTCGGTATCTGGGTGTATCTGTTTTCGGCGATTATCGCATATCCGGCTATTTATCTCTTGCAGCGCTTATTTATCAACACGTTGGCCGATTCGCCGCGGTGCGAAGATTACCCCAGCGTTATCAGCGGATATTTGGGGAAAAACTGGGGCTTCCTTCTCGGTATTCTCTATTTCCTCAGCATTTTGATCTGCGTGTTTATGTATTCGACGGCTCTGACGAATGACAGCGCGTCGTTCCTGTATTCCTTCGGCGTGACCGATACGCTGCTGTCGGACAGCCCCTTCTACGGCCTGGCTATCATCTGCGTCATGGTTGCCTTGGCGTCGCGGGGCGAACAGCTGCTGTTCCGCATGTCTACGCTCATGGTTTTGACCAAGCTCCTCGTCGTCATTTGCCTCGGCGGTATCATGGTTCAGCATTGGAATATCGCCAACATCGGCGTATTCCCCGACTTGGGATTCCTGATTAAGAATACCATCGCCATGCTGCCGGTTACGCTGACGTCGATTTTGTTCCTGCCCAGCATCAGCCCGATGGTTATTTCCTACCGCTCTCATCACAAGTCTATCTACGTAGCGCGGTATAAAGCGATGCGGGCTATGAAGATTGCCTTCAGCGTCTTGTTCATTACGATTTTCTCTTATGCTATGTCCTTCAACTTGGCCATGGGCCATGAACAGGCTGTAGAAGCCTACTCGCAGAACATCTCTGCCCTGGCTATCGTAGCCAGAGGGTTTGACGGCAGCGCCGTTAAAATTTTCAGCCTGATTTTGAACATCTTCTCTGTCATGACGGCCTTTTTCAGCGTATTCCTCGGCTTCCGCGAAGCCTGCGGCGGCATTGCCCTGAACATTCTGCGCCGCGTGATGCCGGAAGAACGGATTAACAAGTCGATGGTAAAAACGGGTATCCTTGTCTTTGCCGTAGCCGTTGCCTGGGGCGCTATCGTTCTCAATGCGCCGGTTCTCAAGCTGTTAACCCTTCTCGGACCTATTTTCGGCTTGATCGGCTGCCTGATTCCGGCCTACCTGGTGTACAAGGTCAATTCCCTGCACAAATATAAGGGCATTACGCTGGCCCTTATCATCTTCGCCGGCGTGCTCTTAGTCGTATCGCCTTTCCTGGCCTTCTTCTAATCGGATTACCTAAGCCATACATAGCTTTCAGCGCATCTCTCTTTGCATTCCCTCCACCAAAGAGAGATGCGTTTTTTTGCACTATAATGTATTATCTTAATTACGTAAAACGATTGTTTTAAAATTTAAAGAGATAAATCCTTGACATATTAGTTTTTTTGATATATCATACAACACAACAAACGAACATAGCCCATGAAAACCAGTGAGGCGGAAGTAAAAACGATGTCGTGCACGTACAGAGAGCCGGGGTGCTGAGAAGCCGGCCGAACGCAGCTCGTTAAATGGACCGCTGAGGGCGCAGTCAAAGGCTTTAGCCGAGTATTCTGCGACGTGGAGGCATACGTCAGTTGCCGGGAATGTGATGGCATTCCGTCGAGAGTAGGAGTCATATCCTAAAGCAAGGTGGCACCGCGGAGAAACTATATCCGTCCTTGACAAGTTGTAGACTTTGTCATGGGCGGATTTTTTTATAGGAGGAACCAGCGATGCTGTCATTAGAAGAAGTAAAGGCCTACGGCCCCCAGTATAAAACCGTGCCGGTCAGCCGGCGCATGTACGCTGATATCCGGACGCCTGTCGAGGTGATGCGGATTTTGAAAACCGTGAGCTCCCAGTGCTACTTGCTGGAGAGCATGGAGGACTCCAAGCGGTGGGGGCGGTACACGTTTTTAGGATATGATCCCCAGATGGAGCTGGCCTGCAAGGACGGGACGGTCCACATCCGGGCCGGCACGGATATAGAGGTTCAAACGGCAGATCCGGCGTCCTTCCTGCGGCAGGTGCTGGCGGACAACGCGGCGCCCCGCATCGACGGCCTTCCGCCCTTTACCGGCGGCCTTGTCGGATACGTCGCCTACGACTATATTCAGTACGCCGAGCCGTCGCTGCATTTAGAGGCTGACGACGATGAAGATATACTGGATTTCGATTTGTTCCTGTTCGATAAGGTCATCGTCTTCGACCATTTGAAGCAGACCATTTTCTTGATTGCCAACGTGCGGCTTGACGGAGCGGACGAGCATTATCAAAAGGCGCTGCTGGAGCTGGAGCAGATGGAGCGGCTCATCCGCCGCGGCAAAGGGGCTGACATCGCGCCTCTGCGGCTGCAAAGCCCTTTTCAGCCCATGTTTTCCCGAGAGGAATACTGCCGCATGGTAGAGGCAGGAAAGCACTATATACGCGAAGGCGATATTTTCCAGGTCGTCTTATCCAATCGGATGGAGGCGGAAGCTGACGGCAGCCTCTTCGACGTATACCGCGTCCTGCGGACGACGAACCCGTCGCCGTACATGTTTTATTTGTCAGGAAAGGATCTGGAAATTGCCGGCTCTTCTCCGGAAACGCTGGTAAAGCTTCATAACGGATCGCTCTTTACTTTCCCCCTGGCGGGGACGCGCCCCAGAGGTGCGTCGGACGAAGAAGACGCGGCGCTGGAGCAGGAGCTCCTGCACAACGAAAAAGAATTGGCGGAGCATAACATGCTCGTCGATTTGGGGCGAAACGACTTGGGGCGCGTCAGCGAATTCGGCTCCGTCCACGTCGAGTCGTACTTAGACGTCCTGCGGTTTTCCCACGTCATGCACCTGGGGTCTACGGTAAAGGGGACGATTTGCAAAGATAAGACGGCTGTCGACGCCGTAGGAGCAGTCCTGCCGGCGGGGACGCTGTCGGGAGCTCCGAAGATCCGGGCTTGTCAGATTATCGACGAGCTGGAAGGGAAAAAGCGGGGCGTATACGGCGGCGCTGTCGGGTATATTGATTTCACGGGCAACATGGATATGTGCATCGGCATCCGCTTGGCTTACAAGAAAGGCCGGCGCTTGTTCGTCCGGTCCGGAGCGGGCATCGTAGCCGACAGCGAGCCCGAACGGGAATATCAGGAATGTCTCAATAAAATTCAGGCCGTGGTCATGGCGATCCGGCAGGCCGACGGAGGGATAGACGATGATTGCGCTTATTGATAATTACGACAGCTTTTCCTACAATCTCTACCAGCTGCTGGGACAGTTCGACCGCCGGATTACCGTCGTGCGGAACGACGAGACGACGGTCCGGGCCATCGAAGCCATGCATCCCGACCACCTGGTCATCTCACCGGGGCCGGGGCGGCCGGCCGAGGCGGGCATCTGTGAAGAAGCCATCCGGCATTTTGCCGGCAAGGTACCTATCTTAGGCGTGTGCCTAGGCCATCAAGCCATTTGCGAAGCCTTCGGCGGGGAAATTACATACGCCGAACGGCTCATGCACGGCAAGCAGTCCGTGGCGCATATCTGCAGCCCGGCGCCGTTGTTCCGGGATGTGCCGCCGGCTATCGACGTTGGCCGCTATCATTCGCTGGCGGCGAAGAGGGGAACGCTGCCGGACGAATTGGAAATATTGGCTGAGACAGACGAAAAGGAAATCATGGCCGTCGGCCATCGAAAGTATCCTATATACGGGCTGCAGTTTCATCCGGAGTCCATCCTGACACCGGAAGGCCCGATAATGATTCGAAATTTTTTACAGCTATCGGCGTAGACGATCTATGCGGAGGGGGATGTCATCATGATACGAGAAGCAACGGTAAAATTGATACAGAAAATAGATTTGACCATGGAAGAAACGATGGCCGTCATCAACGAGATTATGAGCGGCGAAACGACGCCGGTCCAGACGGCGGCCTTCTTGACAGCGCTGCAGGCTAAGGGGACGACGATCGACGAGATCACGGCCTGCGCCAAGGCGATGCGGGCCCATGCCCTGCCCGTAGACGGCTGCGACGGCGTATTGGAAATCGTCGGAACCGGCGGCGATAAGTCGGGATCGTTCAATATTTCCACGACGTCGGGCTTTGTCTGCGCCGCCGGCGGCTGCAAGGTGGCGAAGCACGGCAACCGGGCGGCTACGTCCAAGAGCGGCGCCGCCGATGTGCTGGAAGCCCTGGGAGCGAACATCTGCATGGAACCGAAACGATGCGCCGAGCTGCTCCGCAGCGTAGGGTTCTGCTTCCTCTTTGCCCAGCACTATCACAAGGCCATGAAGTACGTCGGGCCGGTCCGCAAAGAACTGAGCGTTCCGACGGTGTTCAACATCCTAGGGCCCCTTACGAATCCGGCCCATGCAGATCATCAAATCCTCGGCGTGTACGATGAAAGCCTGGTAGAGCCGCTGGCCCACGCCCTGCATGGCCTGTGCGTCAAAAAGGGAATGGCCGTGTACGGCCTGGACCGGATGGACGAAATATCGGCATCGGCGCCGACGAAGATCTGCGAATTCGACGGCGATACCTTTAAGACCTACGTCATCGAGCCGGAACAGTTCGGGCTGCAGCGCGGCGCGAAGTCGGATATCGTCGGCGGCACGCCGGCGGAAAACGCCGCGATTACCCGCAGCGTCCTGAGCGGGGAAAAAGGCACGCGGCGGACGGCCGTCGTCCTCAATGCCGGAGCCGGCTTGTACGTTGCCGGAAAGGCATCGACCTTTGAAGGCGGCGTTCGGCTGGCAGAAGAGCTCATCGACAGCGGCAAAGCGATTCAGACCTTGGATGCCTTTATTGCCCAGAGTCACATCGCTTAGGAGGACGTCATGATATTAGATACGATTGCTGCCGCCGTCGCCAGACGGCTGGCGGAAGATATACGGCAAATTTCGCGGGACGAGATGCGGCAGATGGCCTTGGACGCGCCGGCAGCAGAGGGATTTCCCTTCGAGCAGGCCCTCAAACGGCCGGGCATGTCGCCTATCTGCGAAGTCAAGAGGGCGTCGCCGTCGAAGGGCGCCATTGCAGAGGAGTTTCCCTACGTGGACATCGCCAGGGAATACGAACAAGCCGGCGCGGCGGCCATATCCGTCCTGACGGAGCGGGATTATTTTCAGGGCAGCTGCCGGTACTTGCAGGAGATTTCCTCAGAGGTAAAGACGCCGCTGCTGCGCAAGGATTTCATTATCGACGAATATCAGGTATACGAAGCGCGGCGCAGCGGCGCTTCGGCCATACTCCTCATCTGCGCGCTGCTGGATGACGAACAGCTGGACAAGCTGTTTCGGCGGGCCGACTCGCTGGGATTATCGGCCTTGGTGGAAGCGCACGATGAAGATGAAGTGCGGCGGGCCGTTGCTGTCGGCGCGCGCATCATCGGCGTCAACAACCGCAACCTGAAGGACTTTTCCGTATCCCTGGACACGAGCTGCCGCCTGCGGCCTCTCGTCCCAAAGGACGTCCTCTTCGTAGCGGAGAGCGGCATACGCTGCCGCGCCGACATAGACCGTCTGCGCGAGGCCGGAGCCGACGCCGTTCTCATCGGTGAAACGCTCATGCGCAGCGCCGACAAGAAAGCGGCCCTGGCAGAGCTGACGGGAGAACGTCATGGTTAAGATCAAGCTGTGCGGCCTGACGCGGCGCTGCGATATCGATTGGGCCAATGAACTGCTGCCGGACTACGTCGGCTTTGTCTTCGCCGGCAGCCGACGCCGCGTGACAGACGAGCAGGCGGCGCAGCTGCGGAAGCTGCTGCGGGAGGACATCCCGGCCGTAGGCGTATTCGTCGACGAGCCTATAGACCACGTTACGGCGCTGGTACGGCAGGGAGTCATCCAGCTGGTGCAGCTCCACGGCGCAGAGGACGAGGCCTATATCCGTGAGCTGCGCCAGGCCGTATCGGTACCGGTCATTCAGGCCTTTTCCGTCCGCTCGCCTGAGGATATACAGGCCGCAGGCCGGAGCCCGGCAGACTTCGTTCTCCTGGACCAGGGGGCCGGCGGCACGGGGCAGGCCTTTGACTGGTCACTGCCTGCGGCCCTGGACAGGCCCTATTTTCTGGCCGGCGGGCTGCACCCGGGCAACGCGGCGGCGGCGGCCGAGCTTCGCCCCTATGCCGTAGACGTGAGCAGCGGTATAGAGACGGAGGGCGTAAAAGACAGACAGAAGATGATAGAATTCGTAAGGCGAATAAGACATACTTTTTAGGAGGTACATCATGAGCAATGGAAGATTCGGACTCTTTGGAGGACAATACATACCGGAAACGCTGATGAACGAGATTCATCGTTTGGAAAAGGCCTACGCCTTTTATAAGCAGGACGAGGAGTTTCAGCGGGAATTAAAGGACCTGCTGGACAATTACGCCAACAGGCCGTCGCTGCTGTACTACGCCGGCAAGATGACTGAGGATTTGGGCGGCGCAAAGATTTATTTGAAGCGGGAAGACCTGAATCATACGGGAGCCCATAAGATCAACAACGCCCTGGGCCAGTGCCTGCTGGCAAAGAAGATGGGCAAGACGCGGGTTATCGCCGAAACAGGGGCCGGCCAGCACGGCGTGGCGACGGCGACGGCCGCGGCCTTTATGGGCTTGGAATGCGAAGTCTTTATGGGCGAAGAAGATACGATACGGCAGGCCCTGAACGTATACCGCATGGAACTGCTGGGCGCGAAGGTCCACGCCGTCACCACGGGGACGAGAGTCCTCAAGGATGCGGTCAACGAGGCGATGCGCGAATGGGTCAGCCGTGTAGACGACACGCATTACGTCATCGGCTCGACCATGGGGCCCCATCCCTTCCCGATGATGGTCCGCGATTTCCAGTCCGTCATCAGCCGGGAAGCGCGGGAACAGATTTTGGAACGGGAAGGAAAGCTTCCGGCAGCCGTGCTGGCCTGCGTCGGCGGCGGCAGCAATGCCATGGGCATGTTCTACCACTTCATCGGCGACGAATCGGTACGGCTCATCGGCTGCGAAGCTGCCGGCAAGGGCATCGACACGAAATTCCACGCCGCAACGATTTCCAAAGGCAGCGTCGGTATCTTCCACGGCATGAAATCGATTTTCTGCCAGAATGACCAAGGGCAGATCGACGAAGTGTATTCCATTTCTGCCGGCCTCGACTATCCGGGTATCGGGCCGGAGCACGCCCATCTGTACGAAAGCGGCCGGGCCCAGTACGTTCCCGTAAAGGACGACGAAGCCGTCGAAGCCTTTGAATATTTGGCCCGAACGGAAGGCATCATCTGCGCTATTGAAAGCGCCCACGCCGTGTACCACGCGATGCAGCTGGCGCCGAAGATGAACAAGGACGACGTGATGATCGTCTGCTTATCGGGCCGCGGCGATAAGGACGTAGCGGCGATTGCCAGATATAAAGGGAGGGACATCCATGAGTAAGATTAAAAACGCATTTAAAGACGGCAAGGCTTTTATTGGATTTTTGACGGCAGGAGACCCGTCGATAGAAAAGAGCTGTGAATATATCCTGACGATGGAACGGGCCGGCGCTGATTTGGTGGAAATCGGCATTCCTTTTTCCGATCCCATCGCCGAAGGCGTCGTCATCCAGGAAGCCAACATCCGGGCCCTGTCGGTTAACACGCGGCTGGAAGACGTGTTCCGCCTCGTCGAAATGGTACGGCAGCAGTCTCAGGTTCCGCTGGTATTTTTGACCTATGCCAATCCGATTTTCAATTACGGAAAGGATGCATTCTTTGCAAAATGCGCTGAAACGGGCGTCGACGGCGTCATCGTTCCCGACGTGCCATTTGAGGAACGGGGCGAATTTGCCGGCGAGGCGGCGCGGTACGGCGTCGACATCATCGCCATGATCGCGCCGACGTCGAAGGAGCGGATCAAGGAAATCGCCGCTGTCGGCCAGGGCTTTTTGTACATCGTGTCGTCCCTGGGCGTTACGGGGACGCGCAGCGAGATTACTACGGACTTGAAGGAAATCGTCGACGTGGCGAAAAGCGTGACCGACGTGCCCTGCGCAGTCGGCTTCGGCATCAATACGACCGAGCAGGCCGAACAGATCGCCGCCGTCGCCGACGGCGTCATCGTCGGCAGCGCCATCGTCAAGATTATCGGCAAGTACGGAACGGAAGCGGGCCCCCATATTTACGAATACGTCAAGGCCATGAAGGCCGCGGCGAGCCGAAGCATATAAAGGACAATCCCCTCAGCCTGTTGGCCGAGGGGATTGCTTTACCCATGATAAAGACCCGGTATACACGCGACATATGCGTACCGGGCCTTATGGTATAGGATTCATATTCATATGGTTTTTGGTTCTGGTATCTTTAACCTCGCTAAATACATACATTCGTCTCAAACTGTGGACTATCCTGATTTGCAAATCTGCAAGTATTCGAAAAGCTCGAAGAACTAAAATCCGACAAGTTAGTACTAACGAACATTGGCGAATCATCAAGCGAAATAAGTGGACATTATTTAGTTTTTAATAATCAACGCGATGAAAACGAGGTTTTCGCCGCCCTTGTTTTCGATGCTGTGACCCATTCCGTCCGACGTATAAGTGACATCTCCTGCTTTGACGGTTCGGACTGTGCCGTTGTCGTCGTACTCGCCTTCACCGGAAAGGATATAATAAGCCTCTGCGTTGCCATGATGAACATGATAGCCTAAGGAACATCCAGGTTCCAGAGTGACTCTCGCGAACATGTCATTCTTGCCCAGCAATTGTTCCGCCGACAATAGGTGCTCTTTTACAAGATGCCCTTTGCCTCCAGACGCATGTTCAATAATCTCTGTGTTCACTGGACTCACCCCTTTCTAATGCTTCCGCATTTCTTACCTATATTATAGCATGGTATTTTTAATTTGTCATGAGGAAAAGTTAAAATTATTATACTTTTTTATCAATACATAAGATATCTTAACGGCGGCTCATAGGGACTGTACAGAAAGGGCCGGCGGGTATGCTATAATGAAGCCATGAGACTTTGATACAGGAGGCGGAGCAGATGACGAAGAGGGAAGAAAAGAAACGGCTGAGACGGCTGCTGCTGGAACGGGTGCAAACCTTGCTGCCGGCATACTGCCGGAAGGCTGACGAGGCCATATACCGCCATGTAGTATCCTTGCCGGCCTATCAGGCGGCCCGTACGGTATGCGCCTATGTCGGCATGGCCCATGAAATCGATACGAAGCCCCTGATTAAACGCATGCTGGCCGACGGAAAACGGGTCGGCGTCCCCTTGTGCGTCGGCAAAGGCGTCATGGAGATGCGGGAAATCGGCGGGCTGGACGAGCTGCAGGCCGGAACCTGGGGCATACTGGAGCCGTCTCCGAATGCGCCGCTGCTGCAGCCCGATGAGATCGACCTGGGCTTGATTCCCTGCGTCAGCGGCAACGAAGCAGGGCAGCGCCTAGGCTATGGCGGCGGATTTTACGACGCTTACTTGGCGAAGGCGCCCTTCCTGCGGGTACTGCTGTGCCGCAAGGCCATGATGACTGCGCCGATTCCCATGGAGCCCCACGACGCCGCGATGGACATCGTCGTTTCCGAAGACGGGGCCGTGCATTGCCGCAGCCGTAAAAAGTTTGAAGAAGTTTTCCGTTAAAACGTTTTAGTATTTGACCAAATCCGTTGAATTTAAAAACATCTATTGTATTTGCCGTAAAAATATTTTATCATAAAACCATTACATTATTATTTACAGCACTTATGCAGAAAGAGGGATACATATGGAGTTAAAGAAACGAGTTGTCGGCGTCGTCGGCTTAGGCCACGTAGGCGCTCATGTCGCCTTTGTTTTGGGCGTGATGGGCATTGCCGATGAAGTAAAAATCTGCGACTGCAACGCCCAGAAGGCTGAAAGCGAACGGCAGGATTTAATGGACGCCGTCATGTTCATGCCGCACCGCGTCACGTATACGATAGCGGATTACGCTGATTTGAAGGACTGCGACGTTATCGTCAACGCTGTCGGCGACATCAACTTGTGCGCTACGGGCAACCGCGACGACGAAATGGAATTTACCGTGGCCCAGGTAGCCGACTACGTCCCCAAGGTCATGGCCGGCGGCTTTGACGGCATTTTCGTCAACATTACGAATCCCTGCGACGTCATTACCGACTTAATCGCCAAGAAGAGCGGCTTGCCGAAGGGCCGCGTATTGGGCACCGGCACGGGATTGGATTCGTCCCGCCTCATCAGCGCCATCGTACAGCAGACGGGCCTGGAACACCACTCCTTCACGGCCTACATGATGGGCGAACACGGCAACGCCCAGATGGTCCCCTGGTCTATCGTCAACTTCCGCGGCAAACCGCTGGCCGACTATGGCGACGATCCCCGCTTTGCCTTTGACCGGGAAGACATGAAAAAACGGGCTATCGGCGGCGGCTGGGTAACCTATAAGGGCAAGCACTGCACGGAATACGGCATCTGCTCGACGGCTGCGTCCATCGTCAAGGCGATTCTCCACGATGAAAAGAAAATCATGGCGGCCAGCGTCCCCTTGGACGGCGAATACGGCGAAACGGGCATTTTCTGCGGCGTGCCTGCCGTCATCGGCATCCATGGCGTCGAACAGGTCATGGAATACAACCTGCCGGAAGACGAACTGCAGGAATTCAAGAGCTGCTGCCAGACGATCCGCAACAACATCGCCAAAGCCGCAGCTTTGCTGAAATAAGAATCTCCTGTGCATCGATGATGCACGGCATATAAAAAACGGGATGAAACCGGTATGGTACCGGAATCATCCCGTTTTTACATTGCTGCATCGCGTGAGGCGCAGCGTTTTCAGTTCTTACGCGTCGATTACCTTGCCCGGATTGAGGATAAGGTTGGGGTCCATGGCCCGCTTGATAGTCTTCATGATCTTCAGCTCGCCCTGGGGCGTAAATTGTTCCATATATTTCAGCTTTTTCGCGCCGATGCCATGCTCGCCGGCCAATCTGCCGCCGACGCTGTAGGCGTAGGCGTAGACCTGCTGATGGAATTCTTCGACGTTTTTATTCCATTCTTCGTCGCTCATGTCCATCTTGCAGAGAACGATGTGCAGGTTGCCGTCGCCGATGTGGGCGTTGATCTTAACCTGGAAGGGATAATTTTTGCCGATTTCCATGATCTTTTCGATGGTCGAAGCGATCTTATGGACGGGAACGACGACGTCGTCGGTGAGGAAGACCTTGCTGATCATTTCGCACGACGTCTGGACGTTGCGGCGCATGTTCCAGATGCGGTCGTCGGCTTCCAGTACTTCTACGGCTCCCGATTCTTCGCAAATCGTGCAGACCGTATCCATCTTGGCGTCTAATTCGTCTTCACGGAACGTTTCGACGGTAATGATGACGTAGATGCCGTCTTCGTAATGGGGCATGTCGGAATACTGGCAGTAGTCGGCCGTATCGCGGACGTAGGAGTTGTCCATGTATTCGACGCTCGTCGGGTCGACGCCGGCTTTCAGCAGCTTCGGCACCATGTACAGGGCCTTTTTCGGATCTGTGTAGATGGCCAGGACGTCGATGCGGTACGGCGGCAAGGGAATGAGCTTGACCGTGACCTTGGTGATGATGCCCAGGGTGCCTTCGCTGCCGATGATGAGCTGTTCCAGGTCGTAGCCGGTAGAGCATTTTTTCAGGATGCGGCCGCATTCGACGATGTCCCCTGTCGGCGTGACGATTTCCAGGGAGTAGACCTGGTCGCGCGTGACGCCGTAGCGGACGGCGCGGAGGCCGCCGGCGTTGGTGGCCAGGTTGCCGCCGATGAGGCAGCTTTCGGCGCTTGACGGGTCGCCGGCGTAGAGCAGGCCGACTTTCTTAGCTTCATTCTGCATGTCAATCGTGCGGACGCCGGCTTCGACGGTCATGTACATGCCTTCTTCGTTCAGCTCGATGATTTTATTAAGTCGTTCCATAGACAGGACGAGGCCGCCGCAGACCGGGATAGCTCCGGCAGCCAGGCTGGTGCCGCCGCCGCGGACGGTAATCGGGAAATCGTATTCGTTGGCCAGCTTTACGATCTGCGAGATTTCTTCGGCATTCGCCGGAAGGACCGCCGCTTCGGGGACGCGGAACATAGCCGGATTCGTTTCGTAATCCGTCTGATACTGCAGGAGAATGTCCCGGTCGGTCTTGACGTATGACGGGCCCGTAATGGCCTTGAGTTTATCGATGATTTCAGGTGTTATCGGTTGATATGTTTTCAAAAAAATTCCCCCTTTATGTCGCTGTTATTATTCTACCACGACGAGGGGGATTAGAAAACTAGAATTTCAGGTCGATAATAGCCGATACGCCGACGCCCTGTACGCGGCTGAGATGAGTAATATCGACGGATTCGAGGGGGATGAGGGCCTTGGCCCGGGCAATGTCGTTGAAGCTGCCTTCAAGCTGGCCGACGGCCTTGACCTTATCGACCTGTGCCGTCGGGCCGACGACCTGGACGGCTCCGATGTATTTGCCCGTGCCGATGCTGAGGACGGGGACGACCTTCGTCGCGTAGTCGGTGCCGACGCCGTTTTTCATGAGCAGCTTGTTGAGGAAATCGTTGATTTGGCCGCCGAATTTATCGACGAGGACCGTCACGCCGCCGACCTTCAAAATCGAGCCGAGGCTGAAGGCCTGGGTGACGGCCGTGCCGCCGGCGGCCAGCAGCGATACGGTGAGCATGGCGGCGATTACTTGTTTTTTCATAAGGCAAAACCTCCTTGCAGGTATGTTATATGATAGATTTAATATGTCTATTATACGCGAAGACGGCCTGTTCGGCTATTTCTTTTTTCCGCGGGCCAGGGAGGCGAAGACTGAAAACAGGCAGAGGACGGCGAACAGCGTGTAGGACTGGCGCAGGGCGGCGCGCACGGCGTCGGCGTATATGGCCGTCGCCGCCGTGTACTGCGACAGAATCAGCGTGACGACGGCCATGCTGGATGCCTGTCCGAGATTTCTGGCCAGGGCCAGCATGCTGGACGCGATGCCGTGATAGGCTGGCTTGACGGCGCTCATGATGGCGCTGTTGTTCGGCGCGCCGAACAAGGCAGATCCCGTCCCGATGAGGACGAGAAAAGCTGCGACTGCGGCGACGGACGCGTCGGGACATACGGCGAAGCAGGCCAGTCCCAGCGTTGTCAGGGCCAGGCCGGCCGTCGCGATAGGCATGGGGCCGTAGGCGTCCGACAAGGCGCCGGCTTTCGGCGACAGCAGGGCCATGATGATGGGCTGGACGAGGAGTATCAGCCCCGAAACGGCCGGCGATAAGCCGGTCAATACCTGAAGGTAGAGGGACAGCAGGAAGGACATGGCGTACGTCGCGCTGTATTGGATGAAGGCCGCCAGATTGGACATGGAAAAGGAGACGCTACGGAAAATATATAACGGCAGCAGGGGATGATAGGAACGGCTTTCGTGCAGGATAAAGGCCAGCAGCAGGAGCAATCCGGCCCATAAGGGGAGGCTCGTCTCGGCATAGGCCGACAGGCCCCAGAGAAAGAGCACGATGCCGGCCATGGATAAGGCCGAGCTCACGGCGTTGACGAAGGGCGCGCCGTTGGCATACCATTCCTGACGCACCGGGCGGATGAACAGATAGGCTGCAGAGGCCATGGCGGCGGAAAGGAGAAATATAGAACGCCAGCCTGCATACTCCGTCAGCAGGCCGCCTGCGACCGGCCCCAGGGACAGGCCCAGATAGGTCAGGCCGACGCAGATTCCGAGAATGCGGCCCTGGCGGTCTTCGTCCGTAGTTGCCAGCAACAGGGGCATATAGGATACGTAGACGGCCGACAAGGCGATGCCCTGCAGGGCCCGTATCGCGACGAGGACCGGCAGCGTCGTCGCCAGCGCGGTGGCAGCCGTCGTAAGGGCAAAGGCCAGAAGCGCCGCGGCGTACGTTTTTCTGCGGCCGTAGATATCGGATACCTTTCCCATCGGCAGCAGGCAGGCCGCCGTGGGAATCAGGAAGGCCGTGACGACCCAGCTCAGCTTATCCGGCGTCAGGCCGAATTCATGGGACATGACGGGAATAGCGATATTGACGGCTGTCGATAAGAACGAGCCGGCAAAGCTGATGATGCAGACGGAGTAAAAGATATGTTTTTCCATAGTCATGAAGGCTCACCTCGCGAATGTGTTTCCCTTACCTGTATTATAGCAAAAAAATCTCCAACGGGCGCAGCCGTTTGTTTCAGGGCGCCATAGAGCGGACTTCATGTTTGTAAAATTTGCGGCCAGCCATTACAATGATAGAAAAGGATGAAAGGAAACGATCAGAGACAATGGATAAGGAACATATATATTTTGAAAATTATGCCGATACGTGGGACCGGGACCGCAAGGAAAATCCGGAAAAGCTGCAGTTTCTGCTGAATCTGGCAAGGATACGGGCCGGGGCGTCGGTGCTGGACGCAGGCTGCGGCACCGGCGTGCTGCTGCCGTATATAAGCCGGGCTGTCGGCGAAGGGGGAACGGTGACGGGCCTCGATTATTCCCGGCAAATGCTGGATAAGGCGAGGAAAAAATTTTCCGATTTGCCGGGCCTCTCGCTGATAGAGGGCGACGTGCTGAAATACGACTTGCCGGAGCAGGCCTACGACGTTGTCGTCTGCCTGAATTTTTATCCCCATATCAGCAGCCGCAGCAAGGACTTTGTTAAAAAGATGCGGCGGGCCTTAAAGGACGGCGGCTCCCTGATCGTCATGCATGACATGGGACGGCAGCAGGTAAACCGCATTCACGACGACCGCGCAGACCGCCGGCTGCTGCCTCCTGCAGATATGCTGGCGGCCGATCTTGTCGGCGGGGGATTTACCCTTTCAGCTGCCGTCGATTGGGACGACCTGTATTTTGTCAGCGTGACGAAGGCTGATGAATTTTCTTACGATCCCTACGGCCGTGTCGGTGCCTCGTCACCGGCAGGCAGCCTGCACCGCAGCCATACGCAGAAGAAGGCCGTCGTCAACCGCCTGGCCCGGGTCGGAGGCCACTTGGAAGCGATCAAGCGGATGGTAGAAGACGAGCGCGACTGCAGCGACGTGCTGGTCCAGCTGGCCGCCGTCGACTCGGCCGTCGTCAGCGTCAGCAAGGTCATCTTAAAGGACCACATCGATCACTGCCTGGCCGACGCCGTGCGGGGAAACGATTTGGAATCTGTGGAAAAGCTCAAGAAGGCCATCAGTATTTTTGTGAAATAGGGCTCTTTGCTATGCGCCGCCGTTTCCTGTATGGTATAATGAATTTATATGTACGAGCGTATATCGTAAAGGATGTGATACCATGCAATTTCGCGTGTTAGTGGGAGATATAACGAAATGGCCGGCCGACGCCATCGTCAATTCGGCCAGCTCCAGCCTGCTGGGCCTGAGCGGCGCCGTCGACAGGGCCGTCCATAAGACCGGCGGCATTTCGCTGACGGCGGCGTGCCGGTCTCTGAAAGGCTGCCGTACAGGCGACGCCAAGATAACCTTTGGCTACAAGCTGCCTGCGAAATATGTGATTCATGCCGTAGGGCCCATCTGGGTCGGCGGCAAGCGCGGCGAAGAAGAGGAGCTGCTGTCCTGCTATCGAAAGAGCCTGAGCCTGGCTGAAGACAAGGGAGTGCGTTATCTGGCTTTTACCTCGGTCAGCACGGAAGATAAGCGCTATCCCCGACAGCGGGCCGCCGCGGCCGTCGTGCCGCTGCTCATGGAAGAAGGCGGGAAAATGGAGCGCATCGATTTGGTCTGCGCCGATGCGGAGATGCAGGCTGTGTATACGCGAGCGGCCGTCCTCTTTTGGCTGCGCCACCTCAACGATGCTCATAAGGACGAATTGGCCGACATGATAGAAGAGGCGATGATTTCTCTGGTCATGCTGCAGGTGGAAACGGATAAGCCCGACCCCATCGCCTTCGCCGAGCAGGTGCGGGCTATGAAGCGGGTGCTGCGCCCCTTCCTGGATATGAGCCAGCCCCGCGGCATCGTCGATATTGAAAAGGCCGCCGATACGGTGATGCAGTCGTACCAGGAGCAGCCGGAAATCAAGAGCAGCTCCGGTCTGGAATCGCTGCTGCAGACGTATTATTGAGCGGCGCGGAAACACTATAGGATAAGAGAGGATACATCATGGCAGTTGAAGAACATCAGCAGAAAGACAGGACGCACCGCGCCGAGCTGCAGCTCACGTGCCCGGCCTGCGGAGGCATCGGCGCGTTTTCCACATGGGACTGCATCGACGGCGGGGAAAACGCCGAGCTGCGCCGGCGCGTGCTTCACGACGAAGGATTATTTTTTTATCAATGCCCCCATTGCCATAGCCAGATACATGTAGAAAGCCCCTGTTTGTACGTCGACAAGCATAAGAAGTTTATGGTATGGCATATACCGGACCCCAAGACGCCCGTTACGTCGGAAGACGTGCGCTCCTTTTTAGGCGGCGATTCGTTCGCAGAGTACCGCTGCCGGGCGGCGCTGACCTGGGGTGAATGGCGGGAAAAAATCATCGAAATAGAGAGCGGATATGACGACAGGCTGTATGAAATCATCAAATACGGCGCGTACCAGCTCGTCAAGGAAGGAGATCGGGAAAAGCTGCCTCTGGAGGCCTATCACATCGATTTGACCGAAGGCGGCGGCAGCGAGGACGTGTCCCTCGTGTTCCTGGAAAAGGACCGCAAGGGCATGGGATACGTATACGATATTACGCCAAAGGCGAAAGAAGTGACGTCGGATATTTTCCTGCCCTTATTGGAGCGGATTCCCGCTATGAACGAAATGGGGCGGTTCGACCGCTTCAGCTACTCCTGGGCTCAGCAATTCATGTCCCAGGTTTTAAAAGCCGCGTCGTCGGGACAGGAGGCGTATAGCCAGCTCCTCGGATTTTGGGTGCAGACCCTCGGCAAGGAGTTGTTCCATGCGGAGATACAGCCTGCTGAGGCATAAGGGTACGATTAGCATAGGAAGCACGTGTTTTCGGCGGAAGCCCTGCCGGAGATACGTGTTTTTTGTTTACGGCTTGGAAAATTGACATATGATTTAATAAAAAATATAATAAGCATTATATTTAGAAGCTGCCGTCAGGCAGCAGAATATGTATTTTGATAAGGAAGTGGATGCAGCATGTTTTGTAAATGGCGGCGCATCATGGCAGTCAGCCTGTGCGCCTTGTTTTTAGCAGTCTGCTCCGGCGTAAGCGGGAGTGCGGCTCAGGCGGCGGTACCGTCGACAGGAGCGGAAGCGGCCTGCATGATCGACGCCGATACGGGAAAAATATTGTACCAGGTCAACCCTACGAAATGGATGCACCCGGCGAGCACTACGAAAATCGTGACGCTCATCACGGCGTTGGACCAGAAAGAAGACGAGCTGGACCAGCCGCTGAAGATTTCCAGCTACGCGGCGAATACGGAGCCCTCTTCGCTGGGCATTGCGCCGGGAGACAAGCTGAGCGTACGGGAAGCGCTGCGCGGCATGATGGTCGTATCGGGGAACGACGCTGCCGTCGCCATAGCGGAAACGCTGGGCGGGTCCGTAGCCGGGTACGCCGACATGATGAATGCGGAAGCTGTGAAAATGGGGGCAAAGCACACGCATTTCGTCAATCCTCACGGCCTGACGGCGGCGAAGCACTACACGACGGCCGTCGATATGGCGAAGATGGCGGCCTACGGCATGAAGAAATTCCCGGAATTCCGCCGCATCGTAAGCCTTACGTCGTACGACGTGCAGTATCTGGACGGCCGGACGCCGAAGCACGTCACGACGACGAACCGCTTTTTGACCAGCGGGTATAAGGGCGCCGACGGCATCAAGACGGGCTTTACCAATGCGGCCGGCGACTGCCTGGTCGCATCGGCGACGAGGAACGGCCGCACGCTCCTCGTCGTCCTGTTCAACGACGACAACCGCTGGGAAGATGCGCCGGCTATTCTCGATTACGGGTTCCGGCGTCTTCAGACAGGCAAATAAGTCTTTCTATTCATCTGGCGCAGAGGGGGAATTTCAATGGCGCACATGTTGATTATTGGGGGAACGGGCACGTCAAGTGCCTGGGAAAAAGGCTTTTTTGAAAAGAAGGGATTCGACGTTGCTGCCGCGGCCGGCGGAAAAGACGGGCTGGCGGCGGCGAAGCAGGGAGGGATCGACGTAATCCTGATTCATTCGCCCTTGCCGGATGGGGACAGCATAGGCCTGTGCTGTCAGATTCGCGCGGTCCAGAACGTCCCGGTGTTTCTCGTCGCAGAAAGGGGCTGCGACGAAGAACAAATCAAGGCATTGGAAGCTGGGGCAGATGATTATATTACGGCTCCCGTTTCGCCGGCCGTTATGGCGGCGCGCATCGAAGCGTGCTTGTCCATGCGCCGCCGGCTGCTGGAAGAACGGCGGACCGTCGGCGAAGACGCCGATATCTGCGTCGGCGACTTAACGATTTTTATTCGCCGCCGCCAGGCCTTCCGCGGCCGGACGGAAATCCCGCTGACCGTTAAGGAATTCGACTTGCTGGCATTTTTAGCCGGCCATCCCGATCAGGTGTTTTCCAAGCAGGAGCTGTTTAAGCAGGTCTGGCATCTCGACGCCAGCGGAGATTTGGCGACTGTAACGGTCCACATCAACCGGCTGCGGGAAAAGCTGAATCAAGTATCGCCGGCGTTTACGGCCATTGAAACCGTATGGGGGAACGGCTACCGCTTTCAAACTGCATAAGCAATACGAAAAAGACCCTGTCTGAACCGGTTCAGACAGGGTCTTTCGTATCGTATAAAAGAATGGGAACCCGTTAGAATTCCGTATCCTCCAGCAAGCTGACCTTGCCGAAGCGGGTTACGAGATCCTTTCGTTCCATTTTCCACTGCGACGACGCGATGCTGTACGTCGGGTCGTAGTTGGGCGACTGCATGTTGAGGATGCCGCAGACAAATTCATAAGCTAAATCATTGGTAAAGAACTTGTCTTTATTTTGCTTGACGGCTTCGACGACTTCGGGATTGCGGGCCTGATAGCCTTCCGATAAGTAGCAGAACATGGGAATGCGCAGCACCTTGAAGGAGATGTCGTCGGGCTGGCGGCCTTTGTCGGGGTCGCTGCCGTGGTCGGAGAAGTAAATCATGGCGTCTAAGTTGAGATTTTCCTTGGCGTATTCGAAAATCTGCGACAATACCCAGTCCGTATACAGGACGGTGTTGTCGAAATCGGCCTGCTGATTTACCGTGCCGTCGTTAAATACCTGGAATTCCTTGGGATAGCGGTTGCGGTATTCAATGTGGCTGCCCATGAGGTGAAGGACGACGAAGTTCTTTTCATTCGGGTCGACGCGCTGCAGGAACTGCAGGAGCGCGCCGTCCATCGTCGACTGCTTCAATTCCTGGTCTACCCATTCGGATACGTCAGCGGTCTTGGCGACGAGCGTGATGGGCGTGTCGGCGACGCCGATAGAGCCCTGGTTGCTGAACCAGTACGTCTTATAGCCGGCCTTTTTCGCCATATCCAAAATGGAAATAGAAGAGTTGAATTCCTTGTTATTGTAGAAATTGGCTTCCGTCAAGGCCCGTTCCAAAACGGGGACGGTGTACCAGACGCAGCTGTAGGCGTTGGAAAACAGCGTAAAGTCCGGGTCTTCCTTCATAGCTGTCAGCCATGGCGTATTTTCTACGTGATTCGGGTTGAAGGCGTGCATGAGGGTCCGCGTTTCCGACTCGCCGATGACAACGACGACCGTATTGGGGTACTCGGCCGGATTCAGCTGGACCGCCTGCAGGGCGGCGAATTTGCCGTCATGGTTTTCCGCGTATAGGGCAGAGCGTTTCATGTAATCGTGCGTATCGATAAAGGTGCGGATTGGGAAGGCTTGGGGGAAGATTTCTTCGCCCAGCGCGCCGACAGATGGGAAAATAATCAGCAGCGACAGCAAGGGGAGAATCTTTCGGTATACAGGCGTGCGGGGCAAGGTCTTCTGCGTGTAGTTGGCGAAGAGAAGGCCGCCGATTAAAAGCGCTACGAACAATGCGATGAATACGATGCGGCCGACGCCGAGGGAATGGAAGTATTCCAGCGTTTCCGCCGGCCCCGTTTGGAAGATGAGCAGCGCCCCCGACGTGGTAATGCACGAGTGGTACAGGGCGAAGTACACCCACTGCAGGGCGATGATGAAGAAGGCCGCGAACTGCACGGCCGTCATGATGGCCGCGCTGATTTTGCGGTTTAAAAACTGCCGGGCCGCCATGTTCAGACAAAAGAGAATGGCGAAGAGATACAGGCCGACGTAAATATCGTACATATTATTTAAATACACTGTATTTTGCTGTATCAGCGTGATGTAGCTCAGATAAGGCCCCGTCACGATCCAGCTGACGGCGATGAGGGCCGTCGGCACGACGGAGGCGATGCATAGATGACGCCAATACAGGGCCAGGGACAGGACGACGGCTCCTACGGCTGGAATCAGCCCGACCGTCATGTGATGAATATTATCAGGCCCCAGGCCGAGGGACACGAGAAACTGCCATTGATAGCACAAGGCGTAGATGACGAAAAACGTGCATAGCAAGTAAACGAGCCTGCGTCTTGAAACGGCAGAAGAAAAATCCGCTTTCAACGAAGACAAGGACAGCCGCTGCGGTTTATTGGCGGGTTTTACCATGGAATGTCACCTTTCTGTAAATAATGTAAATACTGTGTAAATGCAGGTATCGACCTTATTATACATCAAAATACAGGGTTTACATAGTAGCGGCAGCCGGGGAAATCGAGATTTTTTCAGATTTAAGGCAGCGTGAAGCCGAGGCGGCCGCCGGTCAGGGGAAAGGCCGGGCCGTTCTTTCCTCGGCCAGGCCGTATCGACGGCGTGATACATAGGGATAGCTTGCGGTTACAGGGGCGATTTGAAAAAAAAAGAAGGGGTGTTCTGCAAAAATTATAAAAAAAGTACTTGCCAAAAGAGCAGGAACATGATAGAATACTTTTTGTCGGAACGCGAGACGTTCTGAAAAGTATGAAACGGCCCCGTGGTGTAGCGGTTTAACATGTCGCCCTGTCACGGCGAAGATCGTCGGTTCAAATCCGATCGGGGTCGCCATATTTTGCTCAGGTAGCTCAGTCGGTAGAGCAGGGGACTGAAAATCCCCGTGTCGGCGGTTCAATTCCGTCCCTGAGCACCAACAATTACACATGCGGTTGTGGCGGAATGGCAGACGCGCTACTTTGAGGGGGTAGTGAGCGAAAGCTCGTATGGGTTCAAGTCCCATCAACCGCACCAGGAAAAAGAGTTGTCGAGAAATTGACAGCTCTTTTTTTCGTAATATTCATTAATATCATAATACTCATGCGAAAGATACTCATGCGAAAGGGCAGGTGACAGCAGAATGATTATTGCAGCTTGCGTTGACGACGCTATGGGGATGGCCTTCAATCATCGCCGGCAAAGCCGGGATGTGCTCCTGATACGGCGTCTGCTGCAGCGCGCGGCGGGCCGGACCGTGTGGATACATCCGGACAGCGCCGTGCTGTTTGAAGCGCAGGAGGCGGGCAGCGTACGCGCTGCCGAGGATTTTCTGCAGCAGGCCGGCAGCGGCGATATTTGCTTCGTAGAAACGGCTGCTTTTGCGTCCTGGGCGGACGAGATTGAAGAAATATGGCTGTATCGCTGGAATCGGGCCTATCCGGGAGACGTATTTTTTCCTATTTCCCTGACGCAGGGATGGAAGCTTGCGGAAAAAACGGATTTTTCGGGAAATTCCCATGCATGCATTACGGAGGAGATTTATAAAAAATGAAAAAATGTATATCTTTGTTATTGACGTTGGTTGCGGCGTTGTGTCTGATTTTGTCGGGATGCAGTAGTACGGAGACTTCGCGTCCGGTACAGGCCAGCTCTGTATCGGCTGCCGCGTCGTTGGCCGACATACCAGCCTTTTCCGGCCAGCCCTACGTCGTTCTTCATGACAATAAGCCGGATTTTTCGGAAAGCGACTTTTCGGAGTCGTCCTTTGAGCGGTATAGCCCTTTAGATTCGCTGGGACGCTGCGGCGCCGCCTTCGCCAATATCGGCAGGGATATTATGCCGACGGAAAAGAGGGGCGCTATCGGTCAGGTGAAGCCTTCAGGCTGGCAGGTGGCGAAATACGACAGTGTCGACGGCAAATATTTGTATAACCGCTGCCATCTCATCGGCTATCAGCTGTCGGCGGAAAATGCAAATAAGCAAAACCTCATTACGGGCACACGGTATATGAACGTACAGGGAATGCTTCCCTTTGAAAACATGGTAGCCGACTATGTGAAGGAAACGGGAAACCACGTGCTGTACCGGGTTACGCCGGTCTTTCAGGGAAAGGAGCTCGTCGCCCGGGGCGTGCAGATCGAAGCGGAATCGGTAGAGGACAAGGGCGCCGGCATTTGCTTTAACGTCTATTGCTATAATGTCCAGCCAGGCATCGTCATCGACTATGGAACGGGCGAAAGCCATGCAGAAGGCGGCGGAACCGTGCCGGCTCATGACGGGACAGCACCTGCCGGCGCAGACCAAACTGATACGTACATATTAAATACGAATTCTAAAAAATTTCACAAGCCTTCTTGTTCCGGCGCTAAGACCATAAAGAGCCAGAATAAGGAAACCTATACCGGCTCGCGCGGCGACTTATTGGCCCAGGGATATTCACCCTGCGGCAGCTGCAAGCCTTAGATATTTTTATATTGTGCAATGAAAGCCTCTGTCGGCAGTGGGCTTTCATTTTTTTATATAAGTGCTATACTCTTTTGACTGCTTGGCCTTTTGCAGTTTCTTTCGTCAACTGCCGAATGCACCCCGCTCTGTAAATTCTCACTGGCCTTCCTCGTTCTCGCAGAAGGTCAGAATGTTAGGTAAAAGACAGCGGACTATTGCCTCGATTTGATGTTGTGGAATAGTGGTGTTATGGATTCGCATTCCTCTTCGTGCGGCAGCCTTTTTTGTATTTCCCGCCAGAAGGAGGAATGCTTGGCTGTTAGTAATGATGGAATATAGGTTTAACGATATACGTAAGGATATACGGCGCGCCGCTGGGCTTTCGGACGGCGCCCTTTCTATTTTACGTCCTTTTTACGGGGCGCGTAAGAATTTTTTACAGCTTATTTTCTATTCTTCTTTTTTACTATGTATGGTATAATAAACCAATATAGTACTTTTATTTTAGTACTCAGGAGGGAGTAGATTAGTATGAATGAAATCTTTACCAGACGCAGCGTTCGAAAATTTTTGCCGACTATGGTTGAAGATGAAAAGATAGAACTCTTGCTGCGCGCCGGCATGGCCGCCCCTTCCATGGGAAACCAACAGCCTTGGGAATTTTACGTCGTTCGTGATAAACGGGTGATTCAGGATTTATCCCGCTGCAGCCCCTACGCCGGCTGCGCGGCAAACGCGCCTGCAGCTATCGTCGTTTGCAGCCGCGATACAAACCAGCGGTTCCCGGCATTTGTCAACCTTGATTTGAGTGCTTGCGTAGAAAATATTCTGTTGGAAGCAGTTCATTTGGAATTGGGAGCTGTATGGATCGGTGTCTCGCCGTATAAATCGAGAGAAGTCATTGTTCGCCGCGCCGTAGGCGTTCCTGAAGGGTTTACGCCCTTTGCTATCGTATCTTTCGGCTATCCGAAAGACAGCGGTAATGAACGGCTGAAAGAAGACCGCTACGACCCGTCCCGGGTTCATTATCTCTAATTATATAGGTACGGATTCGACAGGTGCTTGAGCAAATCAGGCGCCTGTTTTCGTAAAAAGAGAGGATTGGAGCTATGTTTAATATCGGAATGGGCGAGATGATCGTCGTAGCCGTCGTCGCGCTGTTCGTCTTCGGTCCGGGAAAACTTCCGGAAGTCGCGAGAGCCTTCGGGAAGGGCCTGCGGGAATTTCGAAAGGCTATGCATGATGTCGCCGACGATATCCATGCCGGGGATATACAGGAAGTCAAAGAATCTATTCAAAAGGATATAAACGACGTGAAGAACATAGGAGGAAGCTATGGAGACAAAGCCCGATAAGGCGGAAGAGGAAATCGCGGCAGTGCGGAGCGCAGCGACGGCTGACGGCGATAGCTCTCCCGTTAAGAAGGAGTGTCAGGATGGAGAAATGCCGCTGAGCGGACATTTGCAGGAATTTCGCAGCCGCCTGATCATCTGCCTGGCAGCGGTAGCCGTTGCCAGCGGCGTTTCCTATAATTTTGTGGAGGAAATCATCGACGTCATATCGGCTCCGGCAGGCAAGCTGTATTTTCTCAATCCGGCAGAAGTCTTTTTCTCGTATATTCAGGTAGCCGTGTGTACGGGCGTGTTGGTGACGCTGCCGATTATTTGCTATGAACTATGGGGCTTCGTCCGTCCGGCCCTGATGCCTTCCGAGCGGGCCGCCGTGTTCTGGCTTATTCCAACGGCGGTGCTGCTGTTTTATGCCGGCCTGGCCTTTTCGTATTACGCCGTATTTCCGGCGGCCGTGCTGTTTTTTATGGGATTTGCTACGGCGTCGCTGCAGCCTATGTTTTCACTCAGCTCGTACTTGTCCTTTTTTATTGCTTTCATGCTGCCCTTCGGCGTTGTCTTCGAGCTGCCCCTCGTCTTGTTTTTCCTGGCGAAGATGGGTTTGATTACGTCGGCCTTTTTGAAATCTAAGCGGCGCGTTCTCATCGTCGTCGCCTTTATCTTCGCCGCTGTCGTGTCGCCGACGACGGACGTGTTTACGCAGGTTATGATCGCCGTGCCGATGATTGTATTGTATGAAGCGAGCATCCTGTTGGTGCGGTTTATTTTGAGAAAATAACATAATATTTGCAGAATATTGCAGCATGAAGCGAACAGAAATATAATGTGAAAGGCCGTTCAGTGCACTATGAAGACTGGACGGTCTTTTTTTATGCATTTTATAGGCTGTAGTTATGGAGCAATAAATTAACGTTATTTGCTTTTATTTTCCGTATTTTACCTAAAAATTACGATATATAAATATAATCTTTGCAAAGGGGACGTATACTGCAACAAGAGTGTTGAAAAAGGAGGACATCCCCTATGCTGGAGTTAAAGCATATTGTTAAAAAGTATGATGAAAAAGTGATTCTTAACGATATTTCCCTGACCGTAGAAGACGGCGAAATTATTTCTATCTTAGGCCCGTCCGGCGGCGGCAAGACGACGCTGCTGAACGTCATTTTGGGAATTACGCCGCTCAGCGGCGGTCAGATTATTTATAACGGCGAAGATTTAAGCCGCGTTCCCATGCAGAAGCGGGGGTTCAACATCGTATTTCAGGATTATGCGTTGTTCCCCAACCTGACGGCCTATCAGAATATCGTATACGGCCTGCGCAACAAGCCGGGCATCGCTACGAAGGACGAAGTGGCGGACCTCATCCGCCTTCTCGACTTGCAGGATCACGTAGATAAACGCATTGGACAGCTTTCCGGCGGCCAGAAGCAGCGCGTCGCGTTAGCCAGGACGTTGGTCATGAAGCCGAAGATTCTCCTGCTCGACGAACCGCTCAGCGCGCTGGACGGCGTTATTAAGGAATCCATTAAAGAACGCATCCGCACCATTGCCAAGCAGTATCATCTGACGACGATTATCGTAACCCACGACCCGGAAGAGGCCCTTACCTTGTCTCATCGGGTGCTTATTTTGAATGGCGGCAAAATCGCCCAGTTCGATACGCCGGACAACATTATCCATGCTCCGAAGGACGATTTCATCAAAAAGTTTATCTTGTCGCAGCTGCAAATCAAGCGCGACAACATTTACAAGCTGTTTGAACCCGGCGCGATGCCTGCGGCGCGGCAGGCGCAGTAAAGGAGAAGGTCATGGAAAAAGAACGAATAGAGTTAAAGTTTATATTCGGGCTTATATGCGTCGTCTTTTTAGGCGCCGTTTGCTGTCCCTTGGCTATCTTGCTCAGCAAGTCCTTCTTGCAGGCTTCCGGCGGCGTCGGATTGGAAAATTATCTGGCCGTGCTGAACAATGAGGAATTTTTACTGTCCCTGCGCAACAGCTTTGCCGTATCGGGACTGGAAGCCTTCATCACAGTCGTACTGGCCTTTATATTGGCCTATGGGCTTCATTATACGAAGCTGCCGGACCGCTTTAAATCTGTCGTGCAGATACTCATCATCCTTCCCATGTTTCTGCCGACCTTAACCTATGGGTTTGCCGTCATTTATTCCTTGGGCAAACAGGGGTTAATTACTCAGATTATCGGGCACCAGCTCTTTTCCATTTATGGATTTTGGGGATTGCTCATTTCCTACGTTATCTACACGCTGCCGCCAGCCTTTGTTTTGCTGTACAACGCCTTTAAGTACGTAGACAAACATTTCATCATCGTATCGCAGATTATGGGCGACAGCCCGCTGCGCACGTTCTATATTACGAGCGTGCGTCCTATGATTGGGACGATTGCTGCGGCCTTTATTTTGTCTTTCTTCTTGTCCTTTACCGACTTTGGTATTCCCGCGTCCATCGGCGGGCAGTACACTGTCGTGGCAACGCAGCTGTACATGGTCATGATGGGCGCCGTGCCTGATTTCCAGTCCGGCTCGGCTATAGCTGTTATCATGCTGATTCCGTCCATCGTTGCCGTGTGGCTCCTGCGGTTTACAGAACGCTTCAACTTCCGCTACAACAAGATCAGCACCTTTGAATTGGCCGACGATAAAGTGCGCGACGGCTTCTTCGCTGCCGTTTATGTCATCGTTATCGCTGCGATCTTCTCTATTTTTGCCATCATGTTTATCGTGCCGTTCATTAAGAGCTGGCCCTATCAGGTCGTCTTTACGACAGAAACACTGCAGCGCATCTTGAGCGACCGGTCCATTGAAACGGTGTATACGAACTCCGTCATGGTAGCCGCCGCTACGGCCGTCATCGGCACTGTTATGGCGTATATGGCCGCCCTGGTCAACGCCCGCTCCCGGCTTCCCGGCGTTTGCAAGATGCTCATGGACGCCTGCGCCATGGTGACGAATACCGTTCCCGGCATGGTCCTCGGCGTGGCATTCTTGTTTGCCTTTACGGGCTCGCCAATTCAGAACACCTTCATCATCATTATCCTGCTGAATTCAGTCCGCGAATTTACGACGCCGTACCTCATGATTCAGGCTTCCCTGTCTAAGATCAACATGTCTTGGGAAACGACGGGGGCTCTGATGGGCGATTCGTGGCTGAAGACGATTTTCCGGGTCATCATTCCCAACACGATGTCGACGGTGTTCCAGATGCTCAGCTATATCTTCATTCAGGCTATGGTCACGATCAGCGCCATTATCTTCGTCACCGGCGCCCGCACGATGGTCATGACGACGAAGATCACCCAGGCCCAGTATTTTGAAAAATACGACGAAGTATTCGTGTTGTCCCTGCTCATTTTCCTGACGAATATCATCGTCAAGGTCATCTTCGATTATCTGTCGAGCCATGACGATATCGTGCTCCATGTCAAGCAGAAATTCCAAAGCATTTTCGGCAAAGAGGCCAAACGGCAGAACGCCGGCCTGGAAGATTTGCCGGAACGCATATAAAAATCACAATATGTATCAGCTACTACGAGGAGGATTTACATCATGAAAAAATGGTACAAGTATTTAATCGCCGGATGTTTGGCCGTGACTATGGCCGCCGGATTTGCCGGCTGCGGCAGCAGCGGCGACAGCGCGTCGGCAGACGAACAAGTCGTCATCTATACCAACGCCGACCCGGAAGCGCAGGACGCCTTCAAGCATGCCTTGGACAGCAACGGCTTTGAAGGAAAATATGTCATGCAGGCCTTCGGCACGTCCGAATTAGGCGGTAAGCTCATGGCCGAAGGCACGAATATCGAAGCCGACTTGATTACTATGAGCACCTATTATATCGATTCGGCCCAGAAGGAAAACAAGATGTTCGCAGACTTGACCTTCGACGCCAAGACCTTGCAGGAAACGCCGTCGTATTACAAGCCGACGACAGGCCAGTTCGGCGCCATCTTCGTCAATACGGAAGTATTGCAGAAGGAAAATCTCCCCATGCCGAAATCCATTAAAGACTTGACCAACCCCGTATATAAAGATAAGATTTCCCTGCCTGATATCATGGGCTCGTCTACATCCTGGCTGCTGGCCCAGGCCGTGTTCGACGCTTACGGCGAACAGGAAGGCGCAGCTATCTTGAAACAGCTCGAAGCCAACGCCGGCCCGCACATGGAAAAATCCGGTTCCGGCCCCCTCAAAAAAGTTAAGGCCGGCGAAGTGGCCGTCGGCTTCGGCCTCCGTCATCAGGGCCTGATGGAAGAACAGAAAGGCTTGCCCATTAAAGTCGTCGACCCGACGGAAGGCAACTTCTTCCTCACCGAAGGCGTAGCCGTTATCAATAAGGCCGACAGCAAGAAGAAAGAGCTGGCTATGAAGATGGCCGAATGCATCGTCAAGAACAGCCGCCAGGAACTGCTCAAATTCTACCCCATGGCCCTGTATGAAGGCGAAACCGTAGACAAGACCTTCGAACCGGCCTATCCGAAGCAGTATAAGGAAGCGCTGACTGTAGACCTCTTGAAAAAGCATCAGCAGCTCATTAAAGGATAATCGAAGAGAAAGCAGGTAACGAATTATGGATAAAAATAAATATAAATTGCTCACTCCGGGGCCGCTTACGACGACGGAAACGGTAAAAGAAGAAATGCTCGTCGACTTGTGCACCTGGGACGACGACTATAAGAACATGACCCAGGAAATCCGGGCGGAGCTCCTCCGCCTGGCCCATGCGGAATCGGGATACACGACGGTGCTCATGCAGGGCAGCGGCACCTTCGGCGTAGAAGCCGTCTTGTCCAGCGTCATCAAGGATACGGACAAGCTTCTCATCGCCGTAAACGGCGCGTACAGCAAGCGCATGGCGGAAATCTGCCGCTATCACCGCCTTCCCTACGCTGTCGTTGAAACGGCGTACGATAAGATTCCCCAGGCGGACGCTATTGAAGAAGCCTTAAAAGCCGACCCGGCCATTACCCATATTTCCATGGTCCACAGCGAGACGACGACGGGCATTCTCAACGATATTGCCGCCGTCGGCGAAGTGGCGAAGAAGTACGGGAAGAAATTCATCGTCGACGCTATGAGCAGCTTCGGCGGCGTCGATATCGACGTGCCGGCTCTGGGGATTATGTACCTCATCAGCAGTGCCAACAAGTGCATCCAGGGCGTGCCGGGCTTCTCCTTCATCATTGCCAAGGAAGCTGATTTGAAGGAAACGAAGGGCACGGCCCGCAGCCTGTCCCTCGACGTATACGCCCAGTGGGAAACGATGGAAAAGGACGGCGGCAAATGGCGCTTCACGTCGCCGACACACGTCGTCGCGGCTTTCCGCAAGGCGCTGGAAGAACTGCGCGCCGAAGGAGGGATTGCGGCCCGTCACGAACGGTACGCCCGCACGAACGCCGCCCTTCGCGAAGGGATGGAAGCCCTGGGCTTTACGGCGTATATCGACAAGGACGTGCAGGGGCCGATCATTACGACCTTCCTGTATCCGGAAACCATGTCTTTCGACTTCCAGGATATGTACGCCTTCCTGAAAGAACGGGGATACGTCATCTATCCGGGCAAGCTGACGGCCCAGGATACGTTCCGCCTCGGCAATATCGGCGAAATTTACGACGAAGACGTACAGAAAATTCTGCAGATTTTCACAGATTATATGAAGGGATTGAAGTAAGACGATGAAAATAGAAGGAATTATCTTTGACTGGGCAGGCACGACAGTCGACTTCGGCTGCATGGCTCCTGTCCGGGCCTTTATGGACAGCTTTGCCGCCAACGGCGTAACCGTTACGGAAGAAGAAACGAGAAAGCCCATGGGGATGCTCAAGCGCGACCACATCCGCACCATGCTGTCCATGGACCGCATCGGCGAAGCCTGGAAAGACGCAAACGGCAGCGCCTGGGCGGAAGAAGACGTAGAAAAAGTTTACAGCCATTTTGAACCGGAGCTGTTGTCGACGCTCGCCAATTATTCGAAGGTAAAGCCCGGCGTCATCGAGACGGTAGCCAAGCTTCGGGCTATGGGGCTGGCCATCGGCTCGACGACGGGATATACGGACGTCATGATGGACATCGTCGTCAAAGCCGCGGCGGACCAGGGCTATGAGCCGGACTGCTGGTTTTCCCCTGATTCGACGGACGGCAAGGGACGCCCGTATCCCTATATGATCTTTAAAAACATGATGAAGCTGGGTTTGTCGGACGTGCGCTGCGTCGTCAAGGTCGGCGATACCGTGTCGGATATTAAAGAGGGCAAGGCCGCCGGCGTCTGGTCCGTCGGCATTATCGACGGCAGTTCCGTCATGGGACTGAACGAAGACCAGTTCAACGCCTTGAGCGAAGAAGAAAAAACGCAGAAGCGTCAGGACGTGCGGGCCGTATTTGAAGGAGCCGGCGCAGACTACGTGATCCAGGATATTACAGAATTACCAGCTGTCGTCGAAGCGATTCAGCATCGGTAACGCCTCTCCCTGCCTGCCGCGCAGCAATGTGCGGCGGGCTTTTTATCATTTTCGGAAGGATTCGGGGATAACTCAGCAGTTCTTATTTTGTATACAGTATTTATTCCGTATATAACGATTCCTTCTCTTGTAATGTTTTCCTATTTTGTTATAATTAAAACTACAGTGAAAAGAAAAGGTAATATACCTATCATTCATTGTTATGTACTGTAAATCATTACTCAGGAGGGTATTTTCATGAGAAAAATTCGTTCGGTTTTAGTGGCCAACCGCGGGGAAATCGCTATCCGCGTATTCCGTGCCTGCAACGAGCTGGGAATCCGCACCGTAGCTATTTACTCCAAAGAAGATTCGCTGTCTCTGCACCGTTTCCGTGCGGACGAATCCTATCTGGTTGGGGAAGGTAAGAAACCGGTAGATGCATATTTAGATATTGAAGATATTATCCGCATTGCCCATGAACACGACGTAGACGCAATCCATCCGGGGTACGGCTTCTTGTCCGAAAACGCCGATTTGGCGAAGCGCTGCGAAGAAGAAGGCATTATTTTCATTGGGCCTAAGGTCGAACATCTCATCATGTTCGGCGATAAAATCAACGCCCGTATTCAGGCTAAAAAAGCGGGCATCCAGTATATTCCCGGCAGCGACGGCCCGGTTATGAATTATGAAGAAGTCGAAAAATTCGCCCGCGAAGAAGGCTTCCCCATCATGCTCAAAGCCGTCAACGGCGGCGGCGGCCGCGGCATGCGCATGGTCAACCGCATGGTTGATTTGCGCGAAGCCTATGACCGGGCAAAGTCAGAAGCTAAATTGGCATTTGGCAACGACGAAATTTATTTGGAAAAGTGCATCGTCAATCCGAAGCACATCGAAGTCCAGATCATGGGCGACGAACACGGCAACGTCATCCACTTGTTCGAACGGGACTGCTCTATCCAGCGCCGTCACCAGAAGGTAGTCGAAATCGCTCCGGCCTTCTCCTTGTCGGAAAAGCTTCGCCATGACATCTGCGCCGCGGCGATCAAGCTCATGAAGAACGTCAACTATGTCAATGCCGGCACAGTCGAATTCCTCGTTACGCCTGATGAAAAATTCTACTTTATCGAAGTTAACCCCCGCGTACAGGTAGAACATACTGTCACGGAAATGATCACGGGTATCGATATTGTGCAGACCCAGATAAAAGTGGCCGAAGGCTATGCGCTGGACAGCAAGGAAATTGCCATTCCGTCGCAGGAATCGATTCATTGCCAAGGCAATGCCATCCAGTGCCGTATTACGACAGAAGACCCGATGAACAACTTTATGCCGGATTCGGGCAAAATTATGGTATACCGCAGCGGCGGCGGCTTCGGCGTCCGTCTCGACAGCGGCAATGCGTATACCGGCGCGATTATTACGCCGTATTATGATTCCCTTCTCGTTAAGGCTACGACATATGCGCTGACCCATGAAGGGGCTGTGCAGAAAATGCTGCGTACGCTGAAAGAATTCCGTATCCGCGGCGTTAAGACGAACATCGGCTTCCTCATCAACGTGCTGAAATCGCCGGAATTCGTAGACGGTTCGTACAATGTCAACTTCATTGACAACCATCCGGAACTGTTTAACCTGCCCGTCGTACAGGACCGCGGCACGAAGCTGCTGAAATACATCGGCGACACGACGATTAACGGCTATGCTGGCACTGGCCATCAGGAAAAACCGGAATTCGAACGATTGGAAATGCCGACAGCTGTAGCAGGTGAGTATCCGGCCGGCACGAAGCAGATTTTCGATTCCATGGGGCCGGAAAAGTTCTCTAAATGGATTCTCGACCAGAAAAAAGTTTTGGTTACGGATACGACGATGCGTGACGCCCATCAGTCCCTGATGGCTACCCGCGTCCGCACCATCGATATGCTCCGCGTTCTCGAAACGGCGTCCAAGAAGCTGCCGCAGTTCTTCTCCTATGAATGCTGGGGCGGCGCGACCTTCGACGTCGCTTACCGCTTCCTCTATGAAGATCCGTGGGAACGTCTCCGCCAGATGCGCGAAAAAGCGCCGAACATTTTGCTCCAGATGCTCATCCGCGGCGCAAACGCCGTAGGCTACACGAGCTATCCGGACAACGTCGTCAAGAACTTCGTCGAACTGTCGGCGAAAAACGGCATCGACGTATTCCGTATTTTCGACAGCCTCAACAGCCTGGACAACATGTACGGCACGATTCAGGCCGTCCGCGAAACGGGCAAGGTCGCCGAAGTCGCCTTGTGCTACACCGGCGATATCCTCGACAGCTCCCGCACGAAATACGATTTGGCGTACTACGTCAACATGGCGAAGGAACTGCAGAACGCCGGCGCAAACATCATCGCCATCAAGGATATGGCCGGCCTGCTCAAGCCGGAAGCGGCATACCGCCTCGTTTCGGCTCTGAAAGAAACGGTCGACCTGCCGATCCATCTCCATACGCACGACGGCTCGGGCAACGGCGTCGCGACATTGAGCCGCGCCGTGGCTGCCAACGTCGATATCGTAGACGCAGCTTACTCGTCCTTTGCCGGCGGCACGAGCCAGCCGAGCATGAACACGCTGTACTATGCGTTGAGCGGCACCGACCGCCAGCCCGATCTGGACATCGACGCCATGGAAGAAATGTCCCGCTACTGGGCGACAGTTCGTCCGTACTACAAGGGCGTAGACAAGGCCGAACCGTTCCCCAACACGGAAGTATACCAGCATGAAATGCCTGGCGGACAGTTCTCCAACCTCCGTCAGCAGGCGAAAGCCGTTGGCCTCGGCGAAAAATGGAACGACATCAAGAAGATGTACCACGACGTCAACATGATGTTCGGCGATATCGTCAAGGTAACGCCGTCGTCTAAGGTCGTCGGCGACATGACGCTGTTCATGGTGCAGAACGGCCTGACGGAAAAAGATGTCTACGAAAAGGGCGATATCCTCAACTTCCCGCAGTCCGTTGTAGAATTCTTTGAAGGCCGCTTGGGCATTCCCTATCAGGGCTTCCCGGAAAAATTGCAGAAGATTATCCTCAAGGGCCGCAAGCCGTTGACGGAACGCCCGGGCAAGAGCCTGGCTCCCGTAGACTTTGAAGCCGTCCGCAAGAAGCTGGCCGGCGCAGGCTACAAGCATGAAGACGAAGATATCAACGCATACTGCCAATACGAAAAAGTATTCAAGGATTACAATGAAAACGTCAAGCTGTACGGCGACGTAAGCGTATTGGATACGCCGACCTTCTTCTTCGGCATGAAGAAAAACGAAGAAATCCACGTTGAAATCGAAAAGGGCAAGGATTTGGTCATCACGATGATCAACATCAGCGACCCCGACGAAAGCGGCATGCGTACCATTACGTTCATGTTCAACGGCGTCGAACGTGAAATCCAGGTACAGGATAAGAGCGTCGACATGAAGACCGTGACGAGACGCAAAGCCGACCCGTCTAAGGTAGGCGATATCGGCGCGACCTTGTCCGGCTCCGTCGTCAACGTCCTCGTATCGCCGGGCCAGAAGGTCAAGAAAGGCGACGACCTCGTCGTAACGGAAGCCATGAAGATGGAAACGACCATTACGTCTCCTATCGACGGCACTATCGGCGAAATCTACGTCACCAAGGGCCAGGCCATCATCAGCGGCGACTGCCTCCTGGAAGTATTAGCCTAATAGAATATGTACCTGCTGAACAGGCAGGAAAAAAACGCCAAGCATGCATTCCGTGCTTGGCGTTTCCTTTAGACGGAGTGCCTCTATGGTTGCGGCGAGAAAGCTGCGGCAGGCAGGGGAAAATCGATTTTGTTGCAGGCGGCCGGAGTATGGTATAATGAAACACACCTCATGCCGCAGGAAGCGGCAGAGCTGGTTGCATTAAAAGAAAAGGAGCATATATGACTACGAAACATCATATGGTTACCCTGTATATATTGGGAAAACGATGCACTGTGCCTGATGATTTAACGATCATGCGGGCCATGGAGTACGCCGGCTTCCGCCTCGTGCGGGGCTGCGGATGCCGCAGCGGGTTCTGCGGAGCCTGCGCCGTCGTGTACCGCATTCAGGGCGAGACGAAGCTGTATTCCGCCCTGGCCTGTCAGACGAAGGTAGAAGAGGGGATGTGCGTTGGACGCCTGGAATCCTTTCCCATCAATAAAAAGGATTACGATATCAACAATCTGCCCCTGGCCGGCAACGTCGTAGGGCAGTTTTACCCGGAAATCTACAACTGCATTCATTGCAACGCCTGTACGAAGAGCTGCCCCCAGGGCATCAACGTCATGAAGTACATCGCCCTGGCCCAGCGCGGCGATTACGAAGGCTGCGCCGAAGAATCCTTCCGCTGCGTCGCCTGCGATATCTGCGCCTCCCGTTGTCCGGTAAAGATCAGCCACAGCGCGGTCAGCCTCATGGTCCGCCGCCTGACGGGCCGGTATATCGCGAAAAAAAGCGTCCATCTGGATCAACGGGTGCAGGATATTGAGGCCGGGCTGTACGATGAGGAATTGGAACGTCTTATGCATTTGTCCGATAAAGAAATTCACCGGCTGTATGAAGCGCGGGACATGGAAAGGTAGGCGGCACCATGAAATATACAGAAGAAATGCTGGCGTCGCAGGCCTGCGTAGACGCTACGCGGAACGAGCGCCTGTACGCGGAGCTTCGCCGGTATACGGCTCAGGAAAAGCAGGAGCTGCTGCGGAATTATCATCCCGATTACAGCCATAAGGATTTTTCTATTTTGATGGTCGGCCCCAATAAAGGCGATAAGGTGCCCAGCGAGCTGGCGGCGGTTCTGGAGGGAAAGAGCCGCCTTCTCAGCGCGGACTTCGACTTGAGCCATATCGAGCACGATGCGGACGTCCTCATCATCGGAGGCGGGGGCGCCGGGGCCGCGGCGGCTATTGAAGCGCGCCAGCACGGCGCGTCCGTCCTGCTGGCGACGAAGCTGCGTCTCGGCGACGCCAACACGGGCATGGCTGAAGGCGGCATCCAGGCGGCCGATAAGGAAAACGATTCGCCGGCTATCCACTATTTAGACGCTCTGGGCGGCGGTCATTTTAAAAATGTGCCGGAACTGCTGAAATGCCTCGTCATGCAGGGGCCTGCGGCGATCCAATGGCTAGGCGGCCTGGGCGTCATGTTTGATAAATACGACGACGGCACGATGGTCACGACTCACGGCGGCGGCACGTCGCGCAAGCGGATGCATGCCTGCGGCGACTATACGGGAGCCGAAATCATGCGGGTCCTCCGCGACGAGGTGCGCGACGAAGGCGTAGAAGTTCTGGAATATTCGCCGGCTGTAGAGCTCATTTTAGATGAAGAAGGCAAAGCGGCCGGAGCCGTATTGTATGACTTCGATACGCAGGAATACCATGTCGTCCGGGCGAAAAGCGTCATCATCGCCACGGGCGGCGCCGGGCGGCTGCACTATCAGGGATTTCCTACGTCCAATCACTACGGCTCGACGGCTGACGGGCTGGTGCTGGCCTATCGGGCCGGCGTGCCTCTGGTATACGCCGACGCGATACAGTATCATCCGACGGGAGCCGCTTATCCGCCGCAGATTTACGGCGCCCTGGTGACGGAAAAGGTCCGTTCCCTCGGCGCGATGCTGGTCAACAAGGACGGCGAAGCCTTCCTGCATCCGCTGGAGACGCGCGACGTCGTAGCGGCGTCGATTATCCGCGAATGCCTGGCCCGCCATAAAGGCGTCCATGCCCTTCACGGGCCTGCGCTGTGGCTCGATACGCCAATGGTAGATATGATTCACGGCGAAGGGACGATGGAGCGGCGGCTGCCGGCGATGATTCATATGTACGAGCGGTTCGGCATCGATATCCGCAAGCAGCCTATTTTAGTATATCCTACCCTTCATTATCAAAACGGCGGCATCTGCATCGACGAGCGCAGCGCGACGAAGATTCCCGGCCTGTATGCAGCAGGGGAAGACGTCGGCGGCATTCACGGGACGAACCGGCTGATGGGCAACAGCCTCCTCGACATCATCGTCTTCGGGCGCATTGCCGGCAGGGAAGCGGCGGCCTACAGCCGGACGGCGTCTCTGGGGGCGCTGACGGTAGCGCACGTGCAGCGCTTTGAAGAAGAGCGGGAGGCGGCCCACGTGAAAAACGGGACGCCGTCGCCGAAGCTGCTGCCGAACTATACCCATAACCGCGGTACGAGAGGATGACGGCGATGAGAGAAAGGAGCATGTCATGAGCTGGCAGATTGAACGGAAATTAGCCGAGCGCCTGGCTGACGAGACGGGATATTACAAGTATCCCTTCGGCACGCGGCGGGCTATGGCCCTTTGCTACCCCAATACGTATGAAGTCGCCATGAGCAACCTGGGAATGCAGATCATTTATCGCGAAGTGAACGAACGGGCCGACTGGCTGTGCGAACGGGCCTTCCTTCCCGATAAAGAATTGGCCGCCTTGTACGCCAAAGAGCGCTCTCCTTTGCTGACCCTGGAAAACGGCCGGCCTCTCTGTGATTTTGAAATCATCGGCTTATCCGTCAGCTTTGAAATGGATTATTTTAATATTCCGGCTATGCTGGAGCAGGGCCGCGTGCCCGTGCTGGCTGCGGATCGGGAGGAAACAGACCCTCTCGTCGTCATGGGCGGCCCCGTAGCGTTTTTTAATCCCGAACCCTTGTCTCCCTTTGTCGACGTCTGTCTGATCGGCGAAGGCGAAGGGCTGATCCATTCTTTTTTAGACGCCTACACGGCGGGCCGCGAGGCCGGGGAAAGCCGGCAGGCGCTGCTGCGGCGGCTGGCGAAGGTGCCCGGCGTATACGTGCCGTCCCTGTATCGTCATGAATACGACGAGGACGGCCGTTTGCGGGCCATCGTCCCGGAAGACGGCGCGCCGGCGTCGGTACGGCGGCAGTGGCGGGAGCTTACCGGGCCGGGAGAAACGGTCGTGGCGACGCCCCATACGGAATTCGGAGCGATGTACCTCATTGAAATCGCCCGCGGCTGCGGCCGGCACTGCCGGTTCTGCATGGCCGGCTACTGTTACCGGCGGCCCCGCGTGCGGCCTTTGGAGTACGTGAAGGAAGCCGTGCTGAGGGGCAAGCGCCTGGGCAAGAAAATCGGCCTCATGGGCGCAGCCATATCGGACTATCCCTATATCGACGAGCTCGTCGAATTTATCCGCAGCCAGGGGCTGGCGTTTTCCTGCGCCTCCCTGCGGGCCGATTCGATTACGCCGGCCATCGTTAAGGGGCTGGCCGAAAGCGGCCAAAAGACGATTACCCTGGCGCCGGAAGCGGGCAGCACCCACATGCGCGACATCATCAATAAAGGGATTACGGAAGAGCACCTGCTCCATTCCATCGACTTGGCGACGGCTGCCGGCATCCGCCACGTCCGCATGTACATCATGATCGGCCTTCCAATGGAAACAGACGAGGACATCGAAGGCATCGTGACGATGACCAGGCGCGTGCAGGCCCATATGGCTTCCATCGGCAATAAGGGCAAGATTACTCTGAGCATCAATCCCTTTATTCCCAAGCCATGCACGCCCTTCCAGTGGATGGCCATGACTGACCAGAAGACCGTCGAAAAACGGCTGGCTTATATAAAGAAGGCCTTGGACAAGGATAAGCAAATCGAAATATTGGCCGAGCCGCTGCGGCAATGCTATATTCAGGGCGTGCTGGCCCGCGGCGACCGGAGAGTCGGCCAATTGCTGGCCCTGGCCCATCAATACGGCGGCGTAAAGGGCTGGAAGCGGGCCGTGAAAGAGCTCCGCTTCGACGTACAGGGTTTCCTGTATACGGAGCGGCCTGTAGACGCCGTATTGCCGTGGAACGTGCTGGATATGGGTTTAGATGCGAACTACTTGGTGAAAGAGCTGGAGCTGGCCCGCAAGGGCGCGTTTACCATACCGTGCTTCGACGGCTGCCGGCGGTGTTACGTATGCGGAGGCGGCGATGGCGACGGAATGGATTAGCCGCGATGGCCTCGGCTGGGAACAGAGCGGCCTGCTGCGGCAGGCTGGCCTGCGTCACGGCGCGACGGGCCGCTGCGGCGGCGTGAGCCAGGGGGCCTATGAATCGCTGAACCTGTCGTTTCAGACTGGGGACGCCGCGCTGCATGTGCTGGAAAACCGCCGCCGCTTGTGTCAGGCCGTCGGCATGGATTTGACGAAGCTGACGACGTGCCGCCAGACCGGCGAAGGCCACATCGTCGCCGTCGGCCCTGCCGAAGCCGGCTGCGGCGCCGGCAGCGTCCATACGGAGCTGGCTCATACAGACGCCTTGATGACAAACTGTGCCGGCCTGCCCTTGGCCGTTTTTACTGCAGACAGCGCTCCTGTCATCCTGTTCGATCCGGCCCATCATGCCTGGGCTGTCGGACGGGCCGGCCTGCGGGAAACGACGACGAGGCTGCCTGCGAAAATGGTCCTGGCCATGGAGCTGGTATACGGTTCTATTCCCGCCGACCTGTACGCCTACGTCGGCCCCTGCGCCAGCGCGGACCATGTCGAAATCAGCGAAGGCTTCGCCCAGGCCGTAGAACGCATGGGGCCTGCCTATGCCTGCTGCATCGGCCGCGGAGCCCGGCGGACGATCGATTTGAAGCAGACCGCGCGGCAGCTGCTGACAGATGCGGGACTTTTGCCGGGCCATATAGATATTTCTCCTTCGTGCGTATACGAGGAGGAGGAACGATTTTTTTCCTACCGGCGGGACTTCGGCTGTACGGGCCGCATGGCGGCCTTCGCCGTTCTGTAAGGGAAGCGGGGACGGCTGACGAAGACGAATGGACGGAGTGAGAATTTTTTATAAAAATTACTAGCATTTGCAGCGTTAAATATATATAATAGAAACAGTGTAATGTTTTATGAAGTAAGTCATGTACCCTACTGAAACTATGGGCGCTACGGAGGGATTACGCTTGATTAAGGATAATATTGAAGCCGTACGGCAGCGGATTTCCGCAGCCGCCGCCCGCGTCGGGAGGACCGATGCGATTACGCTGGTCGCCGTGACGAAGAACCACCCGGTCGAATTCATGGAAGAAGCGGCCGCAGCCGGTATTACCGACGTAGGTGAAAACCGCGTGCAGGAAGCTCTGCAGAAACAGAAGGAATTTCCCAATAACGGATTGACGTGGCATCTGATCGGCCACTTGCAGACCAATAAGGCCAAGCATGCCGTCGAACACTTTGATTTGATTCATTCCGTCGACTCGGAGCATTTGCTGCGGGCCGTCGACAAGGAAGCCGGAAAAATCGGCAAGGTTCAGGATATTTTGCTGCAGGTCAACGTAGCCCGGGAAGAAACGAAGTTCGGCATGGAAGTGGAAGAGTTTCCCGCCCTGTGCCGATTGGCCGGCGAGCTCCCTAACGTCCGCGTGCGGGGGCTGATGTGCATCGCGCCGAATTTTGAGCAGGTAGAGGACGTTCGTCCCATCTTCCGCATTGCTCGCGCGCTGTACGACGACATGAAGCTCAAATTCCCTGAAGGCCAGGTTCAGTATCTGTCTATGGGCATGACCCATGATTTTGAAATAGCAATTGAAGAAGGCGCGAACGTAGTCCGCGTAGGCACGGCTATCTTCGGCGCGCGTAATTACTAAGGAGGATATGACATGGGATTGAAAGATGTTTGGAATAAGGTTACGAATTCTATTAGCGGAGTAAACGACGAAGACGATTTCGAAACGGATGAATTCGAAGACGAAGAAGACGTTGTGGAAGAACGGCAGAACCGCCGCTCTGTCGCTGCGCCCCATCGTCCTGCCTTAGGATACGGCGCACAGCCGGCGCAGCCCCTGAAAATGATGATCGTCGAACCGGAAACCTTTGACGATTCGCAGAGCATCGCCGATTTCCTGCGGGAACGCAAGCCCGTGGTCATCAACTTCGAATCGACGGCTCCCGACGTGTCGAAGCGCGTCGTAGACTTCATCAGCGGCGCGACGTACGCTCTCGACGGCAACATCCAGAAGGTCGGCAAGGATATTTTCCTGTGCGTCCCGAGCAATGTGACCGTCGACAGAAGCAAGCACGACTACGGCGATTTCAGCGCGGCGCAGCTGGCCTGGAATAACGGCGACGAAACGCCGCAGAAGTAAGACATAACGAGGGATTTTTGTGAAAAACAGAGATAGAATTATTCGGTATTACCAAGGCACGGATAACGGGGAACTGGCGGCCCGGCTGATCGATTTGGCCGACAGCGCCGCCAAGGGCCGTCCCTATGCCGTCAGCGAATTCGTTTCGCCCGGCGCGGTGCAGATCGGCGAAACGATTCAGGCTCATGCGCCGGCGCTGGTACTGCGTACCTTCGGCGGCTATCAGGGGGCGGAACGGGTAAAGCTGGCCTTTGTCAGCGCCGATTACGACGGCCCGGTGGATTTTAACCTGACGGCCTGCCGCGTCAAATGGGATTCCCGCTACCGCCTTCTCAGCCATCGCGACGTGCTGGGCTCCCTTATGGGACTGGGCATTGGCCGCGAACGCTTCGGCGACATCATCATGCAGGACGACGGCGCGGTCATTCTGGCCGATACGGCGCTGCTGCAGTATTTGAAGCAGAACTTCACCAAGGTGGCCATGGTGTCCGTAACGGTCGAAGAAATGCCGCTGAGCGATATTGCGCCGCGGCAGGAAAAGGTAAAGGAAATCAAGACGACTGTAGCGTCCCTGCGGCTGGATGCCGTCGCGTCGTCGGGATTCGGCATTTCCCGTACGAAGGCGGCTGAAGCGATTAAGGGCGACCGCGTGCAGGTAAACTGGCAGCCGGCAAAGGGGCCGTCTCAGGACGTGCAGGAAGGCGACGTCATCTCCCTGCGCGGTAAGGGCCGTATGGAACTGGCGCAGATTACGGGGACGTCCCGCAAGGGGCGCATCGGCGTGCTGCTGAAGCGCTATATGTAAGGCGTATTGGGTTGTAGTAGATCTGATTCAAGGAGGAATTTCGTCATGCTGACACCAATGGATATTCATAATAAAGAATTCAAACGGGGATTCCGCGGATATAGTGAAGAAGACGTAGACGCTTTTATGGAAAGCATTGCCGCCGACTATGAAAAGGTCTATCGCGAATATTGCGAGCTGAAAGAACGGTGTGACAAGCTGCAGGATAAGCTGACGCAGTATGAAAAGATGGAATCGACGATGAATAGCACACTGATGCTCGCCCAGCAGACGGCGGAAAACGTCAAAGTTACGGCCCGCAAGGAAGCAGAACTCATCCTGCAGGAAGCGTCGAATAAGAAAAAGCAGATGCTGAACGAAACGACGATGAGTCTGCAGTCTTCGCAGCAGGAATTAGACAAGGTTGTCGCCCAGACCCGGGCGTTCCGTGAAAAGTGCCGGGCTATTTTGACCAGCCAGCTGCGGCTGCTGGACGATATGGCCTTAGACAGCAAAAAAGATGACGACGCAGCGGTTAAGCCGGTGGAAGAACCGCCTGCGGAAGACGCAAAAGCAGAAGAATAATAGGAACGAATATGCTCTCTTTCAGGTATGACGACGCAGTTAGACCCGGCAGGGAGTATATTTATTTTATGGAGGTATGGAAGAATGAAGCGAATTGCCTTGCTGCTCATGGCCGCCGCCGTGCTGCTGACCGGCGGCGCGGGAGCCTATAATCCCTACGCGCCCAATCCCTTTGACGCGATGGAACGAAACTCCTGGGAATATCAGTACGTATACGAGTTGACGAAGGACGGCCTGACCGACGCCGACCTGTCGAAATTTTCGCCGTCCTATCCCCTGACCCGGTTTGAAATGGTGCCCATGGTAGAAGCGGCCCTGCGCAACCGGAATCAGGCGACGGAAGAACAGCAGAAGAAAATAGACCGGCTGGCCGAGGCCTTTGCCGACGATTTGGCTCTGGCCGGCGTATATCCGTCCCAGCTGGCGCCGTCAACGGGCGGTCAGCCCTTCGAGTGGAAGAAAGGAGACGTACAATGAATACGCCGAAATCAGAGATACGAATGATTGCCCTCGATTTGGACGGCACGCTGCTGCGCAGCGATTCTTCCGTATCGCCGCGGACTCTCAGCGCGATTCAGGAAGCTTGCTCGCGCGGCGTCGTCGTGGCCATCGCCACGGGCCGCATGTATGCGACGGCCAGTCCCTACGGCAAGCTGCTGGGCCTGGGAGATATTCCGATGGTGCTCTATGCCGGCGGGCTGATCCAGACGGTCGAATCGAAACGGAAGCTGTTTGAACAGGCCATTGACGTGCAGGACGCGGCGGAATTGCTGGCCCTGACGAAACGAATGGGCTGGCAGATGCAGACCTACATCGACGACGTGCTGCGCGTAGCCGAATATGACGAATGGATTCAGGACTACGAACGCATTACCCATTGCCGGGCCGTCGTCTGCGGCGACGATTTTTATACGCCCCAGGGAGCGCCCAATAAGCTGCTGAGCCGCGGCGAGCACGATGAGCTGGTACGGCGCAGGGATATCATCGAAGAGGCCATGCCGGGGCGGTTTACTATCTTGTTTTCCGACCCGACGTTTTTGGAAATCATGCCGAAGGGCGTGAATAAGGGCATCGGCCTGCATCGCCTGGGCGAGCTGTTCCAGGTGCCTGTCGAACAGATTATGGCCGTCGGCGATTCGCCGAACGACGTCGATATGCTGAAAGAGGCGGGCTTTGCCGTCGCCATGGACAACGCCTCGCCGGCCGTAAAGGACGTCGTGGACTACGTCACGGCCGGCAACGACGATGACGGCGTCGCCAAGGTGATTGAGAAGTTCGTTTTATAGACAAGGAGGCTCTTATGGACCAATTCCATCTGATCATCGTAACCGGCATGTCTGGCGCCGGAAAAAGCCAGGCCGTACAGGCATTGGAAGATATGGGCTATTTCTGCATTGATAATATTCCTCCCGTCCTCATTCCCAAGTTTGCCGAACTATGCATGAAGGGCGGCGAACGAGTCCGTCACGTGGCCCTCATCGCCGATATACGGGGCGGAGAGTTTTTCGACGCCATGAGCCAGTCGCTGAAAGAATTGAAAGCTCAGGGCGTTTCGTATGAAATCGTATTTATCGAAGCATCGGACCAGACCCTCGTACGCCGCTACAAGGAAACGCGCCGCCTGCACCCGCTGGCGCCGCACAGCCGGCTGAGCCAGGGGATTGCAGAAGAACGGAAGCGTCTGGAATCGCTGCGGAAGCACGCTGATTTCATCATCGATACGACGAATTTGAAGCCGAAGCAGCTTAAAGAACTGCTGGTGAAGAAATACGCCATCAGCGAGGGACGGAAGGGCATGAACGTTACGGTCGTATCCTTCGGATTTAAGCACGGCATGCCCATCGATGCCGACATTGTCGAAGACGTCCGTTTTTTGCCTAATCCCTTTTACATCGAAGAATATCGGAATAAATCAGGCCGCGTTCCTGCCGTTCGCGAGTACGTAGAAAGCTTTCCCATATCGGCGACCTTCAAGGAAAAATGGTTTGACATGATCGATTTCCTGCTGCCCAACTACGAACGGGAGGGAAAGAGCCAGCTGGTCATCGCCGTCGGCTGCACCGGCGGCATGCACCGCAGCGTCTGCATGGCCGAGGCCTTGTACAAGCACTTGAAAGAAACGGGCGTAGACGTATCCATCGAGCATCGGGATCTGTATAAAAACGACGTAGAAGAAGACGCGCCGGGCTACGAAGGAATGTAATGGAGGTGTCGGAGTATGCGCTTTTTTAAATGGCTGCATCCGGGACTGCATATCAAGCGATGGCTGTTTCTTTTCGGCTTGGGAATGATGGCGACCAGCTTCGGCCTGGTCCTGACCTTTAACTACCAATGGCTGGGGCAGGTTGAAGAGTGGATGTTCCGCCTGCTGTACGAAATGACCGGCCATTACAACTATACGGTGCTGGCGACGATCGGCATCCTCGTCATCGTGTCGGGCCTTTTCCTCATGGGATGGGCGACGCGCCGGCTCATCCGGACGATGCTGGGCGTCGTCATGCCCAATGAGTCGGAAAACATCAGCGATTTGATCTTGGCTAATCTACAGCTGGCCAAGGGGCCGAAGGTCGTCGTCATCGGCGGCGGCACGGGGCTGTCGGTCATGCTGCGAGGGCTGAAGACCAAGACGTATAATCTGACGGCCGTCGTTACTGTAGCCGACGACGGCGGCTCTACGGGCCGCATACGGCAGGATTTGGATATCATCGCTCCCGGCGATTTGCGGAACTGCCTGGTCGCCCTGGCCGATAAGGAAGGGCTGATGGAAAAGCTCTTTGCCCATCGCTTCGGCGGCTCCGGCAATTTGACGGGTCACAGCTTCGGTAATTTATTTATCGCCGCCTTGATCGAAGTTCTCGGCGACGTAGAGGAGGCTATGGATGCGACGAGCAAGGTTTTGAAGGTCCGCGGCAAGGTCATTCCTGCGTCGGCGGAAAAAATACAGCTGAACGCGGAGATGACCGACGGCCGGGTCATTTGCGGCGAATCGCAGATTCCCCACGCCCACGGCAAAATCAAACGGGTGTTTACGACGCCTGAACAGCCTAAGGCGATTCAGTCTGCCATCGAGGCGATTCAGGAAGCCGACGTCATCGTGCTGGGGCCGGGAAGCCTGTATACCAGCATTATGCCGAATCTGTGCGTGCCCGATATAGCGGCGTCCGTACGGGCCAGCAAAGCCAAGAAGATTTATATCTGCAACGTCATGACCCAGCCCGGGGAAACGGACGGCTACACCGTGTCGGATCACGTCAAGGCCATTAACCAGCATGCCGGCCAGGAAATCGTCGATTTCGTCATCGCCAACAGCGGCGATATTGACACGGCTGTGCTGCAGCGGTATGCCGACGCAGGCTCCCAGCCCGTCGTCATAGACAAGCGGCGCGTCGGAGACTTGGGCGCGACGTTGCTGTCCGCCGATTTGGTAAACGCTGAAAAAGGCGGAACCCACGATCCGAAAAAACTGGCGAATGTTCTCTTCGATTTGATCAACGCCTTGCGGACCGACCTGTCGCCGGAGCTGCTCCACTATTATTTGAAGCGGTATGAGTTGAAGCGCAATTTAAGACGCCGCTAGAGGAGGCATACCCTATGTCCTTTGCTGAACAGGTTAAAAATGAGATTGCTCACTGCAAGCCGGAAAACGCCGCCTGCCGCTATGCCGAATTGGCGGCTCTGCTGTGCATGGGCGGGTCCCTGATGCTTGGCTCCCGCGGGCATGTGGGCATCGAATTCAGCACGTCGAACAACGCCGTAGCCCGAAAGGCCCTGAAGATGTGGATGGAATCCTTTGCCGTTCGTCCGGAAGTGCGCGTGCGCCAGGGCCTTCGGCTGCGCAAGAAAAATTATTATATACTGCGCGTTCCGCCGTCCTTTGCCAGCACGAAAACGCTGCAGCAGCTGTCGCTGTTCCCGAAAGACAAGGAATTTTCGGCTATTGATTTGAAAAATCCAGCCTGTCAGAGGGCCTTTCTGCGGGGAGCTTTCATGGGCGGAGGCTCCGTCAACCAGCCTAAGGGCGATTACCATCTGGAGCTTCTGACGGGAAACGAATCCTTTGCCCAGAAGCTGCTTAAAATCATGTGCCGGTTTCACCTGCCGGCCAAGATGACGGACCGCAAGGGCGATTATCTCGTGTATATAAAAGAGGGAAACGGCGTGTCAGCCTTTTTGCAGCTCATTGGGGCTGACCAGGCCTATATGAAATTTGAAAGCGTCCGTATCGTCAAGGAAATGCGCAACAACGTCAACCGCGTCGTCAACTGCGAAACGGCAAATTTGCAGAAAACCGTCGATGCGGCCATACGCCAGCGCAGAGATATCGAAAAGCTTCAGGCTTCGGGCTTGTACCTGCGCCTGACGCCTAAGCTGCAGGAAGCGGCGGAGCTGCGCATGAGTCATCCCGAAGCGTCCATGAGTGAGCTGGCGACGTTGTCGGGATTGACGAAATCAGGCCTTGCCCATCGGTTTCGAAAGATTTCCGATATGGCAAAGCAAATTGAGGAATGAGAGATAGGATGAACGTAAAGAAACTATATCGAGCCGTTGCGGCGGGACTGCTGATGGCCGGTGCCTTGTGGGGTTCTGCAGGCGCGGCCGACCCGGCCGATCCGGCGGTGATGGGGAAAGTCGTGCGCTTTCCCATGAAGCATATTGCAATGAAAGACCCCGTCGACACGGGGACGCTGATTTTTTCCGACAGCCCGGAATATCCGGAGCGGCCGGGGATTTTATACGGCGACAAGGTAAGCGGCGATTGCCGGGTCTATTTTTATCACATGAACCAGAGCTGGGAGACGTGCAATGTCGTCGTCATGGCCTATAATCCGGCGGACGAGCCTGTCGACGCCGTCGTCAAAGGATGCCAGTACGCCCGGCCCAGCTCGTCTATTTACAGCGTCGGGAAGACATTGTCGATGATGTATTATGAAGGCGACGAGACGATCCATACGGTGAGCGTCCCGGCCCATGGGTATGCGCTGCTGGGCGAACGGCTGGACCACGTCGTCATTTGGCGGGGTCAGCTCTTTTCCGGCATTGTCGACGTAGAGCTTCCGTCGCCCATGTATGTGTCGACAATCATGGTGCCGTCGGAAGAAGACCCCATTGCGTTCGTGCAGAAGCAGATATACCTGCCCAGCGATTCCGTTAAGCTGCGCGGTACGTTTACTGGCAAGGATCGGGAGTGGGATGCCTTGTTTTCCTACGCCCCGAAAGACGGTCCGGCCTATATCAAGGTCGGCGGCGAAGACGACCGGTATTTAGTGGGGCGGGACGTCATGGACAACCGCCTGTCTGTCAACGTGGGAAATTACGGCGTTGAATATCGTATCGGACTGCGCACGAAGGGGAAGGGAGACCTGCATTTGTACTTTAATCCCCAGGGCGGTGAATATGCCGGCGTAATGGAAGTCACGTATAATCAGGGAAAAAAGGACGAGGTACGGAAAATCGTCGAGCTTCCTCCCCATGCCCTCAGCATTGGCAAGGAGGACGTGTACAGCATGCAGTATGTCGATACATTCAGGGCCGGAACGGATGTGAACCTTCGGTTTATGCCGCCAGGCGCGGCGAACTTGCCGGTGCGCTTCATCGTAGTGCCTGACGAAGATTTGCGGTCTATTGCCGGAGAAGCGAAGACAGATGCATAAGTAATGTTTACGGATAACAAAAAAACTCCCGAAAGGGAGTTTTTTTGTTGCCTTGCGGCCGTTTCTATTAAAGCGCAGGTTCTGTGCCGAACCATTTTTTGTATAATTTGGCGTACGTGCCGTCGGCTTTCAATTCCTTCAATGCGTTGTTTACCTTTTCACGCAATTCGGGTTTTTCTTTGCTGACGGCCATGGCGACGTTGCGGTCCTTGATCAAATCGCCGACGAGCTTCAGGCTCTTGTCGCTGCCCTGTTTTAAGTAATACATGGCGACAGCGCTGTCGATCGATACGGCGTCGCACGTACCGGCTTCCAGTTCCATCCAGCCCTGGCTGTTCGTGTCGAATTCTTTTACTGTCGCGCCGTGTTCCTTGGCGTAGAAGGCCGCACGCGAGCCGACCTGAGCGCCGACGGTCTTGCCGGCTAAGCTTTCGTAGCCCGTAATATCCGTGTTGTCCTTGCGGACGACGACAGTATAGCCGCCGCTGAAGTATACGTCGGTAAAATCGACTTGCTTCTTCCGTTCTTCCGTCGCATCCATGCCGGCGGCGATGAGGTCGATCTGGCCGCTCTTTAAGGCTGGAATCAAGGCGTCGAAGCCGAGGTTTTTGACTTCCATCTTGTAGCCGATTTTATCGCTGATAGCCTGGAGGAGGTCGATGTCAAAGCCTACGTCCTTGCCGTCTTCCGTAAATTCAAAGGGCGGGAAGGTCGGTTCCGTACCGACGATGAGCACCTTTTCTTCGCTGGCGGCTCCTTTAGTGTCCGCCGAATCGTTGCCGCAGCCGGCGACGAGAGCTGCCGCGGCGACAGATGCGGCGAGTATGGAAAGATATTTTTGGTTCATGTGGAACACCCCTTATAAAGTAAAATTACACAAGTTCGCTTAAATCCTGCATGATTTGAACGTGAGGCAGGCTGGCAAAGGCGGAAGCGTCGGTTGTGCCCGTCGTCACAGCGGCGAAATCTACGCCTGCATGGAGGGCTGTTTCGGCGTCGATCAGGCTGTCGCCGACATATAAGATGTCAGACGGCACGAGATTAAAGCGCCGCTGAATCTGCTGAATCCCTTCGGGAGACGGCTTGGCCTCGCTGACGTCTTCCATGCCGACGACGCAGTCGACGAGAGACTCCAGATGTTCCTTTTCAATGGTCTGATTGATACGCGACCGGGTCTTAGACGACACGATGCAGCAGCGAGCGCCTTTGGCCTTCAAGCGGCGCAGCATAGGCACCGTCTGAGGGTACAGGTGCGTATTATCTACCATGTAATAGTCGGAATAGCGGACTTTATACAGGTAGATGAGCTCTTCGATTCGCTCCGGATTCGTTTCGCCTGTCAGCTGGGCCATGGCGTCGTACATCGTCATGCCGATGGTCCGGCAAATGTCTTCGCGCGGAACGGGGCCGTACCCCTCGTCGGCAAACAGCATTTCAAAGCACATGACGATGCCCTGCTCCGAATTTGCCAGCGTGTAATCAAAATCAAAAATATATGTCGTATACATAGAGATTATTTATCAGCAGGCGGTTCTACGCCAAACCATTTTTTGTAAATTTGGGCATACGTGCCGTCGGCCTTGATGTCGGCAAGGGCCTTATTGACCTTTTCAAGCTGCTCCGGTTTTTCTTTGTTGAGAGCCATAGCCAGGCCGCTGTTGAGCACTTCCGATTCGCCGACGATCTTCAAGTCCTTGTCGCCGCCTTGCTTTAAATAGAACAGGGCGACGGAGGTATTGATGACGACGGCGTCGCAGGTGCCGCTGTTCAATTCCATCCAGCCCTGGCTGTTAGCGTCGTACTGCTTGACCGTTGCTGCACCGTGTTCTGTTGCGATGTCGACAGGCTTCGTGCCGACCTGGGCGCCGACGACCTTGCCCTTCAAGTCGTCAAAGCCGTTGATCGTCGTATTGTCTTTGCGGACGACGACGGAATAGCCGTCAAAGAAATAAGGCGTAGTGAAGGCGACCTGTTTAGCCCGTTCCTCCGTCGCGTCCATGCCGGAAGCGATCATGTCGATTTGGCCGCTCTTCAGGGCCGGGATCAAGGCGTCGAAGCCCATGCTCTTGACTTCCATCTTTACGCCCATCTTATCGCAGAGGGCCTGGGCTAAATCCAAATCGAAGCCGACGTATTTGTCGTTTTCCGTAAATTCAAAAGGCGGGAACGTCGGTTCCATGCCGACAATAAACGTGGCGTTTTCCTTTGCGGCGCCGGCGTTATCCGACGAACCGCAGCCGGCGATACATGCCGTCGCCGTCAAAGCCGCGGCAGCCAACATAAGTTGTTTCTTCATCATGTTACCATCTCCTATTGATGCGACTGTATGTCTATTCATCTGTTGCTTTTATAAATTATACTATATAATGCATGAATTTACCAGAATGAAGAAGAGAAGTTGTAAAATTAAATAGCGCGCTGCATAATATTCTTTATATGGACGAAAGTTAATACACGGCTCCATGGAAATGAGGCAAGAGATGCGTATCTCTTTGTAAAATTCTCTTGACAAAGTAAAGAGATAAAGCTTATAATATAAAAGCCGTTGAGGCAAGCCAGGAATTACGGAAAGTAATCGGTTGGGATTTGTCAAAAGAACTTCAAAAAAAGTGCTTGACAAGCCCGGACGAGTCTGGTAAGATATACAAGTCGTCGCGAGACGGCATGGCCTTTGAAAACTGA
>ERZ838577.471-NODE-471-length-63742-cov-6.180414_pt1 | contig 63742 bp, 45 predicted proteins | sample MGYA00519682_ERZ838577 | MGnify/ENA primary metagenome ERZ838577 (study PRJEB31850, sample SAMEA3708838) | human gut metagenome | biome: human gut; feature: human-associated habitat; material: faeces | place: China | collected 2014 ...
ACTTCACTCATATCAGGGCCTGCAAACCATTTTGCGAAAAATACTTGACACTACCATGAGAAAAAGTGTGATATACAAATTCAACCATTAAAATTTGAAAATATATTACAAATAGATTTACAGTTGAAAGTGTTTGGATCAGAGTCTTTTTTATACCAGGATACCGATTTGTCACACAAGGATTGTACGACAGGATATATAGCCGGAAAAAGCGCAATTCTAGTGTTTTTATGGAAGGATAGCTATGATAGTAACCATTGCAACACATTTTTCTTTTGGATACCGTCGTAATTCATATCGCCGAATACTTCATCTAGCGTTAGCAGATATTTCGGGTAGTTATCCCGGATTTTCCGTAACGGCGCTAATTCCCGCGCCAAAACGTGTTCATCTAGCGTGGTCTGGGCGACTTGAAAATAGGTCGGCATACTGTCGCGGATCGCAACAAAATCTACTTCGCCGTCTGCACCAAACTGGCCGACGTATACTTCGGGGTATCGCCGCTTTAGTTCCAAATAGACGATATTTTCAAGAATATGCCCGATGTCGGAGTCTTGGCTTCGTACTAATAAGCTCCGCATGGCTACGTCGCAGACGTAATATTTGTTCATAGAGGCCAGTAATTTCTTGCCTTTGATGTTGTAACGGCGTGCTTCATAAAATAACAGGCTGTCCGTCAGGCCGCGGAGATAGCGGTCTACGGTTTTAGGGTCTATTTTCATTCGCTGCGAAGTCATGGTATTAGCGATTGTAGTCGGGGACGTCCGGTTGCCAATGTTGTGCATCAAGAATCGCGTAATGTTTTCCAGCATATTCACGTCGGCTACGTTCAAACGTTTTACAATATCATTGAGTAGGATTGTATTGTATATACCGCTCATATATTCCCGCGCTTCTTGCTCCCCGTAGCCGTATCGCACTGCATAGGGAAAGGAGCCGTTTCGGACATACTGGTTGAAGGTTTCGTTTACGGATAGATTTTCGTCAGCCAGACCAGAATAAAATTCTTTAAAAGAAAGAGGCAGCATAGATAACTCTACATAACGGCCAGTCAATAACGTGGCTAATTCGCCGGAAAGCATGTAGCCGTTTGAACCGGTGAGGTATAGATCGCAATTTTCACGCAATAAAAGGCTGTCTACGGCTTTTTCGTAATTTACTACGTGTTGTACTTCGTCCAGAAAGATATAATTCATCTGACCTTCAAGAAGCCGATTTTTAATGTAATTATATAGTGCTTTATAATCTGTCAAATCTTCAAAGTCTAAATCTTCAAAATTGATGGCTACTATTTGTTCTTTAGCGACGCCATGGGTGAGCAAGTAATCTTGGTACATGGCAAATAATGTTGATTTCCCGCAACGCCGCACGCCTGTTACTACCTTGATGATTTGTTGATCTTTCCATTTTAGAAGCCAATGCAGATATGTTGTTCGTTCGATTTGTTTCATGCCAATCCCCTCCTCTATCGATAGTATATTCCATATAAAATAAGGTTTCAACAATAAACGGAATATATTCCATTTACTATCGAAATCTCATATTTATTGGAATTTGTTTTTTGTGAAATAGAATAAAAAAATTTATGACACAACTGACACAGCCGACACAATAAATATTTTAATTTGATAATATATTTTAATATTGCGGATGTAAAATAATGATTAAAAATAACTGTATGCTTTAAAAATGCGGGTTTCGAGCTAAAGCGTCGGAAACTATAAAAAGTTCAAGGTACATTCTAGGTACATTTTGCACAAAAAAACGGGTTCCCGATTCCGGGAACCCGCATGTTTTCTGGAGCCACTAATAGGATTCGAACCTACGACCCTCTCATTACGAATGAGATGCTCTGCCAGCTGAGCTATAGTGGCGAGTACTCTGTTATTATATGCGGAGATGGATGTTTTGTCAATACTTTTTTTGAAATAATTTGAATTTGTGTGAAGGGCTGTCAGCAAATATTGTAAGAGAGCAAAAAAAAAGAAATGGCCGGAACCATTTCTTTTTCTGCTAACGTTATTCTTTTAGGTAGACGGCGAAGACCCGTGCCGGGAAGCCGACGCCGTTTTTTACCTTGGGGAAGGTGACGAAGATGATGGCTCCTGTCGGAGGAAGAGCGTCGAGGTTGGTCATGAGTTCGACTTGCAGCCTGTCCGTTTCCAAGATATAGACTTCGCCGGCAAAGTTGACATTGGCTCCCGGGGCGTCCGTGTCGGCTGTTTCGTGTCCGATCGCGCCGATGCGGCGTTTTTCGACGAGCCAGTGCAGCGCGTCCAGCTTCCAGCCGGGATAATGGGGCTGGTTGTTTTCATCGTAGTTGTTCATGTCTGCCCGCTTGGACCAGTCGGACCGGAAGGCGACGAAAGCGCCTTCGGGAATGGGGCCGTGCTCCTGCTCCCATTCCTGCAGATCGGCAATGGTCAGCTCGTAGTCGGCGTTTGCCGCACAGGCTGCCGATTTATCGACGACGACGAGAGGATATACCATTTCCTTCAGCGTCATTTGATCCAGCGTGCGCGCGCCTTGGACAAAGTGGCCCGGGGCGTCGACGTGGGTGCCGAATTGGCCGGCAGGAATGACGTATTTGTCGGAATGGAAAATGCAGTCGGGACCAAAATCGTAAATGACTTCGGTAGTCAAATCGCCGAAGCCGTACCAATGGGGCGTTGCGGGACTTAGTTCATGCGTCAAATCTACCCAGCAATAGACCGGAGATTTTAATTCGTTGACGAATTCCCATAATTTCATCATAGAAAGCCCTCCCTTCGCAATAGGCGATGTGCTGCGTGTTCAGTATATATACAAAATTCTATGCGGATGAAAGGATTCCTTCTAATAAACGATAAATTTAAATGTAAAATCACAAAATTTATATTTTATATTAAAGGTAAAAATACGATTACTCAAAAATAATAAAAGGACGATAATTGCCTTGCGCAATGGAGCCGAATTCTATATGATAAGAATAAAAGATACCAACGCTGACGTCAGCGCAGCATCGGGGAGGGATTCGATATGAAGAATCGATTTTTAGACAAGTTCCGCAGCGGCGAGCCTTCTGTCGGGACGTTTTTTGAAATGGGCGGGCCGGCCGTCGGAGAAATGATCGCTCTGACGGAGTTGGATTATTTTGTGATTGACGGCGAGCACGGCCCCTATGACGTGCTTCAGGCCGCCGATATCATCCGGGCGGCCGAAGGCGCCGGCACGGCGGCTCCCTTTGTGCGGGTGAAAGACAGTCAGCGCAATTCCATTCTGCGAATGCTCGACGTCGGCGCAAAGGGTTTGATTATCCCGCAGGTGCAGAGCGTCGACGAGGTGCGGCGCATCGTCGAATATGGAAAATATTATCCCGTCGGCAGCCGGGGATTCGCGCCTACGCGCAATTCGCTGTACGGCTGCTCGGACGACGCGAAAGGGAGCGTGCAGGAGTATTTCGACCGATGCAATACGTCGCAGCTGCTGATTCCGCAGTGCGAAACGATGGGCTGTCTGGAGGCTATTGAAGAGATTGCTGCCGTAGATGGCGTCGACGGAATCTTTGTCGGTCCTTATGATTTGTCCGTTGCCATGGGGGCACCGGCGCAGTTTGACCGGCCGGAATTTGCCGCCGCCTTGAAGCGGGTGCTGGAAGCGGTACAGCGTGCCGGTAAGTTCTGCATCATCTACGCCGATTCGGAAGATGCGGCGGTGAAACGCTTTGACGAGGGATTTGACAGCGTGGCCTTGTCCATGGACTGCATCTTGTACCAGCGGGCAATCAACGGGGCCGTCGCCGCGATCAAAGGGGCCTTATAGCGGTTGCCTTGCAGTGCGCCTCCTGATATAATAGAAATGGTTTTACGCAGGTTACGAACCGATGAAGGATAACGACTGCGGCATGGATGTCATGCCCTTCGTTATCCTTTTTTAGTATGGGAGGGAGATACGAATGAAAAAAGAGATTCGCCGCTATGCATGGAAGGATGGAAAAACGCTGACGATAGGGGAAAAGACGCTGATTATGGGCATACTGAACTATACGCCCGACTCGTTTTCCGACGGCGGCAAATGGAATCGCATAGACGATGCTCTGCGTCATATGGAAGAGATGGTTGCTGACGGGGCGGACATCATTGATATCGGCGCTGAATCTACGCGCCCAGGTCATCAGGCGATTACGGCGGAGGAAGAAATAGAGCGGCTTCGCGGTATCTTGCCGAAGCTGGCTGCTGCCTGCCCCGTGCCTATTTCCGTCGATACGTACAAAGCGGAAACGGCGGCCTATGCCGTGGACATGGGCGCCCATATCATCAACGATATTTGGGGGCTCCAGTATGAGGCAGAGCCGGGACGGATGGCGGCCGTCGCCGCGGCAAAGGACGTGCCGGTCGTGGCGATGCACAATCAAAACGGCACGGAGTATACAGATATACTCGGCGATATGAAGGCCTTTTTTGCCCGTACGGCCGAGCTGGCCGCCGAAGCGGGACTTGCGCAGAGCAAGCTCATCTTCGACCCGGGCATCGGCTTTGGCTTTGGCAAGACCTTTGCCCAAAACATATACGTCATGAAGCATTTGCGCGAACTGACGGCCCTGCCGTATCCGATGCTCCTCGGCCCCAGCCGCAAGCGGTTCATCGGCGAAGTCCTCGACTTGCCGGCAGAAGAGCGGATGGAAGGGACGGGCGCGGCCTGCGTCGCCGGCGTGTTGGCAGGCTGCGCGATCATGCGGGTCCACGATGTCAAGCCGATTGCCCGCATGTGCCGCATGGCCGACGCGCTGCGCGAAGACGGCGGCTCGAGGTAATCTGGCCGCAGGGTATAGGTATGCGGAAATTTTTCTGAATTCATGCAAAATACGGGGCTGGTTATGGATATATATGGTACAATAAGAGTGTACAACGCGGATTTGCATGAACGAGGAGGAATACCGTATGAGTCGTGAAGTGACCGATTGGATGAATATAGCGCAGTGCTTTTATTGGAGCAACGAGCGGCTGCTGCAGTTTTCCCAGCAGTTTTCCGCTGAAATAGAGCATGTCCTGGCTGGGCAGCCTTCATCGCTTCAAGCCGTTAAGTCGTATCTGGCTCTGCCGACGGGCTGCGAACGAGGTACCTACCTGGCCCTCGACTTCGGCGGCACAAATGTGCGCGTTTCTCGGATTCGCCTGCTGGGGCACCATTGCTTTATCGTGGAGAAAAAGATTTCCCGTCCCTTGAAGAAGGACGGAGAATACAATTATATGACGGCGCAGACGACGGCAGATGAATTGTTCGATTTCATTGCCAATCTCGTCGGCGAAGCGGCCGGCGGCAATAAGCCCTTCTATTTAGGTCATACCTTTTCCTTCGGCGTCGCGCAGCACGATGTCGGCGATGCTCAGTTTCTGCAGTGGTCGAAGGAAATTACCGTCGCCGGAGCTGAAGGCCGCATGGTCAATGACATGCTTCGGCAGGCCCTGCTGCGAAAGGGCTTGGACGACATCATTCCCGTTGCGCTGCTCAACGATACGACGGCTTTGCTGCTGGCTGCAGGATATCAGCACGGCCAGTCTCAGGTCGGCATCATTTGCGGGACGGGATTTAATATTTGCTATTACGAGCCGCGCTGGGATATGATCGTGAGCCTGGAAGCCGGCGGATACGACGGCATGGCCCGGACGAACTGGGATATTGCCGTAGACGAAGCGTCGCAGCAGCCGGGATACCATCAGCTGGAAAAGATGGTCAGCGGCGCCTATCTGAGCGAAATATACCGCCGCGTCGCCATGGAGTATTTGGAGGCCGAATCCATGCCGGCCTTTACGACAGAGGCGATGAATCATATCGTGGCGAACGACAGCCCAGCCGAAGGGCGGCTGCTCATGGGGCGCGTGTGGAAGCGGATCGTCGCCCTGCAGGATGTCAAGCCCCTGCGCAGCATCGGCGCGGCCGTGTTCGTGCGTTCGGCCCAGCTGACGGGGGCGTCCTGCTTCGGCGTGCTCCGCCATTTGTATCCCGACGGCGCGATTCCCACCCAGACCATCGCCGTAGAAGGCAGCGTACTGGAGCATGTGCGGGGCAGCTTATTCATGCTGGAAGACGCCCTGCACATCTGCCAGGCCGGCTTTGCCCGAGGGAAAAAGATCGAGGCGTCGCCCGTTTTGGTTAAGGACGGCCCTTCTGTCGGCGCAGCCATCGCTGCGGCTATGGCTGCTCATCATTAGCCGGGCAGGCCGGCTTCCGGCCTAAATCGCGGAGCATTTCCATATCGGCAGACTGGTCGTTTCCCTTCGTCGTCAAGTAGCCGCCGATCATGAGGCCGTTGAGTCCCCCTGTCAGGGCGAAGGGCTGGAGGGAGCGCAGGTTTACTTCCCTGCCGCCGGCAGTGCGGATCAGGGCCTGCGGCAGGATGAAGCGGAATACGGCGAAGGCCCGCAGTATTTCAAGGGGCGGAAGCTGCGGCGCATGGGCCAGCGGCGTTCCCTGAATGGGCGTGAGGATGTTCAGGGGAATGGAGCGGACGCCGAGCCGTTTCAGCGTAAAGGCCATTTCTACGCGCTGCCGCGGCGATTCGCCCAATCCCAATATGCCGCCGGAGCAGACGGAGACCCCTGCGTCCTGGACGGCGCGGATCAGGCGGATTTTGTCGTCTATCCCATGGGTCGAACAAATATGAGAAAAATATGACGGAGCCGTTTCGATATTGGCGTGGTAATGAGATACGCCGGCGCGCTTGAGCTCTCTGGCCTGGGAGGCCGTAATCAGGCCGAGGGAACAGCAGGCCTGCAGCCCTGCGTCCCGGATAGAGGAAATCGCGCGCAGGATTTCGGCGAATTCGGCTCCTTCACGGACGGAGCGCCCGCTGGTCACGATGGAAAAGCGGGACGCTCCCTTTTCTTTGGCCTTTTTGGCGGCGTCCAGTATCGCGGCCTTGTCCAGCAGCGGATAGGACTGGATATTCGTTTGGTAATGAGACGATTGGGCGCAAAAACGGCAGTCTTCGGGACAGCTGCCGGAACGGCTGTTGAGGATGGCGCAGCAGCTTACGGCGTCGCCGCAGAAATGCTGGCGGATCTTGTCGGCCAGGGCCAGCAGCAGGGGCGTGTCGGCGTCGGGCAGGGTGATGAGCCGTTCTCCTTCTTCCGGCGTAATTTCCCCTCCGGACAATACCTTTTCAGCGTATGAGCAAAGCTCGGCAATTTTCATGATGAACCTCCTTGAACGTTTTTTGTAAGTATACTAAACTGCCGGCAATAAATCAACTGTTCTGGATGATGCAAAAGTTAACAATAAGAGGGATACATACTTTTTATCGCTGTAAACTTGTACAGATATTTTGTTTGTCAGCTCTTTTCACTAGGCCAGTTTTTCGCTACAATATAACTAATCATGACAAATCATAGTTAGGTGCATCGTATGCTGCAAATCGACAGAACTCTTAAAATACCATATTATGTACAAATCTATAGATATTACCGCCGCGAGGTGGAAGCACAGCGCATGATTGCCGGCATGAAGCTGCCCTCTGTCCGCGAGCTGGCCCAGACGGTGAACGTCAGCAAGATGACTGTGGAAAAGGCCTATTATCAGCTGGCGAGCGAAGGATATATTTTGCGCAGGAATAAGGCGCGGTATGAAGTGGCCTTCGTCGGCCAAAGCCGGGAAACTGCCGGAGGACCGGGCGATGAAGCGGCGCCGGCCGCGTCGCGCCGTTCCTATTTATATGACTTCGGAAGCGGCGACATGGATATGGAGCGCTTTCCCCTGGAAATTTGGCGAAAGTATATGAATAAGGTACTGTCGGAGCCAGCGTACCTGACGGCCTGCAACGACGAGCAAGGCGTGCCGGATCTGCGTGACGCCCTGAGCCGCTACGTCTATGAGACGCGCGGCGTCTATGCGCCGCCGGAGCGCATCGTCGTAGGAGCTGGCACGGCGGCCCTGCTGGGCGTGCTGACGTCGCTGCTGCGGGAGGCGCACTCCGATATTGCCGTAGAAAATCCCGGCTTCCGCCTGGGACGGGAACTGTTCCGCAACATGGGATACGGCATTGTTCCCGTAGCGATACGGCAGGGGATTCTCGACATGGATGCCTTGGAACGCAGCAGGGCGTCGCTGGTGTACGTCAGCCCGTCGCACCAATTTCCCACGGGGACGGTCATGCCCATCGGCATGCGCCGGCAGCTGCTCCGCTGGGCCGAGGAGCGCGAAGGCGTCATCATTGAGGACGACTATGACAGCGAGCTGCGCTACTACGGCCGCCCCATTCCGGCCTTGCAGGGGCTGGATACGTCGGGCCGGGTCATTTACATGGGAGCCTTATCCAAGGTGCTTCCTTTTTTTGTCCGCCTGAGTTATATGGTGCTGCCGCCGAAGCTGATGGAGCTGTACAATGAGCGGCGGAGCCTGTTCCGGCAGGGAGCCTCCGTACCGGAGCAGTGTGTGCTGGCCGCGTATATCCAAAGCGGCGAGCTGGCCCGGCAGGTGCGCCGCCTGCGCAAGGATTATCAGGAGAAAGGCGCGCTCATGGAGCGCCTATTGCTGGAGGCCTTCGGGAAGGGTATTTCCGTGAGCCGCGTCGTGTCCGGCGTGTATTGCCACATCGCCCTGCAGAGCCCCTATGACGAAAGCGAGCTGCGCCGCCGGGCAGAAGAGCGGGGATGCCGCGTGCTGGCGATGCAGTCTTTTTACGAGCGGCCGGAGCAGGCGGACACGAAGGAATTTCTCTTGTCGTTTTCAAAGATACCCAGTCAGGACCTGAAACAGGCCGTTGCGGCCCTGCATCGGGCCTGGACGGAAAAGGAAGGATAGCGTCATGGCAAAAAGTTTACGGTTTATTCATTGCGGCGATTTACATTTGGGCAGTCCCTTTCACGACGTCGCCGCTATCGGCAGCCGGTGGCAGCGCATCGTAGGCAAAGCGCCGATGCGGGCGTTTCAAAAAATCGTGCAGCTGGCCATTGATAAAAAAGCGCACGCCGTGCTGATCAGCGGCGACGTATATACGAGCGCGACGCACAATTTGACGGCCCAGCTGGACTACGTGCGGCTGCTGCACAAGCTGGCGCAGAACAATATACAGGTCTTCGCCGTCTTGGGCAATCACGACCCTCAGGAGGCCTGGAAGGCCCGGATTCCCTTTCCGCCGAACGTGCACATTTTCAGCGCCGAGAAAATAGAGCGCATGCCCCTGGTCGTCGACGGCGAGGAAGTAGCGGCCGTGTACGGCCAGAGCTACGCCAAGGCGGAACAGCGGGACAACCTGGCTTGGAACTTTGCCCGTGAATCTGGGGACCGCTACGCCATCGGCCTGCTCCATACGCAGATCGGCGGGCCGTCTCCCTATGCGCCGTGCTCTTTGACGGATTTGAAAGAGAGCGGCATGGACTATTGGGCCTTGGGCCATGTCCACGCCCATCAGATATTGAGCGAAAAGCCCTATATCGTGTACGCTGGAAGCCCGCAGGGCTTAGACTGCACGGAGACCGGCGCCCACGGCTGTTATTACGTAGAGGTCGGCCCCTACGGGACGACGAAGGTCGAGTTTTTAGATACGAGCATCGTCCGCTGGGAAAGCACGGACATCAGCATCGAGTCGATTGAGTCGGTATCGGGCCTGCGCGAGGCCGTGCGGTTCGCCAAGGAAAAAATCCGCCGCGACATCGGCAAGCCGACGTTCCTGACAGTCAACTTCACTGGCGCCGGCAGCATGTACCAGGTCATCAACAATCCCGAAGCGACGCAGTACTGGATCGACAGCTGGCGCGAAGAGGAGCAGGGGAAATACGCCTTCGTCATGGTGGAACGGCTGCGCAATATGGCCCGGCCGAAGATTAATCTGACGGAACGGAGCAAGCTGCCCGATACGGTAGGCGATTATTTGAATGTTGCCGACAAGCTGGCCGCCCTGCCGCCGGAAGAAATGATCCAGGCCCTGCGGGAGATCCTGCGGGAACGGCCCGAATTCGACCGCCTCGGGGCGTACGGCAAGGCGATTTCTGACGACAGGCTGCTGGAAGCCTTTGAAAAAGCCAAGTGGCTGGGGATGCAGAAATTGCTGGAAGATGGAAGAGGATAGGACTTATGAAGATTATACAGATGAATTTAGACGATTTCGGCATTTACCATAATGTCGAATGGAACCCGCCGGAAACGGGACTCATCGTCATGCACGGCCATAACGAAAGCGGCAAGACGACGCTGATGAAATACGTGCGCTCCATGTTTTTCGGCTACCTGCGCGGCGATTGGAAAGGCTTTTTCGGCCATATGGATATTCGCCGCGACGATGGGCGCGAATACCGCATATATCGGAAGGAAAAAGAATCGTATATGACGGACGGCCAGCTGACGCTACACGACGAGCCGGCCGACTTGTGGTGGCACGGCCTGGACCGGCAGACCTACGATAAAATTTTCGCTATGGGCCTGGAAGATTTGCAGGGCTTTAAGATCTTGTCCAACGAAACGGTGCGCAGCCAGTTTTTCAGCGTCGAAGGCGGCGTGCGCATGGGCGCGACGCGGCGGGACATCATCCGCCAGATGGGCGATCTCCTCGTCGCTTCGCCTCAGGGGAAGAAGCCGATCAACGCCCTGCTGGCGGAGCAGCGCGAATTTGACAACCGCATCCGGGCTCTGTCCTACGACGAAGACGAGTTCGCCCAGCTTCAGGGAAAGGAGCAGGCGACCCACGAGACGGAAAACCGCATACGGCTGAGCATCGAAGAAACGAAGCAGCAAATCGAGCGCATCTCCATGCCTATCGCTGCCTGGGACGTATACAAGCGGGGACAGGACGCGCTCAAGCGCATGCAGAATCTGGCCGACGTCTCCCAGTTTCCGGCCGACGGCGCGCAGAAATGGACGGAGCTGGAAACGAAGATTGGGGAAATCGACGAGCAGATTCGCAAGCTGGAAGCCCTGTCGGCTAAAGGGCCGGCCTTCCGCGAGGAATGGAACAGCTGGCTGCTGTGCGGCCCTCACCTCGACGACCTGTATCTGCACGTCGGCGAGTGGAAGCAGGGACTGGAAGAAGTCGCCGCCCATGCCGATATGGAAATAGACTGGCAGTTTGAGCAAAATCAGTGCGCAGAATCGCTGAAGCCATGGACCGGCGATACGATTCCCGCTTCCGTCGATTGGACCGGCGGACAGGCTGCGGCGGCCGGACTGGCTCGCTGCGAGCAGGAGCTGGAAAAGTGGCAGGCCGCCAAGCCGAAGAACGTCGCGGCGGACAAGGCGGAAGCACCTGCCGAAGGGGAACCGTCCAAGGAGGAATGGCAGGCTGTAGGCAAGGCCGTTTCTTCCATTCAGGAATGCCTGATGGAGCGGAAGAAGCTGCGCGAACAGCTGCAGTGGCTGAAATCGGACGGAAGCGGCGTATCTCACGGGCCGGCCGTATTGGCGGTCCTGTGTTTGGCCGCCGCTGCCGGGCTGGCGGCGATGGTCTTCGTATACGGCATGGACCAGCTGTTCGGCTACGGAGCCGGCTTGTTCCTGGCTCTGGCCGTCGCGGCCTTTGCCAAGCAAAAATCGCTGGCCGGCAAGGGCCCCCGGCGGATTGAGGAATTGGAAAAGAGCCTGGCCGCCGTGCAGGAGCGGATGGAAGCCTTGGCGGCGGAAGCGAAGGCAGGACTGGCGGCGAGCGACGACGACGATGTCTGGTCGCGTAAGCTCGATGAAATCAGGATGCAGTACATGGACTGGAAGACCCAGGAGTCGAAGACGGTTTGGGAAAAAGAACAGAAGGTCATGTACGACGCTATTTATGACGAGTGGAATAAAAAAGGAGCCGCCTGGCAGGGCAAGCTCGAAGCCAGCCGGAAGGCCTGGGAATCGTGGCGCGGCAGCAGCGGATTTGCTTCCCTGGAAGTCGGCCAGCTGGCTCAGGCCAAGGAAGTCTGGGACAAGTGGCACGCCGCTGTGTCGGCTGCTGAAAGCTGGCGCGTCCGCAAGGAAGACCTCCTGCGGCGCATGGGCCAGTGGCGCGACAGCGCGGAACAGCTGTTTCGGGAACTGGGCGTCGCCGGCGAAGGCACGCCGGAACAGACCGAGGCCGTATATAAGCAGTGGCAGACGATCCGCGTGCAGGCCGAAGTCGCCCGCGAACAGGACAAGCAGCAGCAGGAGCGGCAGGCCCAAATCGTCCAGCTGCAGAAGGACAAGGAAATCCGTCAAAGCCAGCAGCAGGACTTATTGGTCCTGACCGGCGCCCAGACGACGGGAGAATTCCGCAGCAAGGTCCTGAAATTCCGCCAGTTCCAGCAGTATAAGGAAGTATACGAGCAGTCCGAAGCCCATATCCGGCTCATCGCCAAGACGCCGAAGCAGCTGGCAGAGCTGCGGCACGAGCTGAAAGTCCATACGCTGAAAAACTGGACGGACGAACGGGAATACTACGAAAAGAAAATCGCCGACGCGGAAAAGAAATTAGCCGAAGTCGCCGAAAAACGGGGCAGCATCATAGAACGGCTCAGCCAGATGGCCAGAAGCGACGCCTACGGCCAACTTCTGCAGGAAAAACAAAACCGCAAGGCCGAGCTGGACGGCAAGGTGAACGAGTGGCTGACTTATCTCTTCGCCCAGTATATGCTCGGCGAGGCCCAGTCGTATTACGAACGGGTGCGCCAACCCTTAGTTATCCGCCAGGCCGGAGATTACCTCCACCTCATGACCCAGGGCCGCTACACCCTCCAGGCCAGCTTTGACGGCCGCCAGCTCTACGCCGTCGACGGCACGCAGCGGCGTATCCCGGAAAAGCAATGGAGCAGCGGCCTGGGCGACCAGATTTATCTGGCCATACGCATCAGCCTGGCCATGGCCTTTTCCAAGCAAATCGAGGCGATGCCCCTGATTTTGGACGACATCCTCGTCCGCTTCGACGAACAGCGGCAGAAGGAAGCCATTCACTTCCTGGCCGACTTAGGCAAGAAAGAACAGATTTTCTTATTTACCTGTTCCCAGACGACGAGAAATCTCGCCGGCGAGGTACAGAAGGAATTAGCCGGAGAAACCGATACGATTCATTTATTTGAAATCGAACAGGGAACGATTCGGCAAAGCGTATAACCCGCGAGATTGGAAAGGCAGGTGCAGAAGCTATGACAGCTGCTCGGCCGGTGCTGCCGCCGGCTATGATGCTGGCGGCGATGGACGCCGTAAGCGACGGCATCGTTATCGTAGACAAGGATTCCCGTATTATTTACATAAACGACGCGTATACGCGCATCCTGCGGGTAGAGCGGCAAAAGGTGCTGCACAAGCAGATCAGCGTCATCGAGCCGGGCGCCGTCATCCTGGACGCCTTGCGCGACAAGCAGCCCCGCTCGCGTCTTCCCGTAGAAGTCAAAACGAGGGGCAAGCAAATTCTGGTTAATATTACGCCGATTTTTGACGGCGGCGAAGTCATCGGGGCCGTGTCGGTCTTTGAAGACATTACGGAGCTGTCCCTCAGCCATCAGGAGCTGGAACGGGCTCAGCGGCTGAGCCGGTCGATCTTCAAGGCCGCTGCTGACGGCTGCCATACGCTGCCGCCGGAATTTGCCCATATCGTCGGGGACAGCGCCAAGTTCCTGCGCTGCCTGCGGCTGGCGGAGCTCGTGGCGCCGACCGACGCGACTGTCCTGGTAGAAGGGGAAAGCGGCGCAGGCAAGGAAGTCGTCGTTGACGGGATTCTGCGCCTCAGCGGCAAGCGGCGGCGTCCCTTCGTCAACATAAACTGCTCGGCCATTCCGGAAAGCCTCATGGAAAGCGAGCTCTTCGGCTATACGGCCGGCTCGTTTACCGGCGCGGCCAAGGGCGGCAAGGCCGGGAAGTTTGAGCTGGCCGACGGCGGCACCATCTTCCTCGACGAAATCGGCGAAATGCCGCTGTTCATGCAGGCCAAATTGCTGCGGGCCCTGCAGTCGGGGGAAATACAGAAAATCGGCTCCGACACGATGCAGAAGGTCGACGTCCGGGTGATTGCGGCGACGAACCGCAACCTGAAGCAGATGGTGCGGGATGGGAAGTTCCGGGAAGACTTGTACTTCCGCCTCAATACCTTTACGATCGTCATTCCGCCTCTGCGGGAGCGGGGCGAAGACGTACTGCTCCTGGCAGAGAATTTCCTGGGAAAATTTTCCAAGAAGTATGGAAAAACAGGACGCCTTTCGCCGGCGGTGCAGCGGTTTTTCCTGTCTTATGCCTGGCCGGGAAACGTGCGGCAGCTCGAAAGCTGCATGGAGTACGCCGTCATCGTATGCGGCGACGGAGAAATCCGGATAGAGCATCTGCCTGAAGAACTGCAGGGCTTTCCGGCAGAGGGAGACGGTACGGACGCGGCAGAAGCTTCCGCTGCAGGCGCGCCTCACGGCTTAAAGGCCGACATACAGGCTATGGAGCGGGATTATATTCTCCGCGTGCTGAAAGAAACCGGCGGCAACAAGAGCAAAGCGATGGAAGTGCTGGGAATCAGCCGCCGCACCTTTTATAAAAAGTGGAAGCTCTACGGATTAGATAAAGAATCGTCTATAAAGTAAACACTATATACATGGTAAACACAAAAAATCCTTCTGGTATACAGTTTGAACTCGTATCACCAGAAGTTTTTTTTAGAAATAATAGTTTGATGCTTGTGAAAAAGACCGTCAGGCCGTAGGATATGCGGAATGTGGATAAAATTTGTAAATATGTATTGCGAAAACAGAAGTCAGTGGCATGTAAATTTCATATATACTAGCGAAGCCATTATGAATATGGCACCATGTCGCGACAATACATGCATTTACATGACAGAAAGAAGGTACATCTATGAAGACAATACGCATCGGCGGCGGCCAGGGCTTTTGGGGTGACTTGAGCGACGCGCCGATTATTATGGCAAAAGAAGACAATGTAGATTATATCTGCTGCGATTACTTAGCTGAATTGACCTTGTCCATCATGCGGCGTCAGCAGGAAAAACGGCCGGAAGCAGGTTATGCCCGCGATTTCATTACGTCGCTGAAGGGCATGCTGCCCTACCTGGCAGAAAAGAAGACGAAGGTTATTACCAACGCCGGCGGCATGAACGTAAAGGCCTGCGTGGAAAAGGTAAAGGAAGTCGTCAAAGCCGGCGGCTACAATCTGAAGGTCGGCTACGTCCTCGGCGACGACGTGCGGGAAAAGATTCCCCAGCTTCGCGAACAGGGCGTCCAGATGCAGCACATGGATACGGGCGAAGACATCGACGGCATCCTGCCGAAGATGGTCAACGCCAACGTCTATTACGGCGTAGAGCCTATCGTCAAATGCCTGGAAGACGGCGCGGACATCATCATCCTGGGCCGCTCGACCGATACGGCTATGTTTGAAGCGCCCCTCCTGTACGAATTCGGCTGGAAGCTCGACGACTGGGACGCCAAGGCCACGGGCATTCTGGCCGGCCACCTCTGCGAATGCGGCGCCCAGGCTACAGGCGGAAACTACGACTACGACTGGGAACACGTCCCACGTCCGGAGCTTTTAGGCTATCCCATCGTCGAAGTCAGCGAAAAGGGCAGTCTCGTCCTGACGAAGACGAAGAACACCGGCGGCCTCGTGACGGTCCAGTCCGTCAAGGAACAGCTCATGTACGAAATCCACGACCCGTCGCAATACATTACGCCCGACGTCGTCGCCGATTTCAGCAAGATTACACTGGAAGAAATCGAACGGGACCACGTCGCCGTCCGCGGCGTCACGGGCAAGCCCGCTCCCGACACCTTGAAGCTCTGCGTCGGCTACCTTGAAGGCTACCGCAATATCGCCTACCTGCCCTACAGCTGGCCGAGAGCGCTGGATAAAGCCAAGATGGCTGCCAATATTCTGGACAAGCGCATGGCCATGAAGGGACTGAAAGCCATTCGTACCCATATCAGCTACTTAGGCGTCAACGCTCTCCATGGCCCGCTGGCTCCGGAACTCGACGCCGATTTGAACGAAGTTGTCCTCCGCTACGCGATTCTGACGGAAACGAAGGAAGAAGGCCTGAAACTGACGCCGGAAGTCGCGGCAGTCAGCAACCTGAACGGCCCGGCCCAAGGCTGCTTCTTCGGCGGCCGTACCCGTCCCAGCGAAGTATTCGCCCTGTGGCCGACGCTCATTCCCAGAGAGGCCATTACGATTGAAACGCACGTAGAGGAGGTTTAATGTCATGAAAGTTCAGTTGAAAGATATAGCTCACGGCCGCTGCGGCGATAAGAGCGATACGTCCAATATTTGCATTTACGCCCGCAAGCCCCAGTATTATAAGGCCATGGAACGGCAGCTGACGGCGGAAGCCGTGCGCCGCCACTTTGAAGGACTCGTTTTCGGCGACGTCGTACGCTACGACTTGCCCCAGCTGGACGGCTTCAACTTCGTCATGCATCATGCCCTGGACGGCGGCGCGACGCGCTCCCTGCGCCTCGACACGCTGGGCAAATGCATGGAAGCGGCGCTGTTGCGCATGTACATTGAAGTCGATGACGAATAGAACAATTTGGAATTGCACATAAACTGTATCGGGACGTCAAAGGAGAGATGACATATGAAAACCAATAATTACTCTGGATTCCATAAACTTTCTGTAAGTCAAAGAGCGGCGGAAGTCGCTGAATTTGCCAATCTTACAGAAGACGAACTGCGCCTGATTACCGAGCCGGGCGCACTGCACAACGACGTAGCGGACAAGGTTATCGAAAACGTCATCGGCACCTATCAGCTGCCTATGGGCGTCGCCATGAACTTCATCATCAACGGCAAAGAAGTACTTGTTCCCATGGTCGTAGAAGAAGCGTCCATCATCGCCGCGGCGTCTAACGCCGCAAAGATGGCCCGTCCAGGCGGCGGCTTTACGACGAGCTATACGGGAAATATCATGATCGCCCAGATTCAGACGATTGGAATTTCCAATCCGTATTTTGCCAAACAGGTTATCCTGCACCATAAAGAGGAAATCTTGAGCATTGCCAATGAAAAAGACCCTGTGTTAGTTGGTATTACAGGCGGCGCGAAGGATGTGGAAGTCCGCATCGTCGAATCCCTTATCGGTCCGATGGTCGTCGTGCATCTGCTCGTCGACACGGGCGACGCCATGGGAGCCAACGCCGTCAACACGATGGCCGAAGCCGTTGCTCCGTTTATTGAAAAAATTACCGGCGGCACCGTTAAGCTCCGTATATTGTCTAACTTGGCTGCATATCGTCTGGCCCGGGCCACGGCGACCTTTACGAAGGAAGCTATCGGCGGAGAAGATGTTGTCGACGGCGTGATTGCCGCCTATGCCTTCGCCGAAGCCGATCCCTTCCGGGCTGCTACGAGCAATAAGGGCATTATGAACGGCATCGACCCGCTCATCGTAGCGACCGGCAATGACTGGCGCGGCATTGAAGCGGCCTGCCACGCATACTGCTCCTATAAAGGCAAGTATACGTCTATGACCCGCTGGGAAAAGAACGCCGACGGCGATTTGACCGGCTCTATTGAAATCCCCGCCCTTTGCGGCCTCGTAGGCGGCGGCACGAAGATTCTTCCGGCGGCTAAGGTCGGCGTCAAAATCCTCGGTGTCCAGACGGCGGCGGAACTGGCTCAGGTCATCGCAGCAGTAGGGCTGGCGCAGAACTTCGCGGCCATGCGCGCCCTGGCTACAGACGGTATCCAGAAGGGGCACATGAAGCTCCATGCTCGCAATATCGCAACCGTCGCCGGCGCGACAGGCGAAATGCTGGATAAGGTCGTGGCAGCGATGGTAGCAGAAAAGAATATTTCCGTTGAGCGGGCAAAGGAATTGTTGTCTACATTGTAAGCAAAGGAGGCCGTTATGAAACGAGCGGTTTTAGCAGATATTTGGGGAGATACGGTAGATCTCCGAAACTTGACGGGCGGTATTCTCATCGGCGTCGTTCTTAGTTTCTGCTGCTATTTGGGCGCTAGTACGGCAATTTCGTCTTCATATCCGGACTTAGCGGCGAACCTCGTCTCGGCGTACTCTTTATTGTTTGGCATCGGCGGCTGCGTTTTGTCGGCCGTCGTATCAGCCAAGCTGTTTAAGCCGAAGCGGACGCTGAACGAAGAGGAATTTTCCGAAGCTGACAGAGAACGCGTCTTGAAGGAACTGCAGATTGATTTGGAAAAAGAACGGGAAGAATTGAAATATGTCGATGAAAAAGTGCTGCAGGAAATGAAAGACCTGCGGTTGTATGAATTGTTTGCCGGGACAAGTGAAAACGCGCCGCCGGCACAGACTGCAAAGGAGGGTGAGCGGTAATGGACGGAATGATTCTTCACGATTTGCTCTGGGCCGTAGGCATGGCCTTGGCCGGCGGGATTATCTTTTCCGGCATCGGCCTGATTTCCGGGACGGACGAAACGTCGACGATTGCGCCGCTGACTTTGCTGATTATCCTGCTCGGCGTTCCGCCAGTCGCCGTATTTTCCTGGTTTATGGCGGCGGCTATTTCGAAGCATATGATTCACGCAATTCCGACGGCCCTCATGGGCGTTCCCGGCGACACGATGGCCGTGCCTATGCTGGAAGATGCGGCGGTGCTGCGCAAGCTGGGCGTGCCGCATATGGCACTGCGGAAAATGATTTCCGGCGGTATCATTGCGGCGTTTATCGCCTTGCCCGTCAGCGTCGGCTTCGCGTCCTTGCTGGCGCCTTTCGCTGACATCGTTAAAGCCTGGGCTCCCGTCGTATTTACCGTTGCGGCTATCATCATCGCCTATACGTCGGGCGGCAAATGGGCCAGCCTTTTCGCTCTTCTTCCCTTTGCCTTCTTCATCCAAGGCTTGAATAAAATGGCCATTGCCGGTATCGGTCACGGCGTATTTATCAGTATGTTCCTGGGCATCGCTATCGGGCCGATGTTTGCCGACTTGATGACGATTTTATCACCTAACTCCCGCCATATCCTGAAACGGGATTCGTCCCGCGAATTCTGGCTGGCTCCGGAAGTTAAGATGTGGAAGGGATATTTTCCGAATCCCATCAAAATTTTGTCTAAGCATCAGATTATGTACAACGCCATGACGGCCGGCGTATCGGCTCTGACCTTTACGTTCAGTCCCGTCGGCATGACCGTTATGATGGGCGAATTCGTCGGCGCGCGCATTAAGAGCTTGTACCAGCGCATGACGTCGACTCTGGCCGTCATGAATGGGACGACGGAAGCGACATACATTGCGGAAACGATCATTCCGCTCTTAGCCTTCGGCATCCCTCTCAGCCCCGTCGGATTAGGGCCGGCAGCTCCGTTGTTCAACGCGCCGCCCGTATATACGGCCCAGCCTGTCCATAACCTGCATACCTTTTTATCGACTGCGGATTTCTTGATTTATGGATATATCGGGCTGTTTGTCGCTTTCCTCGTAGCCTACCCGTTTTCGATGAACTACGCCCGCCGCGCCAGCGCATGGGTATTAAGAAATGTAAGTCAGGAAGCGATTATCAGCATGTTCTCCGGCCTGATTGTCGTCATTTCATACTTTGAAGCCGGCGTCGTCGGTATCGCTATTGCTATTACCATTGCCATCTTCGGCGGTATCTTGAACAGATATTTCGGCGTCCATACGGGCGTGCAGTACATGGTGTATTACGCTTCGCCCTGGCTGATGGCGACGCTTCTGGGCATCAAATAGATGTATGTATTCTCCTGCATCGCTGCGCGGTGCAGGAGATATTGCATTGTCTTGCGAGGCAGCATTTGACAGCCTCGCCTTCTTATGGTATGATAAGCAAAGTTAGGCGACATGAGGCCTAGCTTTTTTAAGTTGCAGTAAAATTTTCTTGACTTAGCCTGACAGGTGTGGTATCTTATAAAGGCAGTCTTGCGCAGGCACTGGGTTTGCGCGTAGTATCAGACTATTTTTAAGAGAGGTGTAAGGGAATGCGTACAGCGATTACATTGGCATGCACAGAATGCAAACAGCGTAACTACCGGACAAACAAAAACAAGAAAAACAATCCGGACCGTTTGGAATTGAAAAAATATTGCCCGTTCTGCAAAAAACAAACCGTACATAAAGAAACGAAATAATTTTGATGGAATAAGATGTGCTTAATCTTATTTGGGTGTGAGAGGTTATATGGCACTTTCAAAAAAAGCAGCACAAAAGAATAAGAAGAATCCGGGCAAGTCATTTTTTCAAGGCGTTAAGGTGGAACTGAAAAAGGTCATCTGGCCGACGAGAAGAGAGCTGATAAACTACACGGTCATGGTCATCGTCGCGACGATCGTCGTCATGGCGATTATCGGCGTGGCCGACGGCGTTTTTGGTCAGTTGTTTAATTTGCTTCGAGCCGTTGTCGGATAGGGAGGCCTGCGCTTAAATGGAATCTGAAAAAAAATGGTATGTCATCCATACGTATTCCGGTTATGAAAATAAAGTAATGGCTACGTTGGAACGGAAAGTTAAATCCATGGGATTGGAAAATGTCATTAACCGCATCCTCGTCCCGATGGAGGAAGAAATCGACGTCGGCAAAGACGGGAAAAAGCGCGCCGTGAAACGCAAGGTTTTCCCCGGCTACGTCCTCGTCGAAATGGAAGTCAACGACCGTTCCTGGTACGTCGTCCGCAACACCCCGGGCGTAACGGGGTTTGTAGGCTCGGCGACGAAGCCTATTCCCTTGGAACCGGAGGAAGTTAAGAGTATTCTGAAATCGCAGAATCTTGACACGGAACCGAAACCGCATATTTCCGTTGAAGTAGGCGAACAGGTCCGCATCACATCCGGTCCTTTTGAAAACTTCATTGCGACCATTACGGAAATCAATGAAGAAAAAGGAACCCTCAAAGGCCTTATCGATATGTTTGGCCGGGAAACTCCAGTAGAAGTCGACTATTCTCAAATTGAGAAAAGTCTGGAATAAATACTTCTAAAATGCGGCGAAAGCCGCGAGTGGGAGAATCATTAGGATTCGCGTACCACATCTTGTAATGTGAGGAGGTGTAAATCACCATGGCAAAAAAAGTAGCAAGAATGGTAAAACTTCAGTGTGAAGCTGGCAAGGCAACTCCGGCGCCTCCGATTGGTCCTGCATTAGGCCAGGCTGGCGTTAACATCATGGCCTTCGTAAAGGAATTCAACGAACGTACGGCGAAACAGGCTGGTTACATTATTCCTGTTGAAATCACTGTATACGAAGACAGATCCTTTACCTTCATTACAAAGACACCGCCCGCTGCCGTATTGTTGAAAAAAGCAGCTGGCCTTGACAAAGCTTCGGGCGAACCGAACAAGAAAAAAGTTGCAAAGCTGAGCCGCGATCAGGTTCGTGAAATTGCAACGACAAAGATGCCTGACCTCAACGCCAACGACGTAGAACAGGCTATGAAAATGATTGAAGGCACTGCCCGCAGCATGGGTATTGAAATCGTAGACTAATTTCCGATTTCCCTGCCCGTGGAAGGGGCGAATGCCCCGCTAAACCACTAAGGAGGAAAAGACATGGCAAAAGTAGGCAAGAAATATGCTGAAGCCGCTAAAATGTACGATAAATACAAATTGTACGAACCGGCTGAAGCCATCGACATCTTGAAAAAGATGGATACGGCTAAATTTGACGAAACTGTCGAATTGGCTGTAAACTTAAACGTAGATCCGAAATATGCCGACCAGCAGGTTCGCGGCGCTTTGGTTCTGCCTCATGGCATTGGCAAAACGAAGACTGTTCTCGTATTTGCTCAAGGCGATAAAGAAAAAGAAGCTCAGGAAGCCGGCGCTGATTTTGTAGGCGCAGACGACCTGATTGAAAAAATCAAAGGCGGCTGGCTCGATTTCGATGTAGCTATTGCTACGCCGAACATGATGGGCAAAGTTGGCCGTTTGGGTAAAATCCTCGGGCCGAAAGGCTTAATGCCGAACCCGAAAGTCGGTACGGTCACGATGGACGTTGCAAAAGCTGTTTCCGAAAGCAAAGCTGGTAAGGTTGAATATCGTACGGATAAGGCCGGCAATATTCATTCCCCTATCGGTAAAAAGTCTTTCGACGCTAATAAATTGATTGAAAACCTTACGACTCTCGTCGACACGCTGATTAAAGTAAAGCCGTCGGGCGCGAAAGGCCAGTACATCAAAACGATTACTGTCAGCTCCACTATGGGCCCTGGTATTCATATCAACCCGTTCAGTGTTAAAGGCATTGTAAAAGCTGACGAACAACAATAATATCACTCTTAGCTGTAGACTGAAGGTATGTATAATGGACGCAAGTCCGCCATCTGAGGCTAAAACTAGTAGATTATTGAGTACTACTGATAACGACTAGTTCGGCCTCATGGAAATGAGGCCGTTTTTATTGCTAAGACGATATAAATCCAAATCAAGGAGGTGTATCGAAGGAATGTCTATGTATGCAAAGCATCAGGTTTCTCCTGCTAAAGCCGCTGTCGTTGAAGAAATGAAGGAAAAACTGCAGGCAGCTCAGGGTGTTGTATTCGTTGGATTTACGGGTTTGACCGTAGCCGACGTTACGAAGCTCCGCCGCAAATTCCGCGAAGGCAATGTTGAATACAAGGTTATCAAAAACACCTTGACTCGCATCGCCGCCAGCGAAATCGGTTTCGAAGGGGTATCTGAATTCCTCGAAGGCCCGACAGCTATCGCCTATTCCACGGAAGACGCCGTAGCTCCGGCTAAGATTTTAAAAGAATTCATCAAAGAAACGAAAACAGAAGCTCTGACGGTCAAAGTCGGTATTGCCGACGGTCAGATCATCGATGCAGCAGCCGTCGACGCATTGGCAAACCTGCCGAGCCGCGACGAACTTATCGCGAAGGTTGTCGGCAGCATGCAGGCTCCTATTTCCGGTCTTGTCAACGTACTTCAGGGCAATATCCGCAATATGGTTTATGTGCTTGACGCAGTACGTGCTAAGAAAGCAGAACAAGAAACTGCTTAATCTAAATTACAACTTTTAATTAAAAAAATCGATACTATGGAGGTATTTTAAAATGACTAAAGAAGAAATCATGCAAGCCATTGAAAACATGACTGTTTTGGAACTTTCCGAACTCGTAAAAGAAATGGAAGAAAAATTCGGCGTATCCGCTGCTGCTCCCGTAGCTGTTGCTGCTGCTCCGGCTGCTGGCGCTGCTGCTGCTGAAGAAAAATCCGAATTCGACGTTATCCTCGCTTCCGCTGGCGACAAGAAGATCAACGTAATCAAAGTTGTCCGCGAAGTAACGGGCCTCGGCTTGAAAGAAGCTAAAGCTCTCGTTGACGGTGCTCCGAGCCCTGTTAAAGAAGGCCTCTCCAAAGCTGACGCTGACGCTCTCAAAGCTAAATTGGAAGAAGCAGGCGCTACTGTTGAATTGAAATAATTTCAGAAGAAATTATACGCTCCCAAGACCCGCTGATGTTGGGTTTTGGGAGTTTTTCTATGCCTCTGTTTCGTAAGGGCCTAACCATAGGGAGGAGGAACGGATATTGAATTCATTGATTAGTCCTGAAAATACGTGGATGCTGCTGGCGGTGATGTGCGCGTCCGTCGCTGCGTCGATTTATTTGGAACAGACCTATGCCTGGGCTTCGAAGGTGTCGGGAGCCGTCATCGCCCTGATTCTCGCCCTGGTGCTGGTCAACGTCGGCGTCCTGCCTACGCACGCGCCCTTGTTTGACGACATCGTCTGGGGATACGCCGTGCCGATGGCCATTCCCTTGCTGCTGCTCCAGGCCAACATGACGAAGATCTGGCGGGAAACGGGGCGGATGCTCTTCGTGTTTCTCATCGGCTCGGCAGGGACGATCTGCGGAGCCCTGCTGGGGACGGCGATTTTCGGCTCCATGATAGACGGGCTGCCCAAGGTGGCGGCCATGATGACCGGCTCGTATATCGGCGGCGGTGTCAACTTCGTGGCCCTGGCCGACGCCTTCAAGACCGACGGCACGTTGGTGTCCTCGACGATCGTAGCGGATAATCTCACCATGGCCGTTTACTTCCTCGTCCTGCTGGGATGCGTAAGCAACGCCTTTTTCCGCCGCTATTTTACCCATCCCCATATCGACGCCGTAGAGCAAAGCGGGCAGGCCGATGAAGGCAAGACGCTGGCCGCCGCCTATTGGAGCCGCAAGGACATTTCCCTGCGGGACATCGCCGTAAACGTCATGTATGCAGCCGTCGTCGTCACCTTGTCCAAGTGGATGGGCTCGTCCCTGTCGGCCGTCATTCCGACGGACAACTGGCTTCTCCACATGGCAAATACCTTTTTCGGCAGCGAGTACGTGTGGATTACCTTTATTTCCATGCTCGTCGCTACCTTCTTTGACAAAAAGGTGGCCTCTGTCAGCGGTGCTCAGGAAATCGGCACGTATTTTATCTATCTCTTTTTCTTTGTCATCGGTGTTCCGGCGTCCGTATCGGAAATCCTTCGGAACGCGCCGCTGCTCTTTGCGTTCTGCTTTCTCATGGTTGTCGTCAACATGCTGTTTTGCTTTATCGGCGGCAAATTGTTCCGCTTTAATCTGGAAGATATTGTCCTGGCCTCCAATGCCAATATCGGCGGCCCGACGACGGCTGCCGGCATGGCCATTTCCCAGGGCTGGACGAAGCTCGTCGGCCCGTCCATGCTGGTCGGTACCTTCGGCTACGTCATCGGCACTTATTTAGGCATCATTGTCGGCAGTATATTAGGCGCGTAATCAAATAAATGATACATGTGTATATGACAAACCCGCCGCCTTTCTAGGGCCGGCGGGTTTTGTCGTACTGCGTTGCTGCGCAGGAGCTGCAAGATATAGAAAACTTGTATGCTGGGAAATACGGGGCAGGCATTAGACAAGGCGGCGGCCAGACGTATAATAAACGTATACCGATGCAGGAAGGTGAGAACATGGAATATGTATTGTTAAACAACGGCGTGTCTATGCCTATGCTGGGCTTCGGCACCTTTCAGATTCCCAATGGAGCCCCTTGCCGAGAGGCCGTCGCGGCGGCCCTTGCCGCAGGGTACCGGCATATCGACACGGCCAGCTCGTATCAAAATGAAGAAGCCGTCGGCCAGGCAATTCGCCAGTCCGGCGTCGCCCGCAGCGAATTGTTTATCACGTCGAAGGCCTACATTCACGAAATGGGCTATGACAAGACGAAGGCAGCCTTTGACCGCCAGCTCCGCCTGCTGGGGCTGGACTACCTCGACTTGTACCTCGTGCACATGCCCTTTGGCGATTATTACGGCTCGTGGCGGGCTATGGAAGAGTTGTATAAGGAAGGGAAGATTCGGGCGATCGGCGTGAGCAATTTCAGCAGCAGCCGGCTGATGGATTTGTGCTATAACGCCGACATCGCGCCGGCTGTCAACCAGATTGAACGGCATCCCTTCTATCAGCGGGCAGAGGAATTAGCTGTCATGGAAGAATTGAACGTGCAGGCCGAAGCCTGGGCTCCCTTCGCCGAAGGAATGAACGGCATGTTCACCCAGCCCGTATTGCAGGAGATTGCCGCGGCTCACGGAAAGAGCGTCGCCCAGGTCATTCTGCGATGGGAAATCCAGAGTGGGTTGCCGTGCATCGCTAAATCAGTCCGGCCCGAACGGATTCGGGAAAACTTCGCCATCTGGGATTTCGAGCTGACTGCGGATGAAATGAAGGGCATTGCCGCCCTTGATTTAGGTCATCCGCAGATGCTCGATACGGAGCGGCCCAGCGAAGTAAAACGGGTCTACGATTTCCTGAATAACCCCGTCGTCACCTCGCTTCATGAATAACGGCACACGTAGTATGAAAAAGAACAGCGCCTTCCCTTGGGAGAGCGCTGTTTTTTGAAGACGCGTATTCAATTTATTCGGAATAGAAAAAGCCGCAGGATGCAGCCTGTGGCTTTTTCGCTGTGCTTATGAATTTGTGATTTCATCCTTTTGCCAACGCTTAGTATAACGGCCCCTTCGGCGCTCGTCAATAGACGACGGAGCTATCCGGCGCGGGGCCGGAAAAGTAATACAGTAAGAACGTGCGGAATTGTTCTTGCTGCGGCGACGGCTGCCATGAGGCTTTATACGACAGCCATATGCTGCGGCGGCATGTCGGCGTTCTGATAGGAAGGCGCGTAATGCTTTGGCTCAGGGATTCGGAGCCGAAGGCGGGGACAAAGGCGACGCCGAGATCTGCGCTGACCAGGTTGGCGATGACTTCGAGACTGTTGATTTCAAACGCGACTGTCGGGATGAAGCCGGCATCGCGGCAGAAGGCCAGAGATGTTTCATAGAGGCCGCATTCGCTGGTCAGCGTAATAAACGGCTCGTCCTTTACCTCGGCCAAGTCGACGAAGGGGCGGCGGGCTAAGGGATGACGAGGCGATACGGCGAGAAAAATATCTTCGTCGGTCAGCTTAACGCTGTATATTTGGGCATGGCGCAAGGATTGAAAGGATAGGCAGAAATCTATCCGGCCGCCCAACAGCTGCTCTTCCATTTCTCTAGGTTCGATGATTTGGCGTATACAGCATTGCCCCTGCCTATGCCGCGCCGCGTACGTCGTCAGCGCTTGAGGCAGGAGGCGGGACGAAGCGGCGCCGATGCGGAGACGCTCGGCTTTTTGCGCGGCGTAGGCTTGAAATTCCTTTGTTCCCAATTCTAATTCAGCAAACATGCGGTTTACGTAAGATAAAAACAAGCGTCCGCCGTCGTTTAGCCGCAGCCGTTTGCCTTGCCTGTCAAAGAGGGGATAGCCGAGCTCCGTTTCCAGGCGCTTTAATATTTTGCTGAGAGACGGCTGCGATACGTGGAGCACGTCGGCGGCCTGCGTCAGGCTTTCTAAGCGGGCAATGGCTTGAAAATAGGATAAATGCAGTAGTTCCATAGACTCTTCTTATGCTTTTGCAGACATATTATATAAGGATTTATGTATTTTAAATTATATATTTTCTATTCTATAATACCATATGTCTTTGGATACTGACGAGAGGAGAACGTGTCATGGATAGGGATCGGATTTTTACGAAGGACTTTATCGTCAAATTTTTTATCAATTTTAATGTATACATGGTCTTTTTCTTGTTTACTATTATCGTAGTGGAATATGCCATGACCTTTTTGCAGGCGACGGCCAGTCAGGCCGGGTTAGCCGCCGGTATTTTTGTATTTTCTGGATTTGCCGGGCGCATCGCCGCAGGACGGTGTACCGTATGGCTGGGCTTGAAACCATTGCTGTATATAGGAGGTCTTATCTTTTTTGCGGCTTCGGCAATGTATGTCGTCATCTCTTCCGTGACGGCGTTGTATGGCGTTCGTATCCTGCAGGGCTTTGGGTTCGGCGTGGTGTCTACTGCTACGGGTACCTTGGTGGCTGCTTTGACGCCGGCGTCGCGCCGCGGAGAAGGTATTGGGTACTATACGCTGAGCGTTATTTTAGCAACGGCGGCAGGGCCCTTTTTAGGTATGTGGTTTCAGCGATACGGCTTGTATACGGCCGACATGGTTTTGTGCATCGCCTTGTGCGTCGTAAACATAGGGCTCGCCGTTCTTCTTCGGACTCCAATGCTGCCATCCCATGAACCGGCGAAGAATAAAGGCTCTTTTTGGCGGAAATATGTCGAACCGGCTGCCGTGCCAATCGGCGTGCTAGGCCTTATCATCGGCATGTCCTATTCCGGGCTGGTAAGCTTTTTGACCTCCTTCGTCAAAGAGGCGCGTTTGACTGAGGCCGGCGCATGGTATTTTTTCGTATACGCCGTCTGTATCTTTTTGTCCCGTCCGTTTATGGGACGCCTTCTCGACAATCGCGGGGAAAATTATGTGATGTATCCGCTTCTCCTGTCCTTTGCTGCCGGCATGGCCCTTTTGAGTCAGGCGGAAAGCGCTCTCGTTTTATTGCTTTCTGCAGCCTTCGTTGGCCTGGGATATGGTTCGTTTATGCCGACGGCTACGTTTATGTCCTTATTTGATATCGGCATGGGCGTCGGTTCCTATGTGTTGGGGGCGGCCATACCGTATACTGGGTATGCCGGATTGTATAAGATGACAGCCATCGTTATTCTGTTCTGCATTGTCTTGTATTATGCCGTTCATGGGAAAAGAGCGGCTGTATAGAGAAATGTCTATTTTTAAGTGTATAGGGGATTAGAAAGTATTTGCGAAAGAATGACGAGGGATATATTTTAATTTGCAACGAAATTGTAAAGAAACTGTGACACAAAATGGATTGAATCGAGGCTATTTTGTGATACAATTAAGACAAGAAATTGAAGTACGAAGGAGGGATATTCGATATGCGCATTTGGAAACGGTCTATTATCGTAGCTGCTATTGTCGGCGCGTTGTGCGCTCCGACCTTTGCAATGGCTTCTCAGGCAAATTCCTTTGGCGATATGAACTTTACAGGCGCGCAGCTGACGGAGTTCAAGGCTCGTCCTCATCATCCGGGTCCTCCTCCGCCGCCGAAAAAGAAACCGAAACCGCCTAAAAAAGTTAAGAAGCCAAAACCGAAACCGCATAAGCCCGGCCGGCCTATGCCGCCTCCGCCCCCGCCGCGTCATCATCGCTAAGGGGAGGCATGAGGTACATGCTGAAAACGACAGGAATTTCGCAGAGAGATTTCTGTCGTTTTTGGCATACGCTGCGTTAGCATATATTTTTGAAAGGAGAGGTGCGTCATGTCGAAACGAATAGCCGCGTATTTTGCCGCCGCAGCCTGCGTCGCCGTCTTGTGGTGCGCACCGGCCCTTCCGGCGCAGGCTGCCGGTCAAGGTACGGCGAGAGGAAGCGGCGCCTATATGACGGTACTGCGGGCGAGCCCCCTTCCACCGCCGCCTGCGCCGCCGGCAGCTCCTCCCATTCCTGCGCCGCGGCCCATTCGGCCTATACCGCCGCCGCTGCCGCCTCCGCCGTCGCTGCATCCGGGACGGCCGCCTCAGCCGCAGCCCCCTCCGCTTTCTCCCCCGCCTGCGCCGCGGCCGGACAGACCTCAGCCGGCTCCTAAGCCGCCGTCCCTAAGTCCCAGGCAGCCCATTCCGCCTCCGCAGCCGCCGGAAATTCCAAAACCGAGGCCCATTCGCCCCATCCCTCCGCCCATGCCGCCTCCTCCGCCGCGGCGATAATAGGGGGAGGGAGTATAGCTATATTTTTGCCAAAACCTCTCATTGTTAACTAATAGGTTGCGATGAGAGGTTTTTTGTCGTTCCGACTGCAGATTGCCCGTTTTTACTAAGGGTGAAAAATATGCGATAAATTCATAAAAATACATTGACAAATAGGAATACGCAGGATATCACCAAGTATTTCCGTTCGTTCCTACAGAAACAACGAAACCGGGTGCGTTGGGTTATCATGGATATGTCTAACCTGTTCCGGAAAGTTGTACAGGCGGTCTTTCCCAATGCTGTCATCATATGCGACCGGTTTCATATCGTCCGAATGGTGCTGTAGGCCATGGAACGGGTACGTAAGCGGATCCAGAAATCATTTCCCAAGAAAAACCGTTATTTTAAGCGGAATAAGCGGATTCTGCGGAAAGCCGGCCATACGCTGACGCCGGACGAACTGGTGTGCCTTGAGGAAATCCTGTCGCATTCGGAGGATTTACGGAAAGCGTACGCTCTCAAAGAAGCCTTTTACAAGGTACTGGATATGAAGCGAACTCCGTATGCAGAACCAGTGCTGCAGGACTGGCTGGAATTAGTCCGGTCTGCTGACCTGGAAGAATTTCAATCGCTGCAAAAATCGTTTACAGACTGGTTTGAGAAGATTGTAAATGCCCTGAAATACCCATGGTCCAATGGGTATACAGAAGGGTGAAACAATAATAAAACGAACCAGCTTGGGGATTCGAAGCTATAGTCGGTTTAAAAAACGAATTTGATATATAGCCTAATTAACAAGCGGGAATGAGACGCAAAACATTGTAACAAGAGCAGATACCTCAACATTTGACAAAGAACCAAAAATAAGCTAACAAATTTGCTGAAATCGTTTGCTGATTTCGTGTATTTGTTAGCTTATTTGAATGAGTGTGAAAAAATTTGCAATATGTCAGCTCATCGGATGATGGGACATGTAATGCGACAAGGCAGCGCGGTTGGTAATGCCCAGCTTTTTGTATATTTGGCTCAGCGTCTTTTTTACGGTCACTTCGGCGATGTTTAGCTGTTCGGCGATGGCTTTGTTGGTCAGGCCGGTAGCGACCATGGCGGCGACTTCTTGTTCCCTCTTGGATAAGGGCAGGGACGGCTTCGCGAGAGTCGTGCGCAGCGTCGACAGAGGCTCGGCCAGGGAAAGGCCTTGCGCCTGTTCAATAAAGGGCGCTGTCGCTGCGTCGGAACAGAGCCGTTTCATCGTCTGCGGCAAGTATTCGGCGTGTTCGGCGAAGGGCATGACGAGATGGTCGGGCTGAGCCAGTACGATGGCCTGCTTCAATGCCGTTGCCGCTCCGTCTATGTTGCCGGCGTGCTCGTAGACGCAGGCGAGAAGAATCGATTCGTAAATCGCCGGCAATATGTACTGCGAGGCCATAGCCGTTTTATAATGTTCCGTCGCCTGAAGCAGAAGCTGAGGAAATTCTCCGCGGCTCAGCAGGACCTTATCCTGTATGACGGCGGCTATCGGCGCGATGGGATAATAACAGCCATTTACGTCTATCGGGGGGGGGGGTGAGGTGTATAAGGGCACAGAAGCCGACGAACTGTTCAGCATCGACTGGAGGAAGGCTTCGCACAGGTGCTTTACAGCCGTGCCGCATTGCGGGTAGACCTGGAGCTTCAGCGAGTGCAGACGCTGTATTTCTTTCTGCAGCCCTGCGGCGTCGCCGCGGCAAAGGGCTAGGCGGGCTAAATAAAAATGGGCCGTTTGCAGGTGGGAAATGCATTTCGGCACGATAGAATTGGCATGAACGTATTTTGCCAGCGTTTGTTCCGCTTCGTCGAGACGTCCCGTCAGGTATTCGTATTCGCCGCGGATAAAATCGGTCTGGACCGGAAAGGCGTCGGCGTGTATCAGCCGTATATAAGAAGCTGTAAATTGCCGCAGTCCTTCCATTGTTTGCTCCAATTTTTCCGGCAGGGAATGATAGAGGGACAATGGCGACGGCGAGCCGAAGGTCCAGGGCAGGATGAGGTCGTGCGGCGACGGGAGAAGCTCCCGGGCGCGTTGGACATGCTTCGTCATAGCGGAAAGCTCCGGGTACGAGCAGAAACCTTTTATTACCTCGGCATAGGCTGCGTAGTACAGACGCTGGGCGGCATCGGAAAACTCCGTCTCGATGCAGTCCGCCAGAACGGAAAGATATTTGACAGCGAGGCGTTGCTTGCCGCAGCGGAACGCGTATAAGATACAGTAAAAACATCCTTCCAAATGAGCGGCCCGTTCTGCGGCGGAAGCGTGCTGCAGCGTATCGGCTGCGACGTCATGGGCGAAGCCGTATAGGCTTTCCCGGCCGCCTTGTTCGATTGCCGTCAGGACCGTATCGTAATTGCCGGCGCGGCGGGCCAGGACGATGGCCTGTTTATAGTCGCCTTCCTGAAGGTACCAGTGCGCCGCCCGGAGCTGCTGCGCCTGCTGCCAGCGGCGGCTTTTCCGTGAAAAGACATAGTGCAGATACGAGGCCAGCAGGGGATGGAAGGAATAGGTCCCGTCATGGTAATCGAAATATAAAAAGGGATTTCGCTCCACCTCGGCGTCGAGAAGATCCTTGGCGCGGGGCGAATCCATCACATAGGACGCCAGCTCTCCCGTAAAGGATGGAAAGAGGGACAGGGCCAGAAAGAGATTTTTTCCCGCTGCGTCGAGATTGGCAAAGGCATTTCGTTTTATGTAGCTGTACAGCTGGTACTTGTCCTGCGTCGTCAGGACGTTTTCTCCATCGGCTTCGGCGCGCTGCTGGAAGTTGTGCATACCGTACTCGACGGCGAACAGCTCCTGGTCGTTCAGGCGGTTATAGGCGACGGAATTATTCAGGTAGATGATTTCCCAGCCGTCATCGCAACGCTGCGTTTTTTGAAAAATAAAGACGCAGCGCTGGTATTCGTGGATAAACATGTTGCAGGACGGGTCCGTCGTGATGTCGGAACAAATCTGGCAGAGCCATGTCGTATCGCTCAGCGGGCGGACAGTGTATTCCTCGTTGCTGATGCGGCAGGGGACGCGCTGGCTATGACCGCGGCGGAAGGCCTCTGTGACGGCTTCATAGCCTGTCAGCTGCATATGTTTTCCCGCGCCGGCCCAGATGACGTTGTCCGATAAATGGGAAAAGAGCGGCGTCAAGTCCAGTTCTTCAAAATACGCCGTTATAATCCGTTTGCTTAGCTGCAATATAAGCGCTTCTTCCGTTAACATGAAAGCACCTCCTTTACAGGCAGATAGATAGACTCATGGAAACACCCCGAAACACATGGGAAAAACTGCAAGTAATTACATTATAATACGGAATAAGGTCCTGGAAAATATACTTTTCACAATTTTATAAATATTTAATGAGCTTTGTGCGAAAAGAGAGAAAGAAATTCGCCGGAGCTCGTTTTTTATTAAAGTATATACTTTTGTATAATATATTTACCTTAGTATCTTCCTTTATAATATAAGTTGAAAAAGTATATGACTGCACGAACTGCGGAGCAGTTGGCAAAAAGTTTTGTATGACGCATAAAAAGTTATTATAAAGAATAAAAATACGATAAAAAGACCATAGAAACAGGAGGGTTACATGACGATGAAAGTCTGGACTAAATATATATCAGTTATCATTGCCTCCAGCGTGCTCCTTGGGGGTCACGCATGGGCTGCCGAATTGCCGCCGGCAAGCGTGTTGGGCGGGATGAACGATTCGGGCGTACAGCTGAGCCGCACGCGCCAATACCTGGAATGGCAGCGGACGATGCAGCGCATTTCCGAAGGCCGCGAAGCGAGCCAGGTAGAGGACCAACGGGAGACGACGCCGGAAGACACGTCGAAAGCCGTTCGCTTTCAGCTGAACGACATTATCGTCGACGAATCGGCCGTGCTGAGCGGCGAGGAAATACAGGCCGTGACAGCGCCCTATATCGGCAAGGAAGTCTCCATACAGGACTTATATACCATCGTAGAACAGATCAATGAACTGTACAGCGAAAAAGGCTACATGACCTGCCGGGCCTACTTAGCCCCGCAGACCATTAAGGGCGGCGTCGTCCATATCAGCGTCGTCGAAGGCAAGACCGGCGCCGTAACGGTACAGGGAAACAACTCGACGAGGGAAGATTACATTCGAAACCGCGTCGCTATTGAAGAAGGAAAGATAACTAATATTTCCGACGTCAATAAGGATCTCCTGCGGTTCAACGCGACGAACGACGCCCAGCTGCGCATCGCCATGAAAGCTGGCGAGACCTACGGCACGACGGACTACGTCATTACGGCCTACGAGCCGCAGCAGCAGGTCTTCGGCCTCTTTTCCGACAACGCCGGCAGCGAGACGAGCGGCCTGTACCGCGGCGGCATGTTCTGGCAGGATCGGAGCCTGACGGGAGTCCGCGATTCCCTCATGATGACCTCGGTCTTTTCCGAAGGTACGAAATCCTTCGGCCTGTCCTACTCCCTTCCCATCAACCGCAATGGGACGAAGCTGGGCCTCAACTACAGCACCAACAGCGTCCACATTACGGACGGGCCTCTGGAAGACCTGGATGTCAAGGGCCATTCCTATGCCTACGGCATTTCCCTGACCCAGCCCATTCTAACGACGGAAACGGTGAAATCCGAAATGGGACTGGAATACGGCTACCAAAACTCGAAAACCGACTTCATGGGCATGCACTGGATCGACGACACCGTCAAGGGCTGGTCCCTGTTCTTCGACCAGATCGACTACGGCCGGACGACGATTTTCTATCAGAAGCACGCCTACCGCGTCGGCGATTACGACGACATCGCCGGCAACACGCAGCATTTCGGCAAATATTACTTCAATACCTTATATCAAAAGGCCTTTCCGTCGGGACAGATGATTACGGCCCGTCTGGACGGGCAGCTCAGCAGCACCCAATACCTGCCGTCGGCTGAGCAATTCTACATCGGCGGCATGTACAGCGTCCGCGGCTATACGGAAAGCCTGCTCGGCGGCGACAGCGGCGTCATGGGAAGCGTGGAATACACCGTTCCCCTCACGTCGTCCAAGAAGACCAACGCCTACATCTTCCTCGACGGAGGCCGCGTCTGGGGCGAAAGCGCCTACGACGATACGCTCCTCGTCGGCACGGGCTTCGGAATCAAGACGGCTATCGGCGACCACATGTCGGTCAACGTCGGCATGGGTTTCCCCCTCATCCGCACGATCAACGATGAGGAACAAAGCCGGGCCCGCGTCCACTTTTCCTTCAACAGTCAATTCTAACGCATTCATTTGAGGAGGTAGTGCGATGAGATACATACGACAATTTACGCGCAAGCAAGAGCGTAACCAGACGAAAACCTTAGAACAGCAAAAACACGACCTCGACTTGGCAAGAAAAGTCCTGACGGCCGTCACAGCTTTCAGCTTTATCGGCAATCCCTTTGGTGCCTTGGCTTCGGAGATTGTCCGCGTAGACGGCGGTCTTACGGAACAAAAGGGCAATGTACATAATATTTATGCCGGCCAAATAGTAGGAAACAGTACGGCTGTCAACCGGTTTGATAAATTCAACGTCACGGCCGGCGATATTGCCAACATGTATTTCCAGAAAAAAGGCGAAACTCCGCAAGATAACTTGGTTAACTTCGTCAAAAGCAGCATCGACGTGGCCGGCACGGTCAACGCGATCAAAGGCAGCAAAATCGGCGGCAACCTGTTTTTCCTGAGCAGCAAGGGCATGGCCGTAACGAACAGCGGTGTAATTAACGCCGGCTCCCTCTATGTCATGACTCCGACGGAGGATTTTATGAAAGGTATCTTGGGAGAGGATTCCAGAACCTTTAATGAAGATCAGTTTAATTCACAGTGGAGCAATATTTCCAAAATGGAAATTCCTGTCAACCCCAGTGGGACAATTACTGTCTTAGGGACGATTAATGCAGCAAATGACGTAAAAATGACAGCTGCGCAAATTGGCATAGGGGAAAATGTTAGTGGAGATTCTAGCTACAACGTGAGTCCCGAAGATGCTAAAAAAGCTGTTATCAAAACTAACGTTACAGATTTTAGAGATATAGTCAATATTAAGAGCGAAAATAATTTTATTGACGCAGGTTTAGATAATACCAAACTGAGTGCTGACGTCGATCCCAATTCTGGAGATATTGTGCTGCGTGCTGTTGCCAGTACGGTAAATAGTTTGGATAAAAATTTTGATAAATATAAAGGTAGCTATAACCAGGCGAAAGCTTCCGTAGTCGTCAACGGTACGATCAATGCGCGCAAAGACGCAGTTATTACTGCTGAGGCTACGAACGGCGTCAAGCTTGCTGATTTGTTTAATAATGAGTCTGTTATAGAAGGCGACGATAATTTTACCGAAGCGTACGGACAAATTACTAAAAATGTGGCGAGCGTCGATATTAACGGCAGTGTGACGGGACAGCATGTCAACATAGAGGCAAATACGATTAACAATTATATTTCCACTACAGATGAAGACGTCAATTTAGGTATTCTTACAGGGCTTGCCGGTGTTATTACGGCAAATTGGGATGCGTCCTATGCGGTTCTTGCGAACGAGGCGACTGTCAATGTTAATGAAGGCGCTGTTATTACTGCAAATGCTTCTGCTCAGGAAGGAGAAACTGCCCTTAATATTAGTGCAGAAAGCAGCTTAAAGGCAAGTGTTGGCGCAAGCACTTCTGCAATTAAGCTGGCTAATTTAAAAGGTTCAGCAAATGTGCCTGCTGCATCGGTTGGTTATGCTAAAACCGACAATAAAGCAGCGGTTAACATTGCAGGGGAATTGCATTCTAAAGGACATACCAACATTAGCGCTAAGGCTGACAGTACGGTTGAATTGGTTTCAGCTGATACTACTACGCAGTTAGATGGACAGGCTACAGTATTTAATGTTGCCGTGGCTATTGCCGATGGTAGCAACAGCAGTAGTGTTGATATTAAAAATACTGCCGAAATGACTGATTTGAATGGTGATTTGGATATTACAGCAACTTCTACTAACAGCATTGATACACAGGCACTTGTAAAAGGGAAGGAAAGTTCATTTGTAGGTACAGCTGTAAATATAACTGATTTTGACAGCAGCGCTGATGTGAAAATTGATACGGCTATTGAAGCTGATAGTGTAGATATCGCAGCTGGTAATTCTGTTGTAAAAAATAATGTATCTGCCAATAATAATGTAGGCAGCAGCTATCTGATGAATTTGTTGGTATCAAGAGCTACAGGGACCAAAACAGTACAGGATATTAAGAAGTTTGCTGGTAACGTAAAAACAAAAATATTGGGAGAAAGTAAACCGGATATTGTAACTGCCTTCAACAAATTAGGTGAATGGGCAAGCGTCGGCGTGAGTGTTGGCGTTGTCAATGAAACAAATAATGCTAATGTTACGCTTACTAAAAATGCCCAAATTACGGCGCAGGATGAAACAAGAAAACAAGGTGATATCAGCGTAACTGCTAATAATTATATTGACGATACCAGTATGAGTGTAACTGGTGCAACAAATAATCACAGCAGTGACGTCAGCAATGAAGCGCTAGTTAATGCAGCTGTATTGTATAGCGATATGGACAGCAATGCTACTGTAACGCTGGAAGGCGGTACGGCGCATGATGATGAAAATGCTGTATATACTCAGCTTAACGGAGCTAATATTAACGTACAGGCTAACAGCGAGTTTAACTATGGCCGCATCACTAAAATGATTGGCGATATTCTTTCGCTGTGCGTAAAATTGAAAAACGCTTATGCGCCTAATGAGACCTATCAACAGCATGTAAATGAATTAGAAGCAAAGGCAAAAGAGTTTAGCGCTAAATGTGCCGCAGACCCCAACTACGCCAATAGTGTTGAAGGCAATGAAGCTGCCATAGCGCTTGCTAATGCAGCCAATACAGTAAGCATTGATGCTGCTGATGGCAGTGTAGATGAACAGATTAAAGATATTTTTGCTGGGCCGTTAAGCGTGGCAGGTGCAGCGGCTCAGTTTGCTAATCCTAATAATTATGCAAATTTCCAGGCAGGCGCAAGCACCAGCGGCAAAAGCGAAGACGGTGCTTCTGTGGCTGTAAGCGGTGCGGTGAATCTCAATTACATTACCAATAACGCTAATGTAATTGTTGGCAAAAATACCAAAATTACGGGCAGCGGCAAAGTAGATGTTAACGCTAGTGCAGCGCAGGAAGACGTAGCCTTTAATGGAAAGCTTGGTTTAACAGGCGGTGCAGACAATGCAGCCGGTGGTACAGTAGGCGTACATTTTGGTGAAGTTAACAGCACGGTTGCTATTGCCGAAGGTGCGGAAGTTACTGGCAGTGCCATTAATATTGGCGCAGATAATGATGTTGCGCATACAGCTATTACCTTTGGTGCTGGTAAATCTGGTAATGCCTTTGTAGGCATGGGGAGTTATCTGGAAGGCGACAGCAACAGCATTGTATCCATTGATGATGAAGCAAGCCTTACTGCGACCGGCAGGGATCAATATAATCCTGAATCCCAAAATGAAAATAATTCCACATCTGATACTATTACTGGCAGCAGTGATGGCAGCGTAAATATTACTGCTCATAACAATACCGTTTTGACTAATATTGCTGGCGGCGGTGCTATTGGCGGCGAAAATGCCGGAATAGGTGCTTCCGTGGCTATTACGGATTATGATGTGTATAATATGGCTGGTATTGTTAATAATGACGCAGGTGTATCTGCAAATACAGGTGAAGTACCGGAAAATGAAACAGAAGATCAGAAACGTGAAAGAGTACAAAATGAAAATATTGCCAAATTACAGGAACTTACCAAAACGCAGAGCGGTTTGACGGATGATGAATATGCGAATTTGTTTGGCTCCGCTGAAAACACTATCGAAAATGCTGGTATTAACGCTCATGATGTAAATGCGAATGTTTTAACGGACGGCACTATCAACACGGTTACAATTGCAGGTAGCGCTGTTACGGGCAGCGATTATGATAAACCCGGCATTGGCGATAAATTTGATAACTTTAAAAAGAATATGGAGAACCGTGTTGAAAATGGTATTACTAAGATTGATACAGCGGTTCAGAATAAATATAATGGCACCATGAAAAGCCCGAATTTAAAACCGACTAATATGGGGGCACGTAATCCTAATGCCGGGCAGAAAAGGCCGTCGTTTACTATCAGCGGTGCAGGCAGCAGCAGCGTCAATTTAATTGATGGTGCCAGCACAGCCTTGCTTGACGGCGCAAAAATTACTTTGGTTGAAGATAATGCTAGTAATGCCGGTAAACTTAACGTAAGTGCGGCAGACAGCAGCTTTATCGGTGCATGGAGCGGCGCGGCGGCAATTTCGTGGAAGACCTTTATGACCGATCAAAACTGGAGCAACAAGAGCGTAGGTTTTGCCGGTACGGTGGGCGTCAATATGGTTAATACTGATGTTGCTTCCATAATCTGCAACAGCACAATTAACAATGCAGGCAGCATTACCAATACAGCTGATAAGAGCGGAGCGCTTGTTGCGGCCGGTCTTGGCATGGCCGTTGAAAAAGGAGGCGCAGGCGGCGGCAATAATTACGGCGGTGCGGCTTCTGTATCCGTTAACATTGCTGAAAACGATATTTATGCTGTAATGCAGAACAATACGGTTAATGCGGCAGAAAATACGGAAAAAACTGTTTTAACCAATACTGCTTATGATAATGACGTACAGGTAACCGGCGGCATTAATGCCAGCATTGCTTTAGGTGGGCAGCAGGGCGTTTCTGTAGGTGGTACAGTAACTTATGCCGAGCTTACCAATAATGTGCAAAGCGCTATTGTTGGCGGAACGTATAACAATATGGGGACGGTTGATGTAAGCGCTGCTACTGATATTACGCAGGTTGGTGCTGCTGTTGGCGTGGCTGCGGCAACCGGTACCGAAAATAATTACGGCATTGACGGCGTTGCTGCTTATAACCAACTTAACAACAATGCAGACGCTGTTATTGACGGAGCAACCATTACTGCGGATAAGGTTAACGTAGCTGCGTATGATACGGACCTTGGCGAAAATAAACATACCGAATATATCAATGATCGCGGGATGGATGCAACCGGCCATACGTATCTGCAAAATGTCAGCGATACAGCAGAAGATTTGTATGAAAAAAATGATAAAGGAGAAATCAAGCTTGATAAAAACGGCCAACCGATACTTAAAGTTGGCCAAACCGGCAATACCATTGTTACCGGTGCGCTGGGTATTACAGCAACTACCGGCAGCGGCGGAGGCAGCGGCAGTGCGGCAATTTCTATCAGCGACATCAATAACGATTTTAATGCGTCTATTAAAAATAGCAATATTAAAACCAATGGTCTGGCTGCAGACGGAGCCGATGACGTTGCTGACGTAAATGTTTTGGCTAAGTCTGACACGCTGTTGGCTAATATCGCCGCAGGCGGCGCAGGAGCGAGCAAAGGCTTTGCCGGGGCAGGTTCTTTTGGATGGAGCACGGTTAACAATGACAACACTGCTAGCATTGAAAACAGCACGATTGATGCGGCAACTACCAAAGTTAATGCTATCAGCGGCACTTTGGGCGTAAATGTTGCCGGACAGGTAACTGTTGGCAAGCAGGCTTTGGGTCTTGCCGTTGCTTATAACGACCTTGAAAATAATACCGGCGCGTATATTTTAGGCAGCGATATTAAAAATACGGATACTAATGATGAAGGCAACGAAGTAATTGAGGAAACTGATGTAACCGTTGCAGCGGAAAACAGCGGCAAGATGTATGCTGTTGGCGCAGGTGTGGGTGTATCTACTGATACAGCTGCTGCCAACGGTACTATTGCAATTAACCGCGGTAATAATAACCTTGAAGCTATTGTAGGAGATTACGGCAGCGGCGAAGATACCAGACATACAAAGATCACCAATGCTGAGAATATTGATGTTACTTCTAACGATACCGCTTCTGTACTTTCTGTTGCAGGCGGCGTTGGTGTCAGCAAAAAGGTTGCTGTTGGCGGTTCCGTTGCTTATAACGAAATTGGTAATATCAGCGGTAACGCTGACGACAAAATACAGAATAATACTGCCCAGATTAATAATGCAGTTATTACAACAGCAAATGGTGCAACGATTGATGTGCAGGCGCTTGACAATGCTGATCTGACCACGGCTGCAGTAGGCGTTGGCGTTGCGGCAGGCGGCAATGTGTCGGTGCAGGGCGCTGCGGCAACCGCTTTGATTAACAAAGATACGGAAGCTTCAATGAATGGAGTAACCATAAGCAAAGCATCTGAACAGGACAGCAGCGGTGCTGATGTGACTGTTAAAGCTTCGAGCAGCAATGACATTATTACTACTGCCGATACTGTATCCGCTACAGTAGGCAGCGCCGGCGCGGCAGTTGGCGCAGGTGTAGCCGTTAACAGAAGCGAAGCCAATGTTAACGCACTGGTAAGCGGCGGTACTATGGATGTGGACGATTTGGCTGTTAAGGCTGCCAACAGCGCTAATATTACAACGGTTGGTATAGGCGGCAGTGTTGCTGGCGGCACTGGTGCAGGCGTAACCGGCAGTGTTGCCGTTAACATGATTGGTAATGGTACAACTGCAAAAATTGATGGTGGTTCGGATATTACAGCGTCGAATAACGTTATTGTGGCGGCATCTGGTGACGAAAGCATTGCAAACTATGCGGGTAGTGCTTCTGTTGCAGTAACTGGTGCAGCCGTTGGGCTCTCTGTATCTGTTAATGAAATCGCCAGCGAGACGCATGCATCTATCGAAGGAGATGAAACAAAAGTTCGTGCTGAAGGAAATGGTGATACAGAAAAGGTAAAAGACAGTGTAGAAGACGATCAAATCCTCGATAATTTCGTCGACGAAGATGCATTCAATAGTGCGGCGTCTCTTGCAGATACGAGAAAGGACAGCGAATACAGCGGTGTTGCTGTGTCGGCATCATCCACACACACCATCAAATCTTTCTTGGTGAATGGCGGAGTGGCCGGTAAGGGAGCCGCTGTGAACGGCACGGTTAATGTAAATTCAATCGGTGGCAGTACGTCCGCTGCGATACGCGGTGCGGATATTAATGCAAATGCTGCATCTGTCGGGAATGTCCATGTGGTAGCCCATGATTATGCGAACAGCGCGGGTATTGTCGGTACGGCAAATGGAACTTTAGCAGGTGCAGCTGTTGGTCTCGGCAGTGATACGAACACGGTTTCACGCGATGTGTCTGCAGAGGTTCTTGGCAAGGGCACTGCAGATAGTAATGGACGTTATGCATTGAAAAATACAGTGAATGCAGATAAACTTTCTGTAGACGCTGAAGCAAAGCAGGGCATTTCTTCGCTTACGACTGGCATTAGCGCAGCTGCTGTTGGTGCGGGAGTATCCAATGCAACCAGCGTGGCGCTCCTTGAAGGGAAGACGACTGCTCAGATTAACGGCACGGCAGTTTCTGCTGCATCTCTTGATGTGACTTCTGATCACACGGCGAAGATGAATACGCTTGGCGTGGCGGTCGGTGCAAGTGAAGTTGGCGTGGGCATAGGCGTGAGCGTGCTCAATGAAAACAGCGAAACGGCGGCGAAAGTAACTGATGCAGATATTAACATGTCCAAAGAGGATAGTCAGGTTACTATCAAGGCGAACAACCATACAAAGGTCAATTATCAGCTCTATAACGGAGGAGGCGGGTTGGTTGGCGTAGCTGGTTCCATCGGTGTGTCCAACGTAAACAGCAAAGTAAATACAACGGTTGAAGATACGTCCATCGGACAGCAGGCTGCCAATACAGAAGAGATCGAGGGTGCTGCGAAGAATATTCAAATCAGCGCAGAAAATGATATTGATTTTACAAATAATTCCGGAACAGTTGGAGGCGGCGCGGTCGGCGTAGGTGTAGGCGTTGCTGTAAACACCATCGATAGTCAGGTACAAACCCGGGTGGATCGCGCAGAACTGCATGCTTCTGGAGCTATTGATGTATCTGCAAACGAAACGCGCAAGGTAAATCAGCTTGCTGTCAATGCGCAGGCCGGCAGTGTTGCAGGCGGCGCAAACATCATGATTACTAATGTGGGCAAAACGGTAGACAGCGTCTATGGCTCCAACCTCCAGACTAATGCCGATGGAGAGGTCCAAGGCGACGGAGGCGTCAAAACCAATGAAATTTATACAGAAGCCAACGACGCGATCACAGAAAATCAGTTCCAGTCATCCTATACGCTGGGTGCGGTAAGCAAAGATGATTCTTCTGCATTTGATTCAGCTACGGCAGGAAAAGGCTCGGAAAAATCGATCGTCCAGGTAGCAGTAGACAGCTCGACATTGGATACCAAGGGAAAGGTAGCGCTGACTACAGAAGAAACTACGGAAGTTAAGATGAATGGCATCAATGCTTCAGCTAGTGTGAAAGGCAGCGTGAGCGGTACGGTAGGTATTCTTGGTGTGCATCGTAATAGCAGCGTAGAAGTGACGTCTTCCTCCATTCATGCATCTGAATTGGACGCAAAGGCTAACGTAAATGGGAAATCTGATCTGAATATTTATCAGGGTACTGTAGGCGGTGTGGCATCTATCGGTGCGGCATATGGCAGTATTTCTACAGATGGCAAGGCCGGCGTGGGCATCAAAGACAGTTCAATAGAGTCGACAGGCGAGGTCAAGCTGTCAGCGGAAGATACGAGTCAGGCTGATGTGGACGCTATTGGTGTTGCACTGGCCGGTGGCGGAGCAGCCAGCGTCATCGTGGCGGAAGGAACAAATCGCGGCGAGACGACAGTTACTGTTAATCATACTGATATTACAGCAGGTAACACTATCTCTGTAAATGCAAAACGCGAAGCAGAGGGAGATAGTCTTCATGTCAGAGCCATTGCTGGAAGCGGCGGACTTATATTCGCAGGGGCTGGCGTATCAGCCATTGCCAATGAAATGGGAACTGTGGGTACAGAAGTAATCGGCGGCAGCCATTTCACTGCAGGTGACACGATCGGTCTGTATGCGAAAAATGCGCCATCCGTTACAGCAGAAACGGGCGCAGTAAGCGGTAGTATGTTTGCTTCGGCAGCCATTACGGTGGCAGAAGCAAACGTGGGAAGCCCTGATGAAGACGACCATCTGAAGACCAGTGTCAAGGTAGATGATTCCAATACTTTTACTGCCAATCAGGTAACTGCAAATGCGGAAGCAGATATCAAACAGAAGGTGGACATGAATGCACTTAGCATCAGCGTTTCGCCATTCCCATCTGGCGCAGTACAGGTTAATACAGGCGGTACGGAAGCCTACAGCGATGTAACCGTTAATATTGGGGCGAGTGTATTCCAAGGAAAGGACTCCAATACTGTAGGTTTGAATGTAAGTGGCAGCAATTTGGTTACACAGACTACGGCGTCTAGGGGCATTAGTGCGAGCACAGGCATTGCTACGGGTACGAACTTGGCGAGCACAGCGGCCTACCTGTCTACGCAGGTCACTGCGACAGGTAGTGAAGCAAGCCGGCTGGGAAATGTCGATATCAAGGGCAGCAGTTCTGCTACGATTGATAACGACGCAAACGGTTATGGCGGCGCGCTTATCGACATCAGCCCGTATGCGGCGAAAGTCGAAAACAACTACACGGCTGACACAGACGTGACGCTCAGCGGCACGTGGAAGACGACGGGCAGCTTTACGGCTCAAGCCTTGAACGGCATGGACATTGACCTCAAATCCGACGCCGTCCGCGCGGCAATTGTCGGCGGCAGCGGCACATGGTTGAATAACGTTATCAACAATTCGGCCAACGTGATCCTCGACAACGCGACCATCACGACGGATGGCGCGCAGAGCTACGTTGCGCAGAACCAGGTCGATTACGTCGGCGAGATTGACGGCTCCGGCTACGGCGGCATCAACGTCAACGCGACCGATTATAAGGACGACCTCGACTTTACGGCTGGCGTAGATATGAAGAACAGCACGCTTACCGGCGCAGGTGATGAAGGCAGCATTACGGCCTTTGCTTCGACGGAAGGCACGATTCATTCCAAGAACAGCCTGAAATCGGCCGGCGTCATTCCCGTCGCCCTTGCTTTCAGCGACCATGCTATTACGTACAACAACAGCGTCAACGTAATCGATTCTACGCTCACTACGGATAAGAAAAATCAGGACATCACGCTGGCGGCGACGGACGACACCGATGTGAAACTCGAAACCATCGCCGATACCCAAGGCGGTGCAGTCGGCGCGGCTTCGGCAGAAGCATCGAATACGTTCGACCGCAGCAACAAGATTACTGTGGACAAAGATTCCAAACTTCACAGCACGAACGATGTGAACCTTTACGCTGGGGCAAATACGGAGGGTATCTCCTCATCCCTGGATCTGCAGGTTCTCGCCGATGCGTACAACAAGACGGTCATTCCGTTGGCAACGGCTCCGAAAGTGGATAACGCGATGACGCAGGCCAATCAGGTGTCTGTCGGAGGAACTGTAGAAAGTGTGCGCCATATTAATGCCAGCGCGGCAAAAGGCGCGACTACCGTAACGGAATCGGCGCAAGAATATAATCTGTATCAAGGCACGAGCGGCAGCAGTACCGTGGCGTCCACAACGCTTGGCGAGACTGTGCCGCATGAAAATGGCGACGCTAACTTTGTGGAAATCGCAGAGGGGGCGAGCCTGACAGCTGGCATTCATAATCATCTGAACCTTACCATTGAAGGCGAAATCCCTAAACCTGACGCAATGCCTGCTGACGGAGGAAGCGTTGATACTTCCAATATCACTATCAGTGTGGGAGAAGGCGAAGGTTGGTTCCGTACGGATACCGTTCAGACCGGAACTACGACGATCAAAAATAATTTGATGGATCGCTACAACGAAGTTGTTCGACTGATGGGCCAGTATGAAGAAGGCACTTCTGAGTATGCAAGCTATAAGAGCGAACGAGACTCCCTTCTTCTGGAAATGAAACGGATGGGCATGGCGAAGGAGGACATAAATGGAAATCTTACGCCTTCGTCTGAGATTGAGGTGCCCGCAGTGTCTTTGCCTGACATCGTCGTATCCGGCGGCAATATCAACATTGATAGCGACTCGCTGAAAGGCGGCGGTAATCTTACGGCTCAAGGCGCTCCGCAGATCAATATTACCAATGAAAGTGATGCTTATCTCGTTGTAAATGATGTGACTATTCAGGATGCGGGCGGACAGATCCGTATGAACGGCTCGACACTGACTGCAGATACGGCGGGCAATGAAATGAGCGCTGCGCAAATTCATGCAGACGGTGTGACTGGCGGCGAATCGCAGATCAACATCTCCGGCACGGCGTCCATGAAAGAAGGGATGCAGGCAGATATCGGCGTCTTTGGGGATATCACCAATACGTCTGGTGACGTGACGCTCACCAACAATAGCTACAACCTTAATATTCTCGGAAACATCAGCGGCCGCAACGTCAGCCTCGTCGCTACAAACGGTTCCGTTACCCAGACCAGCGCGGAAGGGTTTATCAATATCGGCGGCGACCCCGTCACGAAATACCAGTTCAGCGAAGACGTGGCCAATGCGATTCAGGAGTACATTTACGATCAGTTTGTGGCAAATAATAACTATAAGATTCCTCCTTTTGAGAGCTATGAAGAATATGTCAACTGGATTAAGACGAATATCGTTGCTAGTGGAAAGTATGGCATCACAGAAGCAGATCTGGTCTGGAAAGAAGATGATCCAGCAGACCCGGGAAACAAGATTGTTGCTGGAGGCAACGTCTACATCAACGGTCTGAACGTTAACATCGGCGGGTTGGTACAGAGCGGCTACGGAAAATATTCCGTGACGTTGGACAGCAGCGCTCAGGCAAAAGTCGACGCGCTGGATAAGGAATGGCAGGGTAAGCAGGAAGCCCTTTCGGACAGTGCTGTCATGGCGAATGAAAAGTACTTGATCAATGCAGGCGGTCAGGTTTATAACCAAGAGACCGGCGTTTATGACTATGAAATCCGAGTGTACTATAATCCGTCTACTGGTGAATTGCTTACAGACAGCGTGTCCGTGTCTGGCGGCAAGATCTACATTACCGGCAATATTTCTAGTACTGGTGGCGGCAAGATCATGGCGATGGACGGAGCGGCAGATATTGCCATCGATACGTCGAAGATTGATAAAAACGTCACAGTAAATACCATTACGAACAACGATATCAGCGGCCTCATCAGTATTACAGACAAAAACAAGACAGACGGTAATGGCCATTACTTAGTCACTGAATATAGAAATGGTGAACAACGTTCGTATTACTCTGGAGGTGTGCTGTCTGATTGGAGCGCCGTAACGGGAGACATGGGGTATGATCCGGAAAAGGGATTGCAGTACCAGTGGACCGGCGGCGTCAGCGGTGAAGTAACGACAAAATATCAGTACACAGAAGATTTCCTTTTCTGGGGACTTCTAGATTATGGAGAATCTGATACATTTGTTGCTGGACTCAAAGCGGAGAATAAAATGCCGGAGGGGACGCCAGTTTCCAGCGGCGGGACAGCGGGAAAAGAAAACGGTGTTGTCATTACAAAAGGAAACGGCGGCAAGGATTTCTCCATCACGGGAAGTTATAGTAATAGCAGTGATGAGACATACAGCGATATTTCCCCGGATATGAAATACGATGGATTCTGGGGGAAAGTCTTCGGCTACGGCACGACCACGTACACCTGGACAGGCAAGAAAGGGACTGCTTCTTCTACGACGACGTCTGTCGCTGCGGATAATCATATTCAAATTGGCTTCATCGGCAACGGCAATGGGAGTGGTAATATTTCCGTTACATCCGGCGGCGATATGACCCTTGCTGGCAACATCAGCAACGCCTCTGTCGTCGACGGAAACAGCCAGACTGTCGGTAAAGGCAGCGTCAGTCTCACGAGTCAAAATGGCGCGATCACCGGCAACGGGATTATCAATTCCGATGACGTAAATCTCAAAGCTGCGGGAGATATCAATGTAAATCATGCGGCTATCGGCAGCGGCGCGGCGGTTAACATCGCTTCGGACAATGGAGATATCCATTTCACGTCGTCGAAGGGCGACCTCGCTATTGAACAAGTCGTGACTGGCGGCACGGATCCGATTACTGCCGAAACGGGCAGCGTCTATATCGAAGCGGCAGGCAGTATCCTCGACGCTCATACGTCCGGCGACTACGCCGTAAAAGGCCAGCGCATCGACCTCATCAGTAAGATGGGATCTATTGGTACGAAGAACAATGCTCTTACGATCCTTGGCGGCAGCGAGCTCTATAGCTCCGATACAATGGCGTCGAGCGTGAACGCATCTGCCGCAGGTGACATCGTTCTCACGCAGACGTCCGGCAACATGCGCCTCGGAACGATCGAAAGCACGAACGGCGACGCCGTGCTGACCGTTACGAAAGGCAGCTTTGTCGACGCGCATCCGTCGGAAAACAGCTCGTCCGGCAGCGCCCAGGATAAGATCGACCGCTGGCTCGAAAGTGACCTCATCAGTGAAGCTGACACGGATCCCAACAGCAGCCAGTATGCTGCTGAAGAAGCTAAGGGCGAGCGCGTGAGCGCCTTGGAAGACCGGATGAAAACGTTGGCAGCTGGCGATGCAGACAAGGTACAGCACTATAAAGATGCGGCAAAAGATTTCTATGAAGATATAGCATCTGCTAGGGCTGAGTATCTTGACGCCGTAGCAAAGGCCGAAGGCGATCAAACAAAAATCAATGCGGCCTATGAGAAATATCAGGCTGCGCAGGACGCGTATTTTGACGGCAAAGGGTTTACAAGCGACGAACAAAGCGTCATTTCCAATTATGCCGAACTCTCTAACAGCGAAAACTACGGCTGGAGCAAAAATCAGCTCTTGTATGCGATTCAGGACACTGTTCTCAATACAAAACCCGGAGAAGTACAGACGGTTGAGACGCCGAATGTGTCTGCTAAGAATATTACTCTTAATGCGGCAAGCGGCGGCATCGGCATCGACGGCGAAGCCCAGACGATCTCTTACGACGCGCTGAACAGCGAGGAGAATCTGAAGCTTCTCGCAAATGCGAAAGCGGGCGATCTCACCTGGGATGAGGAAAATAAGCAGGTCACCATCCGCCAGCAGCAGGCTATCACAGTGGCGGCAGACGGAGCGGTCAATGTGGCTGTTGAAGGTAATGGCAACGTATATCTTGCCGGTGTCAAAGATACGACGCTCGATATCAATGACATTGAAACTGGCGGTAACGTTCGGCTTCAGGGCGATGATGGTGTAGAGGTTGGTTCCATCAAGGGAGGTAATCTCATCATTGCTGGCGGAGAAGGAAGTATCACGAGCGGCAACGCAAACGATCTTTATGTACATACAGAGCTAACCGGTTCACTCGATGCGAAGGCCAAGGGAGATATATACATCTCCGAGACGGGAGATTTGGATATCCTTACGCTCGCCACAGACAAGGCAGCGCATCTCGCAGCTACGGGCAGTATTCTGATGGAAAATGTAAAAGACAGTACCGCGCAGGGCCGCATCAACGCTGCAGAAGTTAATCTTAGCGCTGGCGGCAGCATCGGCGGTGCTGGTGAAAATCAGGCTATCCGCATTCTGGATAACGGCGCCGTAGTTAATGCCGAAGCAGCAGGAGGCATCTGGATTTCCGGTGAAAGCGGCGATGGCTCTACAGGCAATCTCGTCATCGGCAACATCAATGGCGGCAGCTTTGACCTGACCAGCGTCAGCGACGTCAGCCTCGGCCGTGAAGGTACAGATGAAGACGAAGCGCTGACAGGTAGCATCACGACGACAAATGGCGACGCGTCTATTTCGGCAGTCAACGTCGATTTGGCCGACGGTACAGTCAATGTAGGGACGAATGACTTCAATGTCATTGCCACGAACGGCGACATCACCCAGTCGGCAGCTTCGAAAGGCCTTACGGCTAATCACGTCAACCTGTCCAGCACGGGCAGCCAGCTCTTACTGAGTGAAACCAATCAGATTAACTCTGTTGCGGTCAAAGGCTTGCATAATAATAGCCTAACCGGCAATGTGGAAATCCACAGCGCCGCCGACAGCTTCGACGTGCAGTTCGGCGATACGGATGGTGATACCGCTGCTGGTATTACTGTCAACGACGGCAGCATTGTCATTCAGCATAACGGAAGTGCTGACGGTAAGCTCACTGTGACCGGATCGGCGACGACGCAGAAAGCCAACGGTAGCGATGTGAATGCGGACATTAGTTTCAGCGGTAAACAAAGCGCTATCGACGTCGAAGGTACGATGAATGCCGGAGACAACTTCTCGGCGACGACAGAAAGCGGAGCCATCAACATTACCGGCACGGTAACAGCCCATAATGGCGAAGTCAAAGCGACGACGAACAGCGGCGCGATTTCTTTCGACGGCGACGTCACGGCCATGCGCGGCGACGTCACAGCTGCGACCGGCATCGGTGATGTGACCTTCGACGGCAGCGTGTCGGCAGAAGAAGGCAATATCAACGCGACGACAGACCAGGGAAATATCCTTGTAGACGGCAGCGCTGTTGCTAAGACCGACATCCTGCTGGAAAGCGGCAGCGGCGCCATTACGGTGAACGGCATCGCAACAGCTGGCAATCAATTCAAGGCGGATACGGTAGACGGCAAGATTACTCTTGGCGGCGACGTTACCGCAACGGCGGGATCTGTGAACGCCCATACTACTGCCGGCGACATTGAAGTCAAGGGCGACGTAGATGCGGGAACGGACATCGATTTGGAAAGCGGCAGCGGTGCGATTACCGTAACCGGCAGCGCGACGGCTGGCAATGACTTCTCCGCAACGACAGGAAGCGGCGACATTACTCTGGGAGGAGATGTGAAGGCTGAAACAGGCAAAGTCTTGGCCCAGACCCAAAGCGGTACGGTGTTCGTCAACGGCAGTATCCAGTCGACTCTCAATACGGAGCTGCAGGCTGGGATTACGGCTGATGACAGAGGCAATATCACTGTCAACGGCGACATTGCTTCGGGCAAAGAAGTCCTGGCGACAGCTGCGAACGGCGATATCGTCTTTGAAGGAACGACGACGGCTAGTGACGGCGACGTGAAAGCAGAAGTTACCGGCGACGGCTCCATTACCTTCAACGGCGCGGTGACGGCTGTAGCGGAAGGCGAAGGTGGCGGCAACGTCGTGGCGAACGTTTTCGGTACGGGTGACATCACGACGGAAAGCGATGCTGTATTTAATGCCGGTAAGGACGTGCTGTTCACGACGAACGTCGGAAATATCACGGCAAACAGCGCGGTAACTGCCGGCGAGGACATCGTTTTCAAGGTACTGACTGAAGGCAATATGACGCTTCGCGATGACCTGAAGTCTGAGCAAAACATTGATTTGAATGTAAATTCCGGCAATATCCTCTTTGAAGGCACGCAGGACGGCGTTCATGAAGATATTTATGTAACGTCGAATCACGGCGACGTGACCGTTTCCATCAACGAAGGCGGAAGCGGCGTCATCAAAGACACGAACAGCGAAGGCCCGACAGGAGACTGGGCGCACCTTACCTCTGCAGAAGACAATGTGACCGTTCGGCACGATGGCATCGGCGACGTCGACTTGTACGAGCTGTATGCGAAGCAGGACGCCGGCGTTTCCGTAGCCAACGGCAACCTCCACCTCGTCAATGTCAGCGGCAACCTCGTAGCTGTTTTCGTGAAGTCCGAAGGCAAGGACATGGATGTGGAAAACATCGAAGCGGCCCAGCAGATTGCCATTTCCGGCTCCAATATGGATCTGGACAGCATCACGCAGCGTGAAGACGGCGACGGCTTCCTGGTCATTACGCCGGAAGGCACGGCGGACGACCAGCCGATTGACAACCTCGTGATCGGCGACATCCTGACCAACGGCGGCGTGCGTTTCGACCATCTGTGGCTGAATACCGGCAATATCCACGTCAGTGAGGGAGCGCTGCATCTGGACAAGGTTTACGTACAGGATAAGGCCACCTTCAGCACCGACGACATGACGACGAACGTCTTCGGCTCGGCTCCGGTCTACGATGACAGCGTATCGAGCTCGTACTGGGTCAACACGAGCATCAACAGCCCGAAGGACGACCTCGCGGCGTGGAACAGCGACGAGCTGAACGACAAGTGGATGCATATCTTCTTCTCGCCGGAAGGAAGCGTCCAGATCAGCAACGGCAACCTGCTCCATCTGGCCGACCACAATTACGCATACAATCAGCGGTACAGCCAGGTCGATTGGATGAACCTGTTTACTGACGAAGATTTCTATAACTTCTATGACAAGTATTATGCGCCTGACCTGTCGTACCACGAACGGTACGGCCTGACGAGCGGCAGTGGTCACAGCGTAGAAAACGCTGAAGAAGACGAGGTCATCGTCGAATAAGGAAAGGCAGTTTGTATGAACTACATGGCAGCAGGGGCCCTGCATGATAGGGCTCCCAGCTGCTGTAAGAGAAAGGATGGGATTCCCATGAACAAAAAAGCAGAATTATTTCAAGACTATTTAAAAGAAAAACAAATCGCGGCCTTTACGGTCGACGAAATCCAGGACGATGCGCTGAACACCGTCGTCTTCCGCTCCCACATCGACGTCGGCGGCAACCAGCTTCCGACGCTGGTCATCCTGGACAGCAGCATTTACTGCATGATCCGCCTTCTCGTCGCGCCGAAAGCCCTGCGCGATGACAACAAGGAAGCCGTGCTGGAGCTCATGAACGGCTACAATAAGAAGTACAAGTCCTTTAAATACTACGCCGACGACGAAGGCAACCTCGTCATGGACACGTGCGTATTGTTCAAGGACGGAGAAGCCGACGGCGACATGATTTACACCATGTTCAACGTCATCATCAACCACTTGAACGAATCGTACAAAGACACGATGAAGGCCGTTTGGCAGTAAAAGCGAATGGTGCAGTGCATAAAAAACGGGCCTGCTTCGCGCAATCGCGCGGGCAAGCCCGTTTTGCTGTTATGATATTAAGCAACTAGCCTCGGCGTGGCGTTGGCCGTAAACAACGCAAGAGCCCCTTCAAGATGGCACTCTTGAAGGGGCTCGTTGTGTTTTGCATACTTTTCAGTCTACACGCTGAGTATACCAAGTTTTCGGCATATAGTCAATGCTGAAATTTTTTCTTATTATGCTATGTGTATAATCGATTTTTTTGTTTTTCTAATACCTTTGGAATGTTACATGATCACTTACATAATATTTCTTCGTTCAAAATGGGAATAGAAAGTCCCCAGAGTTGCAGCTCTGGGGATTTTGTTTAGCAGTCGTCTTTTTGATGAAACGCCTTTATGTCTTTTGCCTGTTTTTATTATAGATTTTCTTTATATGCTCGTCAAGATTTACTTCCAGAGGATTTTATTCTCACTTAGATAATGGAATTACCTGAGAGAGGCTATGTTTTCAATGCAATAAGTGAAACGCAGCTAGATTCAATTTGCATAAGATGAACGTTTTACTTGAATCTATCTTGCGAAGGTCTTCGATTTAAGGTATAATATAAATACCAAATGGTCATGATACAATGTACACTTAAATCTAATGTGCAACAATATTTAAGAATGAGAAAATCAATTCTTTTAACATGACGGAATAAGGGAACGGATTCAAGGATTTTTATGGATTCCCCAATAAATGAGGAGTTTACACCATGGATAATTGGATAGATGCCGCGCGTCTTACGGTTATCGTAGGGCACTTTGGCAGCGGCAAAACGGAACTTGCCGTAAATATGGCAATGGCCTTGGCCGATAAAGGACATCCCTTTGCCTTGGCCGATTTAGACGTCGTAGACCCGTATTTTCGCTCACGCGAATGCCGGGATATGATAGAAGAACGGGGCGGCCGGCTCATAGCCAGCTCGCAGATGCATGTCGACGCCGACCTGCCGTCTATGCCGCCCGATGTATTTGCTTTGTTTGATAATCCTGAGTTATACGGCATTTTAGATATTGGCGGCGACCCGTCGGGAGCCAGAGTGCTGGCCCGCTATCGTCATGATCTTCAGCGATGCGGAGCTCGCGTGCTGTGTGTCGTCAATGCCAATCGGCCCTTATCGGATACGGCGGAAAAAGCCGAACGATATGTACGGGCCATTGAACAGTCGTCGGGCTTGAAAATCGATGGCCTGATCAACAATACGCACTGCTGCCAGCTGACAGATGTTGAAGACGTCGTTGCCGGCGCGAAGATGGCCCAGGAAGTATCGGTATTAACCGGAATCCCCGTAGTCTGCCACGCTGTCCCCCTACATTTGGCAGATCGGGTTTCGGATTTAGTATATCCTGTATTCCCTATGCAGTTGTACATGAAGAAACCTTGGGAATGACACCCGCAAAGAAAGGAGACGTAACACCTATGGCAATGCATTTGACTTTCAGAAAAGAGCGTTGTAAAGGATGCGGTTTGTGCATCACCGTATGTCCCAAACAGATTCTGGCCTTAGAAGACGGCACGAATATTAAGGGCTACCGGCCGGCACACTGCACGGATGAATCGCTCTGCATCGGCTGCGCAAGCTGCGCAAGAATTTGCCCGGATTCGATCATTACTATTGAAAAGGACTAACAAAGAGGAGTGTGAACTGTTCCATGAAAAGAGAAATTTGGAAGGGCAGTGAAGCTATAGCTGAAGCCGCAATTCGTGCAGGCTGTCGCGGTTTCTTCGGATATCCCATTACCCCGCAGAATGAAATCCCTGAATATATGTCGCTGAGAATGCCTCAGGTAGGCGGCGTGTTCGTACAGGCTGAATCGGAAGTAGCAGCTATCAACATGGTATACGGCGCGGCCGGCTCCGGCGTTCGCGCTATGACGTCCTCGTCGTCTCCGGGCGTCAGCCTGAAACAGGAAGGCATCAGCTACGCCGCAGGCGCACAGCTGCCGGCGGTTATCGTCAACGTCATGCGCGGCGGCCCGGGCCTCGGCTCCATCCAGCCGTCCCAGGCAGACTATTTCCAGGCAACCCGCGGCGGCGGCAACGGCGACTATCGTACGCCGGTCCTGGCTCCGGCCAACCTGCAGGAAGCTGTCGACCTGGTACAGGAAGCCTTCGACATTGCTGACCAGTACCGCACGCCTGTCGTTGTATTGGCAGACGGCCTCATCGGCCAGATGATGGAACCGATCGTATGGAAAGAACACAAACAGCGTCCCCTGCCGCCGAAAGACTGGGCATCGAGCGGACGCGGCGACCGTGACCACAACAACTTTATCAACTCCCTGCTCATCGACGCCCCGTCGTGCGAAAAGCACAACGAAGAGCTGCTGAAGATTTACGCAGAAATCGAAAAGAACGAAGTACGCTGGGAAGAAATCATGCTGGAAGACGCAGAGCTGGTCTTCACGGCCTATGGCACGCCGGCCCGTATTGCCATCACCGTTGCGGAAAACCTGCGCAAAAAAGGCATCAAAGCCGGCGTATTCCGCCCGATTACGCTGTGGCCGTTCCCGTATGCCCGCTTGAGAGAAATTGCAGAACAGGCGTCGGTTAAGGTATTCCTGGACGTAGAAATGAGCGCCGGCCAGATGGTCGAAGACGTCAAGCTTGCCGTCGGCGACCGGAAACCGATCGATTTCTATGGCCGGTTGGGCGGCATGATCCCGACCGTTTCGGAAATCGAAGCCAAGGCAGAAGCAGTCATGGGGGAGGTAAAATAATATGAAGACTATATATGCAAAGTCCAAAGGCTTGCAGGATACCGAATTACATTACTGCCCCGGCTGCAGCCACGGTATCGTGCATAAATTAATTGCGGAAACGCTGGAAGAAATGGATGCGATCAAGACGGCTATCGGCGTATGCCCCGTAGGCTGCTCCGTATTCGCCGGCAACTACTTTGCCTGCGATATGCTGGAAGCCGCTCACGGCCGTGCGCCTGCCGTAGCGACGGGCGTAAAACGCACCCATCCGAACGTCCCCGTCTTCACCTATCAGGGCGACGGCGACCTGGCATCCATCGGCGCGGCAGAAATCGTACACGCTGCCATGCGCGGTGAAAAATTCACGACGATCTTCATCAACAACGCAATCTACGGCATGACGGGCGGCCAGATGGCTCCGACGACCCTGATTGGCCAGCGCGCTACGACGGCTCCCTTGGGCCGTACGGTAGAACAGGCGGGCAAACCGATGCGCGTAGCAGAAATGCTGTCGACGTTGGACGGCCTCGTCTATGCAGAACGCGTCTGCGTTGTTGATATTCCACACTTGATGAAAGCGAAAAAGGCGATCAAGAAAGCCTTTGAACGTCAGATGAACGGCGACGGATTTACCTTTATCGAAGTATTAGCCGCCTGCCCGACGAACTGGGGTATGGATATTCATGAAGCAAACAAGTGGCTCATGGAAAATATGGCTACGTACTATCCTCTTGGCGTAATTAAAGATGCGGAGGTGCAATAATATGAAACACGAAGTCATACTCTCCGGTTTTGGCGGCCAGGGCGTCATGTCTATCGGTAAAAACCTTGTAGAAGCAGGGGTAGAAGAAGATCTGCAGGTTTCATGGGTGCCCTCGTACGGCCCGGAAATGCGCGGCGGCACGGCGAACTGTACGGTTATTTTGAGCGATGAACGCATTGGATCCCCGCTGGTAGAATATCCGTCGGAAGTCGTGGTCATGAACCGTGCGGCATTGGCAAAATTCGGCCCGCACGTGCAAAAAGGCGGCATTATGTTTATCAACAGCAGCATTGTGCCGGACAAGGTAGACCGTGACGACGTCAAGGTATACTATGTACCGTGCGACGACATTGCCCGCGAACTGGGCAATCCCAAGGTCAGCAACATGGTTATGCTCGGCGCATACGTAGCGGCTACGAAGGTGCTGAAAGTAGAAACCATCGAAAACATGATTCATGAAATGTTCACGGGCAAGAAAGCCAAACTCGTTCCGCTGAACATGGAAGCCTTGAAACGCGGCATCGCCTGCGTAGAAGGATAAAGGACGCTCGATTATAATTACATAGCGGAAAACCTTTTTGCGGGTTTCTAATAACAGGAAAATCCCGGTACTGTTTGCATAGCAGCACCGGGATTTTCTTTTTTCTGATTAATGAGAGATATACCTGTTGAGAAGTTTGATTGTCGGTTTGATCTTTATCATCGGCATCACTATTATTGAAAGGATTTGTCGATACGGTTACGGCCATCAGCCAGTTTGATCCTATTTGGGAATGAAAAAACAGGGCAGCGGCTGTGCGTCGCTGTCCTGTTTTGCTGCGGGATGTTATTCTTTGATTGGCCACGCCTGCGATTGGACGATGGCTGCGATTTCTTCAGCCGGAATGCCTGTAATTTGGGAAATGGTTTCATAAAGAAAGCCTTTTTGGAGCATGGACAGGACGATGCGATGCCGCTCTTGTTCCTGTCCTTCTTTTCGTCCTTCTTCCAAGCCTTCTTCGCGGCCCTTTTCGATGTTGTACATCATGGAAATGTAGTCGCGCCGCGCTTTTTCTTGAATTTCGTATTTACGGCGCAGCTTTTCATCCTGAGTAAAATGCATTTCGCAGTTCATCGCTTCTTTGATGGCCGGTTCGCTCATGGCTAACACCTCCCGTTGTTCGTCGCTGCATTGATGAGAAAAATAAGCGATCCATTGTTCAGACTTACGCAATTTTCGAATGTCTCCGATGCGTATTTTTCCAGTTCGATAAAATGCATTTCCAAATCGCCGATGAGGATGTCGTGGGTTTCATCGTTGCGTACGTGGTAGGAGTGATGACACGTCGTATACTGCTCAAAGGCGTTGAAGTCCATCAAGTTGATGGAAATGGCCGGCATCAGGCTGCGGTAGGGCGCGCCTTTATGAAGTGCGCCGCTGTACATTCTTGCCCAGTAGTATAAGGAACGGCGGGCCATATCGGGGTCCTTGCAGACCTGCACTTCGATATTGACCTGAGAGCCGTCATTCATTCGGGCCCGTATGTCGAGGACAGACACCTTGCCGGCTTCGGTGATGGGCGTCATTTCTTTATCCAGAAACTCCAAATCGGTGAACAGGTCGTTTCCCGTTCGGTTTAAGATGCCGTTGATAAAGCTCAGGGTCAGCGATTTTTTCTTCGCGTCACCGAGGAGATATTTGAAAAATACGTCGTTGAGTCTGTTGAGTTCTCGCGTCATGGGGACCTCCTTAAACATATTGTATCACGGTTTTTTTATTCCATATAGGGGCGCGGCCTTTCTCATATAGCATAAAAGGCTATAGGCGGGCCGGTAAAAAAAAGCCCCGCGGCGTCCTGTCGAGGCAGGATAGTTCGCGGGGCTAGGAAAGCCGAAGGGAGTGCTTACGGTCGCGTATCAAAACCAGACGGCTTTGTCTAAGGCTTTGACCTGGCCGGTCGTCACGGTATGGACTTCGGGAATGGCGTCCATGTCGGTGAAGATGCACAGGCAGGCGTCGGACGGGGCGTTCTGCTTGATGAATTCGTCGTCGAATTCCATGAGCTTGTCGCCTTGCTTGACTTCCTGACCGTCTTCCACGAAGACCGTAAAGCCCTGGCCGTTTAATTTGACCGTGTCGATGCCGATGTGGAGGAGGTATTCGACTCCGTCGGCCGTGGTCATGCCGATGGCGTGCTTCGTGTCGAAGACGAAGGTGACTTCGCCGTCGGCCGGAGCGTAGACCGTGTTTTCCGTCGGATAGACGAAGAATCCGTCGCCGGTCATCTTGCCGGCAAAGGCTTCGTCCGGCGCGTCGGTAATGGGATGCAGCTCACCTGTAAAGGGCGAGTTGAAGTACGTTTTTTCAGCCGGATTTTCTGGATTTGCCGGAGCGGCTTCGGGAGCTTCCTCCGTGGCGGTTATTGTCTGTGGTTCCGGCGCCTGCATAGGCGCTTCTTCTTCCGCCTCGACGTCCGGCGCCGTTTCGAGATATGTTTCCAGATTGGCTTTGATGACGGCGACCTGCGGGCCGTATACGACCTGTACGCCCGTCCCTTTTTTGATGACGCCGACGGCTCCTGTCGCTTTCAGGAGGGCGTCGTTGACGAGGGACGAATCGGCGACGGAGCAGCGGAGCCGCGTAGCGCAGCAGTCTACGGCGGTGATATTTTTCTTGCTGCCCAGGGCGCGGGCGATGGTCTGGCTCAGGGCGTCGACGACGGGAGCTCCGTCGGAGTCGCCGCCTTTAGCCGCCGCTTTGCGGGCATTGACGTCGGCCTTGGTGAACAGCTTCGTTTCCGTGTCGTCGTCTTCGCGGCCCGGCGTCTTAAAGTCGAATTTCTTGATGAGGAAGGTGAAGATGAAATAGTACAGGAAGAAATAGACGACGCCTACGGGGATGATGTACATCCAGTTCGTCTTATCCTCGCCCTGGAGAATACCGAAGATAAACAGGTCGAGGAGGCCGCCGGAGAAGGTCAGGCCTACGGCGATATTCAGCATGTGGGCGATCATGTAGGCTGCGCCGGCCAGGATGACCTGCACGTAAAACAGCAGGGGCGCAACGAAGAGGAAGGAAAATTCAATAGGTTCCGTAATCCCCGTGAGCATAGATGTCAGGGCTGCTGACAGCAGGAGGCCGCCGGCTACCTTTTTCTTTTCCGGCTTTGCCGTGCGGTACATCGCCAGGGCCGCGCCGGGAAGGCCGAAGATCATGAATATGAATTCGCCGGAGAAATACCGCGTCGCGTCGGCGCTGAAATGGGTGACATTCGGCGACGCCAGCTGGGCGAAGAAGATATTCTGGCCGCCCTGGACGAGGTTGCCGTCAATCATCATAGAACCGCCGACGCCGGTTTGCCAGAAGGGCAGATAGAAGACGTGGTGCAGGCCGAAGGGAATGAGGGCCCGCTTGATGATGCCGAAAATCAGGGTGCCGATATAGCCCGTGCCGGTGACGAGGCCGCCGAGGGCGAAGATGCCGTTTTGTACGACAGGCCATACGAAGCACATGGCGATGCCGACGAACATGTAGACGACGGTGGAAACAATCGGGATGAAGCGGGAGCCGCCGAAGAAGGACAAGGCGTTGGGCAGGACGATTTTATGATAGCGGTTGTGGAGCCAGGCGACGCCCAGGCCGACGATGATGCCGCCGAATACGCCTTCCTGCAGGGACAAGATGCCGCAGACATCGGCAATCGTACCTTCGAGAACACCGTCGGCAATAGAGCCGTCCGGCAGGATTTGTCCCGACAATTTCAATACGGCGTTCGTAGAGGCGTGCATGACAAAGAAGGAAATCATAGCCGCTAAGGCTGCGACTTCCTTTTCTTGCTTCGCCATGCCGATGGCGACGCCGACGGCAAAGATGATCGGCAGGTTGCCGAAGATGACGTTGCCGGCGCTGCTCATGACGGTGAGCAGCGAGTGCAGGAGCGTGCCGTCGCCGAGGGCGCCTTCCAGGCCGTAGGTCTGAATGGTCGTCGCGTTCGTGAAGGACGCGCCGATGCCGAGGAGCAGACCGGCAATAGGCAGGATGGCGACCGGCAGCATGAAGCTTCGGCCGATGGCCTGCAGCACGCTGAAAACTTGGTCTTTCATACGGATTCCTCCTTGGAATAGGGATATAAAAAATGACAGAAATATCTACGCGGCCGTGCGGCTGCGAGGATGACAATATCGTGTTTATTGTATCATATTCCATGAAACATTTTCTATATGGTGAAGAGATTTCGGCATAAGAAAACAGCAGCGACTCTGCGGGAATCGCTGCTGTTTTCTTTTTATATGTTAGAGAGGTATGAATGAACTTGAAAAGAGATTTGTTATGCCTGCGCGGCGGCCTGGCCCAGCGCGGCGCATTCTTCGGCGTTGTCCGGCGTTTCATTGACGATGGCCGTGCCGATGACGACAGCGCCGGCGTCTTCCGTGCGCTGTTTCCAGACATCCATCCATTCGCCTGTACCCCAACCGTACGAACCGAAGAGACCGACCTTTTTGCCGCTCAATTTAGGAAGCAGCTCTGCGAAGAATGGTTCAACGATCGTTTCTTCCAATTCTTCCGCGCCCATAGCGGGGCAGCCCAGCAAAATAACGTCCTTCGATGCAACGGCATCTACACTTGTATCTTCGAAACGAACCGATTCTACATCGGCGCCGGCAGCTTTGACGGCTGCTTCGATTTCCTGCGCCATGGCTTCTGTGTTGCCAGTGCCGCTCCAATATACGATTTCTACCATTATAAATTCCTCCTTATGCTACGATGAGTGATTCTAACGTTGTCCCAACGGCAAATCTGTTTATGTAGTCTTCCCGGCAGCAGCTGAACATTCGGAATATACGGGACGCTTTGTCGGCATCGCCGTAGACCTTCCAGTCGCCGCAGATTTTGGCGTGGTTCCCCTTGTGGGTAATGAAGCCGCATACATCTTCTAAGGGATATCCGAGAAAAATCCCGGACTCATGGGGAAAACAACCGCCTTCGCGGAACCGGTCGGCCAGGTGGTCCAGCATGTGCTCCAGGACATCGCCGGCGGCGTAGCCGTACTGCGTTAAAAAGGCCATGACGGCTTGATTCTGCACGTAGGACGCGACCATTGCCGGTCTGTATACATATAACAGGGTGCGTTTGGGACAGGCGTACAATATGCGGAAGTGAAGACCTTTTTGGTTATACATATGATTGTATTTATCAATTAATTTTTCGTAATCTGTTCGAGATTCCAAGCGGGGGAGGCAGAGAAGCGAGCCCATCTTTAATCCCGCTAAGGTAGGCGAACAGTGATTGACTAATATAGCATCGATATTCATGTGCATCCTCCGTTTCGTCGGTTGATGGCTATATCATACCAATAATGAAAGTAAATGTCAATATATAAATGATATAATTTTTCAATATTAAATAATGTCGACGATGGCTGATAGCTATCTGCGCTGCGAGAGTATATAATAAAGTAAAGCGCAGCGCCTGCGCTGGAAGGAGGAATTCGAATGACACAGGAAACGACGGCCGTCGACACGAGCTGGTGCTTCGGCTGCGGAAAAGAGAATCCCATCGGGTTAAAATTAGATATGAAAGAGATCGACGGCGTGTGGACAGCCTACTTTACGCCGAAGAAAGAGCACGAAAGCTACGGCGACCGCATGCACGGCGGGCTGACGAGCACCTTGCTGGACGAAGTCATGGGCGACTGCGTGTTCCGCAAGGCCGGCAGGCCTGCCTATACGGCGAAGCTGGAAATCCGCTTCCGCAGCGCCGTACGCATCGGCGAAACGGTCAAGGTAGAGGGCTGGATTACGTCGCGCCGGGGCCGGCTGGTCACGGCAGAAGGGCGCGTCGTCCACGAAGACGGCTCTGTCGCTGCTGAAAGCTCGGCGAAGATGATGCTGGCGAAATAAGCGCGGCAGAAAGGAGGCGCCTATGCCTGTCAATTCCTTTGAAACCTATCCCATGTCCTGGAAGCCGGCATGGAGTAAGGAACGGCCCCTGTACCAGTCGCTGGCGAAGCGTCTGGAAGACGACATCCGCTCCGGCGCGCTGCTGCCGGGGACGAAGCTGCCGCCGCAGCGGGAGCTGGCCGATTTTTTGGATATCAACGTCAGCACTGTGTCGCAGGCCTTCCGCATCTGTTCGGATAAGGGCCTGCTGACCAGCGTGACCGGCAGCGGGACTTTTGTAGCCTACGATGCCATGACGAATTTGTCCCTCGCTCCGGACGGGACGGAGCCACTGATCGAGCTGGCCTCGATGATGCCGGAGACGATCGCCGTCGACGGCGTCGTCGCGTCGCTGCAATCCATGCTGGCGGAAGAAAAGGCGCCTTCATTCTTTCAATACGGCTGCAGCAGCGCGGCGTGGCGCAGACTGGCCGCCTTGGACTTGCTGCGTCGTGCCGGTGCGGTGGGAGAGCACGGGGCTGTCACGGCGGCGAACGGCGGGCAAAACGCCATTGTCGCTTCCCTTCTAGCCCTGTGCCGTCCCGGCGACCGGCTGGGCGTAGACCCTCTCGTGTATTCCGGACTCAAGCAGGCCGCCAGGCTGTTGGGCGTGCGGCTGGTTCCCGTCACGCAGGAACAGGGCGAAATGAGCGCCGACGGCGTTCGCTATGCCGTGCAGAATCACCAGATCAAGGGGCTGTACGTCGTGCCGGATTTTCAAAATCCGACGGCTCACGTCATGAGCGAACAAGGCCGCCGCACGATAGCCCAGATTGCCGAAGACGAAGGGCTGTTTATCATCGAAGACGGCGTAGCCCGGCTCATGGCCGCCGATCCGCTGCCGACGATTCAATCCCTGGCTCCGGAGAGAACCTTTTTTATCCTCAGCCTGTCGAAGGTACTGCTGCCGACGCTGCGCATGGCCTATATCCTCTGCCCTCCGGCCTATGCCGGTACGCTGCAGGACATCGTGCAGAGCCTGCACCTATCGCAGTCGGAACTGCTGGCAGAGCTGACGGCCCGCCTTCTCGTGTCCGGCGCAGCGGAGGCGCTGATTGCAGCCCGTCGTGAAGGGGCGGCCCGAAGGAACGCCATTGCCGAGGAAATCCTATAGGGATATACGCTCTTAGGCAGTTCCGAATGCCTGAGCCGCTGGCTGGTCCTGCCGGAAGGACTGACGGGGACGCAGGCGGAAGCCGAGGCGAGACGGCGGGGCGTAGCCGTATATGGCGACGCCCACTTTGCCGTCGGGCCTGAGAGCCGGCAGTACGGCCTGCGCCTAGCCGTGACTGCTCCGGCTGATGACGATGAATTGGCCGAGGGCCTGCGGCGGCTGAAAGCTATGCTGGATGCCTGGCGCCCGTAATTGTATGCCATACAATTTTCTTATTGTATGGAAATTTCTCCTATGCTATGATGAATCTGTAAAGACAGTACAGAGAATGCAAAGGAGGGCTATATGATGAAATGTTACGTTGTCGACGCCTTTACGAAAGAGGTATTTAAGGGAAATCCGGCGGCAGTCTGTGTCCTCGATTCGTGGATACCGGACGAACTCATGCAGCGCATCGCCATGGAGAACAACCTGTCCGAAACGGCCTTTACCGTCAAGGAAGGTGACGCCTACCGCCTGCGTTGGTTTACGCCGGGCGGTGAAATTGATTTGTGCGGCCATGCCACACTGGCGACGGCCTACGTGCTGGCCCATTTCGTAGCGCCGGAAGAACAGGTATTCCGCTTTCAGACGATGAGCGGCGAATTGGTCGTCTCACGGGACGGCGAACGGCTGTCTATGGACTTTCCGGCTTACGAGATGAAGGAAATCCCCGTGACGGACGCCATGGCGGCGGTCATCGGCGCGCGGCCTGCGGCGGCGTATATGGGACGGGACTTGGTCTGCGTCCTGCCGGCAGAAGACGACGTGCGGCAGGCGAAGCCCGATATGGAAGCGATGAAATCCTTAGACGGCCTGCTGCTGCACATTACGGCCCAAGGGACAGACTACGACTGCGTGAGCCGCAGCTTTGCGCCGAAGCTCAACGTTGCCGAAGACCCGGTCTGTGGCTCCGGCCACTGCCATATCGTGCCTATCTGGGCCAAGGCGCTGGGAAAAGACCATATCAAGGCCTACCAGGCGTCGAAACGAGGCGGCGAACTGTACTGCAAACTCGACGGCAGCCGCGTGACCTTGGCAGGATACGCCTGCCTGTATTCCATCGCGGAGCTGAATGTGTAACACTGTGATATATAGAAACACCGCTGCAATTGAAAACATATATGTTTTCAATTGCAGCGGCGTTTTTTTACAGCATATTCCATATTTTAAGATTTTTACTGTATGTAAGAAAGTTAGTGTAAAATAATTGTGGGAAAACTTTACTGCACAAAAGTGAAGAACATATA
>ERZ838577.473-NODE-473-length-63573-cov-22.389354_pt1 | contig 63573 bp, 69 predicted proteins | sample MGYA00519682_ERZ838577 | MGnify/ENA primary metagenome ERZ838577 (study PRJEB31850, sample SAMEA3708838) | human gut metagenome | biome: human gut; feature: human-associated habitat; material: faeces | place: China | collected 2014 ...
TCAAAATATTTTTTGAAGTTCCAAGACCGATTTTGATAGCCTATTTTCAATTTAGAAACGCATTATTTATCGTCCTACTAAAGTATAGCCCTCCGGGGCAAGCTCGATAGCCGTGACCGTTTCGCCGTAGTTGGCGGCCCATGCGTCAAAATGCTGGAAGCCCTGCTCCTGCAACGCTCCCATTTGCAAGTACCGCTGAATAGTGTATAGCTCCACCATGCTGTTAGAGATAGGCGTACCGGTGGCGAACACCACACCCCGCCCGCCGGTGATCTCGTCTAAGTACCGGCACTTCATGAAAAGGTCGCTGGACTTCTGTGCTTCCGTCTGTGCAATACCGCTGACATTCCGCATTTTGGTATAGAGAAACAGATTTTTATAGTAGTGGCTCTCGTCGATGAACAGCCGGTCAACGCCCAGCTCCTCGAACGTGACCACATCGTCCTTGCGGCTCTGATCGTTCAGCTTGTCCAGCTTATTCTGCAAGCCTTTGCGGGTCTTTTCCATCTGCTTGATGGTGAAGTTCTCCGCCTTGTCCGCTTTTGCCTCCCGGATGCCCAGGATGATCTCGTCCATCTGCTGCTCCAGAATGGCACGCTGCCGCTGGATACTGACGGGTATCTTCTCAAACTGACTGTGTCCGATGATGACGGCGTCGTAATCGCCGGTGGCGATGCGTCCGCAGAACTTCTTGCGATTTTTTGTTTCAAAATCCTTTTTCGTGGCCACCAGCACATTGGCGGCAGGATAGAGCTGCAAGAACTCGCTGGCCCACTGCTCCGTCAGGTGGTTTGGCACCACAAAGAGGGACTTCTGGCACAGGCCCAGCCGCTTGGATTCCATAGCCGCCGCCACCATCTCGAAGGTCTTACCCGCACCCACCACATGGGCCAGCAGGGTATTGCCGCCATAGAGGATGTGGGCGATGGCGTTCACCTGATGCTTCCGCAGGGTGATCTCCGGATTCATGCCGGAAAAGTTGATGTGGCTGCCATCATATTCACGGGGCCGGTTGCTGTTGAACAGAATGTTGTACGCCTTGCAGATCTTCTCCCGCCGCTTCGGGTCTTTCCAGATCCACTCGGCAAACGCTTCCTTCAAAAGCTCCTGCTTGCCCTGTGCGATGGCGGTCTCCTTCTTGTTCAGCACCGCCACACGCCGCCCATCTCTATCATATTGATAGTCGAAAATGCGGATGTCTTTCAGGTTCAGACTGCTCTCGATGATCTCATAGGCGCTTGCCCGCAGCGTGCCATAGGTATTGAAAGCCTTGATATTGCTCTTATCCTTGCTCTTGCCCTCAATGCGCCACTCGCCGGTGATCTGGGAGTAATGCACCTTGATATCCCACCGTGCACGGCGGGGCGTGTCCAGCGTCTCAAAGATGAACTGCCGGATATACTCCGGATTCAGCCATGTGGCACCCAGCCGCACGGAGATCTCACTGGCGGTCAGGTCTACGGGCTGTACCTTTTCCAATGCTTCTACATTGGGCTGGTACTGCGGCTCCGATTCTGCTTTTGTCCTCACCTCTGCCAGCTTCCGGCGCACATTTCCGGACAGGTACTCGTCGGCGGGCAGGTATTTCTCGCCGTCCTTTTCCCCGTAATCAGGGTTCAGAAAGACAACGCCCTGCAAGTCCGCGAACAGACTATCCTCGCCCTTGCCAGTGAGCTGCCCCATATACGCCATATCTACGCGGGCCTTCTCCCCGATGGACAGGGCCAGCGCCTCCACCGCCGTATCTACTCTTTCGGCAGGCCGGTGACTGCGAACGGTACGCTTAGTGAACAGGTCGGCTTTCCGCTTCAATCCACCCTCCTCGTCCAGCACCTCCAGCGAACACAGCAGGAAATAGGAGCTATCCTGGTCAAAGGCGATGGCGTTGCCACGGGAGTTGATCAGCCCATACTCCCGGGTAAATCGGTCATAGAGGTCGTTCAATTTTGCCTGCTGCTCGCGGATGCTGCTCTCCGGATAGTCCTCGGTCTGATACTCCAGCAGCGTCCGCACACAATCCCGCAGGCCGATCATGCCGCGGATACGGCTCTCGGCGGTCTTGGACACCTCCACCGGATTCATGCGGCTGTTCTCGCGGTAATAGAGCTTTCTGTCCACCAGCGTGTAGGAGAAATTGCGGACGGTGGGGTCTGCCTCGATGGACTGATCCTCGCCCTCCAGTTCCTCCTCACGCTCATAGGTGGTAATTTCACCGTGGATATTCTGCACGGCGTTGGCAAGGAGACTGTCCAGCGGCTGGTTGGGGAACGGCGTACAGGTGGGTTCCGGGCCATACGGTCCCGATACCATTTTCATCTCGCCCAGCACCATATCCGGGTGGTCGAGGAAATAGCGGTTCATGGTGATACCGTCGTCGTTCGTCCCCAACTGCACCCACTCTGGCTCAATGTCCACCATGCGGTCACGCTTTTGCAGGAACAGAATGTCCGATACCACCTCCGTACCCGCTGCCGCCTTGAAGGTATCGTTGGGCAGGCGGATCGCGCCCAGCAGCTCCGCCCGCTGCGCGATGTACTTCCGCACATTGCCGGTGCGCTTATCCATGGTGTAGCTGGAGGTGACGAACGCCACCACGCCGCCCGGCCTCACCTTGTCCAGCGTCTTGGCGAAGAAGTACTCGTGGATGGACAGGTTCAGCCGGTCATAGCGCCGATCCTGCACTTTGAACTGGCCGAAAGGCACATTGCCCACAGCTACGTCAAAGAAGTTGTCGGGGAAATTCATCTTTTCATAGCCACGCATGGAAATGCTGCTGCGAGGGTAGAGCTGGCGGGCAATGCGGCCGGAGATATTGTCCAACTCCACGCCGTAGAGCTTACTCTCTGTCATGCTATCCGGCAGCATACCGAGGAAGTGGCCGATGCCGCAGGCAGGCTCCAGCACGTTGCCCTGCCGGAAGCCCATCTGTCCCAGCGCGGCATAGATGCTGTGGATCACCACAGGCGGCGTGTAGAAGGCGGTCAGCGTGGACTCCCGCGCTGCGGCATATTCCTTCTCAGTCAGCAGGCTTCTCAGTCCCTCGTAATTGTTGTGCCTTGGGTCAAAGCAGTCCGCAAGGCCACCCCAGCCCACATATTTGGCCAGCACCTCCTGCTCCTCCGGTGTGGCAGGACGGTTCTCCGCCTCCAACTGCTTTAAGAGCCGGATAGCCGCCACATTGTTGGCATAGCGCTGGCTGGGCGGCGCTGCGCCCAGAGCATCGTCGGTGATACGGTAGTTGACGCCGCCCGCGAACAGCGGGGCGGCGGCTTCCAGCCGTTCTTTTTTTCTCGGCAAGGTAAACGCGGGCGGCATCGCCGCCTGTCCCTGCGGTGCTTCCTCCTCTCTCTGCTGTACCTGCGGCAGCGGGGATATTTCTTGCTCCTGTGCCGGTTCTGCCGCAGGTGTAGGCTCTTCCGTGGGTACTTCTTTCTGCTCTGGCTCCGGCAACTCTTGGTCATGCCAGTGGTTGAACAAACTAAATATGCCGTTAACATATTCGGAAAGCTGCTCCTTCGCCTGCTGGCAGGAATCATAGTGCCGGTCGCCCTCGTCCATGCCTTCCAAATAGGATGTCAGGGCTTCCAGCATTTCCGCCGCTTTTGCCTTATCCGCCAACTGCTCCTCAATGACGGGAACGGCATCATAGTAGTCCACACCCTTGGGGTACGGTCTCGACACATCGTCCGGTGCGTCGGAAAAGCCGAAATATATCGTCCTTGCCAGCTCTCGCAGCTCATACTGCGGTATTTTTGCCACGGCATCCTCGCCGGGGAAGCGTTTCTGCGCGATAAGCCTTTCATACTCCTTGACCACATTGGGGATGGTCAGCGTGACCTCACCGTACCGCTTACCGGCATATTCCCGCTGATAGGTCAGTCCCTTAGAACTTCTCGTATAGTCATATCCGTCGCGCCCGCCGCCGCTGTACTCACCAAAACAATTTTTGATGAATTTCTGCTGTTCCTCTTTTGCGTGGGGGTAACAGAAGAAGGAATACACCGCCAGTTGGCTGTCCACGGAATCCGCAAGAAAGAACTGGTCGATCTCATCCTGCGTAATGAACATTTTGCACCGGCGCACAAAATCCGGCTGCGCCGTGAAGCTGCGTTCCGGCAGATCAAGCCCGTCCAGCACAAGCCCGATCCGGTGCGTGTTATAGTCGCTTACGCGAAACCGCATGATGCTGCGATCCTGCTCGTATGCGCTCAGAAAAGTGTGGTATTCCTCGGCTAAGGCGGCAAGGCCTCCATTGCGCCCGGCAAAGTCCACCATATCTTTGCTCAGTTCCGGGTAGCTTTTGCGCTGCTGGTGGATGGCCAGCGTATCCGGAAACAAGCCTCGTGCAAGGCCCTTTTCGCCGAGGTCACGGGCGGTGAGCAAAAGAGCGCCCATCGCTTCATGCAGCACTTTGTCCTGAGCCTGTGTCAGTTCAGCAGCAGACAGATAAGTGCCGCGCTCCAGCAGCTCCACTATCCGCGCCGATGCCTGCTCCCATGTCACCGTAGTGCGGCAATAGCCGGTGCGAACACTGTTGCCCTGCGCCAGATGGATGCCATCCTCCATAAACCACACGGCATACTTGTGCCCATCATACTCGATGCCGCGCCCGTTGTCCGTACCGAACTCCCGCCGCAGAAACGCCGCGCAGTCCGCCTCCGGCCATTGCCGCGTATAGAACACCGCGATCCGCTCCGCACTGCCGCGGCTGTTGCCCGCCGTGTACAGCGTCTGGTCGATGACCGTCTGCGGCACTGGGCGGGTGGGGAACAACTCACCCGTTCGCTGCGTCTCCGGCACTCCATAGACCGCCGTGCCGCCGCCCATGCCAAAGAGGGACATTTGCTCCGCCATCACCGGTGCGTTCTGCAAGCCCAGCTTGATCTTGTATTCGCCGCGCTCTATGAGGCTTTCGGTCATTTCCGTGAGCACGCCCCACGAAAAAACGGATTCCGCTGTGCGGGAGAGATAGCTGCCCTCCCACATCAAGAGTCCGTCTTCTTCGGCGTGGTAGCCAACCCGGACTTTATCCGCGCTGGCCAGCACCTCAACCCATATATCGTTGTAGCTGTTTTTCAGAAATTTCGTGCGTGTCGCAATATCCCTATTGGTCTGAAAATACGCAAAAATCTCCTGCCGGGTATGCTTGCGCCCACCGTCGTCCAGCAGGATCGCTTTTATGAGGTGTGCATCTAAAAACGCCGGAAGCTCTGCGCTCCCGGCGTTTTCGTCTGTGCTATTCAGTTGTAAATCAGGTCGCTGAGCACCAGTTCCTCCGCGCTGTGCCGGAGATTGTTCATCAGCCCCGTCCAGCGCTGGGGATCGGCGGCCTTCAGATCCTCCGTCACGCCCTCCGCCTGCGCCGTCTGGGTCACGATCTCCGTCACCATCCGCTGTGCCGATTCCTCGATCTCCGCCAGATGTGTCGCCAGTTTGCCGCTGGTCTTGAGGTTGGTATACAGCACCCGGCGATGCTGCTTCAGGTACTGCCTCCGCAGCTCCGCGTACTTGCCCAGATGCACCGACGGCTCCTGCGGCAGCATCAGGTTGGGCAGGCGAAAGCCCTCCTGTATCCGATAGGTCACTTCCATGTTCCGCGCTCCTTTCTTTTTCGGCGTTATTTTGCTCTTTGACAGCATCATAGCCGATTTGTGCATCCTTTGCAAAAAATTGCTCCCGCCGCGCCTGCATCACCGTGCGGCTGATCTCCCGCAGACCCATCTCCGCAATATCGCTGGTGGCGATACCCAGTGCATTGATCGTTGTGGGGGTATCAAAGGAATAAATACCCTCAAAATCCTCCGGCAGCAGGTAGGCCATGGCAGGCAACGAAAGGCGGGTCATCAACATATAGGCAACGCTGCTTTGCAGCGCCCGCCTGTATGTGACCTCTGCATTCAGCATGTCCAGCTCCTCCAGCATACTGCCATCCCGGCAGTCCAGCAGATCCCGCAGATAGTCCGGCACATTGTCCGCCACGGCATTGCGGCTGGCAGACAGTATGGCATCCGGCAAATTATCCTTTTCGGGCAGTGTACCAAAGGTGGCCTCCAGCGTCTCGATGACCGGCTCCGTATAGGCCGGTTCCATCGACCAGATGGGAACGGGCCGCGAGATGCGTGTGGCATGGGTGTCCGTGATGTCAAAGTAGTGCTTCAGACGCCCTTTTCCATGGGCTTCATCCATGACAGCAATACCGGTAGCCCCGGCGTTGACCCACCGGCCAAACCGCCGGTTCCATTTTTCCAGCTCCAGCACCGCCGTGGCATTGGGACGCTGGGCGTAGATCAGAACCTGCTCGTCAAACGGACATTTGTAGTTATAGCACGCCGCACGCAGGAAACCCGTCCAGCTCTCATAATCGCCGGTCAGCTTTGTCAGTGTGCGGCTATATAACTCCGTGATAAATTGAAATTTACTTGCCAAGGCATTGCCTCCTTCCTCAAAAATATTGGGAGTATTGGATCTCGATTACCGTGCTTCGCCCCGTTCTTTCAGCTTTTGCAGTCCCTTCAAGAAGCTCGGCACTTCCTGAAAGCCCACAGCATCCACATAGTAAGCATTTCTCTTGCTGCCGCGCTTGACCACGATCACATCGCTCTCAGATAGAGAGCGCATTTGTCGGTAGAAAGGCCGCGTATCCGCATTGTGCTTCCGATATAACTCCTCCAGCGTCATGTTGGGGGCCAACACCCCGGCAAAGGCTTTGCGGTAATGGGCAGCGCGCAGCTTGCCTTTAGCGTTCTCATATCGCATAAAGGCGTAGTCCACCTTGGCCACGTTGTCGATCTGATATATCTCATAGCAGCCCGCGTCCGCTGGCTGCTGTATTGGATCAAGCGGCTCATACACCGTGCCTGTCCGCTGTGCCATCTCCGCAAACTCGCAAATATGATAGACATTACTGCCGACCAACGTGTGGTAGTCGTCGATATAGGTACAAAGCCGTATCACGCTGCCGCCATCCAGCCGCGTCATGACGATGCTGCCCCCGTCTGGGATGTAGAACAGCGTATTGTACTCCGCATCAATAAAGCGAATCCGGCGTTTGCTCTTATCCGGCTCCGGAAAGGCGATAACGCCCATGATATTTACCGGCTCACGGTCTGTCATCTTTCTTCACCTCGCTCCTTTTTCTGTGCAGTACGGTGCTGCTCGTACTCTTCCGCTTTTTCTTTGGCCCAATCAGGCAGCTTTTCACGGTCAGCGATACCGAGAATATCCGTTCTGTCCCACCGGCATCTTTTGCCAGAATACAGTTCTTCAAAATAAATTGCGCGTCCGCGGGAGCTGGGAGAACAGCCAAAACCACCCAGCGCATATCCGAGCTGGCAGTCCGCAGTGCGATACTCCGGCGCAAGACTGGCGGGGCGGATGATCACCAGTTTTCCTTCCAAGGATTCATCCGAGCATGGCAGGCAATATTCCCGTCCTAAAACAGTTACAGGCATCGCACGCTCTGCCTGAAATGCCCTCACCTTCTCTGTCTGCTCCTGCAAGCGCTGCAAGAACACGTCCATGATCTCAACATAGCTCTCACTGCCGATGGCCTCCGAAAAGCGCTCATTGCCCAAAAAGTCGTAATCCTGATAGCAGGTCATGTAGGTGGTATCTCCCGGATTATAGCCGATCAACATTGTCGCGCCACCCATGCGAAAGGATTGCATGATCTCATAGTCACCAGCCATCCGCGCAGTTTCTTTGTCAGCCATATCGTCTTACCTTTCCTTACCCTTTGATAATCTCTGTTTTGTCTCGTGCTCCTTGTTCTGCCGGTACTCTTTTTGCTCCTGATACTCGCTTCCTGCCCTTTCACAGAAGTCCTCGATCATCGCCGCACGGTCTGCTCCGTAATGTCCCCAGAAGAAGTTGGGCGGCCCATCTTCGTCGTTCTTGCAATTGCGCTGCCAGGTAACAAACGGGGCAGGCGCTTTCGGGTGTTCGCCCAAAGCAAATTCGGCGTTTCCCACGCACACCCGCGCCGTAATCTTATAGTCTGCGTTGATGATCTCACCAATGACATAGCTGCCGCTTTCCAACTCCATGGTGTAGCTGCCGTTCTGTGCCTGCTGCGCCTTCACCGGCATGGCGGGTACACCGCAGACCAGATCCGGCTGCATGACAAACTGTGACCTTGCGCCCAGCAGCTCCCTCGGAAGCGCCGATACCGGCAGATATAGTTTTTCTTTCCCCATGACCTCATATCGCAGCAGGAAATCGTCCACCGGATAGTAGATACTCATAACAGGGTCTTTGATATGCCCCTTCGCCGTCGTCGCGTTCCTATATCTGGCATTGTCCAAGTACCATTGCGGCTCGGCTCCCGGCGTATCCCAGCCAAACATGGAACCTGCCATCATGGCAGTTTCCTGAATATCCGTAATGCCGCGCCGCCGGTTATGGCTGTCTGCGATATCACGGTTTTCTGCGCGATTCCCGGTGTCCCACTCCGAGCGGTAGTAGCCACGCACGCCGTGTTTAAGTACGACAAGCTGCCCGGTGGAGGGCAGCGTAGAAAGGCAGGTATCGGGCAATTCATTTCTGCGCATTTGTTTCCTCCTCATCTTGCTTGCTCCTGCTGCCGTCTGCGGTGCCAGCCCTCCAGCAGCTTGAGAATGACCTCCTCCATCTGCTTGGGGGTATAGCTGGCAGGGAAGTACCTTTGCAGCCGGTCGCTGCGGATGGTCACTTTGCGCTCCAGCGGCTTTTCCTCCCGCATGATTCTGTCGATAATGTCGTTCCCCAGCTTGCCCTCTGCACTGATCTGCTTGAGCCGCTGCGCCTGATCCACAGTGGGGGATACCTCATCCCGCTCCATGAGGAACTGGAGGTAGGTCTGTTCTTTTTCGGTCAGGTGGGAGATATAGTCCGCTGCCGGAACGAATTTCAGTTTCCCTGTGTCCACCGCCTCCAGCAGCGGCGGGATGAGGTTCGTCAGGCGGATATAGCGTTGAATTTGCATACGGCTCTCGTTTGCTTGCTCCGCCAAAATCTCCACCGAAAAGCGCCCCTGAAAATTCTGCCCAACTTGGGCAGAATTTTTTGCGGGTCGTCCTGCGCTCCGCTTCATGGCGTCCAGCTTCAGCTTATACGCCTTGGCCTTCTCGCTGGGCAGCAGGTTTTCTCGGTTGATGTTGTAGTCCACCACCAGAATGTCCGCGTCCTCGTCACTATAATTGCGCACGATGACCGGACGGGTATCCAGTCCCACCACCTTGGCGCAGTAATCGCGCCGGTGGCCGGAGATGATCTCATACCCGCCCTCGCTGCGGGGACGGACGATCAGCGGCTCGGCAATGCCGGTGCGCTCGATGCTGTCCATCAGCCGCACCAGATCGGCACTGGGCCGGTCTACGGAATACGGCTGCCGCGCATAGGGGAACACCTGCTCCGCCGGCACGATCTGTACCCGCTCCTGCTGGTCGGCTTCCCGCTCTGCGTCTGTTTTGAACAGATCATCGTACCGGGTCAGCTCTATGCCGTTTAATTTGCGGGCCAAGCTGCAACACCTCCTTCGTCAGCGCGGCATACGCCTGTGCCGCTTTCCCCTCTGGGTCATGCTCATAAATGCTGGTTCCTGTGACGCTGATCTCCGCCACGCGGATAGAACGGGGTATCTCGCTGGCGAATACTCGGCTGCCGTAGTTCCTGCGTAACTGCTCACTAATTCCCTTAGCCAGCGTGGTGCGGCTGTCCATCATGGTCAGCAGGATACCGTCCACCGTCAGGTGGGGATTGATCTGCCGTTTGACGCGGGCAATGGTACGCATGAGCTGTTCCAGCCCTTTGGCGGCCAGATACTGCCCCTGCACCGGAATGATAACGCTGTCCGCCGCGGTCAGTGCGTTGATGGTCAACATCCCCAGCGAGGGCATACAGTCGATGATGGCGTAGTCATAGGCCGGTGCCGCCGTGGACAGATACTGCCGCAGCACCGTCTCCCGGCTCATGATGTTCACCAGCGTTACTTCCAGTCCCGACAGCTCAATGTTGGCGGGAACAAGATCGATACCGGACGCATGGTGCAGGATACCCTCGCCGGGTGCGATGGGTTCCTCGTTGACGGTCTTACTCATCAGGTCGGCCAGTGTGGGAGAAAGCTCGTCCGGCTGCCGCCAGCCCAGCATTTGGGTGAGATTGCCCTGGGCGTCGGCGTCCACCAACAGGACTTTCTTGCCCTGCTGGGCAAGGCCGACACCCAAGCTGGCAGCTGTGGTGGTTTTCCCCACGCCGCCCTTCTGATTTGCCAGTGCGATGGTTTTCAAAAGCACACCTCCATTTCGTGCAACAAAAAAAGAGCCTTTCGGCTCTTGCTCTGACAGTATTCTGTTCTACCCGTTTCCGCCGCTGAGGTCATGGCCCACCATCAGCGCGTAGTGGTTATCCATGGTCAACGGCGCGTTATACAGTGCAGTCAGCAGATATGGCTTCACATGGCGCACCTCGGTGGTGTTCTCGTTGATCCGATCCAGTACATACAGCAGATGTGCTCCGGTCAGCTTCAGCAGCCTTGAACGCACTACCTCCGCTGGCAGCTCCTCTCCCGCCACGTGAATGGAGGACTTGGTAGAGCACACGGTATCCAGCATCAGGCTCACCAGCTCATCCAATCGCTCGCGGTCGGCGTTGGTATAATTTGACAGGTAATCGTAGCTGATGTTTTCCCTGATCTGCTCGCTGTATATCTTCCTCCGTTCCATTCTGTCCTTCTGCGTAGATCTATCCTCGCGCCAGAAGGAAGGGAAGGATGTAAGAACATCCGTATTTTGTTTCTCTTTACTTTGTTCTTGTATATTTAATTGGGCGGGCTTTTCCTGTTCAGGTTTTACCTGTTCTGGAAAAGCCCGTTTAGGTGCATCGGCAGATTTTTCCGCCTGAACGGGATTTTCCCGTTTAGGAGCATCTGCCTGCCGCGACTGCTCCAAAATGGTGTATTCGATGCTGCCCAGCGTTCCGTCTGCGCGGCGTTCCCGCTTCCGCACGATGTACCCCGTGCCTTCCAGCTCCCGCACCGTGGTACAGATGCTGTCCACACCGTCCTTGCAGATACGCGCCAACCCCTTGGTGGTGTAGTCCCAGTCCTCCGGCAGCGACAGCATCAGGGACAGCAGTCCCTTTGCCTTCAGCGACAGTCTTTTGTCCCGCAGGTGCTGGTTGGACATCACGGTATAGTTCCGCGTTTTCTCCACTCTGAATACAGCCATGGGCGTTCCTCCTTTCCATTTATTCTATAGGAAAAGAGGCGATTCACACCGCCTCTTTTTTATTCACCGTATTGGTAATTTCCTTATTTAGTTTCAACCTCATCCACCATTCCATCGTTCACTCTCACTATAGACTATAGAATTCCTCGTTGCGTAACCATTAAAAATGCAATAGAATTGATACTATAACTAACTTAAACTGGGAGGGATTCATATGTTAGCAGTAGGAATCGTGCGTACTTTTCTTATTTCGAGTGTTTCTGTTGTGGTAGTTGCACTCGTCCTTATCGGTATTGCCTTTTGGCGTATATCCAAGCGCCCTAAGACCGGAGTAAGCTCCTCAGAAACAAACGATTCTGAGTACCTCATATATTCAAAAAAGGGCTATGTTTTACGGATATGTTATGCCATTTGTGTTGCCGCAGACTATATCCTTATCATTTTGGAAATTGCAGCAACCGGCCTCAGCGCATACATTGCCTTAACTCCCGGCGCAGAGACATACCCCATTGCAGTATTGCTAATTATCTCGTTTATTGCCTCTACCTTCCGCAACGCACTTAGTCTCAAATATTTGCGAAAAGCATACGCCGAAGCTTTTCGCATTCTGGAATTTGCGGTTGACGCATATCGTATATCTGACAAAACCGCTGAGGATAAACATAAGCTTCAGCAGGAGAATGAACGCGCACAGCAAGTAATTGCATCCTATAACGAGTAGGCTGTATTTTCTCTACAGGTAAACTAAAAATTCAGATGCATCCGAAGAATATTCATTGCACCTTTGTATCTGACCAATGTAAATGAGTGATTCCGACCAAATATCCGTTTTATCTCGTATTTCGCCTCTTTTTTGCACTTTGCATTTTTAAGTAGTGAAAAAAGCCGATTCTTTGAGGTGAATACACACCGCAAGAGGTGGGCGTGAACCTGAAGGAGGGCTACAACGGCCACCTGACCTCCCGTGAGGCCGGTTCCGTGGGCGGCCAGATGGTCAAGAAGATGATCGAGTCCTACGAGAAGAACCTGTAACGCAGGCCATACGCAAACCCCCCGGAGGAGGCGGCCCAGCCGCCCCCTCCGGGGGGCCTGTTCAGCAGCTATACATCCGCAGCAGAAGGAGGCCCTGCGGGGCCTCCCTCTGCCGATTCAGGCTTGGCGCAGCTTCTTCTGCCCCAGACGGCGCAGCTTCCGCACGTCCGCCTCCGTCAGCGCCACCGGATAGCGGCGGGCCAGCAGCGTGGCAATGCGTCTCTCCCGCCAGCCGTATTCCGAGTAGCGCAGCAGATCCTCCAGGAGCTCCTCCGGCACAGCGGCCAGCTCCTTGTCCGTCAGCATTTTTCATACGCTTCCTTTCGTCTTTGCGGAGCATCTCTGCCTGATTTCTCTTTGATTATATAATCGAACGATAAAAATTTCAATGGCTTTTTACCATTTTTTGTGAATTTTTCCCATGGCAGAACGCAGGGGAACAGAAGCCCACGGCCCATGACGGGAATTTTTGCTGACAAGCGGAAAAAGCTGTGGTATACTGGAACTACTACATCTTAGGAGGTCCGTATGCGTATCAACTGGTTCAAGGATGAAAACAATCTGGTGTACATCAATGGGGCCACGCAGCTGGCGGAGTTGGAGCGGACGCTGCACTTTCCGGGGCTGGAGGAGGCCGCCAACGAGCTGCGGAAGCATCCCACACCGGAGGGCTTCACCATCAAGGGGCATGGCCGCACCAGCGGTCGTCTGTTCGTGCCGGATCTGGCCTTCGGGGAGCATATCCAGATGGGGGAGAACATTTTCTTCTTCATGGGGGAAATGCAGGAGTGCTACGTCATCTACTGGCTGGATGCGCCGGTAGTGGCGGAATAGACGGACATACAAAAAGACCGCCGGGATGTCTCCGTAAGACATCCCGGCGGTCTTTCTTCACAGCTTCTCCTGTGGCAGCTCCAGCAGCACGGAGGCGCAGAACATTCCGTCTCTCGGCTCCAGTCGGCACACGCCGTGGTACTTCTCAGCGATGCTGCGGACGGAGGCCGTCCCCAGCCCCAGTCCGGCGTGCTTGGTGGAGAGGAATCCACCGGTGGTGCGGCGCACTGCGCCGGTGAAAGTGTTGTCCACGGCGGCGCAGAGGGTGTGGGCATCGGCGGTAATGCGGACCACAATGCGGGGCGATGCCTCCTGCATACAGGCGGTGAGGGCGTTTTCAAGCAGATTGCCGAACAGCACCGCCAGATCCGGGTCAGCGACGCCGGTATACTCCGGCAGCTGGGCCTTCACGGAGAACTCCACCTGCTGGGCCGCCGCCTGCTGGGCAAAGTAGGACAGTACGGCATTGACGGCGGCATTGCCGCAGAATTGCAGCTGCCGGGCGTCGGGCAGCGTCTCCTGATACCGATCCAGATACGCCTGCATGGCGTCGTAGTCCTTCCGCCGGAGGCAATCCTGCAGCAGCGCGATGTGGTGGCGCACATCGTGCTTGGCCTGCCGGGCCTCGGCAATACGTTCCTGCAGGTTCTCGTATTGCAGGCTCTGCATGGCCAGCGCATAGTTCTTCTGCTGCAGGGCAACCAGCTTCTCCTGCTCCAGCACCAGTCGGGCCACCACATAGTACACCAGCGCTGCCCCGGTGTTGATGAAAAGCAGCACGATGGTGCTGCTGGGCCGCAGGGCGATCTCCAGCCCCGTCAGGTTGGTGTTGCCGTAAATGACGTAGTACCAGATAAGATAGAAGGTGGCGGGGATGAGCCACAGATAGCGCCATGCCAGCCCCGATGTCTCCTGCTCCACGGCGGGAGTATAGACCTTCCGGACATACAGCAGCAGCGGCAGGAACAGCACCGCCTCCACCGCCAGCATCATCAGGGCGAAGGACCAGCGGTAGGACTGCACCGCCAGCGCCGGGAACAGCTGTCCCTCCAGGCACTTGGCGGCAATCACCACCAGATTGGCCAGATTAGAGATCATCAGCAGGGTAAACAGCGTCTTGCCGGGATAGGCCCGCACCGCCAGAAAGTAGAACACGGCGTACAGCCCCGTGCTGACGACGCTGAGAAGGCTGGCCCGCCCCGGCGTGAAGAAGGCAGCGCACAGGCCCAGTCCCATTTGCAGCAGCGTCAGCACTGCCACCAGCGCCGCCGCCACCGCCGGAGAAAACCGCAGTCTCCGCCGGAAGGGATAGAGGGCCATGGCCAGAAAGGGCAGGAAGTTCGTCAGCGAATAAACGCAGACCTCCAGCATCCGATACAGCGGCGGCATCAGTCGACACCGTCCTTTCGCAGCCGGTCAAAGCGGAAGGCGGAGTATGCCTCCTGCACCTCCCGTAACCTCCGGCGGCTGATGGGCAGACGGGTGCCGTCCTTCAGCAGGAACACGTCCTCCTGCCGGCCAGCCACCTCGTGGAAGTTTACCACCACGCCCCGGCAGATGCCGCAGAAGCACGGATAGGCACACAGCAGCGGCTCCACAGCAGCAAAGGAGGTCCGCAGGGTACGGTCCCCATCCTTGCAGTGCAGCGTCACCCGGTGGCCGTCGGAGGCGGCGTAGCGGATGCTCCGCAGCACCACCTGACTGCCGTCCGGCAGCCGCAGCCGGCGGGAGCGCTCCAGCGCCTCCAGATCCAGCCGCTCCAGCATGGCCCGGACTCCCTCCGGCCGGAAGGGCTTTCGCAGATAGTAGCAGGCCCCCACCTCATAGCTCTCGCTGGCGAAGTCGTTGCTGGAGGTGGCGAAGGCCAGCCGCACCTGTCCGTCATCGGCCCGCAGCCGCCGGGCCACCTCCATGCCTGTGGCGCCGCCCATGTAGATATCCAGCACCACCAGCTCAAAGGCGCCGGGCCGCCAGTCCGCCAGCAGCGCTTCCCCACTGCCGTAGTGGGAGATCTCCGTCTCCCGGCCCAGCTGCTCGGTGAGATACTGCTCCAGCTGCGCCAGAGCCCTGGGATCATCATCCACCAGTGCGATCTTCATAGGCAGTGCTCCTCTCTGCATGATACTGTCTCCATCATACTCCGTACCGAGCGAAAAAACAAGAAAAATGATATACCCTGCCCAAAGCTGAAAATTTTTCTGAAACCCTCTCGCTTTTTGCATTGGGATGTGGTATGATACCGAACGTATGGTACATATCACAACAGGAGGCCATGTTACATGGACATTTTCGATATTTTAGGCCCGGTGATGGTGGGTCCCTCCAGCTCCCACACCGCCGGAGCGGCCCGCATCGGCAAGATGGCCCGTACACTGCTGGGCGGTGAGCCGATGGAGGCCAGAATTCACCTCCACGGCTCCTTTGCCGAGACCGGCTCCGGCCACGGCACCGATCGGGCGCTGGTGGCGGGTCTGCTGGGCATGAACCCCGACGATATGCGGATCCCCTTCGCCTTTCAGGAGGCGGAGAAGGCGGGTCTGCACTTCACCGTGGATAAGATCGACCTGCGGGACGCCCACCCCAACACGGCGGTCATCGAGGTCCGGGACGCCCACGGCAAGCAGCTGGAGCTGCAGGCCGCCTCCATCGGCGGCGGCCGCATCGTGGTGAATAAGCTGGACGGCATTGACGTCAGCTTCACCGGAGACTACAACACGCTGGTGGTCCGCAACCACGATGAAAACGGTGCTCTGGCCGCCGTCACCACCATCCTCAGCCAGCTGCGGATCAACGTGGCCAATATGAGCCTGTGCCGCCACAAGCGGGGCGGTGACGCCCTGATGGTCATCGAGACGGATCAGCACATCAAGCCCCATCAGGTGAGCTTTCTGGCGGAGCTGCCGGGCATCCTGTCGGTGACCTACTATGATAAGGAGGATGAGGACCATGTCTCTTGATTCGATGGCGGATATCCTGCACTGCATGGAGCAGGAGGGCAAGGAGTTCTGGGAGGTGGTGCTGGCAGCGGACATGGAGGAGCGGCAGGTGAGCCGGGAGTCCTCTCTGGCCAAGATGCTCACCACATGGCAGGCCATGGTAGACGCCTCCGACAGCTATACCGGCGACCGCCGCAGCGTCAGCGGGCTGGTGGGGGGCGACGGTCTGAAAATGCGGCAGTACGCCATCCGGGGCAAGGCCATGTCCGGCGGCTACGTCAGTGAGGTCATCGCAGAGGCCCTCAGCATGGCGGAGTCCAACGCCTGTATGCGCCGCATCGTGGCGGCCCCCACGGCAGGAGCCTGCGGCGTGCTGCCGGCCGTGCTGCTGCCCCTGTGCAAGTATGAGGAGCTGAACCAGCGCCAGATCTTAGAGGCACTGTATGTAGCCAGCGGTATCGGCGCCGTCATCGCCTATCGGGCCTGCATCGCCGGTGCTGCCGGCGGCTGTCAGGCGGAGATCGGCACCGCCAGTGCCATGGCGGCGGGGGCTTTGGTGGCCCTCCGGGGCGGCAGCGGCCAGCAGATCTGCCACGCTGTGGCCATGGCCCTGAAGAATCTGCTGGGCCTGATCTGCGACCCGGTGGCAGGTCTGGTGGAGGTCCCCTGCGTCAAGCGCAATGTCGTCGGCGCCGTCAACGCCGTCAGTGCGGCGGATATGGCGCTGGCGGGCATCGAGAGCCGCATCCCCGTGGACGAGGTCATCGACACCATGGGCGAGGTGGGCCGCCGCATCCCCGTGGAGTTCCGGGAGACGGCGCTGGGCGGTCTGGCGGACACCCCCACCGGCAAGGCCATCGAGGCAAAAATGCGGGGCTGATGTCTCGACATGATGAAAAAGACGACCGTGGTACGATGTACCACGGTCGTCTTTTTCATACTTTATGCAATTTTTCACCTTTTCAGCCGCTTATCGCTGCGGCGGGCCAGCCACGTACCCAGACTCTGGAACAACTGCACCAGCAGGATCAGGATCACCACCGCCACCAGCATCACCAGATACTTGTAGCGATAGTAGCCGTAGTCGATGGCGATCTTACCCAGACCGCCGCCGCCGATGATACCGCTCATGGCGGAGTAACCCAGAATGGTAGTCAGGGCAATGGTGACGTTCTGGATCAGGGACGGCACGCTCTCCGGGATCATCACCTTGCAGATGATCTGCAGGGGTGTAGCACCCATGCTCTGGGCCGCCTCGATGATGTTGGGGTCCACCTCACGGAGACTGCTCTCCACCAGACGGGCCACAAAGGGGAAGGCCGCCACCACCAGCGGAACGATGGTGGCTGTGGTACCTACCGCCGTGCCGATGATGAGCCGGGACAGGGGGAACACCATGATCATCAGAATCAGGAAAGGAACCGAGCGCAGGAGGTTGATGATGACATTGAGTACCTGCAGCAACCAGCGGGGCAGCGGCAGCACGCCGTTCTTCTCCCCCGCCACCAGCAGAACGCCCAGCGGCAGCCCCAGCACCAGCGACAACAGGGTGCTGAGCACCGTCACATAGAATGTCTCCCAAATGGCGTAGGGCAGGCTGGGCAGCACCGCCATCAGATCCTGCACGGAGCTTGCCGAAAACAGATCACTGTACATGGCCGTCTACCTCCTCTACCCGAATGTTGCTCATGGTACCGATATAATCCATGGCCCGCTGGAACTGGCCGCTGGGGATGCCCAGCAGCATACTGCCGTAGACCTCCTCCGACAGCTTCTGGGTGGAGGCGGAGATCACCGTGCAGAGGATGCCCTCCTCGGAGGCCAGTCTCGCCACCAGCGGCGTGCCGGTGGTGACGCTGTCCCGGAAGGTCAGCCGCACCCGGCGCACCGCCTGCGGGTCGGACACCAGCGCATCGGCGCCGCCGGGGAACACCAGCCGCCGTCCTGCGGCGGACTTGGGAGCGGCGAACACTTCGGATACCAGCCCCTTCTCCGCCACCACGCCGCCATCCAGAATAGCCACATGATTACAGATGGTCTTGACCACGCTCATCTGGTGGGTGATGACCACCACAGTGATGCCCAACTTCTGATTGATGTCCCGGATCAGCTCCAAAATCTGGTGCGTGGTATTGGGGTCCAGAGCACTGGTGGCCTCGTCGCACAGCAGCACCTTGGGCTGGGTAGCCAGCGCACGGGCAATGGCGATGCGCTGCTGCTGGCCGCCGGACAGCTGCGCCGGGTAGGCCTGTGCCTTATCCGGCAGGCCCACCAGCTCCAGCAGCTCCTTGGCCCGGCGGACGGCGTCCGCCTTCTTCACCCCGGACAGTTCCATGGGGAAGCACACGTTTTGCAGGCAGGTGCGCTGCATCAGCAGGTTGAACCGCTGGAAGATCATGGTGATCTCCCGACGGGCCGCCCGCAGCTGCGCCGGAGTCATGGTGTCCAGCCGCTGGCCGTCCACCACCACCTCGCCCGCCGTGGGCTTTTCCAGCAGATTGATACACCGCACCAGCGTGCTCTTACCGGCACCGCTCATGCCGATGATGCCGTAGATGTCCCCGTCCTCAATGGTCAGGGAGACGTCCTTCAACGCATCTACCCCTCCAGAATCGGAGTCAAAGGTCTTACTGACGTGTTTTAATTCGATCACAGACGTCTCCCCTCCTCTCTCTTACTTACCGCTGATGGCGTCCAGCGTGGTCTGCTTGCCGCCGTACAGGCCCATGGGCTCCACGTGGATGCCGCCCACGGACACGATGTGGGTGTTGTTCTGAGCGTTGAAGTCCTCCAGATAGGGCAGGTGCTGGAAGTAGTTGGCGGTGACGGTGCCGTCATCCACCACGGTATTGGGTACCACATAGTCGTTGTAGACCTGAATGTCCAGCGTCACGCCCTTGGCTGCCAAGATCTGCTTGGCGACCTCCAGAATTTCGGCGTGGGGCGTGGGGGAGGCGGCGACGGAGATGGTGGTGCCGTTCAGAGCATCATAGTTCACAGAGGCATCATAGCCATCGGTGGGATTGGTGACCACGGACACCACAGAGCCGTCATACTTCTCGTTGATGTAGTCCACCACCTGCTGGCTCTCCAGAGCAGCCTTCAGCGCCTTAACGGCGTCGGTGTTCTCAGTGCCCTCCTTCACAGCCAGAATGTTGGCATAGGCGGAGGCGGAGCCCTCGATGAGCAGGGAGTCCTTCACGGGGTTCAGGCCGGCGTTGATGGCGTAGTTGCTGTTGATGACGGCGTACTCGGCATCCGCCAGCAGGGAGGGCAACTGAGCAGCCTCGGCCTCTACGATCTCCACATTGTAGGGATTATCCACAATGTCGTTCTTGGTGGCGGTGATGCCGGCGCCGTCCTTCAGGGTGATGATGCCGTTCTCCTGCAGCAGCAGCAGCGCACGGGCTTCGTTGGTGGTGTCGTTGGGGACCAGAATTTTCACGCCGCTGTCGGACTTCTTGCCGCAGGCGGCCAGACTCAGAACCAGTACCAGCGCCAAAGCCAGCGTGGCGATCTTTGCAAATACGGAACGTTTCATGATGATTTCTCCTTTATCTTCTTTCATAAATAGTTATTGTATCGGGACACTTCGGCAGTCCCTCTCGCCTGTGTGATTCATAACAGATACCGTGTCCAGAGGACACATTCGCTGGGTCAGCAGGATCAAAGGGATCAGCTCCTTTTCGGCAAAATAAAAACAGCGGGAGGTCATGCGACCTTCCGCTGTTCGTTAGCTTGGTTCACCCGGTGACGGGTCACAGAACAGATGCCGGAAAGCAGACCACCGAATTGGCGCAGCGACGCATGCACATGGAGCCCATGCACATCCCCAGCATCATCATGTTGGTACGCAGCTTCTTCATGGTGCCGTCCGTCCTTTCCTCAGGCATTCTTGGGATGGTGGCATTGTACCCCTCCCATCCCCTCTTGTCAAGTCTTTTCCGGGATTTCCCCGATTGTTCCAAAATTCCCGAAGCATTTCCTCCGGATTTCGTCTAAATCCCCATTATCTGCCCTTGGGCAGCACCGCACGGATCACCAGCGGCTCCGTGCCGGTGTTGCGGACGCTGTGGCTGTGGCCTTGGGGACAGTAGTGCCACATACCGGGGGTCAGGGTCACCTCCGTGCCGTCGTCATGGCACAGCCCCGTGCCGGAGACGATGCACATCACCTCGCAGTTGTCGGTGTGGGTGTGGGGGCCGATACTGCCACCCACTGGCACCGTCAGCTGCAAAATGCGGCCCATGTCATCGTCATAGGCCCGGACGGACACCACACCGTCCCCGCCCTTGAAGCCGGACACCAGCTGCTCCGGCAGACGATCAAAGGAAACGATCATGCCCGCTCACCTCAGTTCAGGAAATCCTTCAGCTTCTTGCTGCGGGAGGGATGGCGGAGCTTCCGCAGAGCCTTGGCCTCGATCTGGCGGATGCGCTCACGGGTGACGTTGAACTCCTTGCCCACCTCCTCCAGCGTGCGGGTGCGTCCGTCCTCAATGCCGAAGCGCAGCTTCAGCACCTTCTCCTCCCTGGGCGTCAGGGTGCTGAGCACGTCCACCAGCTGCTCCTTCAGCAGGGTGAAGCTGGCGGCCTCGCTGGGCTCGGACACCCCCTCGTCGGGGATGAAATCTCCCAGATGGGAATCCTCCTCCTCGCCGATGGGCGTCTCCAGCGACACCGGCTCCTGTGCGATCTTCAGAATTTCCCGCACCTTGTCTACGGGCATCCCCATCTCCTCGGAGATCTCCTCCGGCGAGGGGTCGTGGCCCAGCTCCTGCATCAGCTGCCGGGATACCCGGATGACCTTGTTGATGGTCTCCACCATATGGACGGGGATGCGGATGGTGCGGGCCTGATCGGCAATGGCCCGGCTGATGGCCTGCCGGATCCACCACGTGGCGTAGGTGGAGAACTTATAGCCCTTGGTATAGTCGAACTTCTCCACGGCCTTGATCAGGCCCAGATTGCCCTCCTGGATCAGATCCAGAAACAGCATCCCACGGCCCACATACCGCTTGGCGATAGACACCACCAGACGCAGGTTGGCCTCCGCCAGCTTCTGCTTGGCCTTCTCCCCCTGCTTCACGTCCTTTTTCAGGGCGGCCAGCTCCTCCTCCGGGATGACCTCGCCCTCCTTCTCCGCTGCCGCCATACGCTCCTTGGCGGCATTGCCGGCGGACATGGCCGTAGCCAGATGAATTTCCTCATCCGCCGTCAGCAGCGGCACCTTGCCGATCTCCTTCAGATACATCCGCACAGGGTCGTCGATGTTGAAGCTGTCCACCAGCGTGTTGGGGTCCACCAGCTCCTCTTCCTCGATCTCGGCGATCTCCTCCAAAGGCGGCTCCCCGTCATCGGGCAGGTCCGTCAGGAACTCATCGCTGCCCACCTCGATGCCCAGATCCGCCAGCGAATCGTAGATGCGGTCCATCTGGTCGCCGTCCAGATCCATGGTATCCACCACGTCCGACAGCTCGCCGGGATCCAGCTTCCCGGTCTTGCAGCCCTTGGCCAGCAGATCCTTCAATTTCTCGTTTGCGGTGATGAGGGTCGCCGCCGGAAGGGCGGCAATGGTCTTATCGTCCAGCTTCTTGCGGGATTTGGAGTCCTCTTCCTCCCGCTTGGCGGCATCCTCCGCCAAAAGCTGGTCGGCCATGGCCTCCAGATCCTGCTGCTCCAGCTGCTGATTCAACTTCTCACTCATGCTTGCTTTCCTCCGTAACCCTTTTTTTCTTTATACTTCTCCTGAGCCGCCAGAAGGGGATCGCCCTGTGCGTTCCGCTTCTGCGCCTCCTCCCGGATGATGCGTATATAATCCGCCAGCGCCCGCTGGGCCGAGGCCGTGGCCTCCGGCTTCTGCAATACGCCGGTGAGATGACTCATTTCCTCGCCGGACAGCTCTCCGCTGAGTCCGGCCACACTGAGGGGCCGTCCCTCCTGCCGCAGCTGCCACAGGCGGTCAAACACCCGGCCCAGCAGCGGCGAGGAAAACTCCTCCTGCCGCAGGGGCGCCTCCTCCGGAAAGACGCTCTCGTCCTTCAGCAGCAGGCGCAGCACCCCTTCCTCCGCCATGGCGCTCCGCACGTTCGTGTAGCGGATGCCTCGCTCCTGGGGCTGTACCGACACGGCGGGATTCAGCTCCCGGCGCCGGAGGGCCTTGCGCTCCTTGCCCAGCTTTCGCCGCAGGGTACGCTCCACCTCCAGACGCATGGCCTCAGGCGTCAGGCCCGCCGCCTGAGCGGCACGGGTGGTGTATACCTCCCGCTCCACAGCGTTCTCCAGCTTGGCCAGCTCCTCGCTGACCTCCTGTGCATAGGCGATGCGCTGGGTGTCATCCGTCAGGTCGTACTTCCCGGCGATCTGATCCAGTCGGAACTCCACGCCATTTTCGCTGCCGGTCAAAAGACGCTCGAAGGCCGCCGGCCCTTGAAGCTTGATGAAGTCGTCGGCATCCTGCTTGATGTACTCCCCGTCCACCAGCCGCCGGGGCAGCTGCAGGACCTTCACGGAAAACTCGGAGTTGTTCAGCAGCTCCAGCGCCCGGCGGGTGGCCTGCTGTCCGGCGTTGTCGTTGTCGTAGCACAGCACCAGCTCCTTGGTGTAGCGGCTCAGCAGCCGCAGCTGCTCCTGGGTCAGCGCCGTACCCATGGAGGCCACGGCGTTGTCAAAGCCCGCCTGATGCAGCGTCACCACGTCCAGATTGCCCTCACAGAGGATGATATTGGACCGCTTGGACTTCTTAGCCAGATTCATGCCGTACAGAATACGGCGCTTGCTGTATGTAAGTGTTTCCGGGGTGTTCATATACTTGGGCTCGGACTTGTCCAGCACACGGCTGCCGAAGCCCACCACGTCGCCCCGCACATCGATCACCGGCAACATCAGCCGGTTACGGAACTTATCATACAGTCGCCCGTTCTTCCCGTTCACCGCCAGACCGGCGGAGATCAGCTCCTGCTTGGTGTAGCCCTTGTGGGTCATGGCCGTCAGCAGAGCATCCCAGCTGTCCGGGGCCGCCCCCATACCGAACCGCACGGCAATGCCACGGCGGATGCGGCGCTTGTCCAGATATGCCTGCACCGCCGCCCCCTCCTGAGACTGGAGCACACTGTAATAGTACCGGGCGGCATCCCGGTTCAGCGCCAGCATCCGGCTGCGGAGCTTTTCCGTTCCATCGCTGCTCTCCTCCGGTACCGGGAGGTTGGCCCGCTTGGCCAGAAATCGGATGGCATCCGGATAGGTCAGTCCCTCCATCTCCATGACGAAGTTCACGACGCCGCCGCCCTTCTTGCAGCCGAAGCAGTGGTAAAACTGCTTGTCCGGCAGCACATGGAAGGAGGGAGTCTTTTCGTTGTGGAAGGGACAGCAGCCCCAGTAGCTGCCGCCCTTAGGCGTCAGCGAGACGTAGCTGCCCACGATATCCACAATGTCGCTGCGGGCCAGCAGCTCGTCCAGAAAATTCTGGGGAAACGGCATCCGGCTCCCTCCTCTCCGCTGAATTTTCCCCCGGTACGGTGCGCCGGAGGGTCGTGCGTTCTCCGGCCCAGACCGTCGGAAAAACGACTTCTAATTTCTTATACCCATTCGGGTGGTGATTTCCTCTTTTTCTGCGGAAATTTTTGAAAAAATCTCACACCGCAGCAGCACGGCGGAGGCGGACGCCGCAGCGTCCGCCTCCGTTTCTGTTCAAAATCGCTTACTCGTACCACACATTCATATCCACGCTGGCGGCCCGTCCATCCCATGTGGTGATGCCCGGCACTCGACCGTTGTCGGTGTACTGCCACATATCGTGGCCGCGGGGATAGCCGGTGGAATCGGCATAGCTGGCCATCCAGATGTAGTTATCCCCCTCCAGCTGGCCTATGTGCATCCGATCCAGCAGGTAGTAGTAGCTGGCATAGATGCCTGCCTTGTACCCGGCACCTCGCACCGTATCGCAGAACGCTCTGGCCACGCTGGTGCGCTGCGTCACGGACAAGTTGTTGGCCCGTCCGCCGGAGCCGTCATCCGGATCCCAAACATCCTCCAGATCGATGAAGATGGGCATATCCACCTGATAGCCCTGCACGTACTGCACGCACATACTGGCCTCTTCGATGGCCTCCTTCTCATTGACGGCCTGACTGAAGAAGTAAACACCCACCTGCAAGCCTGCCGCACGGGCGCCCTCGATGTTCTTGCGGAAAGAGCTATCCAGCACCAGACGTCCGGTGCCGTAGCCCCGGAAGCCCAGCCGCAGGATCACATAGGACACGCCGGAGGCCCTCACCTTCTGCCAGCCCACATTGGCCTGCCACTCGGACACATCGATGCCGATGCGGCCCATCAGCGCTCCGCCGGGGGTGAACCGGTAGGCGGTGCCGTCAATGACCTGCGTGCCGGTGACACGCTCACCGGCGGCGTTATAATAGTACTTCACGCCGTCCTCCGTCTGCCAGCCCCGCTTCACCGGTGTGGGCTCCGGCGTCGGCTCCGGGTCCGGATCGGGGGTGGGCTTCGGGTCTGGGGTGGGTTCCGGCTCCGGGGTGGGTTCCGGCTCCGGGTCCGGGGTGTCGATGGAGGGCGGCAGCTCCTCGCTGGAGCCGCTGCCGGCATCGTCCGGCTTCTTGTCGCCGTACTGTCCGTCCTCGGTGCGGGAGTCCACCTCGTCGGAGGAGACCACCTGATCCGACACGTCGATGACCTCTCGCTTCATGGGCTCCACCGTCACCACGGTGTCCTCCGGCATCAGAAAGCCCGCCAGCGTCCGCAGGTGGGCCGTATAGTCCCCCTCCGGCATGGCCTCCGTGGTGATGACGCCGTCCAGATCCCAGTCCTTACAGACCGTTTTCTGCCCGTCGCCGTCTATCAGCTCCACCACGAACAGCGCTCCCCGCACCGGCTCCTCCGTGTCCGCTGCCAGGACCCGCAGCACCAGCTGCTCCTCCTGAGTCTGGCTCTCCAGATGCACCGGCACCAGCGCCGTGTCCGTACCGAAGCTCACCGGCTTGGCCTGTCCCCGGCTCTCCGCCGCAGCCACATACTGCGGAGCCTCCGCCAGTTGCCACAGGCCCAGCGCCGTGGCGGCCACCAGCACCGCCATCACGCCGCACAATATCCGTACATACTTTCCCATGGGTGCTCCTCCCTATCTGACCACCGCATATCCACCGGGACACCGACAAAATGCCGACCATGCCCCATTTTTCTTATGATAACATCATCATATCCCATTTATTGCATTATGTCAACGGGGAAGTTCACCGTCTGTGGAAAAAATCAGCGCCGGAAGGACACATGGTGTTCCCGTCCGGCGCACAATTTCATTGTCACAGCTCCACCACCAGCGGCACATGGCCGGTGTGGGGCAGGAATTTCTCCAGCACGTCCTCTGTCCGCAGCCGCAGGGAGCTGGTATTGCGGCAGGGATGGCAGCCGAACCACTCCCTCTCCGCCACCGCCCGATCCAGCACCAGCGTCACCCGATGCTCCGTGTCGTTCAGCAGTCCCAGCACCGACGCCGAGCCCGGCTGCACACCCAGCAGCTGCTCCAGATCCTCCGCCGTGGCAAAGCTCAACCGGGAGGAGCCGATCTGCTTGGACAGGTCCTTGGTCACAAAGGGCTTGTCTCCCGGCATGGCCAGCAGGTAAAAAGCCGACCGGTTCCGGGGCGTCAGCAGCAGATTCTTGCAGATGTCCGCCCCCAGCGCCTGAGAGATGACGGCGCAGTCCGCCATGTCCTCCGCCGGATCGTGATCCACCCGGTCAAAGGGGATGCCCAGTTCCTCCAGCGCCGCATAGGTGCGGTCCTCCACCGGCGTCCGGCTCTCTGCCGGGGCGCCGTGATACACAAGCGATACGTTCATGCTCTCACGCTCTTTCCAGCAGCTTTTCCCCGGCCCGGAAAATGTCTCCGGCCCCCACCGTCAGGATCAGATCGCCGGGCTGGGCCAAAGAGGCCAGCGTATCCGTCACCTTCTCCAGACTGGAGCAGTAGATGGCGCCGGGGATCTCCCGTGCCAGATCCTGCGAGGAGATGCCGATGTCGTTCTGCTCCCGTGCGGCGTAAATTTCCGCCAGCACCGTCACATCCGGCAGCTTCAGCTCCTCCACGAACTGGGAAAACAGCGCCTTGGTGCGAGAGTAGGTGTGGGGCTGGAAGGCACAGATGACCCGCTGATAGCCCATGGTGCGGGCGGTGGTCAGCAGAGCATGGAGCTCACCGGGATGGTGGGCGTAGTCGTCGTAGACCTCCGCCCCGTGATATGTCCCCTTGTGCTCCATGCGGCGGCCTGCGCCGTGGAAGGTCTCCAGCCCACGGGATACCGCCTCGCCGGGCAGACCCAGCACATACGCTGCCGACGCCGCTGCCAGCGTGTTGAGGATGTTGTGCTTACCGGGGATCTTCAGCTCCACATGGGCATAGACCTCCCCGTGGATCACCACGTCAAACACCGGGCAGCCGTCGAAGAAGGACACGTTGTCCGCCACGCAGTCCGCCGTCCGATCCTGTACGGCGAAGGTGAACACCGGGTGCTGCAGTCCCTTCACAGAGTCCCGTGCGCCGGCGTCGTCGGCATTGGAGATGATGTAGCCCCGCTGGGGTACCAGATCGGCAAAGGCATGGAAGGAGTGCTCGATATCCGCCAGATCCTTGAAAAAGTCCAGATGATCCTCCTCCACGTTAAGGATCACCGCCACCGTGGGGAAGAAGTTCAGGAAGGAGTTGCAGTACTCGCAGGACTCCAGAATGATGGTGTCCCCCTGCCCCACCCGATAGCCGGAGTGCAGCAGCGGCAGCGTACCGCCGATCATCACCGTGGGGTCGGCCCCGGCCTCCATGAAGATGTGGGTTGCCATGGAGGTGGTGGTGGTCTTGCCGTGGGTACCGGAAAAGCACACGGCATTTGCGTATTTCTGCATGATGGCGCCCCAGGCCTGCGCCCGCTCATATACGGGGATGCCCCGTGCGATGGCCCCGGAGATCTCCGGATTCTCGTCGTGGATGGCGGCGGTGCGGATCACCAGATCGCAGTCCTTTAGATTCTCCGCCGAGTGGCCGATGGCCACGTCGATGCCCAGTGAGCGCAGGTGCCGTACGGTATCGCTCTCGGACATATCCGAGCCCTGCACCGTCAGTCCCATGCCCCGCAGCACCTCCGCCAGCGGACACATGGACACGCCGCCGATGCCCGCCAGATGGACCCGGACACCGGGCTTGAGATACGTATGGATATCCACAGTGGGATGGATCATATTCAGATTCCTCCTTCATTTCCCGCCGAAAACCTGCTTTTCGGCAAGCGCTTGCGGAGCTGTATGCTGCGCCCCGTCATTATAATACGCCGCTGCGGCGGATGCAAGCCCCTTACTCCCTCCGGCGCAGCAGGCTCTTCCAGTCCAGCTCCATCACCAGCAGGCTCACCATCATCAGCGCCGCCCCGATGTAGCCCCGCAGCTGCAAAACCTCATGGGCAAAGAAATACGCCACGATGGCAGAGAACACCGGCTCCAGCGTGAAGATCAGCCCCACATGGCTGGCGGAGGTGTACTGCTGCTGCACCGTCTGGATGACGAAGCCCACGCCGGAGCAGAACACCCCCAGAAACAGGGCCGCTCCCCACACGGCAGGGGTCTGTGGCAGGCAGGGCTTCTCCAGCAGGAAGGCCAGTCCCAGCATCACGAAGCCCACCACCCCCAGCTGCAAAATGCCCAGCTGCAGGGCGTTGACCTGCGGATCGTGGACCGCCCGGTCCGTCAGCACCAGATCCCCGGCGTAGGCTACGGCGCATAGCAGGCAGATGATATCTCCCAGCGCCGGGCGCAGCGCCCCGTTGAGGGTCATGAGCCCCATGCCCACGGTACACAGCACCAGCGCCACCGCCAGCCGCCGATCCGGCCGCTTCCGCAGAAACAGCCACTCCAGCAGCGGCGTCACCACCACCGGCAGAGCGCAGATAAAGCCTGCGTTGGAGAGAGAGGTATACAGCACACCATAGGTGCAGCCGATGTACGTCAGCACCAGGCACAGCCCGATGGGGATGCTGGCAAGCAGCGTCCGCCGGGAGATGCCCCGCAGCTTCCGGAAGAAGATGGCCCCCAGCACGAAAAACGCCGTCAAAAAACGAAAGGCGTTCAGGGTCAGCGGCGGCAGCTCCGTCAGGCACAGGTCCAGCAGGTAGTAGGACACTCCCCAGAATCCGGTGGCCAGTACCAGCAACAGATCCGCTTTACGCTGCCTGCTCATATCTCATCCCTCCCGTACAGCATATCGCTTACGGGACATTATATCACACCTTTTCCCCAGTGAAAAGCACTATTTCCATAGCCGCAGCCACCCGCTGTCATGGAGCTGCTTGACAAACAGCAGCGCCATGGGACACAGCACCATCCCAGCCACGCCGAAGGCGCAGAAGCCCACATACATGGCCGCCAGCGCCGCCAGCGGCGGCAGGTCCACCTGCGCCGCCATGATCTTAGGCTCCAGCACGCTCCGCACCAGCGAGATGACGCCGTACAGGGCCAGCAGCCCCAGCCCCTTGGGGACGTTCCCTGTCAGCAGGCACAGCGCCCCCCACGGCACCAGCACCGTCCCCGTGCCGAACACCGGCAGGGCGTCGATGACGGCGATCAGTGCCGCCAGCAACAGGGCATATCCCTGCCGCAGCAGGAGAAATCCCGTCAGCAGTTCACAGAAGGTGACCCCCAGCAGGATGCACTGGGCCTTGCACCACTTTCCCAAGGTGGCCAGCAGGTCCGCCTTGACGCCCCTGGCCTGCCGCAGCCTGTCCTCCGGCAGCTGCCGCCGGAGGAACGCCCGGATACGGGGATAGCTTCCGGCGGTGAACAGCACCGCCAGCAGCGTGGTAGCGCAGAACAGCACCGCCTGCGGCAGCGCCGCCGCTGCCGCCGTCACCGCCCGCAGGCACCGCTGGCCCATGCTCTCCAGCAGCTCCGCCAGCTGAGCCGACAGCCCATCCAGCAGAGCCTCCAGCCAGCTCCGCAGTCCCTCCGGGCAGGCAGCGCACAGCTGCTGCGCCCTGCCCCGTACCAGCTCCGTCCACCGGGGCAGAGCCTCCAGATACCCCGGCAGCCGACCCGACAGCTCACAGACCTGCCGCAGCAGCACCATGGCCAGCAGCACCAGTCCCGCCGCCACCGTTCCCAGCACCACCAAGCTCAGCACCGTGGCCGTAAAGCCTCGCCGCAGGTGCAGCCTTCTCCGGCACAGTACCACCGCCGGCTCCAGCAGCGCCGCCAGCGCCAGTGCAATGAGGAACGGCAGCAGCCACACCAGCACATACCGCACCATCAGCCATATAAGCGCCAGCCAGACCGCCCCGTAGGCGCACCGGATGAGAAACGTCAGCTTTGGATCCCGCAAAACCGTCCCCTCTTTCTTATAAAAACAGTTGTATTTTCTCCAAATACATGGTATGATGCAGAGGAGAGAAATCCCGCCCGTCCCCGGACCGGCAAAAGGAGTGTAAGATCATGGCAAATGAAAAGTTTTACATCGTAGCGGCGGACGCCCTGCCGGAGGTATTCCTGCGGGTGGCGGAGGCCCGGCGGATGCTTCAGGTAGGCGAGGCCGACACCGTGGGCGAGGCCGCCTGCAAGGCCGGCATCAGCCGCAGCGCCTTCTATAAATATAAGGATGCGGTGCAGCCCTTCCAGAACATGAAGGCCGGGCGCATCATCACCTTCTATACTCTCTTGAAGGATACGCCGGGTGTACTGTCCAACATACTGTCTATTTTTGCCAATTCCGGGGCAAATATACTGACCATCAACCAGACCATTCCCACCAACGGCTGCGCCGGTGTCACCGTCACCGCCGAGACCAGCGAGATGCACGAGTCGCTGGAGGAGATGATGACCGAGATCACCGCCGCCGAGGGCGTGCTGAAGTTTGAAATTCTGGCCGCCTGACCCCTTCCATATCAAAGAACCGTCCCCTGTGCTGTCTTTGCACAGGGGACGGTTTTTTGCAGCGGATGGATCACTGCCGCTGCTTCGTCTCTCTACCGTAGGCCCGACGGCTTTTCATCAGCAGAGCAGCCTGAAGGTAGGGACGGTACCCCTGCTCCGCACCCTCTGCAGGCCCGGCGGTTATGCGGCTCATTGAAAAAACTCCTTCGCAGCTAAATGCGACTTGATGGCTCGATATAGCACAGCTTTCGGGAAATTTCAACAGCCCCGCCGCCACAAAAGAGGGGGAGGCAGCGCCTCTCCCTCTCAAGCCCCGCCCCATGCAGACCGCAGGAGGCGGATACTCTGTTTTCCTTATCCTATGTGCCCCTCATGCCCGCTTCTTCTTGCGCTGCAGCTGCAGCCGGTCAGCGATCATGGCGATGAACTCCGAATTGGTTGGCTTGCCCTTGGCGGAATTCACCGTGTATCCAAAGTACTTTTGCAGGGTTTCCAGGTCGCCCCGATCCCATGCTACCTCAATGGCGTGGCGAATGGCCCGCTCCACCCGGCTGGGAGTGGTGGAAAAGCGCCGTGCCACCTCCGGGTACAGTACCTTGGTGACGGCGTTGATGACGTCCATGTCGTCCACCGCCAGCAAAATGGCCTCCCGCAGATACTGATAGCCCTTGATATGGGCCGGTACGCCGATCTCATGAATGATGGCCGTTACCATCCCCTCTAAAGCCGGGGAGTGGTAGGGCTCCTCTTGTTCCGGATGTACCGCCTGCCGCATCAGCTCCAGCAGAGACTCCTCGTTGACGGGCTTGGGCAAGAAGAAATACACGCCCAGTTCCACCGCCCGGCTCACGGCCTGCTGGCTGCAAAATGCGGATATGACGATCACCTTCCTTTCTCCCGGCTCCTCTGCCAGCTGGCGCAGGATGCCGAAGCCATCCAGCCCCGGCAGTACCACGTCCATCAGGATCAGTTCCGGTTTTGTGCGGCGCACCAGCTCCATGACCATCGGCCCGTCGCCGGTGGACGCCGCCACCTCAAATTCGCCGGTTTCCTCCAGCAGCTGCCTCAGCAAAATGCGAAACTCCTCATTCGCATCCGCCAGCAGCACTCTCGTCCTTTTTTCCATCGCATCCAATCCTTTTCCACAGTTTGCTCCGCCGCCCCCAAATGTTCTCCAGCCATTCCCATTTGTCGTGCAGCTTGTGTATAATTTATCATATTTATCTGATCGTTTCAAGATTATTGTGTCGAAAAATCCTCTTAAAAACGCATCTCATATCAAAAACCCGTTAAAGCCGATGAAAAATACAACAAAAATATCGCCCGTCGTGCTTTCAATGCCGGGCGATATTGTAACTCACGCTTTATTCAATTTTCGACGGTCTGTCAGATATCTCCCCTTACAGGAACCGATCCAGCTCCGCCTCCACGTTCTTCCGGTGCTTCACCTGCGGCGCACGGTGCAGCTGCCCGTGGGACATGACCAGCTCTACATGGCGCAGCGCCCGCAGGTCGGCCAGTGGATCCGCCGCCGTAACGATGAGGTCCGCCGCCTTTCCCGGTTCCAGCGTGCCGGTCTCCTGACCGATACCCGCCAGCTGGGCGCTGCGGCCGGTGGCAGTGTACAGAGCGAAGGCGTTGGACACCCCCACATACTTGTGGAAGTAGTACAGCTCCCGCCAGAAGTCGTACTGGGTGATCCACGGGCAGCCCACGTCGTTGCCCAGCACCACCGGGATATCCTGCTCCAGCGCCGCCTTAGCACAGTCGATGATGCCCTCGAACACCACGTTGCCGTTGTACTGCTCCACCTCCGAGGCGTTGGAGACGGACCGGTCAAACAGCGCATAGGGCAGGGCGGGGGAGATGGTGGTACACAAAAACGCCCCCCGCTCCCGGAACAGCCGCAGGATGTCCGCATCGGGCTTGGCGCCGTGCTCAATGGAATCCACGCCGTTCTCCAGTGCCACCCGCACGCCCTCCGGCGACTCCACATGGGCCGCCACGGTGTAGCCCATCTCATGAGCCTTTTCACATACCGCCTTGACCATCTCCGGCGGCATCTTCAGCTCGCCCGGCACGCCCTTCTCCTTGGCGTCCAGCACACCGCCGGTGATCATCAGCTTCACCAGATCCACGCCCTGCTGCCGTCCCTTCTCTAACCGGGCCAGTGCCTCGTCGATGGTATGGGCCGCCACTGCCACAGACCCGGCCATGTGGCCGCCGGGGACGGAGATGCCCTCGTTGGCCGCCAGAATACGGGGACCCACCCTCCGTCCGGCCCGGATATCATCCCGCAGCCGGGTGTCGAAGTCCGCCAGACCGCCCACCGTACGGATGGTGGTGACACCGGAGAACAGCTCCTCTTTGGCAAAGCCCGCCACCATGCCGTAGGCCACCTTCCGGGTCAGGCCCGTGGAGAGGATGGTCTTTACCAGCTTCTCGTTGTCCCGCTGCTTCTTCTGGGGCTTGCCGCTGCCCGCCAGATGGACGTGCATATTGATGAGTCCCGGCATCAGATAGCCGCCCTTCAGGTCCACCACCTCATAGCCCGTCAGATCCGTCCCCTCCGGTACGATGTCCGTAATGCGGTCGCCGTCGGTCCGCAGCACCAGTCCCTCACGGGGCTGCATCTCCCGTGTACCGTCCAGCAGCTTGCCACCACAAAATGCGTATTTCATCGCTCTCCCCGTCCTTTTCTCTTTCTATCGAGTGTTTTCTGTCCGCTACGCCTTAGCTTCTATGGATCCTTTACGGTACAATATAAGCCCCACCGCCCCGCCTGTCAATCGTTTTGCAGAGAAAATCCCGGTAAACCCGGCGCAGGAGGCCCGGAGCCGATGCTCCGGGCCTCCTGCCTCACAGGGCGCTTATCCCGCCGTGGTCAGCATATTCTCCAGGAAGATACCGTATCCCTCCGCCGGGTTTGCCACCAGCACATGAGTCACGGCTCCCACCAACCGTCCGTCCTGCAAAATGGGGCTGCCGCTCATCCCCTGCACGATGCCTCCAGTGGTCTCCAGCAGCTCCGGGTCCGTCACCCGCAGCAGCAGATCCCGGCCGTCCCGGCTCCGGGGGTTCACCCGCAGAATCTCCACCTCATAGGCACGGGTATCGCTGCCGGAAATGGTGCATAATATAGACGCCTCCCCGGCGTGTACCTCCTCCGGCTCTGCCACCGATACCGCCTCGCCGGAGATAAAACCCGCATCCTCCACCGTGCCAAAGATGCCCTCGTTGCTGTTGACCGTCACCGTGCCTACATCCCGCTGCACGGTAAAGTCCCCCTTCAGCTCGCCGGGGTCGCCCCGCTGGCCCTTCTTCACCGCCTTCACCATAGTCTCCATAATAGAGCCGCTGGCCAGCGGCATCAGCTCCGCCGTGTCCACATCCGTGATACCGTGGCCCAGAGCGCCGTAACTGCCGGTGGCGGGGTCATAGTAGGTCAGCGTGCCGACACCCGCCATGCTGTCCCGGATCCACGCACCCAACCGGATGCCGCCGTCCTCGCAAACCACTGGACTGGCCGTGACCTCCAGCGTTTTCCCGTCCCGCTGCACCGTCAGCTCCGCCGCCGTTTCGCCGTTTTCCGCCAGCATGGCCTGTAAATGCTCTGTGGAGCGGATCTTCTCACCATTGAAGGTCAGCAGGATATCTCCTTCTTTCAGGCCGCACTCCTTGGCCGGGGAGCGAGTCTCCTCCGTTCCCTGCACCGGCGACACGGATACCACCAGTACACCGTCGGCAAAGAGCTTGATGCCCACGGCCTTGCCCACGGGGATCAACTGCCGCTCCTCATCGGCCCACGTCCGCTGCCATCCCAGCGACAGGGCCAGCACCATCGCCAGCAGTACGGCAGCGCCCCGCCGCACGCCTTGCCTTGCTTGCGTTTCATGCATCGGATCACCTCTTATTTTTTGTTTTCGTCGCCGGCGACACCATTACTTTGCGCCGCAGCCGCCGGTTTCATCGGCGTTAAATTCCGCCAGACATGGCAATCGTCCCGCACGACTGTCACGCCGCCGCTTTTGCGCCGCAGGAAAAATTTTCCGCAGTGAAGCGCCAGCTTTTAGGACACCTCCCCCCGTTTTTCTCCGTTGCAGCCCCGCCCGCTCCTATGTTATAGTAGAGGGGAAAGGACGTGAAGCCATGAAAGGAACCACCCGCCTGCTGGCCCTGTGCGGCGTACTGACCGCCTTGGGCGTGGTGCTGCTGTGTCTGGGGGGTATCGTCCCCTTTGCCCTGTATATCTGCCCTATTCTGGCCTCCATCGCCCTGCTGCCGGTGCGCTCCCGCCCACGGTACGCATGGTGCTGCTATGGGGCCATCGCCCTGCTGGGTCTGCTGCTGTGCCCGGATAAGGAGGTATCGCTGCTGTTCTGCTTCACCGGCTACTATCCGCTGCTGAAGCCCCGACTGGACGCCCTCCGCAGCCGCCTTCTCTCCCTGACGCTGAAGCTGCTGTGGGCCGCCGCCTCCATGGCGGCGCTGTACGCCCTGATCCTCTATGTGTTCTGCCTGCCCGCCGTGGTAGAGGAGTTCGCAGCCACCGGCCGCTGGCTGCTGGCCGCCACCATCGCCATGGGCGTCGCCCTGTTCTTCGTCTATGATGTGCTGCTGGGCCGTCTCATGGCCCGCTGGCCCGCCAAGGTCTGAGGGGCAGCGCCGTCTCTTGTAACCTTTTCGCCCGCCGCCGGGCCTCTTTTTCACAGAATATGGGAGTCAACGGTCGTTTCCGCCGTAGGCTCCCCTTTGCTTTTCCCGACACTTCCCCAGCGATATGTCCCATTTCCGTCACAGTGCCTTGTGCATCCTGCCCAAAATTTCCGTGCGTTTTTTACCATTCTGAAAATTTTGTTATCAATTTGTAATTTTTGTGTAGCTTTTTTGATAGAGTTGTGGTATGATATCTCTCGTAGTTTTCCAAAACCAACGCAGAAAGGATGGCAAAAGCATATGTCCAGAAAATTTGCCTGTCTCTATCTGGCCGTTGCGCTGCTGGTGTCCAGCATCTGGATCGCCAGCGCCGATGAACGTGATACCGTACAACAGGAGGTGCAGTACAGCGCCGCTGTGGAGGCGCTGGATGCCGCCGGGCTCACCAGCCGCTCCAGCAATGTTCTGCCCAGCGGCGAGGGTCTGGCTCTGGCGCTGGAGCTGGGCCTGCCGGAGGAGGAGACCATCTCCCTCTCCCAGCTGCCCACCGAGGCCCTCAAGACCAGTCAGGCCCAGGAGGACGCCGCCCGCCGCAAGCAGGCGGACACCGCCGCAGCCGCCGCTGACGCCGCCGCCAAGGAGGCCGCCCGTCAGAGCCTGCTAAGCGAGTACGACGGCGTGCAGCTCACCGAGGCCGTTCGGCTTCGCAGTGCCGCCGATAACGACACCGCCACCTCCCTCACCATCGACAGCGGCAAGGTGGCCCGCCTCAACGACTATCAGGACGGCTGGTACCAGGTAACCTTCGGCCAGTCCACCGGCTACATCCCCGCCGAGTATGCCCAGCCAGTCCACTATGCCGACTATGAGGGTACTTCTGCCACCAACACCGTGCGGGAGGAGCTCATCGCCTACGCCTACACCTATCTGGGTACGCCCTATGTCTACGGCGGCTCCAGCTACTCCGGTACCGACTGCTCCGGCTTCACCATGGCTGTGTTCGCCAAGTTCGGCTACTCCCTGTCCCACGGGGCCAGCGACCAGTATTACACCGCCACATCTGTCTCCTCCGAGGAGCGGCAGGCCGGTGATCTGGTGTTTTTCGATACCTTCGGCGGCATCAGCCACGTGGGCATCTATTTGGGCGGCGGTCAGTTCATCCACGCCAGCTCCTCCGGCGGTGTGAAGGTCAACTCCCTTTACGAAAGCTACTACGCTGCCTGCTATCTGGGGGCCGGACGCATCCTCCCCTGAAGCGTCACATAGAGACATCCTAAGAGAGCCGCCTGCGGGCGGCTCTCTTACTTTTTCTTTCGCCTCCGTATATTCGTATTTTTATTCATTTTCGCTGCATTTCCTTTGTGCAATTTGCTTCTTTCTTCCGCAATATTCAGTCCAGAAGCGAGCAGTTTGCATGATTCTCTCGTTTTTGTTGTAATTTTATTCATTTTGCACTTGACTTTTATTCATCTCCGTTGTATCATAACCACATCCTCCGGAACGCCCGGAGCCTTCCATCCACAAGGCCGCCTGCACAGGCGGCACAACAAATACAAAGTGAGGTATGAGAGATGAAAAAAGTATTGGCCCTTCTGATGGCCGCCGCCATGATCCTGTCTCTGGCCGCCTGCGGCAGCAAGAACCCCGACAGCAACGACGATAGCAACGACAAGAAAACCGCTCTGATCCTGGGGACCAGTGCCGACTACGCCCCCTTCGAATTCATGTATCCCGATGACAAGGGTGAACTGACCTACGCCGGCATCGACGTGTCCGTGGCTCAGTACATTGCCGACGACATGGGTCTTTCCCTTCAGGTGGAGAACATGGCCTTCGAGTACCTGCTGACCTCTCTGGGCAAGGGCGACTTCGACATGGTGCTGGCCGCCATGGAGGCCACCCCCGACCGTCTGGAGAACGCCGACTTTTCCGACCCCTACTATAACGATATTCCCCCGGCCATTCTGGTGAAGGCTGACAAGGCCGACCAGTTCAAGACGCTGGCCGATTTCGCCGGCAAGTCCGTAGGCGCTCAGGCCGCCACCACAAAGCTGGATATCATCGCCGACTCCATGCCCGGTGCCAACGCCGTGTCTCTCCAGTCCGTGCTGGATCTGATCAATGACCTGACCTACGACAAGGTGGATGCCATCGTGGTGGACGGCGGCGTGGCGCAGCAATATGCCGAATCCAACCCCGATCTGGTCATCGCCGGTGCCTCCAGCGAGCTGGGTGAGGCCTCCGCCTACTGCGTGGCCGTGGCCAAGGGTGATCCCAAGGGGCTGCTGCCCGGCATCAACGCCGCTATCGCCAAGCTTAACAGTGAGAATAAGCTTCAGAGCTTCATCGATGCCGCCAACGAGCTGGCCACCAAGGCCGTGGACCCCAACTGATCCGAAACTGCATCCGCCCCGCTGCGCCCAGTGCCCCGCACTGGGCGCAGCGCCGGGTATTCTTCCATCTGAAAGGAGATGACGCCCATGTGGTGGAGCGACCTGTTCACCAACATGAACCCTACCGATTTCTTCAACTTTTCCTTCCTGCCCAAATACGGCACCGCTTTCGTCCGTGGCATCGAATATACCCTGTTGCTGGCCGTGGTGTCCGTGCTGCTGGCCATTCTCCCGGCATTGGGGCTGGCCCTTATGCGCCTGAGCCGGAAAAAGCCGGTGCGCTGGCTCTCCGGCGCCTACATCGCCGTGTTCCGCTCCACCCCCATGCTGGTGCAGCTGTCCATCATCTACTACGGCCTGTTCTACGCCATCTCCCTGCCCCGGCTGACCCTCTTCGGCTTCGTGGATATCAGCCGCTTCATCCCCGGCGTGGTGGCGCTGGCCCTGAATAGTTCTGCCTATGTGGCGGAAATTTTCCGTGCCGGTATTCTGGCCGTGGATAAGGGGCAAGCGGAGGCCGCCCGCTCTCTGGGTCTCTCCCAATGGCAGAGTATGCGTCTGGTGGTGCTGCCGCAGGCGGTGAAGAACGTCCTGCCTGCGCTGGCCAACGAGATGGTCACCATGGTGAAGGAATCCTCCATTTGCTCTGTGCTGGGCATGGCGGAGATGATGTTCGCCGCCAAGACCATCGCCGGCTCCACCGGCATCTCGCTGGCCCCCTACACGCTGGCGGCACTGGTATATTTCTGTATCAACTATCCGGCCTCCAAGGGCATCGAGGCCATCGAAAGGAGGATGCGTCGTGGCGACAAGCAATAACGCACTCATCTCCGTCCGGCAGCTGACCAAGGAGTTTCGTCGTGGCGTGGTGGCGCTGGATCACTGCGATCTGGAGGTCCACCGGGGCGAGGTGGTGGCCATCATCGGCCCCTCCGGCTCCGGCAAATCCACCCTCCTGCGTTCCCTGAACCTACTGGAGCAGCCTACCTCCGGCGCCATCTACTTCGACGGTGCGGATCTGGCGGACAAATCCGTGAACATCGACCTTCACCGTCAGAAAATGGGTATGGTGTTCCAGCACTTCAATCTCTTTCCCCATAAGACCGTGCTGCAAAACATCACCATGGCCCCGGTGGCCCTGAAAAAGAAAACACCGCAGGAGGCCCGGCAGCAGGCCATGGCACTCTTGGAGCGCATCGGTCTGGCGGATAAGGCCGATGAATACCCCAATATGCTCTCCGGCGGCCAGAAGCAGCGCATCGCCATCGTCCGTTCCTTGGCCATGGAGCCGGAGGTGCTGCTGTTCGACGAACCCACCTCTGCGCTGGACCCGGAGATGGTGGGTGAGGTGCTGGACCTCATGCGCTCGCTGGCCACCGACGGCATGACCATGGTGGTGGTGACCCACGAGATGGGCTTCGCCCGTGAGGTGGCCAGCCGGGTGGTGTTCATGGCCGACGGCCGAATTTTGGAGGAGGGCGCCCCCGCCGACCTCTTTGACCATCCCCAGGATCCCCGCCTGAAGGATTTTCTCAGCAAGGTGCTGTGAGCCACAAACACCCGCTCCTCTGGTTTGCCAGAGCAGCGGGTGTTTGTCTGGTTCTCCCCTTTTTGCGGAAATTCACTTGTATTCCATTGCCTTTTTATATCCGACAGACGGCTTTCTTTTTTGTCTCCCACGGGTAACCTTCTGCCGGTAGTGGCTATTACGATTTATGCCTCCGACAGCCCACTTTTCCCAGTAGCCGGAAAAGTGGGCAAAAGAGCCGCCAGAAACCAATGGTTTCTGGACTTCCTTTACACGCAAGAGCCTCGTTTGTTATCAGCCGTAAAGGGAATCGACTTAGCAACAGACCCGCTGCCGCTCCCGCTCTGGCGAAGAGGCGTGTGGGTCTACCGCCGAGAGCGGATTCCACGGTAGAACAGCAGACTCCCTCAACTTTTCAATGCAGCGGCAGCGATAGTAGAAATACGTCAATTCCCTGCTTCGGCAAGTTTTAGGATGAAACTCTTGTACACCAAAAGAGGAAGTCTTGAAACCTTAGGTTTCAAGTGGCGTTCTTTCGTGCCTTTCTTTCGCTATTGAAAGAAAGGCACCCGTCGGAGACACAAAAGAAGAACGCCACCCGCCAAAGGCAGAACGCACCCCAAACACACCAGAAGGCCCGTTTCCCTCACAGGAAACGGGCCTTGCAGCAGCTTCTATTCAGCTCTTGGTATGGATCTCCTCCCGGCACTTGGGACAGGTAATGACGATGCGTCCCTTCCCACGGGGGACCCGGCATACCGTCCGGCACTTGGGGCAGGCAATGTACTTGTGCTCCCGATCCCGCATCCGGGTCCGGGTCAGGCCGAAGGCATTCTTCACCGGCCAGCACACCTTGCTCATGAACCACGCATTCTCCGCCCGGCGCTTGGCCAGATTCCGGGAGAACATCCGCCACAGCGCCCACAGCACCATGGCCGTAGACAGGGTGGACAGGATCAGATACGGCACCTGATACCCCTTGATGAACAGACACACCACGTCGATGACAATGGCCGTCCAGATGGTGACCAGTCCCAGCCGATCTCCGCCGTTGCGGCCGTACATGAACCGGGCCATAGCGTTGCCGACCCGTTGGAAGAAACTCATACGCTTGCCTCTTTCCTCTGAAGAGATAACGTCCTCAGAAATTGACGATGCTATTTTAGCCGAAAAGTGAGGAAAGGTAAAGCCCTCTTGTGCAGAATTTACAGATTGGTCATGATTGCCCCGCCTTTCTTCCGCATTTCTCCGGGACAATCCGTTTTCTGCGTTGCAATCAATGACGGAAATTGATATAATGATAGAATATGAGCTATGCACAACGGGGGCCGGCAGAACGCTCCGCCGACCCCCTATCTGAAAAGCGGCAACCGGACGCTGTGGGTGCGGCTGCGGCGGGGGCGTCCCTCCCGCCCGGCCCTGCGCCGCTTATGGTATCCTATGCCGCAGCGGAGCCAGCGGTTCCGCAGAAAGGACAGTCATCATGATCAAGATCGCCCCCTCCATCCTCTCCGCCGACTTCGCCCATCTGGGCCGTGACATCCAGCGCATCTCCGACGCCGACTATGTCCACGTGGACGTCATGGACGGCCTGTTCGTCCCCAATATCTCCATCGGCATCCCGGTGGTAAAGTGCATCCGCCCGGTGACGGATCTGCCGCTGGACGTCCACCTGATGATCGACCGTCCCGTGCGGTATGTGGAGCAGTTCTGCGATGCAGGCGGTGACCTCATCACCTGCCATGTGGAGGCGGACACGGAGGAGAATATTCACTCCGCTATCGTCAAAATTCACGCCAAGGGCAAGAAGGCCGGTGTGGTGGTAAAGCCCAAGACCCCCGCCTCCGCCGTGCTGCCCTTCATCAACGAGGTGGAGTTGATCCTGGTCATGACCGTGGAGCCGGGCTTCGGTGGCCAGAAGTTCATGGCCGACATGATGCCCAAGGTGCAGGAGATCCGCCGCTACATCGACGCCATGAATCCCGCCTGCGAGCTGGAGGTAGACGGCGGCGTGGACCCCGCCACCTGCAAGCTCTGCACCGCCAGTGGCGCCAACGTGCTGGTGGCCGGCTCCTCCGTCTATAAGGCAGAGGACATCCCCGCCCGCATCCGGGAGCTGCGTGGCTGATCCTCTGTATTTACGCAATATCTTCACTGAAAAGGACATTATATTATGGAATATTTCCCTGCGCCCCTTGAAAAACTGGTGGAGCAGTTCGCCCGTCTGCCGGGCATCGGCTCCAAGTCCGCCCAGCGTCTGGCCTTCCATGTGCTGAATCTGCCCATGGAGCAGGCGCAGGAATTTGCCAACGCCATCGTGGAGGCCAAGCAGAAGGTGACCCTCTGTCCCATCTGCCGCAACCTCACCGCCGGCGGCCCCTGCCCCATCTGTGCCAACCCCAAGCGGGACGAAAGTCTGCTGTGCGTGGTGGCGGATCCACGGGATGTCATCGCCATGGAGCGGGCCAGAGAGTTCCATGGCCGCTACCACGTCCTCCATGGCGTTCTGTCCCCCATGAACCATGTGGGTCCCGACGACCTCCAGATCAAGCCGCTGGTGGACCGGGTGGCGCAGGGCGGCATCCGGGAGGTCATCATGGCCACCAACCCCGACACCGAGGGCGAGACCACGGCCCTGTATCTGGCCCGGCTGCTGAAGCCCTTCGGCGTGAAGGTCACCCGTCTGGCCTACGGCATCCCTGTGGGCGGACATCTGGAGTTTGCCGACGACGCCACTCTCACCCGTGCGCTGGAAGGGCGGCAGGAGCTATGAAACGACTGCTCTGCCTTCTGCTGGCCCTATGCATGGTGCTGTCCCTCACCGCCTGCGGCGGAGAGCAGCCGGAGTCTGTCCAGCTTTTCGCCATGGACACGGTGATGGACCTCACCGCCTACGGTGAAAACGCAGCAGCCGCCCTGACGGACGCCAGCCGGGAGATCAACCGTCTGGAGCGACTCCTGTCCCGCACCATCGACACCAGCGAGATTTCTCAGATCAACGCCGGCGGCGCCGTCACCGTCTCCGAGGAAACAGCCTCCCTGCTGGCTCAGGCCCAGACCTATACCGCCGCCACCGACGGTGCCTTCGATATCACCATCGCCCCGCTGGTCTCCCTATGGGGCATCACCACCGACAGCCCCTACGTCCCCACCCAGCAGGAGATCGATGCCCTGCTGCCGCTGGTGGGGGCGGAGCATCTGCACCTGTCAGGGGACACCGCCACACTGGACGACGGCTGCGCCATCGATCTGGGCGGCATCGCCAAGGGCTACGCCTCCGACCGGGTGGCTGCCATCTTCGCCCAGCACGGCATTACCTCCGGCACCATCAGCCTCGGCGGCAATGTCTACGTCTGCGGCGCCAAGCCCAACGGGCAGCCGTGGGTGGTGGCCATTCAGGACCCCCGCTCCGACGGCTACGCCGTCACCGTGGCCCTGACGGACTCCTTCGCCGTCACCTCCGGCGGCTATCAGCGCTATTACACCGCCCCGGACGGCACGGTCTACCAGCACATTCTGGACCCCAAGACCGGCTATCCTGTGGAGAGTGACCTGCTGTCCGTCTCCATCCTCTGTGACAACGGCACCATGGCCGACGCCTATTCCACCGCTCTCTATGTGATGGGCAGCGCCGGGGCGCAGGCCTTCTGGCGTACCCACGGCGGCTTCGAGATGATCCTGATCACCACCGCCGGACAGGTGCTGTACACCCCCGGTCTTTCCGAAAAAATCACTCCCACGGAGGGCAGCGGCTATGAATACGTATCCATTCTCCCCTAAGCTCCGCCCCACCCTCTGGGACGGTGCAGTGGCAGCGCTGGTGGCCACTCTGGCCATCGTGACGGCTCTGTGCTTCTACGGCCGCCGCACCGGCGCCCCCCAGACCGTCACCATCACCCACCGGGGCGCTCTGGTTCAGACCATCCGCCTCACCGGCCTGACGGAGACAAAAACCGTCGCCATCGACGGCGACTACCATCTGGAGATTCAGGTGGACAGCGGCGGTGTCTGCGTTACCCGCAGCGACTGTCCGGGGCAGGACTGCGTTCACACCGGCCGCATCACCCGCTCCGGCCAGAGCATCGTCTGCCTGCCGGAGCAGGTGGTCATCCAACTCACCGGCGGCACATCGGACGCCGATGTGGTGTTGGGATAGGGGGCGGCGCATGAAACATATCTCCACCCGACAGCTGGCTCTGTGCGCCGTGTTGACGGCGCTGGCACTGGGGCTCAGCACGCTGGAAAACCTCTTTCCCGTGACGCTGCTGATCCCCCTGCCCGGCGTGAAGCTGGGCCTTGCCAACATCGTCACCGTGTTCGCCCTGTATCAGCTGGGCGCTCTCCCGGCGCTGGCCATCCTCACGGCCCGGTGCCTGCTGGGCAGTCTCTTCGCCGGAAACGCCTCTGCCATGCTCTTTTCCCTGCTGGGGGGCCTCACCGCCATGCTGGTGATGATCCTCCTGCGCCGCCTGAAGGGGCTGTCCATCTACGGTGTCTCCATCGGCGGCGCTGCGGGCCACAATCTGGGCCAGATGGCGGCTGCCCTCATCACGCTGGGCAACACCGCCGTACTGGGCTACCTTCCCTTCCTGCTGGGCATCTCCCTGCTGACGGGGACCCTCACGGGCTTCGTCTCCTCTCTGCTGTTCCGGGCCATGGCCCATATCAAACTCTCGACAAAGGAGTAATCGACAATGGATAAAAAAGACGAGATCATCCTCCAGCAGCTGGAGGTCATCCGCACCATGACGGAGCGCAACCTCCGCAGCATGGGCGACGATTTTTGGGGCACTCCCTTCGAGGGTGTCCTGTCCCCCAAGTCCCCCTCCGCCCCGCCCTCCGGCGGGAAGCCTGTGGGCAGCGCCGACGGCAAAATGCCCGCCCAGCCGTCCGATGGCAAGACCGCCGGTGGTCAGCCTGCCGCCAAGACCGAGAAAGCAGAGGTGGTGGAGCCCCTGCCCAAGGAGGACATGAAGGACCTGCAGGCGGAGCTGGACAGCTACATCGGCCTTGCCACCGTCAAGGAGGAGGTCCGCAACCTCATCAACATGGCCTCCGTCTACAAGCTTCGCCGCCAGCACGACCTGCCCACCACGGATATGTCCCTGCACATGGTGTTCACCGGCAACCCCGGCACCGGCAAGACCATGATGGCCCGGATGATGGCCCGGATCTACCGGAGTCTGGACATCCTCTCCAAGGGCCAGCTGGTAGAGGTAGACCGCAGCGGTCTGGTAGCCGGATATGTGGGCCAGACCGCCATCAAGACCCAAAAGGTCATCCAGAAGGCGATCGGCGGCGTGCTGTTCATCGACGAGGCCTATGCCCTCAACGGTAAGAGCGAGAACGACTTCGGTCAGGAGGCCATCGACACCATCCTCAAGGCCATGGAGGATCACCGGGACGACCTGGTGGTCATCGTGGCGGGCTACACCGATCTGATGGATCGGTTCATCCACTCCAATCCCGGACTGGAATCCCGCTTCAACCGTTTCCTGCTCTTCGAGGACTACACCCCCGATGAGATGCTGGACATCTTCAAGATGCAGTGCAAAAAGGGCTGCTATCAGTTGTCGGACGGCGTGGAGGAGCTGGTGCGGGACTACATCACCGAGGAAAACGGCGACCCGGAAACCTTCGGCAACGCCCGTGGCGTGCGGAACATCTTTGAGCACATTCTGGTGGCCCAGAATAACCGTCTGGCCGCCATGGAGACCGTCACCAAGGAGGACCTGATGACCCTCACACAGGATGACGTCCTCCACGCCAGAGGGAAGCTGGACTGACAAAAAATGTCGGAAAGCGTGAAAAACCTCTTGCATCCGGCTCCAAAAGAGCATATACTGTTAAGGTTGATGTAAAACTATACCCACGAAAAGAAAGGGGTTTTTCCTTTGCAGAACGAAAAACTGAGAAACGTAGCCATCATCGCCCACGTGGACCACGGCAAGACCACGCTGGTGGATCAGATGCTCAAGCAGGGTGGCGTGTACCGGGAGAATCAGGAGACGGTGGAGCGTGTCATGGACTCCAACGATCTGGAGCGTGAGCGTGGCATCACCATTCTGGCCAAGAACACCGCCATCCAGTACGGCGACACCAAGATCAACATCGTGGACACGCCGGGCCATGCCGACTTCGGCGGTGAGGTGGAGCGCATCCTGAAAATGGTCAACGGCGTTATCCTGCTGGTGGACGCCGCTGAGGGGCCCATGCCCCAGACCCGCTTTGTGCTGAGCCGTGCGCTGGAGCTGGGCCACCGGGTCATCGTGGTGGTCAACAAGATCGACCGCCCCGACCAGCGCATCCACGAGGTCATCGACGAGGTGCTGGAGCTGCTGCTGGATCTGGACGCCACCCCGGAGCAGCTGGATTCCCCCATGCTGTTCTGCTCGGCCCGTCAGGGCGTGGCCTCCTACTCCCCCGACGTCCCCGGCACGGATCTCAAGCCCCTGTTCGACACCATCCTCAGCTACATTCCCGCCCCGGAGGCGGATCTGGATCAGCCCTTCCAGATGCTGGTGTCCTCCATCGACTATAACGAGTTCGTGGGGCGCATCGCCATCGGACGCATCGAGCGTGGTGTGCTGAAGCAGAACCAGGAGATCGCCGTCTGCAACTACCACGACCCCGACGCCCCCGCCAAGAAGGCCAAGGCCGTCTCCATGTACGAGTTCGAGGGACTGGGCAAGAAGCCCATCACCGAGGCCACCGCCGGCAACATCATCGCCCTGTCCGGCATCCCCGATATCACCATCGGTGATACCATCTGCGCCACCTCCTGTGTGGAGCCTCTTCCCTTCGTGAAGATCTCCGCTCCCACCATGGAGATGACCTTCTCCGTCAACGACTCCCCCTATGCCGGGCGTGAGGGCAAGTTCGTCACCTCCCGCCAGCTGCGGGAGCGGCTGTTCCGTGAGACCCTGAAGGATGTCTCCCTGCGGGTCACGGAGCTGGATGGCGCCACCGACGCCTTCAACGTGGCGGGCCGTGGCGAAATGAGTCTGTCCATCCTCATTGAGACCATGCGCCGGGAGGGCTATGAGTTCCAGGTCTCTCCCCCCCGTGTGCTGTACCAGACCATCGACGGCAAGAAGTGTGAGCCCATCGAGCGGCTGGTGGTGGATGTCCCCAGCGAGTCCGTGGGCGCCGTCATCGAGAAGCTGGGCGCCCGGAAGGGCGATCTGCTGGAGATGACCCCCGTGGGCAGCCGCATGAAGCTGGAGTTTCTGATCCCCGCCCGCGGCCTGTTCGGCTACCGCAACGAGTTCCTGACGGATACCCGTGGCGAGGGCATCATGGCCTCCGTGTTCGACAGCTACGCCCCCTATAAGGGCGACCTGAACCGGCGCAACACCGGCTCTCTGGTGGCTTTCGAGACCGGCGAGTCCGTCAGCTACGGTCTGTTCAATGCGCAGGACCGTGGCGCCCTGTTCATCGGCCCCGGCGTAAAGGTCTACGAGGGCATGGTGGTGGGTGTCAGTCCCAAGCAGGAGGACATCACCGTCAACGTCTGCAAGAAGAAGCAGATGACCAATATGCGGGCCGCCGGCTCCGACGATGCCCTGCGGCTGGTGCCGCCCCGCCGTCTGAGTCTGGAGCAGTGTCTGGAGTTTCTGGCCGACGACGAACTGCTGGAGGTCACACCGGAGAATCTCCGTATCCGCAAGACCATCCTCAACCATGAAAAGCGCATGAAGGCCTCCCACGGCGGCAAGAAAAAGTAAACAGCAACAAGCAGCGAGGGCCGTTGGCCCTCGCTGTTTGTCATCTGCCCCTTTACGACTGCACCGCTGCACTCCCCGGCAGCTCCGTGTCATCTCACTTCAACCGGACTGTGCGCTCTGCTGGTGGCCGTGGCGCTGTTCCTGTCCTGCGGCGAAAAGGAGTACGCCTTTCTGGAGAAGGAGCCGCCGGAGGTGCCGCCGGAGCGGAGTTGGGTCATCTGGACGGTGGCCGGTGTGTTGTTCGGTGCCGTGATGACGGTGATGCGGCTGCTGAACCGAAAAAAATACCCCCCAAGGGGCTTTAGCCAAAAGGCCCGGAGGTCTGTGACCTCCGGGCCTTCGTTTGTTTTCCGACAGCTCCTCTTTACTTCTTGAAGCTGTCCTTCAGAGAAACGCTGCGGTTGAACACCAGATGCTCCGCCGTGCAGTCCCGGTTATCCATGCAGAAATAGCCGGTCCGCATGAACTGGAAGGTGGGTGCGTTGACGCCGGTACGGTTCTCCCGGCGGTCGAACTCCTCTGCCACAGCGGCCATGCTGCGTTCCACCTTGCAGCCCCGCAGCACCATCAGGGAGTCGGGATTCAGGCAGTCCAGGAAATTCTTGTCCGGGCCGTCGGGCTGGGGATCGGAGAACAGGTTATCGTACAGCCGCACCTCGGCATCCAGACAGTTGTCGGCATCCACCCAGTGGAGGGTAGCGCCCTTGACCTTCCGCCCGTCGGCGGGATCGCCGCCCCGGCTGTTGGGATCGTACTCGCACAGCACCTCCGTCACATGGCCGTTCTCGTCCTTGACGCAGCCGGTGCAGCGGATGAGGTAGGCGCCCTTCAGACGGCACTCCGGGCCGTCGGGGTACAGGCGCTTATACTTGGGAATAGGCATCTCCAGAAAATCCTCCGTCTCGATCCACAGGTGGCGGCCGAAGGTGATCTCATGGGTACCCTGCGTGGGATCGGTGGGGTTATTCTCCACAGTGAAGGTCTCGCTCTGTCCTTCCGGATAGTTGGTGACCGTGAGCTTCACCGGGTGCAGCACCGCCATGGTGCGCTGGGCCGTGGCGTTGAGATCCTCCCGCAGGCAATGCTCCAAAAAGCCGTACTCCACAGTGTTGGGGGACTTAGCCACGCCGATGCGCTCGCAGAAATTGCGGATGGAGCGGGCAGTATAGCCCCGGCGGCGCAGGCCGCATAGGGTGGGCATCCGGGGGTCATCCCAGCCGGAGACCAGCTTCTCCTCCACCAGCTGACGCAGCTTGCGCTTGGACATCACCGTGTGGTCAATGCCCAGACGGGCAAACTCGATCTGCCGGGGCTTGTAATAGGGGATGGAGACATTGCTCACCACCCAGTCATACAGCGGTCGGTGGGACTCGAACTCCAGTGAGCACAGGCTGTGGGTGATGCCCTCCAGAGCATCCTGAATGGGGTGGGCAAAGTCGTACATGGGGTAGATGCACCACTTGGTACCCTGCCGGTGGTGATTGATGAAGCGGATGCGGTAGATGATGGGGTCACGAAGGTTCAGATTGCCGCTGGCCAGATCGATCTTGGCCCGGAGGGTCATCTTTCCCTCCTCCACCTCACCGTTCTTCATCTTTTCGAACAGCCGCAGATTTTCCTCGATGGGCCGGTCCCGATAGGGGGAGGTAGCGGGGATGCCGATGTCGCCCCGGTTGGCCTTGAACTCCTCTGGCGTCAGCTCGCAGACGTAGGCCAGCCCCTTCTTGATGAGCTCCACGGCATACTCGTAGTCCTTCTCGAAGTAGTCGGAGCCGTAGAAAAAGCGGTCGCCCCAGTCAAAGCCCAGCCAATGGATATCCTGCTGGATGGCGTCCACGTACTCGGTGTCCTCCTTAGCGGGGTTGGTGTCATCCATGCGGAGGTTGCAGAGACCGCCGAACTTCTCGGCGGTGCCGAAGTCGATGCACAGGGCCTTGCAGTGTCCGATGTGCAGATAGCCGTTGGGTTCCGGCGGAAACCGGGTGTGGACGGTCTGTCCCTGGAACTGACCACCCTCTGCGATGTCCTGGTCGATTAGGTTCAAAATAAAGTTTCTGCTCTCCTCCGTCTCAGGGGCGGCGGTGTTTCGTTCCTCGGTCATTGTCTCACACTCCTTGTCACATTACAAAAATACGGCGGGATGACCCGCTAAAACAATGTAATATTATACCCACCGCCGTCGGAAAAAGCAAGCCCTTTTCCCGATTATCGGATGGATGTTGATTTACAATTATATCGCAAATAGGCAGCGGCTGCGCTGCGTGCTGCAAATTAACGAAAGAAGGTATTAGCGTATTACCTCCGTAGTGAATTGGGGGTCAATCCTTTTGCTTATGGAGCAATCAAGGACGAGCCATTTGTATTTTGATAAAACGCAGTAGGAGCGGGAGGTTTGCACTTCCCGCTCCGTTTTCGTTGTCTGACAGATATAAATACCGCCGCCACCCATGCGCCCCGTGTAAAGCCGTCAGCGGCCCTTAGCAGCCATTTTGATTTTCGCGCCACTCGCTTTCATTTGCGCCAGCGGGGAAAAGTTGTCGTAGTTCTTCGTCAAATCCGCGTCGTAAATGGCACAATAGTGTTTTGTCATAGCAAGGGTGGAATGTCCCAATAGCTTTTGGAGCGTAAATGCGTCCCCGCCGCAGTCAATCAGATATTTCCGTGCGAATGTGTGGCGGAACAGGTGAATAGAAGTTTTTTGCACTCCGTGCCGCATGTTGTATCTTGCGATAGATTGCCGCAAGCCGTTCTCCGTCAGTTGTGTACCCGTCTCCGTGCAAAATAGGCTCCCCGCCACGGTAACGCCCATACTCCCGCAGAATGGCAATCATGGGGCTGCAAAGGGGAATGACCTGCGCTTTTCTGTTCTTCGTGTGGCGGTGCCGCCGTCCAAATCCACGTCCCGAATTTGTATCGCCCCGACCGTCGCGGCGCGGCTCCCGCAGTTCAAAAGGAAATTGATAATCACCCAATCCCGATATTCCGCAAAGGTAGTCTTGCGAATGTCGGGCTTTTTCAAAAGTGCAGTCAGCTCCGCGTCCGAATAGGTTTCCTTTACGGTTTCTTCGGCCTTGTACAGGGGGATATTCAGACGGGTCAGCCCCTGCTCGTTGCACCAAGAGAAAAAGGATTTCAGAACCCGCGTGTAGCTGTTGATACTGTTGGGAGAAAGCCCCGCGTCCCGCATGGAAACTATCATTGCGTCCAAATCCGCCTTTTGGAGGGCGGCAATGTCCGTCCCCGTGTCCAAGTGCCGCGCCACGGCTTTCCATTGGGAGGAATAGCTTTCCAGCGTCTTTTCTGCAAGCCCTTTTGCCCTGCGGGAAAGGAGGAAATCGGCAAAGGTTTCGTCCAATGTGGTGGTGCAATTCAACCTGATTTTCTTCATTTACCTGACCTCTTGATTTTCAAAATTTCCATCAAAAATCAAGCGCACAGGTGCCTTTTGCAAATCACCCGAATTTCTCATTTTTGAAAAAGAAAAAACCTTGAAATCAGATGATTTCAAGGTTTTTCTTCACTCTTTCGAGCTTTTTGGTGGAGGTAATCGGGATCGAACCGCTGACCTCTTGAATGCCATTCAAGCGCTCTCCCGAGTTATCGGTTAAGCACCCCCACGAGCGTCAGGGGTCATATCTCCATCAAATTCCTACAGCACACTTTCTGTGACTATTTTAGCGTGTTTCGGAATTTCTGTCAATTAGAGAGGCTGAATGAGCGCACTGTCAGACAGCGCTTTTTTCATGAAACAATGTTCCGTGCTTCATACTCAACTTCCGTTTCCAAGCCAAGTTCGAACTGTGCGAAGCTCATGTTAAACTCGATGTGTAGGCGGTAATCGGAGTACACATCCACTCTCTTGATGATGTATCCTGCGATCATCTTCTTCACATCCATGTCGCTGCCATCGAACATCTCGGACCATTCCATGATGCGGCGGTAATCCACCTTGATGGCTTCGACGCGCTGATTACTTTTCTCGACTTCCTCGTTGAGCTCCGTCAGTTGGGCATTGGCATCCAGCATCCTGGTACGGGCATTGTTGACCAGCTCTGACAGGATATCCATTGGAAACGCACTTTCGCCCTGTACGGCTTTGATAACCTCCAGCTTCAGGGATTCATATTCCTTCGTTGCCTTGGCGGATTCCGCTTTGGCGTCCGAAAGGCGTTTCTTGAGGCTGACCATAGCGCTGCGGTGGGTGCGGGAAATGATCTCGTTTTCCTCTACAGAACGCATCCGGTCGAATACCTGATGGAGAATGTCGGTGACCATCTTGTCCAAAATGTGCATGGTGTAGCCGGTCTGTCCGTCACAGTTACTGCGCTTGCGGGTCTTGTTGTAGCACACGTAGCGGATGCGCTTGCGGCCAACTTTTTCGCCGGCAGTATTGACTCGAGTCGTTCCATTGGTAGTCAGTGTTAGGCGGCCTCCGCAATGTCCGCAGAACACATTGCCGGATAGCAGGGACTGCCCTCTGGTATTGCAGGGCATGGTACGCAGCGCATTACACTCATTGGCGCGCTCGGCCATGAGCTTCTGCGCCAGTCCAAAGTTCTCCGGTGAGATGATCTGCAAATCAGGGAATGCTTTAGACTGTGTACTGCCGCTCCGAAGCACGCCAGTGTACATGATATTATGCAGAATGTGACCGACGGTAGCTTCATGCCAGTTCTTCCCGTCACGGGTCTTGATGCCCATCTCAGACAGGAAGTTGGCGATTTTAAATCTGCCGTAACCGGAGCCGACGCACAGGTCGAACATCATGCGCACGACCTTTGCCTCATCAGGATTGATCTCCAGTTTGAAGACCTCATGCTTGCGCTTGTTGTATGTGCCGCTGGGTACCAGGTCATAGCCATAAGGGGCGGAACCGCCGCGGAAGCGGCCTTCCTCCACCATCTGCCCGAGGGCGGCCTTGGTACGCATGGAGGTTTTCTGACTCTCACCGTCTGCCTGCCAGAAGCGGATGTAGTTGGTGAGGCGGTCAACATGCGTATCGATTCGCTGTTCACCTTCATTGACGCTCCAGACCTGAATACCGTGGTTGATGAGCCACTCGACCACGAAGGGCGTTTCTTCAGCTCGCCTGCCAATACGGTCGAACATGAACACCAGCAGAATGTCGAATTTGCCCTGTTCGGCATATTCCTTGATGAGCTGGATCTTGTCACGGTCATTGGCGCTAACTTTGAATCCTGATACGCCGTTTTCCTGTTCCTCATACACGATGGTCCAGCCTATCCGCTCTGCGAACTCACGGCAGGCTTTTCTCTGCACGGGGATGTCAGCTTGATTCTGGTCATCGTGATCGACCTGCTTGGTGGTGGAGACGCGGTACAGGCAGCACACTCTGTTTTGGATGCTGAGTACATTTTGATAAGAACAACAAACTCTTTCAGCCATAATGTATCCTTCCTCTCAATGAATGATTTAGAAATGTGAGAGGTTCAGATACACCTTTTCATGTATTCACTTTTCAAAGTACACGGCATTCCGCCACCTTGATTATCTCACATTTCAGGTTGAATAGCTATCAAAACCTTGAAATATAAGCAACAAAGAAACGGCCTCCGATCCGGTAAAATCGCGCTTGGGCAGCTTGGGTGGAAGCTTGGGTGGCACCACATAAGCTGCACATCTCTGATAAACTAAAATCTTGGTGGAGGATTTTTATCAAATCACACGGTTATGGAAAACAGGCCGCAGCGGTAAACTGCGGCCTGTCACCATGTTTATTTAATTCCAGTTGTCTGTATGCTGCTGGCGCTCCAGATATTCCTTCGATTCTTGCTCATCGGCAGGCCGCACTCTCTTTTTGCCGCAGTCCGGGCATTGGTCACATCCAGTTTCCGCTTCGAAGGTATAGTGGCAAGCGTCACAGGTGTAGATTTTCTTGCTCATTGCTCGTCTCCTGTGGTATGACGGAGTGCAATATATTTCTGATTCCGGCTATTGGGCTTATCAGGAACTGTCAACTGAAGTTCTCCTGTCTCCAACATCGGCTTCAGATATGCTTTCAGAAAATGTGCTTTGTTTTTCATCCCGCAGTCTTGCATCAACTGTTCGCGTGTCTGAGGGGCATTGAGGCACAGAGAAACAATCTTACTCCGAATATCTTTATCTGGAGTGTTGACTGGTATGGTAACTGGAGTGGTATCCGTTCCAGTCGTGTCAAAGTTCTCGTCGGACCGATAGAAAACAACCACGAATCCAGACTTTAAAACCTCGAATTTATATTTGCATCCAGCGGCGTCACAGGCGTCAGCAATACGCTTCAGCCCGGTACCAAAGCTCTCGACATTCTTGGAGTAATAAAGTGTCTGTGCAATCAGCGGATTCCTGCGGATAGGACGCTCCCGGCCAGAGATGAAATCCTCCGGCTCATAGCCTGCCGGGAAGGTACCGGGGTTGTAGATCTCAACACGGTCCTTGTATATGGAAACCTCGTTGTTCTGTCCGGTTCCGTATTCCTTGTGGCAAAACGAATTGATCAGTGCTTCACGGACGGCATCCACAGGAATTTCCGGAATTTCCGGAATTTCCTTACGCTGCAAGGAACCAAACTCCACACGCCAACGAATGTTCTTAAAGATATATTTTTCAGCGCGATCCACAAGTTCGAAAATCGTTCCATGCTCACGCTGAATATCCAAAAATGTGAGTCGATCCGTTCCAGCGAATACCGCCATTTGCAGGTCATTGTAGGGTGTCTCACCGAACAGGACCATGCCTGCGTTCAGCAAATAGCTTCCCGCAGTCAAACTCAACTTACCCAGCACCGTATCCCTGTCGGAATAATCGAAGCTGATTCTGCCGAACTCCTGACCGCGGTGGATATACTCTTTGAGAGAGTTCTCATCTACCGAGCTTGTCAGGCATTCGGAAACTTTGCGCTCCCATACACCTTCGCTGCTTTGCCTCTCCATAATGTAGTCGGTCAATTCCTGCTGGGACATTACTTTATCTTCATCTGCGACACGGATTCTGGCCACATTATAGGCAAAGTACGGTGTGTTGTGTCCTTCAAAACTGACATGGATACAATCCTTATCATCAATATGGATCACTGCGATTTCCGGGTAGATTCTCGGCTCGATGTGGTTCGCAATCTCTTGGCTGATATCCCGTAGGGTCTTTTCAGAAATTTGCTGTCCAATAGGCGTTCCATCTGGTTTTATCCCGAAATAGAGTTCGCTTTTTTGATGTTTGTTCAGGATGGCAGCAATTGATACAACGCCTTCCTTCAGTTCTCCAGTAGTCTTTTTGAATTCTAAGGTTTCGGTTTCGTGTCCGAGATTCAATTATGCTCACCCCTCTCAGCACTTTTCGATGTGTCAAATGCAAAAGCGATATTCTTGGATTTGCAGAAGTCCCGAATCACAAACAGCGTCATTTTATTCGGCTCGGTTCTTCCGTTCTCCCAGCGATTGACGGTCGCAACACTTATATTCAGCTGTTCTGCAAGTTCCTTCTGCGAAATACGCAGTTCACTACGAAGCTGAACAATAGAGTCTGCAAAAGTCACTGGTCATCACGCCCCTTTTGCATAGTATAACACATGATAAGCATTTTTACAACGAAGAGAAGCATTTCAGAACCACTTTTTTATGCAGGCTGTTCCTCGCCGCACAGCCCATTCTTTCGGATATATGCGTCCAGCAGGGTGTTGCGTACCAGAGCAGAGAGGGTCGGATTGGCCTCCTGAGCAAAACTGACTGTTACCTTATGACCCTCAATGGTCATCTGGATCTCCCTGGTGTTTTTCTTCTCTGTGCTCTGATTTACCATAGTTGCTTCCTCGCTTTCTTTTATTGTCAAGTAGTAGATCCTTGATCCCAATGCTGATCTCCAAGGCGGTATTCACTTCCCGCATCCTGTCTTTTCCTACAGTTCCCGCATATCCAAGCAAACGCCGCTTATCTAATGTTCGGAGCTGTTCCAGCATAATCGTTGATTCGTTGTGCAATCCACATTGCCTTCCGTTCAGGTTCACATGGGTCGGCAGTCGGTGATGCTTTATGCGGCTGGTGATCGCCGCTACGATGACTGTGGGACTATGGCGATTACCTATGTCGTTCTGAATAATCAGCACCGGTCGGACGCCTCCTTGCTCGGAGCCGCGCACCGGTTCAAGATCCGCATAGAATATGTCTCCGCGGTATGCGGAGTGGATGTTGTCATTATCCATAGTAGCTTCCGTTTTTCTCCTGCTACAAACTAAGTAAAGGAATCCGCGCAGGCCATAGCGCACAGCTTTGGTCTGCGCGGTATATATTTTCCTTTGCCTGTATTCGACACTACTGCCCCAGGCTGGGCGGCAACTTGAACTGTGCGGGCGCACATCACGGGAATCTCACCCCTCCGGGGAACGCCCGGAGCTGCGTACAGGAGTATCATTATGGGCTGACGGGATCATGGCGGGGACAGCTTGCCAAAGCTGTCTTGGCCTGAGTGGGTATCGCTCTGCACCTTACTTGGCCGTCCTTTGATGCGGAGTTTCTCCGCACAGGTGGTCATCGCGCACTCGGTCTGACGCTGGCTCCGTCAGCTAATGTATTCAAGTTGCCGGATATGACCGCCTGAGACGGTGTTTATCAAGGTTCATAGCAGGGAGAAAAATTATCCCTTCACCTATCGCGGCGAAAACGGGGTTTTGCACACCCTGTTTCCACAAGAAATTTAAACATTTTTTCTTTTGCGGCCTGAATAGACTTCCAAACTGCATTCCGATATGCGCATTCTTCTTTCGCAATAAGGCGGACTGGCTTACCTTCGACACAATACTTCCACAACCGCCTGCGCTGAGTCTCTGTAAGATGGCTGCTGAGACCTTGCCTGAGAAGTCGCACCAGTACAGCGGCTTCGTCAGCAGAAATCTGCTCCATATACTCATCTTCAATAGATACTATGGCGGTAGCTTCTTCAGAAAGGACTTCCAGCGAGATTGAGTTATCTGACTGCTTGTGGTCTGCGTTTTCCTCTTTCCTCAAATCGCTGTCCGACCAGTCTTTCCAACGCTGGAACTCAGCTGCAGAGGCAAAATCATCGCAGGTCAGTCGAATTAAATTACCGTCAGCATCCGTATAGACGATGGCATTGGGATCTTTCTTATTGAGAGCATAGATACTCTTTCGGTTAAACATATTGGTCCTCCGTTTTTCGAGATTTTGTGGTGAAGAAAATCTCGAAAACGGAGGGCCACGGCAGCGTGGCAAAGGAGTCCCAAAATGCAAAAAAGCTCCCGGAGCGCAATGGCTCCGGGAGCAGGACGCAATATTAGAATGATGGGCTGTCTGCGACGCAGGAGGGCCGTACAGATCCGTACACAAGGGGCGCAAACCGGCCTTGTGGTGACCAACGGCGTAATATCGTCTTCTGCACAGCAAAAAAATCACCCGCCCGCATCATCTATCGGACGCATCCGATAACCAATGATAACGGGCGGGCAACCTCAACCGTGACCTGCTGGACAACCTGCTGTATGACTTTTCTATGACCTCTGCTGCAATCTGCCGCGCAGCCTCCTGTACGACCTCCTCCGTAACCTCTGGAGCAACCTACTGCGTAACCTCTGCTACAACCTCCGGAGCGACCTCAAGCAGCTCTCATTTTATGTGCAAATACTTCTTAATGACCTCGGCATGCTCTAACGCCAGATAGGGCTTTGCCGCCGTATAGTAGGTCTGCGCCATAGAGAGATTTCCTTGGAATCCCATGGCGAGGATCGCATACATGTTCAGTTCGCTATCCTTTGGATCGAAGCGCAGAGCATCAATGGCCGTCTTTTACGCCAGAATATAATCCTTGCACTCCATCTTCAGGCGGACATATCCCTTGGTAATCTGCAGGTACAGGGACTGATAGTACATGGACAACTGCATCAGCCACAGCTCATGTTCACATCTTGGGAGTAACTGTCCCTTATAAAGATCAATCGCACTGTGGTAGAGGGAATGACGCATATCTGGTTTTTCTTCTGTTTTCAGCTGAATGCAGGCACTTTCAAAACGGTCGAAATCCGTATGGATATTGAAGTTGGAATTGATCTGGAATGTACCATTCTTCCCGATGACCAGCTTGTCGAGCCCGATGACGGAAAGAGTACGCCGCAGGCGGTAAACGATATTATTGACGACCTTATATGGCGAATCGAGTTCGTCGTATGGACAGATGATCTCTGCCAGTGTGTCAACAGAGAAATTCTTTTTGTGGTTCAGAATGAGATATGCCAGAAGCAGGTAGCACTGATCCGCTTTAATATCTTCTCCGGTCAATGTCCCTTTGGAGCTGATGATCTCCATGCCGCCAAAGAAATTAATATGGATGTCCTCCGGATTGTACTTTGAGGCTTTTGCTGCAGCCAATAGAGACTGCTGCTGTTTGATTTCGTTGAGCTCCACAACCACTGCATAGGAGGCGATGAATAGGAAAACCGGGTCATCCGTGTAGCGAGTCGGGTCGTCCACGGCAATGAATCCCTGATTAATCCGCTTGGAGAATGGTGCCGCCAGCAGTGTAGTCACCCCATATTCCCGAAAGAAGGCTGCTTCATCTGGATAGACTTCCTCTAATCCTTGCAAGTCAGAAATCACGACCGGTTTATTGGTCCGAAGTGCTTTCCTCCATCTCGGGAACTTCTCCATGGGCAGGCACTGCAGCATATCCCGCTGTGCCGGGATCCCGTCGCTGCACCACTCATATGTGATGACGCCAATTCCGAGCTCCCAGTCTGTTTCTACGACAGATGCTCTGGATGCGCCGTAAAACTCTGTGGCACCTTTTAGAAGCACACTGATGGTGCTTTCTGAGTCCCCTGTGTTCCGCAGGTTGGCCTCCAGCACACTCATACCGCGGTGAAACGCATTACATTCAACAATTTGTGTGCTTTCCTGCATAATTTCCTTGCTCATGAATACGCCTCCTTTGATTGGTAAAAAAGCGCAGAGACTGTCCAATGTAACTCGGGCAGCCTCTGCTGTGAGCCGCACAGTATGGCTGAGCGGTTATGTACTATACGATTGTCTTGATGAATGCGGCAAGTGCCTCGCGCTGATCCTCCTTGAGAGCCGCAACACTATTATCTAATTCACTCTTGGCGTTAGGTGAATTTGCCGTATCGTTCTCCGTAAAGAACTGCGCCAGTGTGATTCCGCAAGCGTCACAAATCGCATTTACCGTTGGCAGGGATGGTTGATTATTTCTTTTGAAGATATTGCTGATCGTTGTCTGCGACAGGCCGGATTCCTGCGCTAATCGATATATAGTCCATCCACGCTCGACCATCAGCTGCCGGATTCGGTTTTGTGCATTGAACATATATACCACCTACTATGTCATTAGTTTACACCTCATTTGATTATCCTTGTAGAACTCATCAGTATGGTATATGGTAATCAAATGATGTGTACTTTGTGGTGATATACTATGCAATTCCGGCGTATTACCCAGAGTTAGAACTGCAAATTGTTTTCCTCTCAGGTTTCAATGCAAATCACCTCTATAAAGCAAAATCCCGCAAGGCATGGATTATACACCGATGCCTTGCGGTTTCTCTGTACTTACAAATATGTTATTTCAGGGAATGGTCACTCACGGGTCAGCCGACGAATATTGCCGATGATGAGCATTAAGTCATCGTCATTCAGCTTTCGCAATTCTTCAATGGCGGTTTGCAGGAGTGCGGGATTTTCTTCGGATTCATCGAAGAATTGGCTTGGTGTAATATCAAAATAGTTACAGATTTGAAGAAACTCTGCCATAGGTGACAACGATTTGCCAGAGGATATGTTATAAACATAGCTTCTGCTATGCCCGAGATCATAACTCATTTGATATTCAGAGACACCCTTTTTTAATCTCAGCTGAGTAATTCGATCACGCACGAATTGTGTTTGTTTATAGCGTATCAAAAATGTTTTAACCCGCATTGCATTGCAACAAAAAAACGAGTGCCACGGGCACTCGTTCAGGCGTCGCTTCTTTTCGTGAAGTATCTAACTTGAGGATAACTCACATGTTGCTTTCGACTCCGACTATCAGCCAACATCTACATGAGGATAGAAATTGCAGCGGCTTCTTAAAAATCCATATTGATTTTTCTGCGCGAGGTGATATAATCGGCATATACCGGAAACGAAGGAGGCGTGTCCATGCCAAGACCGCCACGGTGCCGTCGGATTTGTGGCGCACCGCAAGTCGATACCTTCTGCCCCAACGGGTGCGAGAATACCGAGCCGATCCTGCTGACGCTGGACGAGTACGAGGCCATTCGGTTAGTTGACTTGGAGCAGCAAACCCACGAGCAGTGTGCCGCACAAATGGACATTTCCCGCTCTACCGTGCAGGAGATTTACGAAAGCGCACGGCGCAAGATCGCAGCGTGTCTTGTCCACGGGAAACCGCTGCACATCACCGGGGGAAACTACCGCATCTGCGGAGGACAGGAGGCAGCTCACTGCGGCCGCTGCTGCCGGATGCAGAGAGCCAACACAGAAAAATCCAACAAAAATTGCAAAGGAGATTCCATTATGAAAATTGCAGTCACCTATGAAAACGGTCAAATCTTTCAGCATTTCGGCCATACCGAACAGTTCAAGCTTTATGAAGCTGCGGACGGCAAAGTCACGCATGCGGAAATTGTTGATACCAACGGCAGCGGTCACGGCGCACTGGCAGGCTTTCTGATGCAGCACGGTGTAGACACTTTGATTTGCGGTGGCATCGGCGGCGGTGCGCAGGCGGCACTGGCCGAAGCAGGCATCAAGCTCTATGGCGGTGTCAGCGGGGACGCTGACGCAGCGGTGAAGGCTTTGCTCAGCGGAAGTTTGAGCTACAACCCCAATGTTCACTGTGACCACCATGACCATGCGCACGGCGAGGCTGGTCACACCTGCGGTAACCACGGCTGCGGCAAGCATAGCTGCCATTGATATGGAACAAACACTGACACAGCTCCCATTCTGGTCATCCTTGACCGAACAGGAGCAAGAAACGCTACGCCGAAGTGCTTTTGTCCGTCATTATGAAAAGGGTGCGTTCATACACAGCAGCGACAACGAATGTCTCGGAATGCTGTTCGTCCTTTCCGGCGAGATCCGCACCTATCTTCTCTCCGAGGAGGGTCGGGAGGTTACGCTGTTCCGTCTGTATCCGGGCGAACTATGCGTGCTTTCTGCCTCCTGCGTGATCAGTCAGATCACCTTTGATACGCAAATGACCGCAGGAATGGATACGGACGTTCTGATTATCCCCGCAAATGTCATTGCTGCACTCAAGGAGAAAAATCTATATGTCCGCTGCTTCCTCTATGAGTTGGCAACGAAACGGTTTTCTGATGTGATGTGGGCGATGCAGCAGATCATGTTCAAGGGGCTGGATCGGCGGCTGGCAGAATTTCTCCTTGCCGAAGCGGAGCGTACCGGCTCCGACACGATACGCATGACCCATGAGCAGATCGCCCAGCACATCAGCTCGGCGCGGGAGGCAGTGGCACGAATGCTCAAAAACTTCTCAGAGGACGGATTGGTGGAGTTGAAGCGCGGCGCGATTACGCTGCGTGATACAGACAGATTGAATCACTTAAAATAAAAATGTGGTTTTTTTCACTTGGAAAACCACGAATCTGTGCTATACTATAAGTGGAAAAAACTGAAAGGAGCATCGACCATGAAAGAAACAAAATACACAGGTACTCAAACCGAAAAAAACCTGATGACTGCCTTTGCCGGTGAGTCCGAGGCACGCAACAAGTACACCTATTTTGCATCCAAGGCCAAGAAGGAAGGCTACGAGCAGATCGCGGCGTTGTTCCTCAAAACCGCTGATAATGAGAAGGAACACGCCAAGCTGTGGTTCAAAGAGCTGAACGGCATTGGCGACACTGCCGAAAATCTTCTCGCCGCCGCTGAGGGCGAGAACTACGAGTGGACGGATATGTACGACGGCTTTGCCAAAACCGCCGATGAGGAAGGTTTCCATGAGCTGGCCCAGCGTTTCCGCCTGGTAGCCGCCATTGAAAAGCACCATGAGGAGCGCTACCGTGCCCTGCTGCACAATGTGGAGATGGCGGAGGTCTTTGCCAAGAGCGAGGTCAAGGTGTGGGAGTGCCGCAACTGCGGTCATATCGTGATCGGTGAGAAAGCGCCGGAGGTCTGCCCGACCTGCAACCATCCCCAGAGCTACTTTGAAATTCACGCAGAAAACTATTAAATAGAAAAGGAGAACGAATCATGGAGCAGAAGTTTTACATTTGCAAGCATTGCGGCAACATCATTGCCAAGGTCAAGGACACGGGCGTTCCCGTCATCTGTTGCGGTGAGCCGATGAGCGAGATCATCCCCGGCACCACCGACGCCGCCGTGGAGAAGCACGTCCCTGTCTGGACTGTGGAAAACGGCATCGTCCATGTCAAGGTCGGCTCCGTGGAGCATCCCATGCTGCCGGAGCACTACATCGAGTGGGTGTCCCTCCACACCAAGCAGGGCAATCAGCGCAAGGAGCTGCATCCCGGCGAAAAGCCCGAGGTCTGCTTCGCTCTCTGCGAGGGCGACGAGGTCGAGGCGGTCTACGCCTACTGCAACCTCCACAGTCTGTGGAAAGCGTAATTCACCTTCTTAAAATCCGGTGCTGAAAAAAGCACCGGATTTTTTTATCAATGTGACCTCGTCACAGAAAAATGCTTTGTCCTGCGGTATGATAAAGCCACAATCAAGAAAGAGGTGGCGAACATGAAAATCAAGCTCAATCCCGATCAGGAGATTGTCAATACCATCCAGGAAGGACTCAAGCGCACCGGCGGATACTGTCCCTGCCGCAGAGAACGCACAGAGGCAACCAAATGTATGTGCCAGGAGTTTAAGGATCAAATTGCAGATCCGCTCTTCGAGGGATTCTGCCACTGTATGCTCTATTACAAATCCTTGCAGGATTAAGGGAGGAACGCTATGCCGTCAAAGAAACTGGCTGCCGTAGATAAGATGCGGTGCGTCGCCTGCGGCGTGTGTGAAAATACCTGCCCCATAGGGGCCGTCAAGGTGCGCCGCGGCTGCTACGCCGCCGTGGAGGCGGAACGATGCGTAGGCTGTGGCAAGTGCGCAAAGCTCTGCCCCGTCGGCTGCATTGAGGTGAAAGCGAGGGCTGACGCATGAAAGCAAAGCATTGGTACGATTACCTGTGGGTGTATGCCATCATTTATTTTGCACTGGGCTTTTTCAATATCCTGTTTGCGTGGCTGGGCATGATTGATTTTCTCTTGCCGCTGTTCTTAGCCATCTTCGGCGGGAACAAATTTTTTTGCAACCACCTCTGCGGACGGGGTCAACTGTTCAGCAAGCTGGGGACAGATCTTAAATGCTCCCGCTGCAGGCCCACGCCCCGCTGGATGTCCTCCAAGTGGTTCCGTTACGGCTTTTTGCTCTTTTTCCTGACGATGTTCGGCAACATGGTGTTCCAGACTTATCTGGTCGCGGCGGGAGCCGCGTCTCTGCGGGAGGCCGTCAAGCTGTTCTGGACCTTCCGTGTGCCTTGGGACTGGACTTATACAGCCGGAACGGTCGCTGATTGGGTGGCACAGTTCAGCTTCGGCTTTTATAGCTTGATGCTGACCTCGCTGCTCATCGGCCTCATCATCATGGTGCTCTACAAGCCCCGTACATGGTGCGCCTTCTGCCCCATGGGGACTATGACCCAGAGTATTTGCAAGCTGAAAAACAAAGACTGACAATATACAAACGAAAGGAGCCTTTCTCATGGCTGAACTGAAAATTACTGCTGCGAATTTTGAAAACGAAGTACTGCGTTCCGACAAGCCCGTCCTGCTGGATTTCTACGCGGACTGGTGCGGACCATGCAAAATGCTCGCTCCCGTGCTCCACGAGATCGCTGAGGAAAACACCGGTGCCCTCAAGGTGGGCAAGATCAATGTGGACGAGCAAATGGAGCTGGCGATGCGTTTTCAGGTATCCAGCATCCCGATGCTGGTCGTATTCAAGGATGGAAAGGCCGTTGCCAAATCGGTCGGCTATCGGCCTAAGTCGGAGATTGCCGCAATGGTGGAGGGCGCAAGATGAAAGTTGTGATCGTAGGCGGTGTGGCGGGCGGTGCGTCTGCCGCCGCCCGCATCCGCCGTCTGGATGAACACGCGCAGATCATCATGATCGAGCGCAGCGGCTATGTGTCCTATGCCAACTGCGGCCTGCCGTATTATGTGGGCGGTGTGATCAAGGAGCAGGAAGAACTGACGCTGCAAACTCCGGAGAGCTTTTGGGACCGCTTTCGCATTGATGTACGGGTACGGCAGGAAGTAACTGCGATCAATCCCGCAGAGAAAACCGTCACCGTTCACGCGCTGGACAGCGGCAAGACCTATACGGAAACCTATGACAAACTGCTCCTCGCACCCGGCGCAAAGCCGACGGTTCCTGCGCTTTCCGGCGTGGACAGCGAGCGTGTTTTCACACTGCGCACCGTGGAGGATACCCTCCGCATCAGGCGCTTTGTAGAGGATCAGAAGCCGAAAACCGCTGTTTTGGCTGGCGGCGGCTTTATCGGTCTGGAAATGGCGGAAAACCTTGCGGAAATGGGCATTTCCGTCACCATCGTTCAGCGGCCCAAGCAGCTTTTAGCGCCGCTGGATAGCCGATCATGTAAGACGGAAGCAGATATCCCTTTTTTCTGAAATGCGGATAGGAGATCAGCATGACAATCAGCAGCAGTGTATTCAGTGCAGATTCGTAGAAGAACGTCGCCTGATGCCACTGCCCGAGTTCCTCTATGTAAACACCATACGGAAAGAATTGGAGATCTGGATTTGTGATCAGATTTCCGTAAGCCTCCTGATTCACAAAATTCCCCCAACGCCCGATGGCTTGTCCAAGAACAAGGCTGGGAATCAGCGTATCTGCAAGCGACCAGAAGGAAAGCTTTTTGACCTTGCAGTAAATCAGTACAACAGCAACACCGCCGAGGATGCCTCCATAAATGGCAAGCCCGCCCTTATTGATTTGAAAAACGGAGAGAAGGTTATCCTTGTACTGCTCCCACTCAAAAAGCACATAGTATGCTCTGGCACAGAGAATACACACGGGAATCAGCCAAAGCACGAGATTATATAAGTGATCCGGTTCAACTCCGGTTTTTTGCACCGGCGAAGTGCTAGCATAAATCCGAGGATCATGCCGAATGTGATGATGATACCGTACCATGTGATGTTCAGCCCTTCTATGCCAAACAGGTTTTCAACAGCATAATGATTCATAGATTTTTTGAAAGTCTCCCTGCTATTCGACGCGCAGCATCCGATAGCCGATTCCGATGTGCGTTTGTATGTATTGCTGCCCGTCTTTTC
>ERZ838577.479-NODE-479-length-63132-cov-5.439875_pt1 | contig 63132 bp, 48 predicted proteins | sample MGYA00519682_ERZ838577 | MGnify/ENA primary metagenome ERZ838577 (study PRJEB31850, sample SAMEA3708838) | human gut metagenome | biome: human gut; feature: human-associated habitat; material: faeces | place: China | collected 2014 ...
GGTATTAGATTTAAGGTAAGAAGATTATTCGTCGTGACGACGAGTAATTTTTTTTGTGGCTACATCAAGTGGTGTGGAAATCAATGGAATCAGGGTATTTATCGGGAGCTATGCGTGCGAAAAAAAGTGAAAAGTTTGGGGAAAAGAGGGGGTTGGAGTAAATTTGCAGCTTGAAGCGGGCATACGTGCCCACCATGTTATCCCCATTTTAAATGCAGACTTCACGCACATTATCTCTCGGCCGCTACCGGCTGCTGAACAACGCTCTCGGCTGGCTTTGCTTTGTAATCGCCGCCGTGACTTATCTTTGCACGCTCGAGCCTACGGCAAGTTTCTGGGACTGCCCGGAATTCATCGCCCAGGGCACCAAACTTGAGGTTGGCCACCCGCCGGGCAACCCGATATTCATGCTCGCGGCCCGTTTCTTCGTAAACTTCGCATTCGGCGACTATACCAAAGCTGCCCTGATGGTCAATGCCATGTCGGGGCTGCTCTCCGCCGCCACAATTCTGCTGCTGTTCTGGACTATCACCCACCTGGTGAAGCGCCTTATCGTGAAAGACGCTTCTACCGAAATAAGCCTCACGTCGGCACTCGTGGTGTTCGGATCTGGCTTATGCGGAGCCCTGATGTACGCCTGGAGCGACACCTTCTGGTTCTCGGCCGTAGAGGGCGAGGTCTACGCATTCTCGAGCTTCTGCACAGCCCTGGTATTCTGGCTTATACTGAAATGGGAGAACCGTGCCGACGAGCCCCACGCCGACCGCTATCTGGTGCTCATCGCCTATATCATCGGCGTTTCGATAGCCGTTCACCTGCTCAATCTTCTCTGCATTCCGGCCATTGTACTTGTGGTCTACTACCGAAAGTTCCGCAACACGACCGCTACCGGCTCGCTCATCGCCCTGGCCATCTCGGCCGTCATCGTGGCGCTGATACTCTTCGGCCTCGTGCCGGGCTTCATCGAGGTCAGCCAGTATTTCGAGCTTTTCTTTGTAAATACTCTCGGATGGAGCTTCAATACGGGCGTGCTTGTATATGCCATCCTCTTTGTGGCCGTGGCCGTATGGAGCATCCATACGCTTTACCGCCAGAAGAGCGTCAACCGCATCCGCATCTCGTTTCTGCTCACCGTGTTGCTTAGCGGCATTCCCTTTATCGGCCATTCGCTTCTGATTCCGCTGGTTATCGTGTGTGCTCTCGCCGTATGGCTCTTCGCCGCCAAGCGGCTCCCCGTGAGGGTGCTGACACTCGTGGCGCTGAGCATTCTCGTGATTTTCATCGGCTATTCGAGCTACGCGCTTCTGCTTATCCGATCCCACGCCAATCCGCCGATGAACCAGAACGCACCCGACAACGTGTTTTCGCTCAGCTCCTACCTGAGCCGCGAGCAGTATGGCGAGACTCCGTTGCTCTACGGCCCGTCGTTCAAGTCGACCGTTCTTTTCGAGGTCGACAAGGCCGGCAACTACGGTTATAAGAAAAATCCTGCCACCACCATCTATGCCAAGGCAGTGAATACAGCCTCCGACAGCACTGACCGCTATGCCGAATACCTCAGCGACAAGAACTACGTGATGACACCACGTATGCTCTTCCCACGCATGTACAGCTCTGCAGGCTCGCATCCTACGGGCTATATGGAGTGGACCGGCATTCAGGAGGCCGACATCCCCACGGTGGATGCTCCGGTGCTGGTGGATACCGAGGGCAATACCCTGCAGACTGCCCAGCTGCAGCAGCCCTCGTTCGCGCAGAATATGCGCTACTTCTTCACCTACCAGCTCAACTACATGTACTGGCGCTATTTCATGTGGAATTTCGCCGGCCGTCAGAACGATATCGCCGGCAACGGCGAGGCCAACCGTGGCAATTGGATTTCGGGAATCCCCTTCATCGACAATCCTCGCCTGGGCGACCAGAGCCTCCTGCCCGACGAATACGGCAAGGGAAACAAAGGCCACAACGTGTTCTTCATGCTCCCGCTCTTAATGGGCATCATCGGCCTTACATGGCAGGCTTTCCATTCCAAGCGCGGCATCGAGCAATTCTGGGTGATTTTCTTCTTCTTTTTCATGACTGGCATCGCCATCGTGCTCTACCTCAACCAGCCGCCGCTGCAGCCACGCGAGCGCGACTACGCTTTCGCCGGCTCATTCTATGCGTTCGCCATCTGGGTAGGCATGGGTGTAGCCGGACTCTGGACGTTCATAAACTATCTGCTAAAGAACCATGAGGCCGACGAGGATGGCATTATAACCCACCGCGACCAGCGTAAGGCGCTCTGGGTAGCCGTCGGCACGCTTACCGTGGGAATTTTCGTGCCTCTGCAGGTGGTAAGCCAGACGTGGGACGACCACGATCGTTCCGGCCGCTACACCACCCGCGATTTCGGCATGAACTATCTCTCCAGCCTCGACCCCAACGCCATAATCTTCACCAACGGCGATAACGACACCTTCCCGCTCTGGTATGCCCAGGAGGTAGAGGGCTACCGCACCGACGTGCGAGTGGTCAACCTCTCTTACCTCACCACCGACTGGTATGCCAACCAGATGCGTGTGGCCACCGATGGCGCCCGCGCCATCGATTTCAGCGCTTCGCCGGCCGATTATGCCTTCGACCGCCTCACCTACAACTATTTCGACCCCGAAAGCATGAAGTCTGAGCGCGTCGACGCCCTCGCCGCTCTCGACGACCTCTACCACAACAAGGATGCCCAATGGAAGGGTTCGCGCCTGTGGCGTTATCCCAATATGTATATCCCCTCCAACATCGATGCCGCCGTGAAAGCCGGTGTGATAAGCGAGGCGGAGGCTCCCGCGTCCGACGACGCCATCCTCGTAAGTCTCTACAAGGATCCCGCGAATCCCGCCGGAGGCGCTACGCTGAGCCAGGCCCTCTCGCTCGACATGATCGCCACTTCGGCCAAAAACGGATGGAACCGCCCGGCCTACTTCGCCATGACCGTGCCCGACGAATATTATCTCTCGCTTTCGCCCTACCTGCGCAACACGGGTCTGGCCTATCAGGTTTCGCCGCTTTACAATCCCGACGGCGAGCGGGCTACCTGGACGGCCACCGACAAGATGTACGACGTCGTGACCAACAAATTCCGCTGGGGCGGCCTCGACACACTCGGCGACAGCGGCGACATCTATCTTGACGAGACGGTGCGCCGCATGGTGAGCACACACCGCACGGCAATCAGCGATCTGGCCTACGCACTTTTCGTGGAGGGATACAATGCCGCACGTCCGCTTACGGATTCGATTTCCGGCGTTACCCCCGAACCTGATATGGTCTATGCTGCCGACCGCTATGCCAAGGCTGTGAAGGTGCTTGACCTCATGGACGAGAAGCTGCCCACACGCATCGTGCCCTACAGCATCCAGACGGGATATTCCGTGGCCGACGTCTATCTGCGCGTGGCGCGCGAGACCGGCGACAAGAATGCGCGCGCAAAAGGTCTGAAGATTCTTGAGGACGAGATTATGCGCTACGGCAAGTATCTGCCCTACTTCATGGAGCTGCGCCGCACGCTTCCGGGAAGCGGATTCAGCGGCCTGAGCCTTACCGACCGCTATGTGCCCACCTATCTGTATCAGTTGCTTCAGACCTACACCGAGTTCGACGGCGATACAGACGCTCTTAGCGAGAAGCTGATAGCCAACGGCATATCGCTTGCTGATCTCGAAAATTTCCTTCCGTCGAAATAACGCGTAATCCGCTGCCCCAGATATGCTGATCGAGCAACCGCCGCTATTCTACCGCCTCCTTTTTCCCGAGGCTATCTGGCGCCTCAAGCGCCACGACAAGAAGGTCGTGTTCCTCACCTTCGACGACGGCCCCATCCCCGAGGTGACGCCGTGGGTGCTCGACACCCTCGACCGCTATGGCATCAAGGCGACCTTTTTCATGGTAGGCGACAATGTGGCCCGCAATCCGCAGCTGCTTGAGGAGGTGCGTCGCCGCGGCCACAGTGTGGGCAACCACACGATGCACCATCTGCAGGGCATGAAGGTTACGGCCTACCGATATATGCACGACATTTCCGAGGCCAACGACCTGATAGGGAGCGATCTTTTCCGGCCTCCCCACGGATTGCTGCGCTGGAAGCAGGCGCGTGCCATCAAGGACCGCTACAATATCGTGATGTACGACCTGGTGACTCGCGACTACTCCAAGAAGCTCACGCCCGAGCAGGTGTTTGCCAACGTGCGCCGCTATGCCCGTAACGGTTCGATCATCGTGTTTCATGATTCGCTAAAGGCTGAGCGCAATATGAAAGCCGTCCTTCCGCAGGCCATAGAATGGTTGCTCGCGCGCGGCTATACCTTCGCCAGGATTCCTACGGGGCAGCCCGACGACGCAACTGCTTCGAAATGATCCCCTCCAACCTCAAGGCTACCCTTCGCGCCGCTGCAATGAGCGCAGGCGCCTGTGCGGCAGGTTTCGCACGCTGCGAGCCCGTCGACACCGCAGTGTGCCGGAGCTACGAATCATGGATAGGCGAGGGGTGTCACGGCTCCATGGCCTATCTTGAGCGCTATCCCGACGTGCGTCGCGATCCCGCGCTCCTGCTTCCCGGCGCACGCACCATCATGGTCTGCGCTTTCCCCTATTATGATTCCGACGAGTGCGCCGGGCTGAAACTGGCGCGCTATGCCCGTGGCGACGACTACCACGAAGTCCTCAGAAGCCGTCTGCAGCCCGTTGCGGAGCTTTTGGACGCAGAGGGTTACGGGCACCGCATATGTGTGGATACGGCGCCGCTTTTCGAACGATATTGGGCGCGGCAGGCCGGAGTGGGCTTCACGGGGCGCAACCGGTTGCTTATCGTGCCGGGGTGGGGAAGCTATGTGTTTTTGGCTGAAATACTCACTGATGTGGAAATCGCGCCCGACGAGCCGATGGAGCGGCAGTGCGACGGATGCGGACGTTGTGTGGCAGCCTGTCCCGGAGGTGCTTTGCGTGCTTCCTCGGGTTTCGACGCGCGCCGCTGCCTCTCGTATCTTACCATTGAGCATCGCGGTGAGCTCCCTGCCGAGGTTGGCGGCCGCCCGCTTGGCCCTCTGATGGGCGATTGCGTCTATGGATGCGATGTCTGCCAGCAGGTATGCCCCCACAATGTCGGTGTGCCGGAAACTGCGCTCGAGGAATTCCGTATGCGCCCCGCGCTGCGATGCCTGAGCCGTGCCGACATCATGCAGATGGATCAGCCGACGTTTTCCGCCATTTTCCGCCATTCAGCCGTAAAGCGGGCGAAGCTCGCCGGGCTTCACCGAAACGCTTCCGCCCTGCCCGACGACAGCGCGGAGTGCTAACTCTCTGTATCTTTTGCTTCCAACGACCGCATTATCACCGGCCAGCCCAGCAGGCCTCGCTCCATCGGAAGCGTGAGTGTGGCGCCCGTGCGTGTGCGGTTGTATTGCGCGGCTTCTACGCGGATAGATTTTGTGCGGCCGTCGGAAAACCGCAGGTTGAGGTCGTAGACATAGTAAGGTTCGCCTGTAGTGTAGCGGCGGCGACCTACGCGGCGGCTGTGATGGCGTATATGGGTCGTTTTGCTCACTACGGTGGCCTCCTCGCGGTGGATGGTGGAATCGTCGGCTCCGAAATAATTCAGAGCGAGCAGCAGGGCGCACCCTCCGAGGATAAAAGCAGCAAAATGAGTTACCGGTGGGGTCCACCCAGATTCAGTCTGTAGCCATTTGCGCCACGCGCCTTTCAGTGGCATCCAAAGTGCTGCCGCCGCAACTGCCGTTATTGACAGCGGTATCCACCATTCCACCAGAGTGTTGGCGTAGATGATTACAGCTGTAAAGCCAAGGGCTATGGCTGTCAGTCCCAGGGCGATATGCTGGATAAGGCCTTTGTTACTACCTTTTGCCATAATCTTGAGTGAGTATTTGAGGTCGGGGATATTTGCTTTATGAGGGGCAAATTTACTACTTTTGCACGCGATTTCGCATTTCCGTAAAATCTTATTTGCATCCCGAATATGAAAACCAATCTTTTCAAAATCGCCGCTATGGCGCTCTGTCTAGCCGTGGCAGCTCCGGCAGTAAATGCCCAGTTCAACCTCAAGAAGGCCATCAGCGCCGGGAAGCAGGCCGCCAAAGCCTTCACGCTCACCGACAAGCAGATGGCCGAATACGTGAAGGAGTCGGTCGACTGGATGGACGAGCACAATCCCGTGCCCGACGAAAATAATGCCTACACTATCCGTCTGCGTAAACTCACCGGAGACCTCAAGGAAGTGGACGGCACGCCGCTGAACTTCAAGGTCTACGACGTAATCGATGTCAACGCTTTCGCATGTGCCGACGGTTCGGTGCGCGTTTTCTCCTCGTTGATGGATATAATGACCGACGATGAGCTGCTCGGTGTAATCGGCCATGAAATCGGACACGTTGGTCTCCACCACTCCAAGAAAGCCTTCAAGCAGGAACTCCTGACGGGCGCGCTTAAGGATGCGATTGCGTCGTCGAACGGAAAGGCCGCAGCCCTGACCGATTCGCAGCTCGGAACTCTCGGCCAGAGCCTTCTGAACGCCAAATATTCGCAGAAACAGGAAAAGGAAGCCGACGACTATGGCTATGAGTTCCTTAAGAAAAACGGCAAGAACCCCTGGGGGATGGTCCAGGCATTTGAGAAACTCCAGAGCATGGAGGGCGGCTCAGGCCAGAAGGCAAGCTATATCAGCAAGATGTTCTCTTCACATCCCGAGACGGCCGAGCGCATCAAGCGTATGACAGAACGCTGCAATGCCGACGGCATTGAGCGTCCGGCTACCGAAAAGAAATAAAGGCAACTGAAAAAAACAGAAGCGGTGTGTCAGAATTCAGCATTTTGACACACCGCTTTGTATTTGTCCGGATGGGAAGGTGTTGGAAGAATGGTCCAGATGGTAGGAGCCGGAGGGTAAGGGTGAAGGGAGTTGACTGAGGTCAATGACCGAACCCGCAGCCCTTCGGCGACGCCGCAGATGGGCCGTTATGGCACGCCTTCAACGGCGGCTCAATATTCGGAGAACAAGGTCGGCTTGATGACTATACCGATTCGGAACTGCTGATGATACTCTTTATAGGCGAGGAGCCCCTCGCCGTAGCCGGAATAAAACTGTGCGAACAGATACTGGTTGCTCTGGCGCGAGAAGCGGTATGCACCCTCAAGAATCACATTGTAGTTGAAGATATTGCCCTTACGTTTCACCATTGTAAGCGATACGGATACCTTGCGGTTTATGCTCTGCACCTGGAAGCCGAACTGGTAGATGCCGCAGTAGTGGAGGATGTCCTTGTTGTTTACGCCGTCGACGATGGGAATCCAGTATTTGCCGAACACCACGAAGTTGGGATCCACCATCACGCTGCCGCCGAACGACACTTTATTCCACGAGCGCGATTCGTCGCCGTCGCGGCCGTTGCTCTCGTGCTCGAGCTGGAGGCTCAGGCGCCCGACGAAGCGGTTTTTGATGAACCATGGCTTTGCCAGGCCAATACCGGGATTGAAGTTGAGATCGGTCATCGGCATGGAGTTCTCAAGAACGTTCCAGAACACCTTCTGTGTGTAGTAGAGATAGAGATATGTGCCCCAGGGAAGCGTGCTTTTGGTAAGTTTCTGGGCTACGGAAATCTGGAATTTCACGTTGGTGTTCTCGGCGGTGGGTTTCTTACCCACCGGGGGCCCGAAGATGAAATAGTTGTCTTTATAGAGGCCGAAATAATAGTGGGTGTCGGCAAATGCGCGTCGAAGCGAATCGACGTTCATTTCCTCGTCGGGCAGTGTCACAATCTGGGCTTTTGCAGGTATGACACAGCACACGGCTGCTGCTACCAGCAGCCATACCAGCAGTCGGCTAATATTCAGTCCTTTCCTCTCGGCTCCCATATAGAAGACGTGTTGTGAAGCGATTTAAGAAGCATCACTGTTAACGATTGCAAAGATAAGATATTTGCCGATGATTTTTGCCATCGGGGATAGTTCAATTTATCATCCCATGTTCGGCAAAATTGGCAGAAAACGCCTACCTTTGTAGGGGAAGGCTGGCAGGACGTCGTCCTGATGCGGCAGCCATCCTCTCATATATACCTTGTCGGCGGCCTGAAAGTTCGCCGGATGGGGAAACTTTTTCTGAAATCAGCGAAATGGACAGGATTCTCATAAAAATTGCGGCGTGGCTGACGGCTGTAGCGGCACTCCTGACGTTCACCTCGTGTGGCAACGACGGAGCGTTTCGTATCAATGGTAAAATCACGGATTTCGGCACGGGCAATCTGCGTCTGATATATTTCGACAACGGCGCCGTGCAGAACGTCACTGCCACGGCTGTCGACGGCAAGTTTGCCGTCGATGCCCGCGCTGGAGCGCCGGTAATGGTACGCCTTTATACCGGCAACGGCCGTATGCTTGCCGCCTTCAATGCCGCCCCCGGCGACAATATCGAGGGAACCTTCAGTCTCGCCGACCATACGTCGGTGGAACTTAAAGGGAATAACGATGCCGAAGGTGTTGCTAAATTTCTGAAGGCCAACGCGGATGCTGTCCGGTCGGGCAATCACGACTCTCTCAACGCAGCCGTGGCGGCATATGTGCGCGATAATCCCGACCGCTATGCGTCGGGTACACTTCTGGCAAATTATTTTTACATCCCGGGCCACGAAGCGCAGGCGTTGGAACTTGTGGAGAGTGTCAGCGACAAGGTGTCGCGATGTGCATCGCTGCGCGGCATATCCGATCTCGCTCGGCGCTTGGCCGTGCCCGTCGATTCCGTCAGAATCGAATCCTTTACAATTGCCGATCGCAAGGGGCAGATGCTTACCGTAGACCCGCGCACGTCGGCCCGCAGTCTGCTGCTGTTCACCGACGCCGGTTCCCGTGCCTCCGATTCGGTTGTGGGGTTGCTCCGTAGCGTTTCGGCCTCCTCGACGCCCAAAGTGAATATCGTGGATATTTCGGCCGATCCGGATACAGCCGCGTGGCTCGCGTCGTTGCGCGAGATTGCCAAAACCGATTCGATCGGACGTTTCCCGGGCGTGAAGCGCGGATGGACACCTGCTCCGTTTGCCATAATGGGACTCGACGATATTGCCGTAGCCGGTATGCCCTGGTTTGTGGTGACTGATTCCACCATGAGGGTGCTCTACCTCGGTCCGTCGGCTAAAGCCGCGAGTTCGATTGCCCTTACAGGCAAAAAGCCGCGCCGCTGATTGCTGATCCCCTCGGGACTTTCTTTATTATATAAAATTCAGAATATCAATATTCCTTTTCCGCCGCCATGCTCGTAAAGATTTTAGCCGCTGCCATCCAGGGCATTGATGCCATCCCCGTAACCGTAGAAGTACTTACCGACACGGGTATACAGTTCGTGATGGTCGGATTGCCCGATACGGCCGTGAAGGAGAGCGGCGAGCGCGTCGTATCAGCCATTCAGCAGGCCGGCTACGAATTTCCGCGCAAAAAGGTGGTTGTCAACCTGGCTCCGGGCGACGTGAAGAAGGAAGGACCAGCCTACGACCTCCCGATCGCGCTGGGCGTGCTTGCCGCCGACGGCCAGATCGGGGCCAACTGCTTTGGCGACTATCTGATAATGGGAGAAATGAGCCTCGACGGCACCCTGCTCCCCGTAAAAGGGGTGCTCCCCATGGCCATCATGGCGCGGGCCAGGAAACTGAAAGGAATCATTCTGCCCAAGGCCAACGCTCTCGAAGCCGCCGTAGTCAATAATCTGGAGGTGTATGGGATGGAAAGCCTCGCCGAGGTAATCGATTTTCTCGCCGGCAACACGCATCCCGCGCCCACGGTGGTGAACACCCGCGAGGAGTTCAGCCGGGCCTATGCTTCGTTCGATTTCGATTTTTCCGATGTCAAAGGGCAGGAAAACGTAAAGAGGGCTTTCGAGGTAGCCTGTGCAGGCGGACATAATATTCTGCTCGTGGGTCCTCCCGGAGCCGGCAAGTCGATGATGGCCAAACGGCTTCCCTCCATTTTGCCCCCTCTCACGCTCGGCGAAGCGCTGGAGACAACCAAAATCCATTCCGTGGCGGGCAAACTCAAGGGTGGCTCCATGCTTATGACCACCCGTCCGTTCCGGGCTCCCCATCATACTATTTCGCCCGTGGCACTTGTAGGTGGAGGTACCAATCCCGTTCCGGGCGAGATTTCGCTCGCTCACAATGGAGTGCTCTTTCTCGACGAATTTCCGGAGTTCAGCCGGTCGGTGCTCGAAGTACTCCGGCAGCCGCTCGAAGACCGTCACATCAACATATCTCGCGCCAAATACGCCGTCGACTACCCCGCCGGGTTCATGCTTGTGGCGTCGATGAACCCCTGTCCGTGCGGCTACTACAACCATCCGACCAAGGAATGCCAGTGCTCGCAGGTGCAGGTACAGCGCTATCTCAGCCGTATTTCGGGTCCGCTGCTCGACCGCATCGACCTCCAGGTGGAAATACTTCCCGTGCCGTTCATGGAGCTGCAGTCGATGGCGTCAGGCGAGAAATCGGCCGATATCCGTGCGCGCGTGGTGCGTGCGCGCGAAATCCAGAGCCAGCGGTTTGCCGACACCCCGGGCGTGCACTGCAACGCCCAGATGACGCCACGTCTCATAGCCCGCTGGGCACGCCCCGCCGACGAGGCCATGCGCGTGCTGGAAACCACCATGACGCGCTTCGACATGAGTGCCCGCGCCTACGACCGCATTCTCAAGGTTGCCCGCACCATCGCCGACCTCGACCCTGCCAACATAGCCGCCGACCCCGATTTCCCCATCTCTGCAATCCACATGCACGAGGCCGTCTCCTACCGCAACCTCGACCGCTCATCCTGGGGCCTGAAATAACCCCTCGGCTACCCCCGGGGTGTTAGATTCCTATAATTCCATTAATTGATTTCCACTGAATTAAAGCCTCGCTGAAGCTCGGCGCAAGAACAAAAAATTTTGTTTATGCTTTTGAGCTTTAGCGAAAATCCATAAATAATGAATCGTATTTTACGCGCACCCTGGCATGATTATACGCAGAGATGTATCTATATGGTTACTCTCAATAAGTTTCCGGGAGTAAAAGACTTCGGAACGCTTGAAGGCGATTTCCAAATTGCTGTAGGGCAGAAGGGCGGATCTTTTGTCAGTGAATCTGAAAATGGCCGGGCAATCAAGGAAGTTTTGCGCCGATTCTATATAATAGAACCGAATATCAGGATATTGCAATATTCCATAATGCCTGATCATGTTCATATCCTGCTTTTTGTAGAATACCCTACTCAGGAAGAGCTGGGGAGAATTGTTGCCAGATTTAAGGTCGAGGTTAATAATACGGCAGGGATTGAAAGAATGTTTGCAAAAGGCTTTAATGATCAGATTCTCAAGAAATCGAGGTCTCTCGATACGCTCTATCGGTATATACGGGAGAATCCGAGGAGGCTGGCGGTGCGGAGGGCATTTCCGGAGTATTTCAGGCGCACGAATTCGCTGAGGATAGGGAAGGTGGTCTATCAGGCCTACGGGAATTTTCAGCTGCTCGAAAACCCGTTTCGGGAGCAGGTTGTGGTGCACCGCGCTGATTCCGAGGAGAGGCGCCGCAACAATCTCGAACAATGGCTTTACACCGCCTCAAACGGCGGTGTGCTCGTTTCGCCGTTCATCTCCCCGGCCGAGAAGGCGGTGCGCGACCGGGCCGATGCCATCGATGGCCGGTTTATCCTGATTGTCCCCGACCGGATGGACGACCGCTACAAGCCGGTCGGCCACGATTTCGACCTCTGCGAGTCAGGCCGGATGCTCATCCTCTCGGCCGGGCTGAATGTCGGGATGGGCGATAGTCTCACCCGTCGGAACTGCCTGGCCATGAACTCCCTGGCCGATGCCATCTGCTGCGAGGACGCAGTAATACCGAATTTATTGTAGACATAATGGAAAAGCAAAAGACTGAATATCAGTGTAAGAGCAAACTGCCGATAACGAAATATGCTGAAAGTCGGGGGGCGCTTTTCGGCATGTTTTGGCTTATGGCTCTATGGTTCGATGCGGTGATTGCGGGGAGCGTGCTTCTGGCCGGAGGGTGGATTGGGCCGTGGATTTTCCCCGTCTCGCTTGTGTTGGCGCTTATCGGTAATACGCTGCTCTCGGCCGACCGGCGCAGAGGCATCGCTGCCTCGGCAATAGGGGTACTTTTTATGGCGGCGGCGATTGCGGTCTGTCGGGCGGTTTACGATACTACTTTCGACAGCATGGGCTATCACTACGATATTTCGGTGATGCTGACCGACGGCTGGAATCCAATCAATGAAACACCACCGAACGGCTCGGTGTGGGCTGCGCATTATGCCAAGCTTCTGGAGCTGACGGGCGCTACCGTTCTTGCCTTCACGGGCAATCTCCAGACCGCCAAATGCGTGAATTTCTGCCTCGCCGCAGCGGCTCTGGCGCTTATGTGGAGCACTGTCAGGATGATATGGCCGAAAATATCGGCCAAGTGGAGGATAATACTCGTGGTTATAGCTGCCTTGAATCCTGTGGCAATCAGACAAATGCTGTCGTTCTACAATGACTTCTGCATATGGTTCGAGACGATTCTGCTTATCTGCGCCTTTCTGCGCCTGTATCGTGATGAAACCGATATTTTCGCGTGGCTTGTGCTGTTTTTTGCCATCGGTCTGGGCATCAACACCAAGTTCACCCACTTCTTTTATCTCGGTGTGGAGTGTATCGTCTTTGCTGTGTGGCTTTTGTGCTTTAAAAGGTTTGCACTGTTCCGGCGTTGCATGGTAGTCGCTGTCGCAGGGCTGGCGGTGGGGGTGGCAGTGATAGGATTCAATCCGTACGTCACCAATACAACCGGCTATCTATCGCCCTTTTACCCGCTCATCGGCGGCGACGGCGTTGACATAATGACCGCTAATACTCCGGCGATGTTTACCGGAGGGAATCGCTTTGAATATTTTGCGAAATCGTTGCTCTCCCTACCGGATACGTCCTGGGCACTTCTTCGCGGCGACGTGACGGCAGAAGGACTGAAGGCCTCCTATGTGGGCGACATGCGCGTTAACGGCTTCGGGGTGTTGATGTTCCCATGCCTCGTTATCGGCCTAATCCTTATGATTATAAACCGGCCGTCGAAGCGGTGGTGGATGGTCTACGGCCTCGTTTTTGCCATGAGCCTGCTCTTCGAGCAGTCCTGGTGGGCGAGATACATCCCTTTTCTCTGGCTCGCTCTTATAATCCCGGTAATAGTCTCGCTACTTGGACAAAAGAGCCGGACGCGTCTGAACCGGATTCTGCGAACAGCCGTATTTCTTCTTGTATGCGCCAACGGAGCTGTTTCCGGCGCCTTGACGCTCGCCTCGCGTCTTGCCTACACCCATTATATTAACTACGTTTTCACAACGCAGAAGGCGCTCGGCAAGCCCATTGAGACCGTGAATCTGACCCCGACGATGCGCCAGCAGTTTCGCGAGCGCGAAATAGCATTCACCGAGCGCCGCAGCATCGACGCAATCGCCGACAAGAGCCATCTCTTCAGGGTTTTCGGCATCGACTATTTCGACTCCTGGATGCTCCTTCCCGAGCAGGAATATCCCCTCCTTTACACAAAGCCGCGCACTATCCTCGACGGCCTTGCCCGCTATCCGCTCCGACGCTACGCGCCAAGTGGGGATTAGAGGAGTTCGTGGCGGAGGGGGTAGGTGTTGCGGAGCTGTTCGAAGCGGGCAGGGGTGAAGTCGGCGCGGATGGTTTCTGTGTCCGCCAGGGGGTTGTAGGAGGCAAGAATTGCCTCGGGTGTAATCCGGATGTCGGAATGGTAGGCGGGAGGGGCGGTGATGGAGGCGATGCGCTCGGCCGGGGCGCCGAAGTATCGGAGGGCGGCGCGGAGGGCGGCAGCGGTGGCGCGCTGTTTGCCTTCGATAGAGTATCCGGCTATGTGTGGGGTCGCTATGGCGGCCGAGGCCAGGAGAGGCTCGCTGATGCGCGGTTCACCCTCCCAGCAGTCAATTACCGCTTCGCTGATTTTCTTCGTTTCTATGGCTTTTAAAATGGCTTCTGTGGCCACTATGGGACCGCGCGCGGCGTTGATTATGATGGGCCGGCGCTCCAGAGCGTTGAAAAACTTCTCGTCGGCCAGATGATGTGTGGGGTCGAGCCCTTCTTTGGTGTGGGGTGTATGGAATGTGATTATGTCGGCCTCGCGCGCTATCGTGGCGAGGTCAGTGAAGGGTTCGGGAACTGCGGGGAGCCCCTTCCAGAAGTCGCTGCGGGATTCCTCGCGCTCGCGCGGAGGGTCGCATGGGAGCACACGCACGCCGAGGCGGCGCGCCCAGTCGGCCACGATGGTCCCCACATGGCCCATGCCTACGATGCCGATTGTGAGCCCTTCAATCTGAGGCCGGAGGGTCAGGACAGACGCCCAGACGTATTGCGCTACGGCGGGGGCGTTGCATCCTGGTGCTGATACTACTTCGATGCCCCGGGAGTGGCAGTATTCCTTGTCGATATGGTCTGTGCCGATGGTGGCGGTGGCCACCAGGCCCACGCGCGAGCCTTCGAGCAACGAGGCGTCGCAGCGTGTGCGCGTGCGTACTATCAGCGCTTCGGTGTCGGCTACAGCTTCGCGGGTTATCTCTTCCGGAGCGAGGCGTACAACCTCGGCTATCCCGTCGAGCTGACTGCCTACAAACGGGATATGCGATTCGATTACGATTCGTTTTGTCATCGGGAAATAAGAAGTCAGGCTGCAACCGCCCAGATGTAGAGGCCGACGTAGACGGCCGCTACGGCCAGGATGGCCACATAGCTGCGGTTGTTGCGGCGGTAGGTGAAGAAATGCCCTATCTGATATGCCACCAGGCAGTTGAGCAGCGGAACGTAGAACATGAAGTTGCCGAAATTCAGCACTACCAGCACGCTTGTGTAGATGAGCATCATCGTCAGGAAGCCGTTGTAGGCGCGTACGCGCGAGTTGTAGCTGAGAATCTTCATCAGGTTGGCCACGGTGAAGCCGATGCCCGTGAGAAGCGTCACGCCGATGGTGACGAACGTGGGCACCATGTCGTTGCTCTCGAAAAGGTGCCATAGTTCAAATGCCATTCCGGGCCACTGAAGTTGGTCGGGCGTCACCAGCCCGAACCCGAAAAGTATCCAGGGAGGCGTTATGGTGCCCAGCAGGGCCGCCAGAAAGGATTTCAGGGAGAAGATGCGCATCTGCATCACTCCCAGCAGGAGCGCGGGGAGGAAAAAAAGGTAGCCCACCTGGGTGAAGGCCGCTCCGGCAAAGAGGAAGAATACCAGAAACACGTGGCGCTGGCCCAGGCGCTCCCCGAACACGCTGAACAGCAGCCCGCAGCATATCATTACGAGCAGCGCGAGAATCGTGCCGCCGTAGAACTGCCCCAGCGCCGACGGAACAGCCGCCTGAAGCACCAGAAACATCGTCGCCACCAGCGAAGTGAGCGAGCGCAACACGTTGAATACCCGGTTGATATACAGCATTGCGAGCGCCACTACGGCGGTGAGTGCCATATTGACTATTGCCGATGTTCGGGCGGAGGCAATCCACATGTTGGCCGACGGAAAGCCTACGCCAAGGTCACCTTCGATAGGGATGACGGCACCGCGCTGCCACGCCACAACGCAGCTCACGAAGGCGAAAACAGCAGCCACGATTGTGGCCGACTTGCCGTGGAGGAATGCTGTTATGTCGCGTGCTTTCATCAGGAGGTAGAGAGGGCGAAAATCAGAGGTTCATCAGGTCGCGCCCGATGTCGCGGCGGTTGTACTTGCCGTCGAAGAGTATCCCTTCGGCCGTGGCGTAGCTCGTGGCGAGAGCGGCGGCGATGGTGTCACCGTAGCTGCTCACGGCGATTACGCGTCCGCCGGAGGTTATCACGTCGCCGGTGGCCGTCTGGGCCGTGCCGGCATGGAAGAGAATCGAGGAGGTGGCGGCATCGAGTCCGGAGATAACCTTCCCCTTCTCGTAGCTGCCCGGATAACCGCCCGATACGAGCATCACCGTGGCTGCCGCGCGCGGATCGCTGTCGAGCGGAATGTCGCCCAGCGAGCCTTCGGCGGCGGCCTTGAGCAGCGGCACGAGGTCGGAGGCGATGCGCAGCATGACGACCTCGGTCTCAGGGTCGCCCATACGCACGTTGTATTCAATCACCATCGGCTCGCCCTCCACGTTGATGAGGCCGAGGAAGATGAATCCGCGGTAGTCGATGCCACGGCTCAGAAGGCCGTCGACGGTGGGACGCACGATGCGTTCCTCGACCTTGGCCATGAAAGCCTCGTCGGCAAACGGTACGGGGCTTACTGCACCCATGCCGCCGGTATTGAGGCCGGTGTCGCCCTCGCCCACCCGCTTGTAGTCTTTCGCCACCGGGAGGATGCGGTAGCCTCCGTGGCCGTCGGTGAGCACAAACACGGAGCATTCAATCCCCTTGAGGAATTCCTCGATTACGACCGTAGCGCTCGATGCTCCGAACATGCCGTTGAGCATCGCCTTCAGCTCGGCCTTTGCCTCGTCGAGCGAGTCGAGTATCAGTACTCCTTTTCCGGCGGCAAGGCCGTCGGCCTTAAGTACATATGGCGCCTTGAGCGATTCGAGGAAGGCGTAGCCGTCGTGGAGCATCTCGCGGGTGAACGAGCGGTAGCGGGCCGTAGGAATGCCGAATTCGGCCATGAACTGCTTGGCGAAATCCTTGCTCCCTTCGAGCATGGCTCCGGCCTTTTCAGGACCGACCACAAGCAGCGAGGGGAGGCGGTGGCGGAAATAGTCGGTTATACCGGCCACGAGGGGATCTTCGTTGCCGACCACAAGGAGGTCGATGGCATTGGTTTTCACGAATTCCTCGATGGCGATGAAATCGAGCGGCGAAATGGCCACGTTGACGCCGAAATTGCCTGTGCCGCCGTTGCCGGGGGCGATGAATAGCTTGCAGGTGAGAGGGCTGCAGCTTAATTTCCAGGCCAGGGCCGATTCGCGGCCGCCTGAGCCAAGCAGTAGGATGTTCATCTGTCGGAAATGTGAGTATGGTTGGTGAAATCAGTCGTTGTCGGAATTCTTGCGGCGGCTGCGGAATGGCGGCAGCGAGGGCTGTTTGTTGGAGAGCATCTTCAGTGCATCCTCGTTACGGCGCAGTGCCAGCGGATTCTCGCTGTCGGGCTTGCGGCGGTCGGCATCGAGCGGCCGGTCGGAGGTGAATGTACGTCCCTGGCCGGGGCGTCCCGGCCGGAAAGCTCCGCGCGGGCTGTAGCGCTCTTCGAGCTTGTTGCGCGGTTCGCCGGCCTTGTCGCTGCGGCGTTCGCGGCGCTTGTCGGCGAAGTCGCGTTCGCGCGAACGGCCGTCGCGGCCCCCCTGGCGGTTTTCGTCGCGGAAAGCCTTGCGGTCGGAGTGGAATTTTCCGTTGCCGTGGCGTTCGCCGTTGAGGCGTCCGAATTTCTTTTCGCGGCGCTCGCTGCGGCGCTCGGCTTTCTTTTCATCGACGTCGCGCAGGCGTCCTCCGTCGCGGCGGAAACTCTTGTAATCGCCTTCGAAGATAATGTATTCGCGGAGCTCGCACTCGATCGAGCCGTTGAGGATGGGTATCTTCTCCGAAGGGGAGAGGCCGATTTTCGAGATGTATTCGTTTTTAGCGGCGATAATCCAGGCGTGGTAGCCTTTGAATACGTTTTTCAGTTTCTGGCCGATAAGGGCGTAAAGGCCCTCCATGTTGTCGGAGCCGATGCGCTCGCCGTAGGGTGGATTGGTGATGAGAACACCCCCCTCGGGGACTTCGGTCCATGCCGAGAGCGGTTTGGTCTGCAGGTCGATCATGCGCCCCACACCTGCGCTGCGGATGTTGCGGTCGGCTATCTCCACGGCCTTGGGCGAGATGTCGGCGCCGTAGATTTTATATTTGAACTCGCGCTCGGCCGAGTCGTCGTTGTAGAGGCGGTCGAACAGCGCTGAGTCGAAATCTTTCCAGTTCTCGAAGGCGAAGTGTTTGCGGTAAACGCCCGGATTGATGTTGGCGGCAATCAGTGCGGCCTCGATCAGGAATGTGCCCGACCCGCACATCGGGTCGACCAGCGGGCAGTCTCCGCGCCAGCCGCTGCGCAGGATTATTCCGGCTGCGAGCACCTCGTTGATGGGCGCCTCGGTCTGCGCCACGCGGTAGCCGCGCTTATGGAGCGACTCGCCCGACGAATCGAGCGAGAGCGTCACGTTGCCGCCGGCGATGTGCACGTTGATCATCACGTCGGCACCCTGCAGGCGTACGCCCGGACGTTTGTCCTCGCCGTAGCGGTCCTTGAACCAGTCGACGATGGCGTCTTTCACGCGGTAGGTCACGAAGCGCGAGTGGGTGAAGTCGTCGCTGTAGGCAACCGTGTCGATCGAGAAAGTGCTTCCCACCGACATCAGCGACCCCCAGTCGAACTCCTTGGCGCGGTCGTAGAGCTCGTCGGTGTTGCGGGCTGTAAAGTTGTAGAAGGGTTTGAGAATACGCAACGCCGTGCGGCAGCACAGGTTGGCCTTGTAGAGCATTTCAAGATCGCCCTCGAACTGCACCATGCGGCGCCCGGGTTCGACATTCAGCGCGCCGAGTGCGCGCAACTCCTCGGCCAGCACCTCCTCCAGTCCCTGGAAGGTTTTGGCTACCATTTCAAATTGTTCTTTCATCGCAGCGGTTGCTAATTTGCCGCAAAGTTAAGCAAAAGTTTTCAAATGTCTTAAACTTTTGGCTTTGCTGTAGAGTCGGCCGTAGCTACTGCGGGTTTCGCGTCGGAGTCCTTCTGCGATGCAGTCGGTGCGGGGCCCTCCAGGCGCTCCAGAGGGGCTTCTGCGGCAGTCTCGTTGCGGCGTGTCTGTGCTTCGGAGGCTATGGTGGAGATAGGGATGCGCATGCGCACCCACAGCGCGCCGGGAATCAGCCGCCACACCGCCGTGAGCAGCCGCCAGCGCCAGTCGACGGTAGCCACGCGGCGCCCGCGGACCATGGCTCGGTGTATGCGCGGCACGGCGTAGCCCAATGTCATCGACATCGGATATTCCTGGTCGGCATCGAGCAGCGGCGTGCGGATCCATCCGGGCCTTATGTCGGTGAAGCGTATCTGCAGCCGCTGCCGGCGTGCGAGCTGTTCGAGCGCCGTAAGATATGTCTGCTGAAAGCGTTTGGAGGCGCTGTAGGCCGCTATCTGGGCTATCCCTTTGGTTCCGGCTACCGATGTGATTGCGCCGATATGGCCGCGGCCGCCGTGGTCGCGGAAGTATCGGAAAGACGTGTCGACCATCCGTGTGAATCCTACCACGTTGGTCTGCATCGTCAGCAGCTCCCTGTCGGTTTCGAGCGCTTCGTTGCTGAAGCCGATTCCGGCAATGTGGAAATAGACGTCCATCCCACCGAGCCTTTCGATAAGGTCGTGGAGTTTACGCGGCACCTCGGCGTCCGTCACGTCGATACGTGAGTAGACAATCTGCTCGGGATAGCGCTTCTGCAGTTCGCGCATCACTTCGGTTTTCCTGCCGGCCACGCCTATGCGGTGGCCGTCGGCTGCCAGCCGTTCGGCCAGCGCCAGCCCTATGCCCGACGTGGCTCCCATCAATACAATCCGTTTCATCGTCTCGGTAAAATTTAGTAAAATCATGCGGCCCATCGTCCGCCCTTTTTAAAACGCCCCATGGCCTCCGCTTGTTGTCCTTGGGGTAGAAATGCAGTTTTAATGGCAGTCTATATAATAAAATATGTTAATTTGGATGCCATTACGGTTGCCAGATGTTATATTTGCATCAGAATCCAAAAAGAAACGTATTATGCAGATAGTCAGCACTCGGGAATTCCGGGCCAATCAGGGTCGATTTCTTTCAGCCGCCAAGCGCGGCCAGTCGGTTATCCTGACCTCTCGTTATGGGAATTTCAAAATTACTCCCGTAACGGAAGAGGATAACCTCACTCCTCATATCGTCGAGGCTCTTCGCGAGGTGAAGCTCATCGAAACCGGCCAACTCCCGGCTAAATCAGCAAAATCCTTCCTCGATGAGCTTTGAAGTCCTTACGGTGCCTCGTTTCGAGAAAGAAGCCAAGGCAATCGGCAAACGCCAGCGCTCACTCAGGAGCGATTTGGCCGTGCTTATCGACTCGCTCGAAGAGAATCCTTTTCAGGGAGACGAGCTTACTCCCGGAATCAGGAAAATCCGAATGGCAATCACATCGAAAGGACGTGGAAAATCCGGCGGCGCGAGAGTGATAACCTATACGGTTGTTGTCGCCGAATGCGAGGGAAGAGTCTATCTCCTTTCGATTTATGATAAAGGGGATTACTCCACCATCGATATTGAGGCGATTAAGAAAGCTGTCGAGGAATTGAAAGTTCCTCCGCAAGGAGAAGGCAAAGAGGAAGAGTAGAAATTAAAAAAGAAGAATCTTGAAAGTGAAAATCGGCCGCGCTCCCAAGCGCGGCCGATTTCACTGTAAAAACCCAAACGCAGATGGCCCCCCGAGGGGCCTTCTGTTTACTTTTTGAGGATGCGGACCGTATGGCAGCCGCCGGCAGCGGTAGTCACTTCGGCCACATAGGTGCCCGGGGCGAGGCGGTCGATGCTCACCGTCGAGGCTCCTTCAAGCTTATGAGTGTCGCGGCAGATGCCGTCGACCGAGTAGAGACGCAGGGTATAGGCTCCGTCGACACCGGTCACAGTAAGAGTGCGCGGGGTGGGGAGCAGGATGCGTATGCCGTCGCCGAAGGCGTCGGACTTGGCGCTTCCTACGCCCGAGGGATCGGCGGCACCAATCTGGTCGACGCACACATACGTCGGCACTTTATTGATCTGGTTGGCCGAACCGGTAATCGAGAGCTTCAGCTTGTCGATGTTGCCAAGACCGCTGAGATCAACCCATTTCCATGCGGTGAGGAATTTCGAGGGCTCAGTCTCCGTTTCCACGGCCGCATTGGCGGCTGCTGCGCGGTAGTCGGCCAGGGCGACGCGGACGCTGCCGGTCGAGGTGGTGCCGAGCACGCCCTCAACCACCAGCTCGAGATAGTCGCCGTCGGCGAATGCCGAGCCGAAGCCCTGCGAGCCGTGGAGAATATAGTCGTTGGTCCATGCGGAGTTTGTGACATACATGCCGGGAACAGCAACGCCTGTTTCGGGCACATTGATGGCGATGCTTCCGTCGGTGCCTGCGTAAAGGTAGCCTACACCGTAGTTGGTGGTTCCTTCGGCTCCTCCGCCCACGCAGTTGCGCATCTGGCTGGTCTGATAGTCGGTGAAGGTCGTCGACGTCTCGTTGGCGAAGCCGTAGCCGCTCCATGCGCCCCAGTTAACCATCGGGAAGTTGCCGAACTGCATCGAGCCGCTGAAGAAGGCATCGGTGTAGGTGTCTTCCGTAGCGTGTTCGTCCATCATCCAGCTGCTCTCGGCTTCGAGGGGAAGGTCTTCGAATGTGGCTATTGCGAGGGTTTCGGTCACGACGGGCACATTGGCCTTGGCGTAGGCCGTCTGGCCGTCGGCCGAAGTCACCTTGAGGGTATAGCTGCGGCTGCGCGTGGCGGCCTCGGTATATATGTCGGTATCGGAATCCACGGTGCCGGTCTGGTCGGTCCAGGTGTAGGTGTAGGGTTCCTTGCCGCCTTCTACTACGGCATAAAGCTCAATCTGCTCGCCGGCCTGGAAGGGCTCTTCCTGCCACATTATCTCTGCCGTAAGCTCCTCGATGGTCTCGAGAGTGGTGAAGTCGACGGTAGCGATTTCGCTCTCGCCGCCGAGGGGTTCAACGGCCAGGAAGTAGGCGCGGTAGGCCGTGAGCTGGTCGAGATAATTGAATGTGGTGGAAATCTCCATGTCGGCTTCGCAGGCAGTGGGGCGCTGGGCCTTGAGCTGTTCGGCTGTGGGAGCTTCGGCATCGGCTTTCACGGCCATGGCGTAAACCTGAGCGCCGACGCTCCAGCGGGTAGCCACTGTGGCCGATGTGTCGGCCGTCTTGACCATCTTGGGATAGCCATCGGCGATAACCGGAGTCTCCGAGACAATCTGCTTGAATTCGTAGGCGCCGGCAGTGGTGGTGGCGCCGCGTTCGGTGCCTTCGAGGTCGGTATCGACGCCATCCACGCGGTCCATGGCGAGGCCGTCGGCCTCGGCGAGGCGAAGGTCGTTGTCGCTGAGGAATTCAACCTGTTTCCATACCGAGGTCTCGTCGCCCGAGGCTGCCCGGTAGGTCTCCATTGTGTGGGGAGTCGACTGGTTGTCCACGTTGCCGCTTCCGCCGTAGAATGCATTGCCCGAGAAGGCTACATTCGTCAGTTCGGTGTCGTTCCAGATATTGAGGGGCGACGAGGCGCTTACGGCCTGGAGAAGGTTGTTACGCACCTCGAGTCCGCATCCTTCGCTCGAGCGGTTGATGTAGAGGGCATAGCCGCCGCGGGCGGTCGGGCTTGCCGATTTCACCAGGATGCTGTTGTGGGCGATTATCATGTTGCCGTAGGCGTTGGCAGTGCTGCCGCCGTTGGCCAGATAGAGGCCGTAGTTGGTGTAGTGGGCACCTCCGAGCAGGGCGATGGAGTTGTTCACGATGCGGGCCTTGTGGGCTGCGTCGCGGCCGCCGTGGCCCGATGTGCCGCGCATGTAGATTACGGAGGTGCTGACGCTCGCGCCCACGCCGTTGACGAAGGTGGTGCTCAGCTTGTTGCCTTCAATCGAGAATTCGCCTTCGGCGCGGTAAACGTCCATGGCGTAGATGCTGCTCTTGTTGAGGCCTGTCTTCGTGACGGTATTGCCCTTCACGGTGAAGTCGGCCTGGTCGGCCAGGTATATGCCTTTCGAGCAGTATTCTGAGATTGTGTTACCCTCTACGAGCATCCCCGTGGCTTTGGGCATCCCGACATATCCGGCGGCATAGAGATAGAGCGAGATATAACCGCCGCTGAGAGTGTTGTTGCGGATGGTCAGGTAGTCGCATTCGGTGTTGGCCACGCTCTCGGAGTTCTTGTCAGGGGTCTCGTCGACCGACATGGCCGAGGAGCGGATCAGGTTGGTGCCCGACTGGGCGGTGGAGCTGTCGAGCGTTGCGGATGTGATCACGCAGTTTTCCACCGTGCAGTGGCGCGAGGAGTTGTGGAAGTGGATGGCGTTGCCGTAGCCGCTCGATGTGGGGGCGAACGTAAGGTTGCGGAAGGCAACCCAGGGGGTGTTGACCACGCGCACCATGTCGTCGCTCGAGGTGGCGTAGCTCTTGCCGGCTATAACCACATCCTCGGCGTTGCCACTCTGAGAGATAAAGATCAGGGGATTCTCCTTCGAGGTGCCTGCCACGTTCTCAATCACGATGTTCTCTGCGTAGGTGCCGCTTTCCACCAGGAAGATTACCGACCCCTGGATGCCCCCCTCCAGCGCCTCGGTGGCGAGGGCGAAGGTAGCGAAGTCGGCCTGGTCGGAGGCGCCGATGCGGTAGGAACCGGCCATGCCGGCCTTGAGCGAACGGCTCGCTTTGGTGCCTTCGGCAATCTCTACAGGTTCGGTTGCCGAGGTAGCCACGTCGGTGAGGGCGATTTCCACGATGTTGCCGGGCTCGGCTGTAGCGGTGAAGTCGCCTGTGAGCCAGAAGTGGTAGTCGCCTGCCTCGTCGATTTCAACGGGCTGGTCGAAGGTGATTTCCACGGTGCCGTCGGCTGCGGGAGCAGCTTTGCCGACCATCGAAGTGCTGTTGAAGCGGTCAAGACGGGCTGTGTAGGCTACACCTACGGAGGTTATGTCAGTTATAGAAGTGGAGCCGGCCACGCTGGCCTTCACTCCGCTTATCGAGAGGATATCCTTGTTGCCTTCTACAGAGAATACGGCATGGCCTACAGGGGTGTCGGTAGTACCGCGTGTGGCAGCTACTTCCGATGCGTCGGTCAGCGCCACGTCAGCTACGTGCATCGCTACGCCCGGCACGGGGGTAACCGTCATCGCGAAGCCGTCGAGGGTGGTGCCGATCAACTTGATCTGCAGGGTAAGGGAGCCGTCGGCTGCTTTACTTGTCAGCTCGGCCGGACCGGTTGTGGTGAAATAGCCGGTGGCTTTGCCGAGACGGTTTTCCTCGTTGACCTCACGGCCGCTGAACACGTGGATTTTGCCGCCGCCGATGCTGAACTCCTGCGTGTCGAGCACGAGTTTGGCCTCGGGGTCGGTGGGGATGAACGTTACGGTGCATTCCACGGGGCTTGATTTCCCGTCGGGGCCGCCGTTGTCGTAGAAAGCGATCGGCGAGCCTACCATTACGGTCTGCGTTGCGCCCTCGCCCAGAATGTAGATGTTTTTGGTGAGGCGCTCTCCTTCGGGATCGCCGTTTTCAACGGTGTAGGTCGAGCCGTCGGTGAATTTCAGAGAGGATACGGCGGCGTCGACTGCGATGTCGGAATCAACTACGGATTTCACGTCGGCCGCGATGATGAAGCGTGTCTTTGCTTCGGGAAGCGGCTGCAGGGTGCTCTCGTCGGCGGGGGCGACTGTCAGCGCGTTGCCTTCGGCGGGCATCTCAGCGCTTCCCCAGAGGGTGGCGTTGGCCATGGTGCCGTCGGTGGTGGTGTAGACCTTCACATTGTCGAGGGCTTCCTTCCCCTTCACGGTCAGGTTGATGCCGTTGAGCGTAAGCGGCGAGATGGTTCCTTCGGTCTCCACGCTGAATTTTATCAGTTCGGCGTCAGCGGTGCCCGGACCTACGATGTCGGTCGATGCCTGGGCGACTTCAGTGGCGCTGACGGTGGCGGCATGGTCGGTGAAGGGTTCTACGGTCGCATGCCAGCCGTTGGCGGTATAGTAGCTCGATGAGGAGTTGGGGTTGAACACAACTGTGAGCGAGCCGTCGGCTGCCGTGGAGCGAAGTTTCATGCCCGGGCCTTCAGCGGCTTTGTCGGGATGGCCGGCAAGGCTCCATAGCAGGGTGCGGTCGGCCCCGGTGCCGCTGTAGACCTCGAATTTAGCCTTTGTGCCGTAGCTCGAAGTTGAGTAATATACGTCGAAGTCCTTGAATGTGAGCTGGGCCACCGTTCCGGCCTCGGCGGGGGTGAACGTCACCGTGTGGTCGGAGGTCGATGCGGCATATTTCGAGCTGTATTCGCTTGCGGTGGTGTGGGTGAACTGCCAGGGGCCGTAGATGGTGTGGCTGTGTTCCCCCTCGGTCAGGCGGCATACGTTCTCAACCTCCACGGTTGCTTCCACGCCTTCGGCGGGTGTGGTCTTGCCGGAGGCCGTGATGCCGGTCAGGCGGATGCCTGCAATGTCGCCGTTGTTGGCCGTACCGGCCACTGTGGCGGCTACGGCGAAGATGTTGGAGCCTTCGCTGAGTGTGAGGCTGCCGCTTACGGTAGCTGTGCCGTCGACGCTGATTTCAGCTGTGCCGTAGGGTGTGGATGTCTTGCTGTCGGCTTCGCTGCCCAGATAGCTTACGGTGATGCCCGTGGCGGCTTTCGCACCTTCGGGGAGGGCGAAGCTGAGAGCGGTAAGGTCAAGCGGATTCAGGGTGTTTTCGGCGCGCACGTCGAATAACAGCAGATTGTCCACTTTGGCGCCGGCGCCGGGTTTGGCCGGCTGCGACGTCAGGGCGGTGATGGAGCCGACTGTCATGTCGGTGGGAGTTATGGCGCTGAGCGTGGCCTCCCATCCGGCTTTAGCCATGGAAGTATTGCCCTGAACCGACTTGAAGTAGATGGTCATGGAGCCGTCGGCCGCGGTCGAATAGAGGATGCGCCCTTTGGCGCAGAGGTCGGCAATGAGCGCTTCGTCGGCTACCTCGCGGCCGCTGTAGGCACGGAAAATGTCGTTGTAGCCCGTGCTCGATGTGTCGAAAAGCGTCCACGAGGCCGGGTCGAATTTTATGATTGTGCCTGCCGTGGCAGGAACGAGTGTCAGCGTGCCTTCGGCGTTGAGGGGGATATTCCCTTCCGGGCCGCCGGCGTCGTAGAATTTCGTGTCGGCGTCGATGGTGAAGGTGGCGTGCTTGCCGCCGTCGGGCATCAGGATGGCGTTGGAGAGCTCAAGCGCGGTGAGCGCGGAGGCGTCGGCATCGTAGCTTGTGCCGCCGATTGTGAGCGCCGAGAGGGTGGGTGCGGGAATCGTGCCGTAGCCGGAGGCCGATGCGTCGGCTGCCAGAATGAATTTGTTTGTCCCCTTGAGTGTAACCCCCGAGGCGGTTAGCGTCGTGGCTCCGTCGGCAAGCGTGGCCAGCAGGTTGGCTTCGTCGATGGCCGTATCGTAGATACGCAGATTGCTCACCAGACCGCCGGCCGTAAGGGCGCTCAGGTCGAAGCTGAGAGCATCGAGCGTCAGGGGATTGAGCGAACCTTTGGTCTTTACGGTTATCGTGGCAAGGGGCACATCGGTCATTCCGCGGGCAATCAGCCCTGCGGCCGATTCGAGGGTTGCCTCCTGGAATACCATGTCGGTAGGGGGAGCTGAGGTTACTTTGGCGGTGTAGGTGCCCGTAACGGAACTGTAGCCCGATTTGTTGGCCTTGGGAGCGTAGAGCACCGCCAGTTTGCCGGTAGTGGACGTCACCATCGCCGAGGCGTTTTCAGCCGTTATGGCGGCGATATAGCCTTCGGGTGCAGGGTCGGAATAACTTGTGAAATTGCTTTTCAGAATGGTGTCGTCGTCGTAGATGTAGACAAACGGTCCCGTCTGGTCGGTCGATGTCACGGTGAATTCGGTGAACTCGATGTTGAGCGGATCACCTTCGTTGGCCGGAACGAACGTCACCCATCCGCAATAGTTGTAGGGGGCGTTCTTGGGGTAGTCCATGCTGTGGTAGATGGTGCCCTCATCCCCGACGGTGTAGAAGGCGTTCGGATTGCTGTCCTTGTCCTTCTTGGGATGAGTCACCTCTGCCGGATCGGCCCATGCGGCGGTCCATGAGGCAGCCGCGGCCAACATCAGCAATGAGGTAATTAATTTTTTCATTGATAAATATTTAGGGTTAAAGAAATTTCGGTCCGACAATGATGGTTAAAGAAGAGGGTTCTCGGATTGTAGGAGGTGTTGCAAAATCCCCGGAATGTAGGGACGCACGGTCTGTGCGTCCTGATATGATGTTTGATTTCCTGTCGCTTACGCGGACGCACGAGCCGTGCGTCCCTACAATATGGGCGGAAAGTGGTATTTTGCAACATCCTCGCAGATTAAATTAATGGAACGCGGCGTTCTGAAACGACGGATGCACCGGGGTGCATCCCTACATTTTGATTGCCGAAACCGTATACCAAAGCGGCCGGAAGATAGAAATCCTTCGGCTTCATCCCCTGCTGGCGGTGCGCTCACAGGCGCCCTCCGGCCGCAGGGCTGGATATGGGTGGAAATGTCGGCTTGCCATTGTCTCAATCCTCGAAGACATTCTTTTCGTGGCTTGCGGTGGCGCTGCGGCTGGTGCAGTCGCCCTCGCGGTTCATCTTCGGGCAGGTCTTCTGACTCGCTTCTTCCCTTCGTCGGTCCGGCAATGCCTTCCCGGCGCCTCTTTCAGACGGGGCACCAGTGGCTCTCCTCGCGGTTGAGCCGGACCGGGGTCCGCCGACCATTTTATTGCGCGGCATCGGCGCCATGCTCCCTCCGGAGCGGCACCGCGCCAGGCGCGGCCAGCGGCAAAGCACACAGCAGCGGGACTGTCGGGGATTCTCACCCCGTTCCCTTTTCAACCTCCTCCCGTATGGGGATTTGGTCACCCGGTGAACTTAGTCGCCCCAAAGGTACGAAAAATTCCGATACCCGCTTCCATAAATCATAAAATTTGTGATTTTCGTGAATCCTCTTCTGGTTATATTTCGGAAACCCTTCTTTGTGGGTGGGTTATAAGGGCTTTAAAGTCTCTAAGGCCTCTAAGGCCTCTAAGGCCTCTAAGGCCTTTAAGGAATCTTACAGAGGTAGGGCGATTTAGGCACAAAAAAAGCGATGCACCCGGATGGAGGGGGCGCATCGCCTTTTACAAAGGTTGGATAAATGGATTATTTCGCTACTTTGAGGGTCGTAGCGCCTGCGGCGAGAATATAGATGCCGCGGGGCAGCTCGGTGAGAGCGTCGCCCTTGGCTACGCCGTGGCGCAGCATCACACCGCCGGTGGTGTAGACATCTACGGGCGTCTCGTCGGTGATGCCCTGCTCTTCGGCAGCCACATCCTCAACCCCGGTCAGCACGTTCTGTTCCTCGAAATATACCCCGGAGCGTGTTGCACCGGTATTTTTGTTGAAATAGGCACGGTTGGCGGCAACGGTCATTGTGGCGTCGCTGTCGTTGAGACGGAACAGCTGCGCGTAGTCGGTCTGCTCGAGGTGGTAGTGGCCGGGAGCGGCCGAAGCACCTTCGATGGTACCTGTCAGCACGCCGTTGGGGTCATTGTAGAGGTTCTTGTAGTTTGTGGGATATCCGGTAAACTCGTAAACCTTGGCGGCTGCGGTTTCCTCTGCCGGGGTGGCCACGCGGCGGGGAGTGGGTGCGGAGTAAAGCTTATCTACTTCTTCGGCCTCACTCTGGTGCGGAGGCTTGGGGGCGTTGGGGTTGTTTACAAGATATGGAACGTTGGCCTGGAATTGAGTGGAGGGAGTCCCATCGTATTCAATGATGTGAACATCGTATGAGCCGCGTTTTTCGGAAACAGCGGTATAATCGTGGAATCCGGTTGCAACGTAGGCGTGAACGTCAGATGGAACCTCTGCTTGGAAAGGAAGAATTGCGGTGTTCCATTCGTTGGGGAACTTCAGCTTGATAGTCTCCGGCTGAGCGTTGTCGCCGTAGTATGTCAGGCGGATGTTGTCGAGATAGAAAGATGTCTGAGAGGTTTTGGAATCATTACGCTGGAACTGCAGTGTAATTGTCCCGGCGTCTGTCACAGTCAGGTCAAATTCCTGTTTGCCGTTGTCAGCGCTTGAACGGAAATAAATGCCGGCTTTCTCTACGTCGTTTGCACCTGTTGTCATCCCGGTGGGCGTGTAGCCAGTAATTGAGCCTGTACGATTGGTGGTTCCGTCGTTGATTGAATAGCTTACATCCTGGTTGGAGGCCAATGCCTGGAAATAAAGTTTGTATTTTCCTTTAGGCAGGCCGGTGACCGAGCCGTTTACAGTAAACTTAGTCGTGCTGCCGTCACCCCATCCCCATCCGGAGATGCCACTGGGTTTTTGATCGTTGTAAACGCGGTACATACCACCCTGCCAAACGGCCGTTTGACCTGGATGTGCATTACTGCCCACGCCTGATGTGGTCCACTTGCTGTTATCGGAATCGCCGTTGCCGAAGCTATAGGCGGGAACGAGGAAAGTGGCATCCATTCCGCGGTCGGGATTGCCCTTCTGGGCAAGTTCGGCCAGACGCTCTTCGTAGCTTATGAGCTCCCACATCTGGAAAGTGTCATTCTGGTCGTAGTCAGCAGGGTCAACCCAATATTCCGGGCGGTCGAAGTAATCGCTTGAGCCATTGTAGCTGAAGGCTTTCAGGGCTTTTCCTGTGTCAGTGTCGGTGAAATAGTATACGGTGCGGCCTTCGTAAGAACCCGATGTCATCTGCAATGCGGTTCCCGCTCCGTCGAGATAATACTGTCCATAAGGTGTATCGCCCCCTTTTTCTTTTGCTTCCAGTTTTCCAAAAGTAGTGGTGAAGGTATATACGTCTGTTCCGCCGGCAGCTTCGAATTCCACTGCGTGGCCTGCGTAGTTGGCCACTGCGTGAGCGCCCCAGTTGGCACCCCCGCCGAAATACTGATACATGTTGGAGGCATCGCTTGCCCCGACGTTGCGGAGGAAGAATTTCTGACCTTTGTAGAGGTTATCGGTTATAGGATTCCAGTCCTTGGTCTCGTCGATGGCATAACGTACTACGGGTGCCTCTTCACCGCCGGTGAAGTTGTTGGCGATAATCGAATAGACGAGTTTGTCGCCTTCGATAGTGTCGTAGCGGTCGCTGGAGTTATACTTTTTGGTTGATGTACGGAGCACGTAGTCGGAGAAGAATACTCCGAGAGGGCCGCGACCGAGGTTGGCGTCGATGTATTTGCGGATCTCGGGATTCATCACGCTTGCGCCACCCTTGTAGCCGTTGGTGTTGTCGGTGCTTGACGAACTGCCTGAATTGTCGATTGAGGTGAAATTCATCACCCATTCCGATTTAAAGTAGCCTTTAGCTTCCATTACCTCGTTGGGTGTTTTCTGCGCCTGCGAGAAGTTGATCAGATTCTTGCAGTGGTCAAGTTTTGTGTCGCGTACTGCGTCGTCGCCTTCCGAAATATCCTGAACGTGCAGTTTGGTCGAAAGTTCGGCATTGAGCTCGTTGGTGATTATGGCCGGGTTTTTCTCGTCGACGAAGTTGGTGTCCCAGTTGAGGATGCGTGCCTGCTTGTCGAGATGCACGAAGTCGATGCGGTCGCGCAGGAAGAGCACCATTTTGCCGCGTGCCTGCTCTACCGTCAGGTTCGGGTTGAACTCTACGACGTATTGGCCGTATTGGGTTTCAAACAGCTGCTTCATCAGGGCATTGTAGTTAGCCTGGTCGCTCGAGCTGTCGGAGGCTCCAATCAGACCGCTTAGGCTCGGGGCTTCTCCGGAGCGGTAGATATTGCCGCGGAAGAAGTGTACGATGAAGAATTCCGATGGATGCTGTTGAAGGAAGTATACCATGTCGGCAACAGCTGCCGCAAGGGTCTTTTCTGTCTGGGCCAGACCATGGTTGCAGTAGAGCGTATTGCTGTAGAGGCCTGGGCGAAGGTCAATGCCGCGTATACCGCGGTCCATCTGCTCGCGCATCGACACGGCCTGAGTGGTTGACGATGCCGGGCCGTTGGCTACGCTCGAAACCCAGTTGTCTTCGCCGGTGGCGAAGTCGTGGGCGCCGGGGATGGATACGTGGGCCACAAACATATTATCGGGGAGGTCGGCCATCCAGCTGGCGGCCTTGTCGGTGGTGGCGGCTTGCAGTCCGCCGGCGCGGGTCCAGGTCTTGTCCCAGGTTACGCCAAGGTAATCGTCGGTGTAGTCGGCACCGCCCCAGGTGTTGTAGGCGTGGCAAAGCGTTGGCGTTGCCATGGCCATTGCAATCAATGGAAAGTAGAGTCTTTTCATTTTAGGCAATTGTTAGATTTTTCGGTAAAAGATATTATAATTTGTTAGTTATCATTTGATTGGAAGTCCTAAGGTTGATTCCGTGGTCGCGCGGGAGCGCGCGTCGGATTTCGGGTAGCGAAAGTAAGCAAGTCGGCGAGGGGGCCATAGCGGTCCGGACTGTTCCCACAGGCCGGTGCCATGTTTTATCCAGACAATATAAAATCTTAAGTCACAGCTTTATAGGGAGCGCCCCTCGTCTTGCTAACTTTATCTACTTTTTTACATTATACTTCTGGCAACGCCCAGCACAGGGCATTGACTGTTGGCAAATTTATACAGAAATTAGCACTTTTACCCCCCCAATCGTTAAAGCTTGTTAATCGTGTGTAATTTTAACACTTTTTGTCGGCTTGTGATAGCATCCGCCATCCGGGCGGAAACGGACTCCCGAGGTCGTTAGGGGCTTTAAAGTCCTTAAGGTCCTTAGGGCCCTTAAAGTCTTTAGGGCTCTTAAGGACCTTAGCGCCAGGTGTGGAAATTTAAGAATGGGTGCAAAAAAGCGGGGCGCCCGTTTGGGGGCGTCCCGCCTTATGAAAGTCGTAAAAAAGTTTAGTAGCGGAGGTCGATGTTGAGCGGGGTGGCGCTCTGCCAGTTTGCGACGGTCAGGCGCAGGGTGCGCGTAGCGGCGTCGTAGCGGCGCGTCGCCTTGAGTTTCAGTGTTTGGCCTTCCTTGCCCGGCGCGGCCTGGGTGGCGCTGACGGAGCGCGGGTTGTCCACGTTGTGGATGGTATAGCTTATCGTGCGTCGCTCCGGAGCCCCGGCGTAGCTGCCGCTTACCGAGGCGCCGAGGCAGATGGCATCGGTAGTGCGGTCGGCGGCGAAGTCGATGAGCTGATACTGGCCGCGGTCGATGGTGTGGGTAGAGGTTCGGTCGTCGTCAAACATCGTAAATGTCGACTGTTCAACTCCCTCGGCGGGATAGTAGTCAACGGCGATGCGCGAGGGGTTGTAGCCGAGGGTGTTCTCCATCGGGTAGTCGGCCTTGGGGATGAGCGCTCCGGCGCGCACGAACATCGGGAGCACTGCGAGCGGGGCGCTCACGGTCAGCGTGGTATCTCCTGCGATGGCTCCGTCGGCGGGGCTGTTGGCGTTGATCCAGATCCCTTCGGGCAGGTGCACACTGCGCGAGGTGGCGCCGGCCTCCATCACCGGAGCGATGAGCACGTCGCGGCCCCAGAGGTATTCATCCTCCACGTCGGCATAGCGTTCGGGCTGAGACGCATACATCCCGATTGGGCGCACGAGCGGCGTTCCTTTGGCGGCGTTCTCGTAGGCGAGGGTGTAGTTGTAGGGGAGCCAGCGGTAGCGCTCGCGTATCAGCGGAAGTATGATATCCTCCTGCTCAGGGTATAGATAAGGCTCGGCGAATTTCTGGGCGTGGGTGCGCAGTATGGGCGAGAAGGTGCCGAGCTGCAGCCAGCGCACGTATAGCTCCGGGTCGTAGGGGTGCGCCTCGTCGATGGCGAAGCCGCCCACGTCGTGGCTCATGTAGCCCAGACCGCTCAGCGAAGAGTTGAGCATGATCTTGACCTGCGGCTGCAGGCCGCCCCACGAGCGGCTCACGTCGGTGCTCCAGGGGTATACGCTGTAGCGCTGGAGGCCTACCGTGCCGCCGCGCATCATCGTCATAAGGCGCGTGTCGGGATATTCCTCGGCGAAGAGATCGTAGACAATCCGGCTCCAGTCGTTGCCGTAGAGGTTATGGTAGAGGCGGTTGCTCAGGCCGTTGGCGTGAATCATACCGTCGGGGTGTACCTCCGGTTCGCCCAGATCGCCCCACCAGCCGGTTATTCCGCTGTCGGTGAGCTGCTTGTAGCGGCCGCGCAGCCAGGCGCGCGTCTCGGGGTTCGATACGTCGAGCATACCCCCTTCGCCTACCCATATTTTAACCTCCTTGGTGTTGCCGACGCTGTCGAGGCCGAACATATGGCGCGAGTCGAGATGGCGGTAGTTGTCGATGCCGCGGCTGTTGCGGAGCACGTAGGGCTGCGAGATTGCTACGAGGTTCACCCCGTTCTTTTTTAGGCCGCGGAGCATCCCTGTGGCGTCGGGCCACTGCTCTTTGTCCCAGGCCAGTCGGCCCATATCCTGCTCTTTGCCGTACCAGTAGAGGTCGAGCACTATGCCGTCGAGAGGATACCCCTTGGATTTCAGAGTGTTGACCACCGAGTCGGTCTCCTCCTGGGTCTTGTAGCCGTATTTCGAGGTGATGTAGCCCAGACTCCAGAAAGGTGCGAGGTCCTGGCGTCCGGTTATTTCGGTGAGTTCGCCGGCAATCCCCTCGAAGCCCGCGGGAGAGCTTACGAAATAGTAGCTTACAGGGTAGGGTGCTGTGGTGGCATACTCCACCGGATTTCCGGCCACCATCTCGGCTTCGGCGTAGTCGTCGACCACCACGGCATAGCCCTTGGGTGAGATGATCAGAGGCATGGTGATGTTCATCTGCGAGATGCGCGGGTCGCCCTGGGTGTAGCCGTAGTTCTGGCGATTGTACATCACTAAAGTGTCGCCGGCGAGGTTGAGCGAGTGGCCGCGCTCGCCCGCGCCGAAGAATGCGCGCGAGGCGTCGAGCGGAATGAGGTTCATTGTGCGCCGGCCACGGGAATCAGAGCCGCGTCGGCCGTCGTCGTAGAGGCCGCGTCCGCGCGAGCCGTTGATTATCAGTTCGCCGGCGTCGTTGAGCGTCGCCGTAAGCCCATTGGCAGTGGCGAGCGTGCGACCGGCGGGAGTGTCGGAGACAGTCGCCTTAGGAGTGTCGGAGGGGGTCAGAAGGGTGCGCGAAGCCGGGGCCGGAGCCTCGAACGCGGCGCGGTTGTCGACGCGCAGTATATTGTCGGTCACGGCTGTAACCGTAATTTCACGTCCTTCGGGCGTGGTGGCGGCGATGCTCGGGCGCGTTTCGGCGCCATATGCCGCCATAAAAGCGGGCAGAGCGAGCGCCAGGAGAGCGGTTTTCAGAAAAGTCATAGTTCGGATGGACAAGGTAAGAAGTGAATGTAAGTAAGCGGGTTGGGGGGAGAGGAGGAAAGCCATGCGGCTGCCTCGGCGGCGCGTTTGCCGGCCGGGCAGCCGCATGGTTAAGGTATATAAGGGTCAGATAGCCGCGATGCGGGCTATATATTTGCCGATTATGTCGAACTCAAGGTTGACCCTAGAGCCTACCTCAATCTTGCCGAAGTTGGTGTGCTCGAATGTGTAGGGAATGATGGCGACACGGAAGGATCTGGGAGTGGAGTCGCAGACCGTCAGGCTCACGCCGTTGACGCATACCGAGCCTTTCTCTACGGTGAGATACCCCTGGCGCGCCATTTCGGGCGACACCTCGTATTCGAACTTGAAATAGCGGCTCCCCTCCACCTCCTCGATGTCGGTGCAGCGGGCGGTGCAGTCCACGTGGCCCTGCACGATGTGGCCGTCCAGACGGCCGTTCATCAGCATGCAGCGCTCCACGTTGACCAGGTCGCCCTCTTTCAGCAGACCGAGGTTGCTGCGGCGCAGGGTCTCCTCGATGGCGGTTACGGTATAGGTGCCGTCGGCGATGGATACCACCGTGAGACACACGCCGTTGTGGGCCACCGACTGGTCGATTTTCAGCTCGTCGACAAACGAGGCGCGCAGCGTAAGGTGCACGTTGCCGTCCTGGCGTACGGCGGCCACAACCGTGGCCGCTTCTTCAACAATTCCGGAAAACATGGCTGGAGAATGTGTGGGTGGATTATTCGGCCATGTTGTGGAACACGTTCTGAACGTCTTCGTCCTCTTCAAGCTTTTCGAGGAGCTTGTCGATGGTTTCGCGCTGTTCGTCGGTCACCTCCTTCACGTCGTTGGGGATGCGCACGAATTCAGTCGAGAGGATTTCAAAGCCGTTGCTTTCGAGATACTGCTGGATGTTGGCATACTCCTCGAAGGGGCCGTAGAGCACGATCGAATCCTCGTCGGCTTCGAGTTCGTCCACACCGTAGTCGATCAGCTCGAGTTCGAGATCTTCGAGGCTCATGTCGGCCTTGGGCTGGATTTTGAGCATCACCTTGTGGTCGAACAGGAATGTGAGGGAGCCCTGGGTGCCGAGCGAGCCGCCGTGTTTGGTGAAGTAGGAGCGCACGTTGGCCACGGTGCGTGTATTGTTGTCGGTAGCGGCTTCTACGAAGATGGCGATACCGTGAGGGCCGTATCCCTCGTAGGTGATTTCCTTATAATCCTTGGCGTCCTTGTCGGTAGCTTTCTTGATGGCGCGTTCCACGGTGTCCTTCGGCATGTTTTCAGCCTTGGCGTTCTGCATCAGGGCGCGGAGGCGCGGGTTGGTCGAAGGGTCGGGGCCGCCGGCCTTCACGGCTATGGTGATTTCCTTACCGATGCGGGTGAACGTGCGGCTCATATTGCCCCAGCGTTTCAGCTTTCTTGCTTTGCGATATTCAAATGCGCGTCCCATAGGGGTTATGTATTTTTATTTGTGAGTATTGTTACTGATGTGTCGGATATGACTTATGTAGCTGATGTGTGACGGATGTGACGGAATGTCCGGTCGGCCGTCAGCGGAGTTCGGCGCCCAGGCGCGTCTGCAGGTTCTTGATGATCTTGGCCATGGTGGCGTCGATCTGCTTGTCCTGGAGGGTGCGTTCGTCGTCCTGCAGGGTCATAGAGATGGCGTACGACTTTTTCCCCTCGGGGAGGTTCTTCCCCTCGTATACGTCGAAGAGCTCTACCGAGCGGAGCAGCTTGCGCTCGCTTTCGCGCACGGTGGCCTCTACCTGGGCCATCGTGACGCCCTTGTCGAGCAGCAGGGCCAGGTCGCGCTTCACGGGGAGCGTCTTGGGCAGCGGGGTGAATTCCACCTTTTTCTTGAGTGCCAGGCGCACAAGTGCATCCCAGTCGAGCTGCGCGTAGACCACGGGCTGACGCACGTCGGCCTTGGCGAGTACGGCTTTGGATACAAGACCCATTTCGCCGAGCTGTTTGCCCGAGCGCGTGGCGATTGTAAGATACGCGGAGAAGATGTCGCAACCCTCGCCCTTGGCAACTGTGATTTCGCGCTCGGAGATGCCGAGGCGGGCGAAGATGTTGGCCACGTGGCCCTTGAGGTCGAAGAATGTGGCCTCGCGGGCGGCCACGCTCCAGTTGCCACGGTTGGCATTGCCGGTGAGCCAGAGGGCCAGACGAGCCCCCTCGCTGTAGGGCGCGAGTGGAGCCTCGGCGGTCGACTCAACATCGGGGCGCATCGAGTAGACGTTGCCGAATTCGTAGAAGGCCAGCGAGTCGGCGCGGCGGTTCACGTTGTGGGCAATCGATTCGAGGCCGCCGAAGAGCAGTGTCTGCCGCATCACATTGAGGTCGTTGCTCAGCGGGTTGAGCAGCTTTACGCAGTGGTCGGCGGGATAGGCCTTGAGGTCGGCGTAGTAGGCCTCGGCGGTGAGCGAGTTGTTGAGTATCTCGTGGAATCCGGCGCCGGTGAGCTGGTCGGAGATCAGGCGCGTGAGGTCGTCGGATTCGTTGGCTATCGTGGTGAGCTGCAGCGCGGAGTGAACGGTGTCGTTGATTTCCACGTTGTTGTAGCCGTAGATGCGGAGTATGTCCTCGACCACGTCGCAGGGGCGCTGCACGTCCACGCGATATGTCGGCACGAGCAGGTGGAGCGTATCCCCGTCGCGGCTGGTGGTCTCGATTTCGAGCGAGCGCAGTATCGCGGCCACGGTTTCTTCGGGAATCTCCTTACCTACGAGGCGCTGCAGGTAGTCGAGACTGAGGTCTACCTTGAAGGGTGCGACCGGCTCGGGGTAGATGTCGACGGGTTCGCCGCAGATTTCGCCTCCGGCAAGCTCCTTCACCATCAGGGCGGCGAGCTTCAGGGCGTAGAGTGTGGCGTTGGGGTCGAGGCCGCGCTCGTAGCGGAACGAGGCGTCGGTGCTCAGACCGTGGCGGCGCGCCGAGCGGCGTATGCGCGTGGGGTTGAAGTATGCGCTTTCAAGGAATATGTCGGTGGTCTGCTCGGTCACGCCCGAATTTAGGCCGCCGAACACTCCGGCGATGCACATCGGCTTCACGGCGTCGCAGATCATCAGGTCGGCCTCGTTGAGCTTGCGCTCCACGCCGTCGAGCGTGGTGAAAGGCGTTCCCTCCGGGCATGTGCGCACCACTATGCGTCCACCCTCAATGGCCTTTAGGTCGAAGGCGTGCATGGGCTGGCCGATGCCGTGGAGTATGTAGTTGGTAATGTCTACGATATTGTTGATTGAGCGCACGCCGATGGTTTCCAGGCGGTCGCGCAGCCACTGGGGCGACGGGGTCACTTTCACGCCGCGGATTGTAAGACCCGAGTAGCGCGGAGCGCCCTGCAGGTCGACAACCTCCACTTCTATGGCGCCGTCGGCGCGGTCGGGGCGGAAGGCATCCACGGCGGGGCGGCGCACCTCCTTGTGGTCAAGATGGCAGTCGAGATATGCGGCCAGGTCGCGCGCCACGCCGAAGTGCGAGGCGGCGTCGATGCGGTTGGGGGTCAGGTCAACCTCCATTACGTAGTCGCTCGTAAGGTTGTAGTATTCGGCTGCGGGGGTGCCGGGTGCCGGAGCCTTGTCTGCGGGAATCACGATGATGCCGTCGTGGGAGCTGCCCACGCCGATTTCATCCTCGGCGCATATCATGCCCAGCGACTCCACGCCGCGGATTTTCGAGCGCTTGATCTGAAATTCGTTGTCGCCGTCGTAGAGCGTGGTGCCCACGGTGGCCACTACTACGGTCTGCCCTGCGGCCACGTTGGGGGCGCCGCATACGATCTGGGTGGGCTCGCCGGTGCCGAGGTCCACGGTGGTGATGTGCAGGTGGTCGCTGTTGGGATGCTCCACGCAGGTGAGCACCTTGCCGATCACAACTCCTTTCAGGCCACCCTTTATCGATTCCACTTCCTCAAGGCCGTCCGTCTCCAGGCCTATCGAGGTAAGCGCCTCCGTGGTCTTTTCCGGACTGAGGTCAATCGGAAGGTAATCCTTTAACCAATTGTAAGATATATTCATCGGTGTAACTGATTTTGAAGTCATTTAAGCTTTTTCTTCGAAAAGAATTTGAGACTGTTTTTGAGCGGATTTAACCCGAAATTGAGGGAGCGATGCGGGCATCGTGACCGAAAATGAGGGTAAAATCAGCCAAAAAGAGGCCAAATTCTTGAAGAATACATCTTGTGAAGCCATTTGAAGAAAAGTTTAAATGACTTCTCTATGCGGTGTGGAGCGATACGCTCGCTTCCAAAGTGCAAATTTACAAAATTCTGAAAAAAAATGGTTACATTTGCAGTATGAATAGGATATTTGTCACATTTGCACTCGTGGCGGCCTCTCTTGCCGCCCCCTTTGCCTCTATGGCACAATCACTTTTCGACGAAATGATAATCGACGGCGAGACCGTTCATGCCGATTCGGCCGCTCGGCCGCTCTCCGAGCGCGAACAGCGCCGCCTTTCGCTTGCCGCCGAGCGAGCCAAGCGCGCCCGACGCGCCGCCATGAAGCGCGCCGGCCACGATAACCCTCTTTGGGAGATGACCGATGCCGAAGGCCGCTTCCTCGAGCCTGAGAATTTCGGCCCGCAGGAGCTTCAGATCGACTCGACCATTGATGTCGAGGGTCTGATTCTCCCGTATTATGCTGCCATGCCGCTGATTTTCAATACATATTCTGTGAAGCTCAGTGGCGCCGTGCCCGATTCGCTCGGATTCGCCGCCCCCGATCCGGCCACGATGAACTGGTCTGAGCGCACCACCGCGCGCGACGCCCGCCGCGCCCGCTTCGAGCAGGGATTCATGATGGCCTATCCCCAGATAATCCGCTATAATCTCGCCTCCATGCCCCGGCCCCCGCGCGAATTTGTCATGGAGGTCAATCCCGAGCTGGCCAAAATCAACGTGCGCGAGTTTACCCGCGACGAGACGGCAATGAAGCAGGTGGTGGAGCCCGTGAAGCTCGACCGCATCAACTGGCTCCACAATTTCGACGCATCGCTCCAGTTCTCGCAGGCCTACGTCTCGAAGAACTGGTATCAGGGCGGCAATTCCAACCTCAATGCCATTCTCAATGTGCTCTACAACGTGAGCCTCAACCAGAAATTCCACCCGAACCTCATTTTCGACACCTCGGTGCAGTATAAGCTCGGCGTGAACAATGCCCCCGACGATACCGTACACGCCTACAACATATCCGAAGATCTTCTGCAGATCAACTCCAAATTCGGCCTCAAAGCCGCCCGCAGATGGTACTACTCGGTCAACGTGCAGTTCAAGACCCAGCTGCTCAACAACTACCGCGTAAACACCGAGGACCTCACAGCCGCTTTCCTCTCGCCGGGCGAGCTCAACCTCGGCCTCGGTATGACTTACAGCTACGAGAATCCCAAAAAGACCCTGACCTTCACCGCAGCCCTCTCGCCGCTATCCTATAATCTGAAGATGTGTACCAACAGCCGCCTCAACCCTGTGGCTTTCGGCATCGAGGAAGGGAAGCGCTCCGTCAGCCAGTATGGTTCGAGCGCCGAGCTCACCTGCCGGTGGAAAATCACCTACAACATCGAGTATTTCTCCCGGATGTTCATCTTCACGAACTACGAATACGTGCAGGGTGACTGGGAGAATACCATTAACTTCAATATCAACAAGTTCCTGACCACGCGCATTTTCGCTCACCTGCGCTATCAGAGCGACGCCGAGCGCATCGCCGAAACCCGCTGGCACAAATGGCAGCTCAAGGAAATTCTTTCCATCGGCTTCGCCTATAAGTTCTCGCACGTCTGAGGCTGTGTGGTTTCCGCTATCCCGCCGATGTACCGACTCCATGCCATAATTCTTTGCCTGGCGCTCGCGGTTGCTGCCGGTTTCGCCCAGGCGCCTCTGAAGGCTCCGCGCTCCGAGGCCGGCGAGGGATGGCGTATCGCCGGATTTTCGGCCGACTCGCTGCGGCGTGCCCTCGGGGCGCGTCCGGTCCATGAGCTCGAAGGTTTGTGGACGGATCCTGCCGACGGTGCCGTGGTGGCCGTGATGGGGTCGGCTGCTCCCGGAGCGGCCGGAACGGCCGGCAACGCCCTGCTGATTGTGGCCGTAGATACGCCGATGGTAGGTGTGGGCTGCGGCACGGTGGTGGGATGGATGAGCCCGACCGCACGCCAGGACTACTACGAGGCGCGTATGTTCACCCGCCTCGACTCTGGTCGCCTTTCCCGGCCCAAAACCTTCGACATCCGCCATGCCGACGGCCGCCTGATGCTTACCCGGCGCCGCAAGGGGCTGCGCGTGGTGCTCACGGGGTTGCTCCCGTTCATGTTCCGACGCCCCCTGCGCCAAACCGACAACACTCCCCGTGAACTTTCTGGCTACGTGCGGCTGTGGCCCTCCGACCCCGACCATCCTGTGGCCGTAAGATACCTCTGATATGTCCATGCTTCGCAACGTCATAATATTTTTTGCAGCATTGCTCTCTGTAGCCATTTTGGCAACAGCACAGCGCCGCAACTCGCTCTCGCCGCGTCTGCATGCGCTCCCTGCTGCTTCCGCTGCGGCTCCGGAGGGAGCCGATACCCTCGCCTGCGGCCGGGGAGATCTCGTGTTCTCAGGCTACGACAAGCCTCTGCGCGCCTCGCGCGAGACGCTTTTCATCACCAACCATATGTCGGCCGACGTCAGCCGGGCGGTATTTCATATCGAATATTTCGACCTTCAGGGGCGCCAGATTCACCGTCGACGCTGCTCGGTGGCAGTCGACCTACCCGCGGGAGAAACCCGCTGCGTCGACCTCCCCGCGTGGGACCGCCAGGGCACCTATTATTTCCGTGGCTCGCGCCGTCCGAGGGTGTCGGGCGTACCTTATACGGTTGCCGTAACCCCAGATTCCGTAGTAATTCTTCGCTGAGATGCATCCTATCGACCATATACGTCAGTTCGCCAAGCTCGCGCCCGAAGTGGAGCGCCGCCTCCGCGCCATGATGCGGCAGGAGCGTTTCCCAAAAGGCTACATAATCCAGGGGTCGCAGACTCTATCGGCCAACGCCTTCTACATCGTTAGCGGAGCCGCGCGTCTGTTCTATACGCACCGGGGGCGCGAACACACCATATCCTTCGCTTTTTCCGATCAGTTCGCCCTGGTGCCCCGCAATATCTCGCGCCGCTATGGCGATACCCTCGCCGTGCAGTTTCTCGAGCCCTCCACGCTGATTTTCATCCCTCACCAGCCCGTGCGCGATCAGCTTGAGGAGAGCGGCGCCGTCGACCCCAACGAAGGTCTGCTCTTCCTCAATACGGCCCTGCTGCACTATACCGATTTTCTTGAGGAGCGCGTCGACGTGATGCAGACCCTCAGCGCCTCCGAGCGCTATGCATGGGCTCTCAGCCGTTTCCCGCGCCTTACGGAGTGCGCCTCCACAACCCAGATCGCCTCTTTCCTTGGGCTGACCAAGGAGACGCTTTATCGCATCAAAAACGGCCACTACAACGCCGGCTGAGCGGCCGGCTTCTTTATTTTTGAAATGAATATGGATAATAAAAATATTGATTCTCAGATTGTCGCGGCGCTCGCACGCTACCATGAGCGCACCGGTTTCGCCGGGCTCTCGCCGCGCGCCGCGCTTATCGATATGGATGGCACCCTGCTCGACTCAATGGGCCTCCACACCGCCTCGTGGCACCGTATGGCTACCGAACTCGGCATCCCATGCTCCCGCGAGGAGTTCTACCTCTACGAGGGGATGACCGGCGCCGAGACCATCAACCGCCTCTTTCTGCGCACTTTCGGCCGCGAGGCCACCGACACCGAAAAGCGTGAACTTTATGCCCGGAAGTCGGGTTATTTCAATGAGTTCCCGCGTCCGGAGGTAATGGCTGGCGCGCAGCAGATGGTGCGTACGCTTATGGAGCGGGGCATCGCCCGCGTGCTCGTAACCGGCTCGGGGCAGCACTCCAACCTCGAGCGCCTCGCCGCCGATTTCCCCGGAGGTTTCTCCGAAAGCTTGCGCATCACTTCGGCCGACGTCGCCCATTGCAAGCCTCACCCCGAGCCGTACCTTAAGGGGATGGCGCTCGCCAAGGCCGAGCCGTGGCAGTGCATCGCTGTGGAAAATGCCCCTCTGGGCGTCCGTTCGGCCTCCGATGCCCGTGCGTTCGCCGTGGCCGTCACCACCGGTCCCATTCCCGAGCGCGAGATGTGGCAGGCCGGTGCCGACATCGTTTTTCCCTCCATGCCGGCCTTCGCTCGGGCTCTACCGGCCCTTCTGGGCGCCTGTGCAAACGTTACAATCTGAGCTTATTGGCCCTATAAGCCCTATAGGCCCCATATAAAATTCCCGATATGAATTGCGAAATCATATTCACAAACAAAGTCGCCGAGAAGCTCGACTCTATTGTCGACCGTATCGCCCCCGCCTCTGTGTTCGTATTGGTCGACGTCAACACCGCCTCCTTCGTGCTCCCGCGTCTGCGCGAGCAGTCGCGCGCCGTGGCGTCCGCCACCGTAATAACCACACATGCCGGCGAGCCATTCAAGAATCTCGATACGCTTGCCTCCGTATGGAAGCAGCTCGGCGACTCTGGCGCCACGCGCCGCTCGGTGCTAATCAACGTCGGCGGTGGCACCGTAACCGATCTCGGAGCCTTCGCTGCCGCCACCTTCAAGCGCGGCATATCGTTCATTAATATTCCCACAACGCTTCTCGGCGCCGTCGACGCTTCCGTAGGAGGCAAGACCGGCATAAACTTCAACGGCCTGAAAAACGAGATAGGCGTTATCCGTCAGGCCGATGTGGTGATAATCTCGACAACCTTCTTCCGCACTCTCACGTCGCAGGAGCTCCTCTCTGGCTATGCCGAGATGATCAAGCACGGCTTCATAACCTCGCGCGAGATGACCGCCCGCCTCCTGCGCTACGACATTACCGACTACGAGCCCGATTCGCTCCTGTCGCTCCTGCGCGAGAGCGTCGACGTGAAGCGCGGGGTGGTCGCCCGCGACCTCGACGACCGCGGCATCCGCCGTTCGCTCAACTTCGGCCATACAGCCGCACATGCCTTCGAGGCGCTCGCCCTGCGTCGCACCTCGCCCGTGCCCCACGGCTATGCCGTCGCCTTCGGTATGGTAGTGGCCCTCGTGCTCTCGCATCTCAAGTTCGGCTTCCCCTCCGACGACCTTCACCGCTACGCCGACTATGTATACCGCACCTACGGCGCGTTCGAGTTCAGCTGCGACGACTATCCCGAGCTTCTCGGCTACATGCACCACGACAAGAAAAACCGCACCACCGCCGAAATCTCCTGTGCACTCCTGGCCGACTATGGCGACGTCCGCGTCGACACTCCCGTCTCCGACGCCGACATGACCGCCGCCCTCGACATCTACCGCGACCTCCTCCACCTCCCCTGAATCCCTTTACCTCAACCCTCTAAACTCCCTAAGGACCCTAAAGCCCCCATGGTCCTTAAAGTCCTTAGAGTCCCTAAGGTCCCGCAAGCCCTGATATCTTTATTGTCTTTCCCGGAAGCCTTGTGGGCCGCTTAATGCGGCAGGCGGAGTCGGATTTCGCAACCCGGCTCCGCCCGAAGCGTCGGATGGCTGCTTTCTCAGCACCATCCTCTATCTAATAATTGCCTAAAATGCTGATTTTTTAGCGGCGAACCTCTTTTGAGGTAGTGCCGTCGGCATAGCGCACGATTACCACACCGCGGTAATCCTCCGTTACCGTGCGTCCGTAAAGGTCATAGCAGCCGACAACCTCGTTGTCGCCCTCGGCCTCCACACCTTCAATCCCCGTCAGAGGCCAGCGGTCCTGGAAGAAATTCTCCCATACCGGCGCCGTCCTATATTTCTCGATGCTTTCGTAAGGCACGGCTAAATCCGTATAATTATAATGATGTCCATTGGGTTGGAATGGGCTCGGATTCGCCAATGGAGGCTCTGTGGCGTGTATTGTCAGTAATCTCAATTTTAAATCGTGGAAGAATGCATAATATCCAATTGATTTAATACCGGCCCCGATTTCTACTGTTTCCAGATTTTCACAAGTATTGAATGCATAGTCCTCAATGGTTGTCACATTGTCTGGAATGTATAGGTGTGTAAGGCTCTGACAGTTTTGGAATGCAGCTTGTCCTATAACCTTAAGAGTGCTGGGAAATTGAATAGATGGCAGCGATATGCAATCCCAAAACGCGTGTTGTTCGATTGTAGTAATACCCTCAGGTATGGTTATTTCTTTTAATGATTCACATCCTTGAAATGTGAATGCTGGGATTGTCGTGATATTTTTGGGCCATATGATTCTCTCCAATGCACTGCAATTATAGAAAACACTTGATCTAATCGTTGTCAAATTTGATGGCAGCTCAATGTTAGTCAGAGCTGAGCAACCTTCAAAGGCTCCTTGACCTATGAAGTTTAAGGTGGACGGCAACTGAATTGTTTGTAAGCCGGTACATCCTTTGAAGGATTCACTCGTTATTGATGTAATCCCTTCGGGCAATTGTATTGATGTTAATTCAGGAGTTTGTTTGAATGCGGTGGAATATAATCCAACAACATTGTATTCAATTCCTTTATCAGAGACTTTGTTAGGAATTATGATGTCGCCAGCATAATTAATTCTTTGGGAGTTAGAATCCGTATTATAGTATACGTATACATTTTTTGCCTCTGAATCTGTAATCACATAATATATGCCATTGGACTCAAAATCATAATAGGCATTTGCACTGAGGGTGGCCACGGCTGCCACACACGTCAGCAGGCAGCGGTTGATGAGTAGTTTTAATCTCATAAGCGTGTGAAGTTTAATATATCTTAACCAGTAAATTATCCTTAACCAGTAATTATATGAATCAGATAGAGTCCCGGAAATGAATCAAGGAGAAACCCTTAAATAAAATAGCAATGTGTTCAATCTAACCCTTGTAATCTTTAATCCGAGGAAACCTATGTACCCAAAAACAGTAAAAACGATGGTAGAAAACCCTTATTTTTAGGCCTCGCAAAGTTACAAACTTCAATAATTACCCCCCCAAATTATTCCTAATTAAAACTAATAACTGTTAATTACAGGCTGTTTTCGCCACATCCGCCACATCCGTAACATCCTTCACAAGTCCCAAATCTCCCTAAAATCCCATAATTCCCACACTACCTATATTTTGGAAATCCTAATAGCCCATAGACGCACGGCACCCCGAGGCGCCGGAGAAAGGGGGCTTCGGGGTGCTGGTATGTCAGGGTAAAATGTTGCGGGGCTCAGATGGAGAGGCGGCGGAGGGTGTTGAGCAGGTCGCGGTTGATGGGCTTGTCGTTTTTGATGGCCTTCACGAAGGGCACGTAGACGATTTCGTCGTTTTTGATGCCGATCATCACGTTGCGCTGGTCGTCGAGCAGGGCGTCGATGGCGGCAGCTCCCATGCGCGAGGCCAGGATGCGGTCGTAGGCTGTGGGCGAGCCGCCACGCTGCAGGTGGCCCAGAATCGACACACGCACGTCGTATTGCGGATACTCCTCTTCCACGCGCTTGGCGATGCCCATAGCTCCACCGGTGACGGGGCTTTCGGCCACGAGCACGATCGATGAGTTCTTGCTCTTGCGGAAGCCGTTCTGAATCAGCTCGGCCAACTGGTCGACCTCGGTGGAGATTTCGGGGATGATCGCCGCCTCGGCGCCCGAGGCAATCGCGCCGTTGAGCGCCAGGAAGCCGGCGTCGCGGCCCATCACCTCGATGAAGAATAGACGCTCATGGCTCGTGGCCGTGTCGCGGATTTTGTCGACGCATTCCATGATGGTATTGAGCGCCGTGTCGTAGCCTATGGTCGAGTCGGTGCCGTAGAGGTCGTTGTCGATAGTGCCGGGCAGACCGATTATGGGGAAGTTGAACTCGTTGGCGAAGATGCGGGCACCCGTCAGCGAGCCGTCGCCGCCGATTACCACCAGGGCGTCGATGCCGTGGCGCTTGAGGGTATCGTAGGCCAGCTGGCGTCCTTCCGGAGTCTGGAACTCCTTACAGCGTGCCGTCTTGAGGATCGTGCCGCCGCGCTGTATGATGTTCGACACATTGGAGGTGGTGAAGTCGATGATCTCGTCGGTAATCAGACCGCGATAGCCGCGGTAGATACCCTTCACTTTGAAACCGCTGAATATCGCCGAGCGGGTCACGGCGCGGATGGCGGCATTCATTCCGGGGGCGTCGCCTCCGGAGGTCAGGATGCCTATGCACTTTATTTCTGCCATGATGGGAATGAGTGTAAGATAGCTTGGGTCGGATGGGATGGGTAAAAGTCGGGTAAGAGAGCGGGACGCTGACGCCGTCAGTCGAGCATATCGATCGGAAGGGCCACGATACGCAGATTGTGGCCGCGGATAAAGTCTACGATGGAGCTTCTGGTCTCCGAAGGAGCCACGTCGGCCTCGATACGCTGCAGCGCGTTGTATACCGAGATGCCGCTCTGATATACGTTGCGGTAGGCTTTGGCTATTTCGCTGATTTGGTCTTCGGTGTAGCCGTTTTTACGCATGATGTAGGCGTTTACGCCGTAGTAGGCCACCGGATTGTGGGCTACGATGATGTAGGGCGGCACGTTGCCGGAGATGCGGCATCCGCCCTTCACCAGCACCCACTTACCTATGTGCGAGTTTTCGTGGACTACGGCGTTCGACGACAGGATGGTGCACTCGTCGACGGTGCAGTCGCCGGCCATGGTCACGCCGTTGCCCAGCACGCATTTCCCTTTGATTACCGAATCGTGTCCGATATGGCATTTAGCCATCAGGAAATTGCCGTCGCCGATGCGCGTCCCTCCCTCGGGGTGAATGCCTCGGTTGATGATCACGTTTTCACGGATCACGTTGTCGTCGCCGATAATACATTCCGTATGCTCCCCTTTCCAGCGGAAGTCCTGAGGTTCGGCTCCGATTATGGCGCCCTGATATACGCGGTTGTTCTTGCCCATGCGGGTGCCGGCGAGCACCGATGCGTAGGGCTTTATTTCGCAGCCGTCGCCGATTACGACATCCTTGTCGATATAGGCGAACGGGTGGATGGTGACGTTGGCCCCGATTTTGGCCGAAGCGTCGACATAAGCTAACGGGCTGATCATGGTAGTGGGTGTATGTATTGAGGATGGATGGTAATTGCGGGTGTCGCTCCGTCGGGCCGTGCGGACCTCAGGAAAGCGCACCCGCAAATGTAACAATTAAATTTCAGATTAGTCTTACCGCCACGCCGGAATTTCCGCTGCTCTTCAGCAGCGGTCGTAACCGGATGGCTGCGGGTGCTGTCAGAACGGTTCGGATGGTAGGAGCCGGAGGGTGAGGACGAGGGAGTTGACTAAGGTCAATGACCGAGTCCGAGTCCCTTCGGCGACGCCGCAGACGGGCCGTTATGACACGCCCGCTAAAGCACGCTATCGGCCGCCGCCGAGCGACTGATAGAGATTGATGAGCGCCTGCTCGCGGGCGAGCTCGGTAGAGAGCTGGCTCATCTGGGCGCTCAGAAGCGAGCTCTGGGCGTTCAGCACCTCGAGATAGGTGGTCTTGCCGTCGTAGGCCAGAAGCAGGTTAGTGGCTTCCACGGCCTCCACGAGGTCGGCGACCTGCTTGGCCAGGAAAGCCGACTTCTCGGCCGTCTTGTCGAGGGCAGTCACGTAGTTGTTTACCTCGGAGGCCGCCGAGAGCAGAGTGTACTCAAACGAGTTCATGGCCTGCTCCTGCTGCAGCTTCGCTCCCTTGAGACGGGCGATGTTCTGACCGCGTGCAAACAGCGGCGCCGTCAGCTGTCCGGCCAGCTGGATGAACCAGTCGCCCGGATTTTTTATAAACGAGCCCAGCAGATTGGTGAAACCTCCGTTGCTGCTTATGGTGATGCCGGGGTAGAAGGCTGCGCGGGCTATGTTGGTGGCATAGTAGGCCGTGGCGAGCTGCTGCTCGGCGGCGCGTACGTCGGGACGGCGTGCAAGCTCGCGCATCTCGATTCCCTCGCGAAGTATCTGCGGCGTCTCGAGCCGGGCGGCTGCGGGCACCTCCCAGGTGGCGGGACCTTCATTGAGGAGCAGCGAGAGCGAGTTGTTGGCCTGCGTAAGCGATGTCTCGAGGTCGGTGATCTGGGCGAGGATGCTCCAGTACTGGGCCTCGCTCTGGACTACGGCGGCCTGCGTTACACGTCCGGCCTCCTTGTAGTCCTTCATGATCTGCACGCTCTTGGCCCAGATGTCGGCCGTCTCGCGCGAGAGCTCGAGCTGGGCCTTGAGGGTGGCGATGGAGTAGTAGCACGATGCCACACCCGTGATTATCTGCGAGCGCACGGCCTGATGGTAGTCCTGCTGGAGTTCGAGCGCGGCCTGAGCCGAGCGCTTGTTGTTGAGAATCTTGCCGAACACGTCGATTTCCCAGCTGATGCTGATGGGGAGCGTGTAGGTCCAGCTCATCGGGCTGTGGGCATAGCTGGCTCCGGCTCCGTTGGGCGTGAAGGCCACGGAGGGGAGATAGCTCAGCTTGGCGCCCAGAAGGTTGGCGCGGGCCACGTCGACGTTCAGGCGGGCGTTTTCAAGGTTGGTGTTGTTGGCAAGAGCGCGGTTGATATAGTCCTGGAGCAGGGGGTCGGTGAATACCTTTTCCCAGCCCAGGTTGCCCAGGGCGGCCGAGTCTACTTCGGCGTCGCGGGCCTCGACATAGCTGCGGGTCAGGTCGGTGTCGGTCGGCATGTCGAACTTGTTGTAGATATGACACGACGACATCATGGCCGCTCCCAGCAGCGAGGCTGCGCCCAGGCGCATTATAGTGGTTGCTTTCATCTTGATATTTAGTCGGTAATGAATCGGTTAAACCTGAATGTTAGCGCGAATACTGCTCGATTTCGCTCTCGATGCCGGCGTTGTCGGTGTCCTCCCACTTCAGCGGGGTGAACTTCTCCTGGATGAGCTGGAAGGCCACAAACAGGGCGGGCACTATCAGAATCTGCAGAATCATGCCTATGAGCATGCCGCCGATGGAGCCTACACCAAGGGCGCGGTTGCCGTTGGCGCCTACGCCCGAGGCGAACATCATGGGCAGAAGGCCGATAATCAGGGCCAGCGACGTCATGAGGATAGGACGCAGACGGGCCTCGGCGCCGGCGATGGCGGCGTTAACAACCGACATGCCCGTGCGGCGGCGTTCGAGCGCGAATTCCACGATAAGGATGGCGTTCTTGGCCAGAAGACCGATAAGCATGATCAGCGCGATCTGCAGGTAGATGTTGTTGTTCACGTCGAATATCTTGGCGAACACGAACGAGCCCATGAGGCCGAACGGAATCGAGAGGATAACGGCCCAGGGGATGATGTAGCTCTCATACTGGGCTGAGAGAAGCAGGTAGACGAACAGCAGGCAGAGGCCGAAGATTATGGCCGTGGTGTTGCCCGAGCCTCTTTCGCCTTCCTCGCGCGTCATGCCGGAATATTCGTAGCCGTAGCCCTGGGGGAGCGTCTGCTGGGCAACGCGGGCGATGGCTTCGAGGGCCTGGCCCGACGAGTAGCCCGCAGCGGGCGAACCGGTCACGGAGATGGAGGTGAACAGGTTGAATCGGTTCAGCAGGTCGGGTCCGTAGACCTTCTCGAGAGTCACGAAGTTCTCCAGCGAGGCCATCGAGCCGTTGGCCGAGCGAATCTTGATGTTCTTGAGGGTCTCGGGCGAGATGCGCGATTCCGGCGGAGCCTGCATCATCACGCGGTAAATCTTACCGAAACGGTTGAAGTTCGAAACATACATCGATCCGTAGTAACCCTGGAGTGTCGAGAGGATACCCGAGGTCGAGAGTCCGGCCTTCTGGGCCTTGGCTGCATCGATGTCGATCTTATACTGCGGGAATGTGGGGTTGAAGGTGGTGTAGGCCATCTGGATTTCCGGCTGGGCGTTGAGCTGAGCCAGGAAGCCCTGCACTACGGCGAAGAACTGGTTGATGTCGCCGCCGGTCTTGTCCTGCATCTTCAGTTCGAAGCCGTTGGTTACGGAGTAGCCGTCGATCATGGGTGGCGCGAAGGCCATCACGCGGCCATCCTTGATGAACTGCCCGGTCATGGCGTAAATCTGGCCCAGTACGGCGTCGGCGCTCTCTGTCTTCTTATCGCGCAGGCTCCAGTCCTTGAGCTTCACAATGAATGTACCGTAGGAGGCACCCTGGCCGGCGATAAACGAGTAACCGGCGATTTTCTGCGAGTATTCCACAGCGGGAATGCTCTGCAGCAGTTTGTCGACTTGGTTCATCACATCGATGGTGCGTTCCTGCGAGGTGCCCGGGGGCATGTCGACCATGCAGAAGAGCACGCCCGTATCCTCGTTGGGTACGAGAGTTGACGGGGTGGTGCTCATGAGCCATACGAGGATGCCGATGCTGGCGGCCACGATGCCGGCGCATGAGATCTTGTGGCGGATGAAGAACCCCGTCCACTTGTTGTAGTGCTTGAGGATGAAGCCGAACACACGCTCGAAGCCGCGCTTGAACGCCTGGGTGAACAGGCCTGCGACTGTGGCGATGGCGCATACGATGGCGATGATGCCCTGCGCCACGGTGGGGAAATCGAACCATCCCTTCACCATGAAGGTGATGGTAGCTACCAGCAGGCAGAGCGTGCCCAGAGGAATCCAGAGGGTCTGCATCTTGCTGGCGTAGGCTTTTCCGGCGGCGCTGTAGGCGTCAGTCATACGCTCTTTGAGCGAGGGTTCATGTCCGTCGGCCGCGGGATGGGGTTTGAGGAACACGGCACACAGCGCCGGCGACAGCGTCAGGGCGTTAAGAGCCGACAGGCCGATGGCTATCGCCATTGTCAGGCCGAACTGGCGGTAGAAGATACCGGCCGTACCCGGCATGAATGATACGGGGATGAACACCAGCATCATTACGAGCGTAATCGAGATGATGGCCGTGCCGATTTCGCTCATGGCGTCGATGGCAGCCTTGCGCGAGCTCTTATAGCCCGCGTCGAGCTTGGCGTGGACCGCCTCCACCACCACAATGGCGTCGTCGACCACGATTGCAATCGCAAGCACAAGAGCCGACAATGTGATGAGGTTCACCGAGAAGCCGATGATGTTCATGAAGAAGAATGTACCTACCAGGGCCACGGGAATGGCGATTGCAGGAATAAGCGTGCTCCGGATATCGCTGAGGAACACGTATACCACGAAGAACACCAGAATGAACGCCTCGATAAGCGTCGATATAACCTTATGGATTGAGGCGAAAAGGAAGTCGTTGTTGTTCATCGGCACTGCGAAGTGCAGCCCCGTGGGAAGGTCTTTCTCAAGTTCGTCGACCTGCGCCAGACAGTCCTTGATAATCTGTGTGGCGTTCGATCCGGCCGTCTGGAATACGATGGCCATAGTTGCGGGCTTGCCGTTGAGGGTGTTCTCGAAGTCGTAGGTCACCTTGCCGAGCTCAACGTCGGCTACATCCTTCAGTCGGAGCACGTCGCCGTTGGCGGTGGTGCGTACCACGATGTTCTCGAATTCCTCCGGAGTCTCGTAGCGTCCGCGGTATTTCAGCGTATACTGGAAGCTCTGGTTGCCCTGCGCGCCAAACGAGCCGGGGGCGGCTTCGATATTCTGGTCGCGCAATGCGGTGGCAATGTCCGAAGGGGTCAGACCATACTGAGCCATGATCTCCGGCTTAATCCATATGCGCATGGAGTAGTCGCCGCCGAAGCTCATCACGTCGCCCACACCGCTCACACGCTGGAGCACCGGGATGACGTTGATTTTCATGTAGTTGTCAAGGAATTCTCCGTCGTACTCGGGAACATCGCTGTAGAGGGCGATACCCACGAGCATCGAACTCTGGCGTTTCTGGGTCTGCACGCCCACCTGCGTAACCTCGGCGGGCAGCAGGTTGAGTGCCTTCGACACGCGGTTCTGCACGTCGACGGCAGCCATATTGGGGTCGAAACCCTGCTCGAAGTGTACGGAAATATCGGCTGAACCTGCGTTGGTAGAGGTCGATTCGATGTAGGTCATGCCTTCGGCTCCGTTGATCGACTCTTCGAGGGGGGCAATCACCGAATTCAGCACGGCCTGGGCGTTGGCGCCGTTGTAGGTGGTCGATACACGGATTGTAGGAGGCGCTATATCAGGGAACTTCGTGATAGGAAGCGACGACAGTCCGATCAGACCCAACAGCACTATGAAGATGGAGATAACCGTCGATAGCACCGGACGGTTAATAAAGGTATCCAGTTTCATTGTTGGTATTCAGAATGATGTTGTTTTGTTGGAGTGTTGCGGTTGATAGGGGAGGGGATTATTTTCCCTGCTGGGGCTGCTGGCCCTGTGCGGCCGCTGCGGCGGCTGCCTGGGCTGCGTCGACGGGAGCAATCTCCATGTTGTCGCGCACCTTGGTGCCTACGCCCTCTACAACCACGCGCTGACCCGGCTCGAGGCCGCCGGTAACGATAAACTGCTTGCCGTCGTTCTCGGGAGCCACGGTGATGGCCGTGCTGACGGTTTTATTCGAATCGTTGACCACGTATACGAACCGGCGGTCCTGAACCTCGAACGTAGCCTTCTGAGGCACGAGGATTACGTTTTCCTTATGATTGGGAATCAGAATCATGCCCGTGGAGCCGCTGCGGAGCATTCCGTTGATGTTCTTGAAGCGGGCGCGCACATTGGCTGCGCCGGTCGAGTTGTCGATTACACCGCTTACGGTGGCTACTTTGCCTGCTTCGGGATAAATCGTGCCGTCGGAAAGCTGGAGCTGCACTGCGGGCATCTGGGCGATGGCTGTGTTGAGTGCAATCTTGCCGCCGTCGGTCATTTCCAGAATGTCCTTTTCGTTAAGCGAGAAGTAGGCGTATACGTCGCTGTTGTCGCTTACGGTGGTGAGTGGCGTTACCATCGAGGGCGATGCGAGCGAGCCCTCGCGGTTGGGAATCGAGCCTACGAAGCCGTCGGAGGGAGCGGTAACTACCGTGTAGCTCAGATTCTTGCGGGCGGTTACGAGAGCTGCCTGAGCCTGGCTCAGCGAGGCCTCGGCCTGCGCGAGCTGGTTCTTGGCCAGCTGGTTCTCATATTCGCTGATTATATTTTTGTCGAAAAGGCGCTGCTTGTTGGCAGCCGTCAGCTTGGCGCTCTCAAGAGCGGTCTTTGCAGAGGCTACGGCCGCCTGGGCCTGCTCCACTGCAGCCTGATACTGCACCTGATCGAGCGTGAAGAGTGTCTGACCCTTGCTCACGCGCTGACCTTCGTCAACATGTACTTTTGTGATGAAACCCGATACCAGCGGGCGTACCTCGATGTCTGTCTTACCCTTGATGGTGGCCGAATAGGCGCTGTTGAGGTCGGAAGCGCCCTGCTCTACGGTCATTACGCCGATTTGGGGAGCCGCACCGGCCCCGGCCATCTGCTGGGCGTCTTTTTTGCCGCACGATGTGAAAGTGAGGAAAGTCGCGGAAACCACTGCGAAAGCGGCCAGCGAATGCAATTTGCAATTCATCATTTTCTGCTTGTTTAATTTATTTTACCTATTGTAGTTTATTTTCTCAGTTAGTCAGTCAACTTGATATTTATTTCTCAGTTGGCCAGTCAGTCTACTTTGGAAGGATTTCCGACTCCCTTCCCCTCTGGGATTATCGTCATCTTGTAGGAATGCACCCGGGTGCATCCGCCGTTGTCCGAAAAATTCCATCGGGCAACCTGCATCCGCACGCGCATAACATCCCCCAATCTAAACGATTGCAAAATTACTCACTTTTCAAATCACGAAATATGATTTTTGTCATATTTACCGCGAGTTTAACCATGTTTAACCAAAAGCATTAACAAATCTCTCTTCCAGATGTTTCCATCCAATCCTTTTTTGCCTCTTATGTTTTCTTACCCCTCCTAATTCTCTACTTTTTTACTCTTCCCGCTTTTCCGCCCTCTTCAGTCAGATTTCCGATTCCAATCTCTCAGCCAGCTCCTCTCTCCAATCTCTCGAGCAAAGCCCTACTTCCATTCTCTCCGACCCCTTTTCTCATCCAATCTCTCGACCAAAGCCCTACTTCCAATCTCTCAGCTTATCCCCCTCTTTTATTCTCTCAGCAACAATCCCTCTGTTTAACAACCCTCTCTTTTAAGCGCCTTCTTTTACGGCTGGCTCTGATTTGTTTGCGCTCCGGGCTTCAGGCCGGCTCATTTCCTCCCGCCGTGCCTGGGAGTTCCTCCGCTTTATTCCGCTCGGCTCCGGTATGGATAAAAAAAAGAATGAGTAACCATAAGCCGAAGCTTATTAATTACTCATTCTCCTCTCTCTCCTGCGGTGCGGACGAGACTCGAACTCGCGACCCCCGGCGTGACAGGCCGGTATTCTAACCGACTGAACTACCGCACCAGAAGAATTTTGATGCTTGGCGGGAGATTTTTGTAAGCCGCCGGCCTCGCTCGGCTCGGTTGGGGTTTGGCTTTCTTCCCGTTTGCGGATGCAAAGTTAGTAACCTTTTTCGATTCCGCAAAATATTTTCTGAAATTTTTTCAAAAATCCGTGGATTTTCTTTCCGAAGCCGCGTTTCAAGGGGCTTTCTGTGGCCTTTAAAGCCTCATTCGGCCTCTGGCGGCCGCCCTACCTTATAGCGTCTGGTGGCTGAAAGGAATGAGGCCATGATGACAACAGACCCTTTGGGGCACCTCGGAGCGGCTTACTTTTTCGTGGCGTCGTCGGCCTTTTCCTCGGCCTTGGCGGGATTCGCTTTCTTATATTTTGCGTTCAGACCCTCGATTATGTCGTTGGTGATGTCGAGCGCAGGGTTGAAGAGCTCGCCCGGAGCGTAGAGAAGGATGGCGTCGTAGTGGCGGGTCTTGTTGTATTCGGCAAGGAAATTATTGAGCGAGTCGATAAACTCTTCCTGCTGGCGCAGGGCGTCTTCCTGAGCGCGCTGCTGGAGCGAACCGAGGTAGTTCTGGGCGGCCTGCTGCTTTTTGTTGAGCTCGGCCACGTCGGCGTTGTACGATGCCTCCGAGAGGTAGCCGTTGTTCTGCATCTTCTGCTGGATCGAGGCGGCAAGGCGGTTGAGTTCGCCTTCGCGCGAGCGCTGGGCGTTCTGAAGCTCGGTCATGGTGCGCAGATTGGCTTCGTTGAAGGTCTTCACAAGCTCGTAGTTGGCCATCACTGAGTCCATATTGTAGTAGCGGATATTGGTGGTGGGTTCAAACGACTCGGATTCCACCTTCACCGTTTTCTTTTCCGTCTTTTCTGCATCGGCTTTCTTTTCATTGCCTGAGCATGCGGAAATCATTACGGCTGCAAGTGCGGCTGCAGCGTAGGCTGTTTTTTTCATGCGTTTTTTATGGTGTTGTTTTTTATTTCTTTTTCCTTGCTATCTCCTTCAGGTCATGGGAATGACCCTCCGGAAACTTCCCGCCTCTTACGAAGAGCGCCTTCACGCCGAGCAGCAATACGGCCAGGGCTATCAATCCGATTGATATTGCTATGAGCTTCATATGCACGGGGCTCAGAAGGTGGGATAAGTGTATGGTCTGTTTTCTTCCTTTTGCGGAGGAAAAGGCAGGCTCTCCGCCGCGTTGACTGCGCAAATATAGGAAACATAGCTTGATTTTTCGCCATAAGTAAATTTTATTTTGTAACTTAGGGGGTGAGAAAGTATATCTTTTAACAGATTTTTCCATTCTCAAACTTATTTTAAACGCTCTCTGGCTTATTGCATCAGCCACATCCGCAACATCAGTTACATCAGCCACATCAAAAAAAACATTATAACACCACCCGAACATGCAAGTAAAAGACCTTCAGCCCAAGGCTGTCTTCGGGATTTTCGATGAAATCACCAAAATCCCCCGCCCCTCCAAGAAGGAGGAGAAAATACGTCAGTTCATTCTCGACTATGCCAAAACCCACGGCATCGATGCCCATGCCGACCGCATCGGCAACGTGATTCTCCGTAAACCCGCCACTCCCGGCCATGAGAACGCTCCCACGCTCATCCTCCAGGGCCACATGGATATGGTATGCGAGAGCAACGACAAGAGTTTCGACTTCACCACTACACCGATCCATACCATCGTCGACGGCGAGTGGGTGCGCGCCGACGGAACTACCCTCGGCGCCGACAACGGCATCGGCGTGGCTGCCGCTCTGGCCGCTCTTACCGATCCCGACCTGGTTCACGGTCCGCTCGAAGTGCTCATCACCATGGACGAGGAGACCGGCATGACCGGCGCCAACAATCTTGAGAAAGGCGAGCTCACCGGCACCATGCTCATCAACCTCGACTCCGAAGACGACGCCGAGGTGTTCGTAGGTTGCGCCGGCGGCATCGACACCGTGGCTACTTTCCACTACAGCCGCTCCTTCGCCCCGGCCGACTTCCATTACTTCAAGTTCGACGTGCGCGACGGGCTCGGAGGCCACTCCGGAGGCGACATCCATCTCGGACGCGCCAATGCCAACAAGCTCGTGGCCCGCTTCCTCTTCAACCTCATGAAGAAAGGCGAAGTCGAGATTTGCGAAATCGACGGCGGCAACCTCCGCAACGCCATTCCGCGTGCGGCCCACGTGGTATTCGGTGTCCACACTTCGAAGAAGGAGGATGTCCGCATCGCCTTCAATCAGTATGTGGCCGACATAGAGAAGGAATACAAGGGGCTGGAGACGACCCTCAAACTTTCGCTCGACAGCGTCGACAAGCCCGATTTCACCGTCGACAGCGCCACCTCGCGCAATCTCATCCTTGCGCTCTACTGCGCCCCCCACGGAGTGGTTTCCATGAGCCGCGACATCGAAGGCCTCGTAGAGACTTCCACCAACCTCGCATCCGTCAAGATGGCCGACGGCGGCCGCATCCTCGTCACTACCTCCCAGCGCTCCAGCGTCGATTCGCGTAAATTCGACATCGCCGACCAGGTCGAGGCCGTATTCACTCTCGCCGGCGCTACCGTAGAGCATGGCGAAGGCTACCCTGCATGGACGCCCAACCTCGATTCCACCGTGATGCGTCTGGCTTCCGATGCCTACGAGGAGCTTTACGGCAAGCGTCCCGCCATCAAGGCAATCCACGCCGGCCTGGAGTGCTCGCTCTTCCAGCAGAACTATCCCGGCCTCGACATGGTATCGTTCGGCCCGACACTGCGCGACGTCCATTCTCCCTCCGAGCGCATGCACATTCCCGCTGTAGAGCGCTTCTGGGGTCAGCTCCGCCGCACTATCGAGAAGGTGGCCGACCTCCACAAATAAGCGGTCGGCAGCCTTCACCTCTCTTTCTCCACCTTAAACCTAACCACTGATGCTTATGGGTAATTCCCACAAAATCAGCGCTGCGCTATCCATAATGTTCCCGGCCTCACTTCTGCTGGCCGGGAGCATTTTCACTTCTTATGCCGACACGCGCCGCGCATCCGCGCATCCCGCTCCTTCGGCCGCTCCGGCCGATTCCATGGCATCCCGGCAGGCCGCTCTCCCGGCCCAGTCGGCAATCTCCCTGCTGGCAGCCGCCGTCGACACCACCGACCTCGAGGAGGTCGAGCTCCCTTTCCGCACGATTGTTGAGGAAGTGCCCGATGTCGACCCTGTGGCATGGGCGGATACCGCATTGTTCCATTTCCACAATCCTGCCACCGACAGCCGCTATCTCCGTCTCACCGACGACGACTACCGCACCATAGCCGAGGAGCTCGGCGTGGAAACGGCAGCCATCAAGGCTGTAGTCGATATCGAGGCGGGACCCTCCCACAAGGGTTTCTGGAAGCCCGGCAAACCGCTTATCAACTTCGACCTCTCGATGTTCCAGCAGTTTGCACGCAGGCGCGGAGTGTCGCTCGAAAAGGCCCGCAAGAGCTCCCCGGTGATTTTCCGCAAACCCGACCGGACCAAATATGGCTCCTATCAGGGTGCGCAGTATGCGCGTCTGGAGGCCGCCGCGAAAATCTGCAAGCCTCTGGGCGTGGAGAGCTGTTTCTGGGGGATGTTTCAGATCGGAGGGTTCAACTGGCGTAAATGCGGGTGCGACAATATCGAGGAATTCGTCGCTCTCATGAGCCGCTCCGAGCGCGACCAGCTTGAGCTGTTCGCCCGCTTTATCGAGAGCAACGGCCTGGTCGAACCTATCCGGCAGCATCAGTGGCTTAAGTTTGCCCTGCGCTACAACGGGCCCAAGGCCAAGGCGCGCGGCTACCATACGCGTATGGCTTCGGCCTACCGCAAATATAAAAATCAGGAGGCGCGCAGATAGCGCACCTCCTTTTGTTGTAAATTCTCTCCTTGTTGTCAATTCCCACCGTATTGTAGATTAAAGTAATATTCGATGGATTTCTCCGGACTGCATTTTACCGGCCTGCTCCTTGGCATGGCCACATTCCTGATAATCGGCATTTTCCACCCTGTGGTAGTGAAATTCTATTATTGGTTCGGCACCCGCTGCTGGTGGTGGTTCCTTGTTCTGGGCCTTGCGGCGGTGGTGGCGTCGCTGTTTGTCGAGGCCATTATATGGCAGACGCTTCTTGGTGTGCTTGCTTTCTCGTCGTTCTGGACCATCAAGGAGATTTTCGAGCAGCGCGAGCGGGTGGCCAAGGGATGGTTCCCCGCCAATCCAAAGCGCCGGGACCTCGATTAAGGCCTGTCGGTGCCGCAGCAATCGGGTCAGATTGTCATCTCGCCGCAGAGCGGATGCTTCATGCTGCGGGCCACCTGGCCGGCAGAAATCCCCGTGCCGAAAAGAAACATAAGCTTTGTAAGGGCGGCCTCGGTGGTGAGGTCGTGGCCTGAAATCACCCCTGCGCGCTCCAGGATATTGCCTGTATAGTAGCGCTTCTGATGCACGCTTCCGTTGGGGCATTGCGTCACGTTGATTACCACTTTGCCGCTTTCCACCGCATCTTTCACAGCCTGCTGGAACCATTCCTCCGTAGGAGCGTTGCCGGCGCCGTAGGTCAGGAGAATCACACCCTGTGTGCCCGGCGTGGCCAGCTGCTGGCGCAGCGATGCCTCAGTGATGCCGGGATGCACATACACTACTATTACGGTGGACTTCATCCCCGTGTGGAGAATAAGCGGACGCTTGTCGCGCACGCGCCAGAGTGCGTCGTGATTGTAGTGTATCGACAGACCGATTTTTGCCAGAGAGGGGTAATTGTTGCTCTTGAAGGCATTGAAATTGTCGGCGCTCATCTTGGTCGACCGGTTGCCGCGCCACAGATAATTCTCGAAAAGTATGGCAACCTCCTGCACCATCGGCTCGCCGTTGACCGGGTCGCGCTCGGCGGCAATCTGCAGAGCCGTGATGAGGTTTTCCTCGCCGTCGGTGCGCACCTCGCCGATGGGGAGCTGCGAGCCGGTGATTATCACGGGTTTGCTGAGATTTTCGAGCATGAAGCTGAGTGCCGAGGCCGTAAAGGCCATGGTGTCTGTGCCGTGGAGTACCACGAATCCGTCGAACTTCTCGTAGTTCTGCCCGATATGCCTCGCGATCTGCTCCCAGTGAGCCGGATTGATGTCGGATGAGTCGATGGGATGCTCGAACTGTATGTGCTCGATGTCGTAGTCGAGCATGCGGATTTTTGGCACGTTGTCTATAAGGTGGTTGAAATCGAATGGTTTGAGGGTACCCGTGGCCGGGTCCTCGATCATTCCTATCGTACCGCCGGTATAGATTATAAGGATGCGCGGACGTTTTTCGCTCATTTCCAATACTACAAAAAATCAGAAACTTGAATCCGTAAATTATATAGGGCCTATAGGCCCCATAGCGCTTATTATATAGGGTCTGATAAGCCCTATATCCTTTCCGCTATTTTACCTGCGCTCCGGGCTGAACGGCACCTGTCGGGCCGATTACTGTCAGCGAGCCGTCGGGGTTCTCGGCCGAGAGAATCATTCCCTGGCTTTCGACTCCCTTGAACTTGCGCGGAGCGAAATTGGCCACGAAGCATACCTGCTTGCCTACCAGATCCTCAGGATTGTAGTATTTGGCGATTCCGCTCACTATGGTGCGGTCGCCCATGCCGTCGTCGATGAGGAACTGAAGGAGTTTGTCGGCCTTGGGCACGCGTTTGCATTCCTTCACGGTGCCTACGCGGATGTCGGTCTTGAGGAAATCGTCGAAAGCCACGTCGGGGAGCTGCGGCGCAGGCTTCCAGCTGTTGAGCTTGTTCTCCTCCTTTATGCGGGCCAGGCGGTCGAGCTGCGCCTGGATGGTGTCGTCCTCGATTTTCTCGAAGAGCAGTTCGGGCTGCCCGATGGTGCTTCCGGCGGCGATGAGGTCGGCGCGGCCCAGGTCGGCCCATTTCAGGTCGGTCAGACCGAGCATCCGGCTCAGTTTTCCGGCCGAGAAGGGGAGGAACGGCTCGAAGGCGACAGCCAGGTTGGCGCAGATCTGCAGGGCCGTGTTGAGAATGGTGGCCGTGCGGGCCATGTCGGTCTTGGCTACCTTCCATGGCTCGGTCTCCTGCAGGTAGCGGTTGCCTGTGCGGGCAATGTTCATCGCCTCCTTCAGAGCTTCGCGGAAGTGGAAGTTCTCGAGGTTTTCGGTCAGGCGGCCGCAGGTATCGGCGATTTCAGCCAGTGCGGCCTTGTCGGCCTCCTCGAGGGTGCCGGCGGCCGGCACGGTGCCGTCGAAATATTTGTGGGTGAGCACCACGGCGCGGTTTACGAAGTTGCCGAATATGGCCACAAGCTCCGAATTATTGCGGTTCTGGAAGTCGCGCCAGGTGAAATCGTTGTCTTTCGTCTCGGGGGCGTTGGCCGTCAGCACGTAGCGCAATACGTCCTGCTTGCCGGGGAAATCCTGCAGGTACTCGTGGAGCCAGATGGCCCAGTTGCGCGAGGTAGAGATTTTGTCGCCCTCGAGGTTGAGGAACTCCATCGCAGGCACGTTGTCGGGCAGCTGGTAGCCGTCGCCGTAGGCCATGAGCATCGCCGGAAAGATGATGCAGTGGAACACAATGTTGTCCTTGCCGATGAAGTTTATGATGCGGGTCTCGGGGTCCTTCCAGTATTTCTCCCATGAGTCGGGCAGCAGCTCCTTGGTGTTGGAGATATAGCCGATCGGGGCGTCGAACCATACGTAGAGCACCTTGCCGTCGGCCCCTTCCACCGGAACGGGCACTCCCCAGTCGAGGTCGCGGCTCACGGCGCGGGGCTGCAGCCCCAGGTCGATCCACGATTTGCACTGGCCGTATACGTTCGTTTTCCATTCCTTGTGCCCCTCGAGAATCCAGCGGCTCAGCGCGCCCTCCCAGCGGTCGAGCGGCAGATACCAGTGCTTCGTCTCCTTCAGCACCGGCGTGTTGCCCGTGATGGCGCTCTTGGGATTGATCAGGTCGGTGGCGTTGAGCGACGACCCGCACGCCTCACACTGGTCGCCGTAGGCGTTCAGATTGTGGCAGTGGGGGCATTCGCCCGTCACGTAGCGGTCGGCCAGAAACTGGTTGGCCTTCTCGTCGAAAAGCTGCATCGACGTCTTCTCCACGAATTGGCCGTTGTCGTACAGACGGCGGAAGAACTCCGACGCCGTGGCCTCGTGGATGGAGGAAGTAGTGCGCGAATAGATGTCGAAACTGATGCCGAGACCCTCAAACGAATCCTTGATGATTTTGTGGTAGCGGTCAACGATATCCTGGGGTGTAACACCCTCTTTTTTGGCCTTGATCGTGATGGGCACACCATGCTCGTCGGAGCCTCCGATCATCACCACATCCTCGCCGCGCAGGCGCAGAAAGCGGGTATAGATGTCGGCGGGCACATATACGCCGGCCAGATGGCCGATGTGTACAGGGCCGTTTGCATAGGGGAGGGCGGTCGTAACGAGCGTACGTTTGAAGTTCTTCGTCATATCAGTCTGCAAATTATAAATCAAGTCGGAGCGCCGAAGGCGCAGGGATGCGCCTTCTCCGGCATTTAATCCGCAAAATTACAAAATTCCCCCCGTTTTTAAAAATCCACCTTCCCCACCGTTTCCTGTAGCCTTCTCCCGTTTGCTTAAAAGCTTTTACTTTCTTGAAAGGCGTTTAGCTTTCGATTCATACCAATTCATTACTAATTCCAGCTGCTCTAATAGAAGGTGAGCTTTTTCAAGGTGTCCATCAATGATTTCGCAAAGGGCTTTAAGATTATCGATTTCGTTATCTGACCACTTGCCCAAAGCATGACTTAACATGAAAAAGTCTGTAGTTGTTTGGTATAATTCGTTGTTAGATTTTAGATGTTTTTTTAAACCCTCAAGCAGCTTTGGATTGTATTTTGCTACTGCAATGTCGCAGTTATTGTCAACTATACTGACGTACAAGGAATTTTTCTGTGCATCTACTTCCAGATTATAAATTTGCAGGTCGGAACGTAATCTTTGCAGTTGATTTTCAAACTGATTGTATTCAGTTTTATGTTCAAGTTGTTGAATCCGAGAAATAAGATCGGCAGTCCCAATGGAATCAGGCTCGTAATTGGATTGCGCTTTTATTGGCGAAAAGGCCAGTAAAAGGAGTATTAAACACGATAGGTTTTTAATGTGAATCATAATGTATGGCCGATTTATTATTTAGCTATTTTGCAAGTGACCCATTTGTTCGTGTTATTTGATGATTGGTTCTTGCATAAATTTTTATCTTGAAAAAGGGGCTTTTCACCTTGGAGCTTATCATCGGGGAAAGAATGCGGGTTCCAGAATCTCCAAATCCAGAGCTCTCTCAATTTTTGAGATTGTCTCGATAGAAAGGTTCTCTGTTCCCTTCAGTACCCGGGAGACGTATTGCTGGGAGCAGCCCATCCTTTCGGCCACCGACTTCTGTGTCAGCCCCAGTTCTTCCATCTTGTCAAGCATCATGGCTATTTTTTGCGAAAACCTCAGCCACGACTTATTAGCCATCCTCCATTCGGCCTTCTCGCGCCATTTCGATGGCGTCGCGCTCCGATGCTCCTCCATTCTTGCCACCGTTTCTTCTTTTGTCTTCATTGTATCCTCCTAAATCGCTTTATCGTATGCATTCTTTTTCGCAAAGATAAGTACAATCTCTATACAGTACAATTTTTAGGTTGTGTTTTTTGTTTGGAGCTAAAAACACGACGCCCCGCTACGGGGCATGGATCCTGAACATGCTTCCATAGCGGGG